>Ga0185307_1000057_pt1 | contig 77561 bp, 77 predicted proteins | sample LHCtaG_FD_128010 | JGI IMG/M metagenome (GOLD analysis project Ga0185307, IMG submission 128010) | Hot spring microbial communities from Little Hot Creek, USA to study Microbial Dark Matter (Phase II) - LHC4sed_matched (SPADES... | ecosystem: Environmental > Aquatic > Thermal springs > Hot... | reverse complement strand
GCTTCAGCTCTAGCCAAGTAATGATTAAACATGAATTAGCGAGTATTCCCTAGGAACAGACGTTAATCTTGGATTCCTCAACACAATAACAAGCTCTGCAAATATCTCTTATCGAGCTTGAGAACTAGTGGTCGTTTAGGGGCTTTATAGAGCTTTTTCCGTAGGGGTCAGTGAGTATTACGGTGAAGTTTATCTCGTTATTCATCGCTTTCCTGACCTTCTTCACGAAATTGTTACACTCGTTGTTTTCGTCGAAGCACTCAGCCGGTGTGTTCTCTAATATCCTTTCTAGGAGTCCCTCGACGGTGGTTATGTAGCCTTGTGCTGCAGGGCCTGGGAATACCTCAACCCCTAATTCAGGTATTTCTATACTTGCTGTAGAAGACTTTATGACCAGCGCGTTTAGGTCCTTCCGCTCCCTTACCGGGAAGACTATCCTCACCTCACCCCCATGTTCAAGTGTTCCCACATCTGATTTTCTGTAGCCGCACACACCACACCTCCATACCTCAATCAGTATTTTACCGAAGTAGGGTACCTCATAGGTGTAGGTGCTTACCTCCAGCCCATCACTACCACACACCGGACACCTACTTACCGAGCTGAAGATCTTCTGCGGCTCCATCACATACACACTAAAACATAATTGTCTGAAGTGTTTATTAAGACGTGATTTACTATATAGGAGGTAGTGCTGTGGTAGCTTTGAGTGATATCCTCGAGCTCCTGAAACCTCTTGAAAACTCTTTCCTAGGCCCCTTCATAATCAGCTTATTATGTAATTCCATCCCCTTCGTATCACTCCCCTACCTACTAGTGATAATAGGGCTTACCTTCAAGTACGTGACCCTGCAGGACAGGATCTTATTAATAATTTCCTCAGCTTTAGGCGCTACCTTAGGTAAGGTTTTAATATATTTTATCGGGAAAGGGTTTTCTAAACTATTAAGTCAGAGGAGTAGGGAGAATCTAGAACTCTTTAATAAGATCGCTAAGAAATCCCTTGCTCTAGCGATATTCGTTTTCGCGGCATTACCGCTACCTGACGACGTCCTCTACCTACCTTTGGGACTAACCGGTTTTTCCTTAATAATCTACTTCTTCTCAGTCTTTCTAGGGAAGCTTTTCTTAAAGAGTGTCGCGGTATTTTACGGGAGTCTCTTAACATCCTTAAGCGAGGAACTAGGTTATCAGGTAATACCTGTCTTCGTAATAGCCTCAATAATTTTCTCATACTACATCATAAGTATTGACTGGTCTAAGATAGTTGAGGCTCACATGGAAGGAGGTCTTAAAGCGTCTGTGAGGTATCTCATGCTAGAGTTAGGTCTCATAAACAAGAAAATCGCGGGAAGTCTTAAAAAGCTGTTCACCCGAATTTAAAGAACTCATTAAGATACTCCTTCAAAACATAGTATGCTTCCTCCACAGATTTCCGCGCGTGAGTGAGTTCCCCGCCCTTAAATATCAAGGAACCCGAAACATACACTTCCTCAACTACAGAGTCGCCCCAGCTTACGGAAGCTACTGGATCCCCAGCAACAGGGTCCTCAACAGACCACACAACCAAGTCTGCGTCCTCCCCCTCAATTAACTCGCCTTTACCGAAGCCTAACCCCCTATAAGCGGTCGTAGTCGCGAGTGAGAAAGCTTCTCGTAAGTCGGGAACCCCCTCTCCTTCATAGTGGAGGAGTGTGTAAGCTCTTAGATCCTCTCTTATGTCGTAAGTCGGGGCTACGTCAATCCCTATAGTTACGTTTGATAACCTACTCAAGTAATTCCTTATCGGCGCTCTCCCATCACCTAAGAGGATGTTTGATCTCGGCGGATGTGATATCACGAAATTACTAGCTGATAGTACGTCAGCTATCTCCTCAGCCCACACCGCGTGAGCTACTATAGCGTTTACTTTATCTAAACCAACGAATTTAATGAAGTCTCTGAGACTCATTGAGTACTTATTCTTAAGCCATACTAGATCCTCGAAAACCTCCGCTATATGTGTGTGAACCCCTAGTCCACGCTCCCTAGCCAACTCAACTACTTCCTTGAAAGCTTTTGGGTCAAGTAATCTGGGAGTACACGGCCCCAACCTAACCTTAACCTTAGGGTCATCAACTATCTTGAGTAAACCCAGGTTTTCCTCCAGAGCTTCCTCATAATTCTCGAAAACCCCGTGATTCATTATAGGAATGCTTAAGTCAGCTTTAACACCACTCTCTAAGACCGCCTTATAAACCATCCCCTCATTAAGATGCATGTCCGCTAAAGCGGTGACTCCTGAGGAGAGGAGCTCTCTTATAGCTAGTAGGGACGCGTAGTAACTAACTTCCGGATGTTCTCTTAAGAACCTCTCCCAACCCCACGCAAACCTCCTAACCCAGTCATCCAAGCTTAAACCCGAGACTACCGTGTTCCTTATCGGGTAAAGACCTAAGTGAATGTGTGTGGTAGCTAACCCATGCGTTACTATCCTCACCTTACCCGCTTTCACAGAACCTTCTGAGACCCTATATATCTCCTCAATCCTATTACTGAAGCGCACGCAGGCTTGAGAAAGCCATACGTGAGGATTTATCACCACGTAATCTCCGCAGACCTCGTTCAAGCGCTTCAGTCACCCATCTTATAAACAGCTACCACCACGTATACGCTACTGCCCTCGTAGAGTTGACTCACAGCTATGTGCGCGGGCTTGAATACCGTGAGCGCGGGCTTCTCTAATCGCGGAGCGTACTGCGGGTATTGGAGTGCGCCGTAAAGGAATCTTACGGGGTAGCCTGAAGCCCCGAATACTTCGTGGACTGAGTGAAGGAATAGCTTGTATAAGGTCGCGCTAGTTAGTGTTGGGTTAGTCCAGTTAGGCATGACGTAATTGTACTGACCTATGGTGACCGTGGTGGTCGGGGGCTTCCTGCCGGCTATCTTGTAGATAGCTGAGATCCCTTTAGCCATATCAGCACCGATGAACGTCCCTCCCTGAAAAGCTAGGGGGCCTACGTAGGTTGAGCTGAGTTGCTCTGAGAATAAGACAACGTCGTATAACACGACGTAGGTCTTGTCAGGCGGTACGCGGAAATACTTAGTGAATATCTCGTAAGCTTCTTCCTCAGTACCTGTTAAAGCCTTAGCGAGCAACTCTATCTGTGTTGCGTTGAGTGTTGCGCCGTCAGCTACCGTAGCTCTCTCCCCTAAGACGCTTAACCAATACCCGTAATCCCACCACGAAATAATCACGGAGTCTCTAGGCGTGTTATTCCTAATCCACTCTAGAGTATCCAGCCATGCGGGCACGTTCTTCCCGACGCCGAGACCTGAGTCTAGGATCATGGGTGTCTGAGCTCTGTAAGCAGGTGCCCAAACAGTCACTCCCTGAAGTAGAGTGGTGAATAGGTAAGCGATCATTAAGGAAGCACTTAACAGAGCAAGCACCAAGTCTTTCTTCCTAGAGAGGTACGGGACGAGCAGGGCGATGAAGCTACCTTGAGATATCGATATCACGCAGTTCAGGTATGGGAAGAAGTATGATACGTTAGCCGTGGCGTACGTTGCTAGCAACACCATTATCCCTATGAATAAATCTAGCACGCTTCTCTTGATGAAAGCTCTGTAAGCGAAGTATACAAGCATTAGGAGTGATATGATAAACGGAGCTCCACTACTCCATATGAAGTTCTGCGCGCTGGCCGACGCATACTCCTGAACAGTACCGACTAACACGTGCGTTAGCTCACCCAAACCCATCGCTGCCAAGCCCTTACCCTTTAAGTGGAGGACACCGGTAGTGAGTCCTAGAAGCCCTCCCACACCTATCAAGACTATTAGGAGGAAGTAAATCACGCGCCATTTAGTTAGAAGCGGGTACTTTAGCTTGACCACTCTCCGCGTGGACACGTACTCTAAGAATAGCGCGACACCTATTACGGCAAACCCTAACGGTATCAGTATGCCGACACTTATGATTAGGTATAGGGGTCCGTAGAAAGGCAGTATAGCTATGGCTAACGCAAGAGGCAGTGTCTCGAAACCCCATAGTATTAAGTCTTCCTTAGTGACCTTGGTTATCAAGGGTTGTAGAACTATCTGTAGGAAAATAGCTGCTAGGAGTAGGTTAAAGCCCGCCCAGCCGGCAGCAGTTAAGGCTGTGAAAACACCGCACAGTAAAGCGTCTACGTAGCTTCTCCTCTTCCAAGTCCTTACGTGGAAGTATGTAGCTAGGAAAATAAAACCTAGTCCAGCAGAGTATTTAACTGTAAACCCTGCTAACTGTCTACTATTAAAGATTATCGCGGCCACCACAGACGAAACCGCTGCGGGGATATCACCCCATAACTCTCTAGTAGTTAGGTAGATACCTATTAGGGAGAGTATGAAGAAGATTACAGGCACGTACACCATCCACTCATATAAGGTTAACCCAGGACTGAACAAATGCGCTACGTAGTAAGTAACAACGGAAAACATCGGTGTGAGAGGTAGGGAAGACTTAACGAAGTTTCTCCCCCAAGGATACCAGAAAATATGTGTTTCCTCATTATACCTGTCCAAGCTGAAGAAGTATGATAAACCCTTCTCCAGGAGCTTCTCAGCAGTCCAGTACTCGGAGTAAGGATCTAACTCATTCAACATAGGTCCGTAACCCGCCTCAAGAGCGTTGAAGACTGGGTAGAGCCTGAGGTATGAGCCGACTACCGCGGAAGCTAGTAAAACTATTAGCGAAGCCAACGTAATGATGTGTTCTCTCCTTAAGCTCTTAAAGCCTAGACCCACCCTCATCTAATCACCTGCTAAGACTAATTAACTAAGCTATAATAAATGTTTATTAACACACTCTAGAGAGTGTTTCCTCAGATACTTACATGATGCCACGTGTTGTGCGAGCAACATAAAACCCGACGATCACGCGTCCTATGTTTTCCCGTAAATTATGCGTTCCTCGTTGAAGAGCTTTATTGAGACGTACATTAAGCCTGCTATAACCAGTAATAATATCGTTAAGTGTGTTAGCGCTTCACGCAACATATCAAGCGCGACGAACTTTATGAAGAGTGATGCATGAGTATACGGTATTAAGTAGAGCAACCACTTGAAGACACTACTTAACTGTTCTATATCGACATATAGAGATATGAAGAACACTATAGTAGCGACGCTAATTATTATCATTGAGGAAGCTTGCGCAGCTCTATAACTTCCCGACCTGATTACCGCGGGCGTTACTAGAGCTAGAGAGCTTAAGACGGAAAAGTATATGGCTATGAAGTGAGCTAACATAACGCTCCCCGGTATCAAGTAAAACAAATTAATTCCGTAAATTAGTGAGGGCACGTAAGCGAATAGGAGAAGTCCTAAGGCGTTGGTGAAACCTGTTAACAACCCTATCAAAGAAGTGGAGACAACCTTACCTATTATTAAAGCATACCTAGGTACTGGGGTACTTAACAAAGCTTCTAAAGTCTTCCTCTCCTTCTCCCCTATGACGGAATCCGTTATGTACGCTGTTGAGGGGGTGGTGACGAATATTAAGCTGAAGGAGAGGAACCTAGATATGTAGACCTTAAGCGCTTCCTCATAGCTAACTGGGGCGCCGCCAACCCCTACAACACTTACTTGAGCTTCAACAGGTCTTAAGACAGAGTCTACGGAGACGTTCAATCCAGCGGCATTACTTAACTCGATTACCTTAAGTGAGGCTAACCTAAAGTTTAAATTATTGACTAAGCTCAGCACTATATTCTCTACCTGGTCTGCCTTACTAGACCTTAGAGTCTTAATGATTTCTAACCTAGCTCTCTCAGTTAGTGAGGTTAGGTTCTTCACGAACCCCTCCTTGATTATGATCGTAGCATCCACGTTAGCGGATACCCCGTAAATCACGTGAAGACCGTTTTTCTCTAGAGCCTCACTAATTTCTCTCACGATATCTTCAGACGATATGTTAACCCCTCCCACACTACCTGAGGTTCTGTCATGATTTATGAGCGCTACGTACCCTGGCTGAAGTCCTTGAGCGTAGATAGAAGTTAAGCTCATTAAAGGCAGTATTAAGAGCGGTAAGAAAGCTATCGCCGCTAGAGTACGTATATCTCGTAGCATGTCCTTAAGTTCCTTCCAAATAACTACGTAAACGGAGTTCACAATCCCTCACCAGCTAAGCTTATGAAGACTTCCTCTAGGTTCCTAACATTATATGTGCGTATCAAGTCTTTCGGCGGTCCCTGAACTATCACGCGCCCCTTATTTATGAGGGCTACCACATCACATAAGTCCTCAACCTCCAGCATGTTATGTGAGGAGAGAACTATAGTAACTGAGTTATTCCTAGAGTATTCTTTGAGTATCTTACGTATGGCGTACGCTGAGAAAACGTCGAGACCTGAAGTAGGTTCGTCTAAGATGACTAACTTAGAACCTATCATTAAAGTCCTCGCTATAGATACCCTTCTAATCATCCCCTTACTATACTCCGAAACCTTCCTGTTAAGGTCTCTCTCGCTCAGACCGGAAATCTTAGCGCCTATTTCCGCAACCTCTAAAGCCTTACTGGTCCTACCGTAGTAAAGCATCGCGTAATAGTATAGATTCTCCCAGCCAGTCAAACGCGAGTAAAGCCCTGCATCCTCCGGTAAATATGATATGTGCTTCCTAACCAAGACTCTATTCTCAGGTAACCCATAACCGAACACCCTAACCTCACCTTCATCTTGCTTAAGTAACGTGGCTAAGATCCTGAGCAGTGTGGTTTTACCTGCGCCGTTAGGGCCTATCAACCCGAATATAATCCCCTCATCAATCTCTATGCTGACCTTACTAAGAGCTCTAATCTTGCCAAAATCCTTCACCACTCCCCGCACCAAAACCGCTTTACCCGCGTCAGACACCCTCTAAACCCAAGATATCTTGACTCAATAACCTTATATCTCAACTAAAATAATTTTTCATGAGGTCCTGAGGAGACATCAATAATGACTAACGAGTACTTCAAGAAGGTCCTCGTCGTCGGTGGCGGGAACGTAGGGGTTTTACTAGCTTACGCGTTAGTTAGCTCAAGCACTAGACCCAGTGTTTACGTTTTGGTTAGGAACCCTCAATACCTAAAGCTTTTCAGGGAGGAGGGAATTAAGATAGTCACCCCCGACGGGATGTCTTTAAGGCTAGAGAGGGTTCACTTCATATCATACGATGACTTAAGAAGACTTGGCTTGTTTGATTTGATAATAGTAGCTACTAAAGCGTACGATTCCTTGGAAGCAGTTAAGCATGTGAGGGAATTCTTAAGGAGTGGGGGTGTCTTAGTAACGTGTCAGAATGGCTTGAGATCTTATGAGGAAGCTCTCGAAATCCTAGGTCCTGACAAGACAGCAGCTATGGTGTTAAACCACGGCGTGTACAGGTTGGGAAACCGAGAATTTAAGTGGATCGGCGGTTCCACCAGCTACTTGGGGGGTAAAGGTATTTCAAGAGAGTTGCTATCCTCCATAGCGTCATTACTTAAAGTCCTTTCAGTCCAGGTAGTTGATGATATAGAGCCCTATAGATGGCTTAAGCTAGCCGTCAACGCAGCGATAAACCCCCTAACCGCTATATATGAGGTGAGGAACAAGCTCATAATAATCGATGAAAACCTCTTCAAAATAGCTGCGATGGTGGTAGCGGAGACTCAGAGAGTTGCAGAGAAGTACGGGGTTATGATGCCTGCAGATCCTTTGAAGGAAGTGGTGAGGGTGGCTGAAGCAACCGGGGAGAACTACTCGTCAATGCTTCAAGACATAATATGGGGGAAGAGAACAGAGGTTGATTACATAAACGGTGAGGTAGTCGTGAGAGGGAGGAGGGTGGGCGTGTCAACACCTGTTAACGAGGTTTTGTGGTTAATGATGAAGTATAAGGAATCTCTTAAGAGGATGACTTAACAAGACTCAGCCGGGAAACTATTTAACCAATCTAATTATTAATCCTTTAAGGGCTTTAGTTACGGGAAGAGGAATGGGTTCCAAGATCTATCCACACGATTTTATAAAGAAGAAGAAACTTGGTGAGAAAATAGTTATGGTTACAGCGTACTCTTATTATGACGCTCTCTTAGCTGATAAAGCAGGTATTGACGGTTTGCTTGTAGGAGATTCTCTCGGGATGGTTATAATGGGTTATCCCTCAACATTACCGGTAACTCTTGATGAGGTGAAGCACCATCTTAGAGCGGTAGTGAACGCGAGGCCTAAGGCCCTGATTGTGGCGGATATGCCTTTCCTATCATATGAGGTAAGTAAAGACGAAGCTATTAGGAATGCGGGTGAGATGATTAAGATGGGTGCGGACGCGGTCAAGGTAGAGGGAGGGTTGGAAGTCTCGGAAACCGTCGAAGCCTTGACTAAGGTGGGCATACCCGTAATGGGTCATATAGGGCTTAACCCCCAAAGATACTTAATGCTAGGCGGCTACAAGCTGAGAGGTAAGAACGCTGAAGACGCTTTAAACATAATCGAATCAGCTAAAGCCCTCCAAGAAGCTGGGGTTTTCTCGATAGTCATCGAGTACACAACTTGGCAAGTAGCTGCTGAAGTAACTCGCGCTGTCAGAGTACCCACCATATGTATAGGTGCCGGCGCTGAATGTGACGGCCAAATACTAGTCATTCACGATCTCCTAGGAATAAACCCTACACCACCGCCGTTTGTTAGAAAATACGCTGACTTGCACAACGAGATACTACAAGCTCTAAGTAAATACGCTGAGGATGTGAGAAAAGGTGTTTTCCCAGGACCTAACGAGTCTTGGGGGATAAGTGAGGATGAGCTAAAGAGACTAAAGGAATATTTAAAGAGTACTAAAACTGAGTAATCCACTGACCCAGAACACGTAAGCTTGGGACTAGGTAAGAGTCTCAACATTGAATTGAGAGGTTAGTTTTTGAGAGTTCCTCCAGTCTGTTTCTTATATGCTTGAGTACTTCGGATAATATAGCGTTGTTATCGTACTTCTTTAGTATGCTGGAAAGCTCTTCCCTAGAGGCATTACTTAATTTCTGAGCGTATTCAATCATCTTAGGTAGTGCTCTAACAACGTTATCAACGATCGTTATAGAAGCCGCTCTAGCAGTCCTGGAGAGGGGGTTGAGGTCTATCGCTATGACTGTCTTACCAAGTCTCCTCAAAGCTTCAGTCCTGTCCCCGTCTTCAAGAGGCACTAACACCGTGTCAGCTATTAATATTCCCCTAGGACTCACTTTCCTCCTTTCACTCATGAGTTCAGGGATCTCCGCAGTAGCGTCACTCACGCCAAGCACTTCACGAGCACCGCAAGTCCTTAAAATCTCGGCTATTTTCATTATTCGTTCCTCACTCCGATAAAACAAGTTCACCTCAATTTTAGCGTTAACGAGCTCGGCTAGCTTGACTACCTCCTCAGGAACTAAAGCCGCGACATTGCCGTTAACTGAAATCACAGGATTATTAGATAGTAATAAAGCCGCGACAGCCGCCTCTATAGCTTTCAGCGCCGGCTCTATGGTGGTCTCACCTATCAAGTAATCGAAACACTCCCCCCTACCATGAGCTATCAATCCTGCCTTAGCAACATACCCTTCCTCGAAACCCCTAATCAACTTCTCTCTTATTAAAAGAGACTTGTATCTAGGGTGTGTAGGGGGAATACTAACCTCCAACCACACTCACCTCACATCACCTATGAAATATATCTTGACTGAGATATTATAGGATCACAGCATCATCACGGTTCCTCCTGGAAATAGCTTGAAGACCCCTAAAACCCTGCTGAAGTTCTTTCTCAACGTGTTAATGAGTTCTTCGCTCGGGTCATCCGAAACTACTACCAGAGTACCTTTCTTGATGAAGTATGTTCTCACGCTTCCAGAACTTATGTGTTTACGAAGTATTTCCTTAATCTTCTCGTCAGTTTCTCTATTCATGAATATTGCCTTACTGAATTCATTACTTAATTCAAGAAACCTCTCGAAGGAAGGTTCCGCAACGAATTTCTTAAAAGCACGCTCACCAGCTTCTTTTATTACGTGCCAATAATCTCTGAGCATCTGCGGGGTCGTGAAACCCGGCCTGATGACGCATGGGATCACGCTCACGGACTCCCTTACAGGAATCACGTCTAACTCACTCACTCCAGGAGCTCCTGGTTTCAGCCGGACTACTAGACCACCACCACGCAGTTCCGCTACTACATCACCTAACCCAGTCATCATACGCACCTCTACCTCGTGTGCTATGGTGCCCACCCTGTTCAAGGTTAAGGGCTTTCCTAAATTGCGTAAGGCTGAAGCCGCTACCACTATGGAGAGAGCCGCACTAAACCCTAAACCTTCCCCGAGACGTGAAGGCGATGTTATCTCGACGTTAACGCTGTTTACACCAGCAATTCTCTTAACCTCGTTTATGATATCGTGTTCGAGAATAACGGAATTAACTAACACTCTATCGTCGGAACCGCTCTTGATCTCCGCTTCGACGAGCGGTTCTAGGGTTACCCCAGCTCCTAAAGAGCCCGTCGTCAAAGGATTGTTAGTTATGTACGGGACCCAAAAACCTGAGATATGTAACGGTACTCTAACGCGCAATCTTGAGCTCCTCTTTAATCAAGTCCAGTATTTTCCTAGCTACCACCTCTTTAAGAGACTTACCCACTAATTCCTTATACCCTCTCTTGCTAATTAAGACTACCTCGTTGTAATCCACTGTGAAGCCTACGTCACCCCTGCTAACGTCGTTAGCGACTATTATATCAAAACCTCTTTTTTCTAGCTTATCTAGAGCTAGCTCAACCAGCTTGTTCATATCCCCCTCAACGACCTCGGCAGCGAAACCTACTAAGAGTCCTGAGAACTCCCTCCTTAAGTTCAGCGATATTTTTGGTGTGGGCTCTAATTCCACGGTCAAAGACCCTTCCTCAGACTTAATCTTACCTCCAAAGTATTTCTTAAACTTGAAGTCAGCGGGCGCTGCAGCCAGTACTACCGCGTCGTACTCCCTACTCCTAACCTCACTTAACAGGACGTTAAGCATGTCTTCAGTTGTTGTGACACTGAAGCTTCTTACGTAGTGCGGTATCCTCGCCGACGTTGGTCCGTGAACTAACGTCACGTCAGCTCCGCGGAAGTACGCTTCCCTAGCTATAGCTATGCCCATCTTACCGGAGCTAGCGTTAGATAAGAACCTCACGCGATCTAAGTACTCTCTCGTAGGTCCTGCCGTTACTAATATCTTAAGGTTTTTCAGATCCCTACCCCTCAGAGTCGTCGCTTCTATAGCTGCGAGAATGTCGTCATTTTCCGGTAGCTTAGCTCTCCCGCTAGAAACGTCAGGCGGGACTACCACCACACCGAACTCACTGAGTTTCTTCATAGCTTCACTTACCGGCGGTGAATACCATAAGCCAGAATGCATTGCTGGCACTAACGTGACTGGTTTTCCAAGTCCCAGCACGTTCACCGCAGTTAGTGAGACGGGGTTATCGCATATCCCGTGCGCGAGTTTACCTATGATGTCTGCCGTGGCTGGAGCTATCGTGAAAGAAGATACTTCCTTACTTAAGGAGACGTGCCCTACCTCACCTTTAAATTCTGTCAGAACCCTGCTACCGATAGCCCACTCAATTAGCGTCGGGTTTATTAACTCGGTTGCTGCCTTAGACATCACGGCGTAGACGTCCGCCCCCCTCCTAATTAATTCACGCATTACGTCGATGATTCTGTAAATAGCTACTGAGCCAGTAAGCCCGAAACCTATCTTAACACCTCTTAAGTGATCTGAGGCTGTACTCCTGATCTCATCTGCCGGGTGGAACTCTGGCTCTCTCAGCACGCTACTTACCCAAGCATAATTAAATGTTAAGTTATTATAATTATTAGGGTTACAACTGAAGCCTCGCTCTTCAGGGCGGGGGTGGTTGGAAAAGCTTATAAGCCCTGCCTCCGGTAATGTTCTTGATGACGATGTCGATGCTCGTGAGTCTCGGGAGCCACTCTCTAGCAACACTTAATACGCACATCAAGCATACTGGGTTAGAACTATGCTCCCGAGACTATGATAGCTGGAACACCCATAACCCCGAGTCCCTCGAAGAGAGGGATAGGGGTAATGGGTCGGAGACCCAGCCCGGGGCTAAACCCTCGAAAAGAGGGGATGTAGCCCCAAACCTCCCAGCCTTGGGGGAAACCCCCACCCTTCGGGACGGGAAGGAGGTCAGCAAAGTGGAGATGGTCAACATCAGGAAGGCAAAACCTGAAGACCTTCCGTCAATCATAAGCATAAACATGATATCGCTTAAGGAACACTACCCTGAAGACTTCTGGAAGCACCATCTAGAGATGTGGGGTGAGGCTTTCTTAGTGGCTGACGTGGATTCCAGGATTGTAGGTTACGTCATGTGTAGGGTTGAGAGAGGTCTGGGCTACATTAACAAGTCTCTACTTAAGAAGATGGGCCACATAATAAGCATAGCTGTCCACCCAGACTATAGGGGTAGAGGGATAGGGTATTCTCTGATGGTTGAAGCGTTGAGGAGGTTAAAGGAGATCTACAAGGTTAACGAGGTCTATCTCGAGGTTAGGGTAAGTAATGAACCAGCGATTAGATTATATGAGAAACTCGGCTTCAGGAAAGTTCAGAGGATAAGATTTTACTATCTTGACGGTGAAGACGCTTGGTTGATGGCTAAGGAAGTTTAAATTCTTCCCTCGACCTAGAAACAACTGTCTTTCGAGTCAGGAAACGAATCTTAAGTCTAAGAATAAGGTATTCTTACTAATCGAGTAAATCTCTGTCTCGTTATAATGTACGATGCAATCAAGGCTACTTAAGCTAACGAAGACGTACGGTTTAACTTCATCTATGAGATTCCTGAGTTCCGGCAGTCCAGACCTAACACCTAGTTCAGGTATGGAGTCACATAAACCGTGGGCAGGGAAATATGAGAAAAGTAAAATTCTCTTCCCTTGTTGGTTTCTTAACAACTCACGTAGTCTTAAGATTGAGTGCCATGGATCCACGCCCCCAACACCAGCTATTAAGTAATTTCCTAGATCAACCACGTTAGCGTCTAGCAGTATACCTAGACTTCTGGCTGTCTTAGTTACGTATATGTCATCGCACTTACTAGTCACTACGTGGAAGTTTCTAAGGAATGCACTCACTTGATGAAGCGGTATTCTAGGAGCTCCTATGAAGATGTAAGCTTTAACGTCCCCGCACGAGTAGGAGCGAAGCTCTCTTGAGTGCTTAAATAGCGCTCCGTTCATTACCCTGAATAACGTAGGTACTCACCTGATATAGTGCTAAGCCAGCAGCAACTATATCTGATGTTGCACCAGGATTTAACTCGTTTTCTCTAACATATTTGTCTAGGAGATTCCAGACCTCTACCCCGACACTAGCTCTCGACATAGACAAGTGCTTGAGGAGTAGGGCGTTGTTTAAGTTCTTACTTTTAAGGACTAAGGTATCCAAGTTTTTTGAGAGTGTTTTCGTGTGTGCTGACGTTATAGACTCTAATAAGCTTCTTAAACTAGGTTTTTCCTTAAGTAGCTCATCATGAACTTCTAAAACTCTCTTGAAGCCTGATATTACTTCATGGCTGACCAAGTCTAAATACATGGATTCTTTTAAAGCTTCCCATAAGCTGAAGCTCTCCAGTATTGAGTCAACGCCTACGTTGACCGAGGGTACCCCACCAAAGTATTCGCCCAAGTGACTCATAGAAGCCTTCCTCAGAGCTAAGTAGAAATTCTTTATGGTTTCTTTCTTAAGTCCCTCAATAATCAAGCCGTGATATTCGGCAATCACTCTATCTACAGTAGTTGCTGAGCTATCGCCACTCATTAAAGCCTTAGACAGCATGTAGAGGAGGGGGGACGCGAGCATTAAATACCCGAAGGCGGTGTTGGTTTTTATGAGTGGGTATGTGGTGACTTTATTGACGTATTCTAGCAGATACTTGCCCAGCTTGAAGTTCTTGCCTGTTAACGCGTCCTTAACAGTTTCTTTCAACGGGTCCTTAAGGATGTTAGGGGTGTAGACGAAGTGGATTATGTTCAGATTCTTCACGTTCTTATACCCACTGACAGTGCTTAGTTTTGAGGGCGCTAATGCCTCTAGGAGTATTGATGTCGAGAATATGTCTATTACCACGCCAACCCTAGTAGAGAGCGCAGATTGCGTGACTCGAACAACCTCCCTTAAGCAACTCTTCAAGGCCTGGGCAGTTTACCTACCTAGTTTTAACGCGACGTATATCTTGTCTATTTCGTTCTCCAGTAATTCACGCCACTTCTCACCTATAGCTACTATCGAGAACAACCCTACGGGTGTGGCCCCGCTCATGCGTATTAGTTTTACTAGAGCGGACGAGGTTCTCCCACTATTAAGTAGGTCGTCAACTATTAAGACCCTGTCACCTACTTTCAGGGAATCTGAAGCCATGAATAGAGTGATTACTGCTGGCGGGTCTCTAGCTATGTAGCTCACTTGGTTGTAATTCTTTACCCCTACCTCAGGTCTTTTCCTGACTATGACTAGCTTAGACTCGAGAGTATCCGCTATCATAACTCCTAAAGGTATCCCATCAACCTCAACTGTGACCACCGCGTTTATATTATAACGCTGGAATTCCTTGTATGCCACGTAAGAAAGTATCTTCAAGATAGGTACCTCATATATTATGGGGGAGAGGTTAATTATGTTATCACCTACCTCTACCAACTTGTTTCTTAGTATTTCCTCAACTACGCGTTGATTAGTTAATAATTCGAATAACTCAAGCGATCTTTCCTTGGTAGGTCTTATACGTTTATTGATATATCTCCAAAGACCTGGTGCTGAGAGCCCGGTGAGTTCTTCTAGTTCCTTATACTTGAGGATTTTCTTGTAAGCCCTCAGCAACTCAACAGCCATTAAACGTACGTCAGTAGGCAGTTTACACACCTCCTTGACTTTCAATAATCATATTAATAACAACCTTAATAAATTGAGGGTTTGCCTGACGCTTATTAATTGATGTGTTGAAATAACACTTCTATTGAGTTAATTCTAAGATTTCCTCGGAAGATCTCGCTATTTATCTTCCTTCTTAGCTCCCACCACAGCTCTCTCTAGGAAATTTGGGTCTCCTAAGTCATTAGCTAATCCTCTAGTTATGGCCTTCATTATGTTTGTAAAACTTTCGTTTAGGTTGATTATCTCGTCATTAACTATTAATTTGGGTTGTTCGTTAGTCGCTACAACTACTAACGAGACGTTAATACCTATCTCTTCCCTTATGTAGTTCTTTATTTTAAGTAATTTCCTCATATAGATCTCGCTCATTCGAGGAGGTATCTCAGCTACTAAAGTTAGAGACCTCACCTAGACCACCACAATATATCTGCTTAAATACCTTGCTTTTAAAGACTCACACACCTTGCAAGGTACTTAATCGCTAATGAATTGATTGCTTAGTAATACCGATTATTATTTAACGGCGTTAATATTATTTAGAGTTCGATTTATATGCAACGAGTTATTATTTTATATTGGGGTGAGATAGTGGGAGAAGTTAACACATTTAAAGGCTTAAAGAAGAAACCGAAGGTTATTTACGAAGATGAGGAAGTAATGGTTATGAGAGCTCCTAGCGATGAAGAGCTTGAAGAGATAGTGCTCTCGATTATCGAGAGTAAGGGTAGGCCACTAACCTGGAGAGAGTTAAGGAAGGAGTTAAGCGGTCTCGTGGGGGAGGATAGGCTGAGGAAAGCCTTACTAAAACTAATAGATAAAGACCTAGTCGTTGAGATGATAGACGGTACTTTCGGTCTTAAAGATATGGAGGCAACATACATACCTAGGAGAATGAAGAAGAGAGTGAGACCTTTATCACCTAAGAAGTTCAGGGTAAAGTGGGGGCCTTTAATAGAGGCTAGAGGAAGCATCTCCGCAGCAATACAGTACTTGAAGGAAGCGAGGAGTAAAAAACTCTCGAGCACTACAGTAAATTAAAGCTTCCCTAATTAAAAGCTAACTTAATTCTTGTCCGTCAAAAATAATTATCTTTTTTAACACATAAGATTCAAAGCCCATTACTTTAACGTCGTGGTAGGAGGTCTCGCTCATCGATAATAGGTGATCGAAAATGTATCACCACCTACTGAGAAACTGTTAGAGACCGCCCACTTCCTCCATTTCATCTAGAAGTTCCTCACGCTTCTTTTCAGGTAACTGCTCCTTCAGTAACTTAATGAACTTAGCTCTATCCACGAGCCCTAACGCGTAGATAAGTATTGTCGGAATCAGTAAAATAATCAGTAACATGAAATCCGCTATCATGTCGGTTAACGGCAGTCCCGTTAACTTAGTTAGGTCTATGATCTTCGGAAAGCCAGGAGATATTAATGGTAGGTTCCTGTTTATGTTCCACACAATTATAGAAATCATTGCCCAGCTTGTGGCGAAGTTCATCGCTGCAGGGATTCTAGGGCCTATCATGAGGCCCGGGATTCTCTTCTTAGTTATGGGCGGGAACAGCACAGAACCCATCAAACCCATCTGGTCTTCTATAACGTGCATCCAGTGTCCAAGCATAGCTGCTAGAGCTAGGTATAGGTAGTTCTCATAACCTATGAGGAACAGTATCGGGATTAAGAAAAGCGAGAACAGGAAACCCGCGGTAAAGCTGTGAGTGAATCCCCTATGCCAGGGTATGAATTCTTCCTCCACCACTCCTTCCTCCGGGTTCTTGACGAAGCCTATTTCAGGACCGCTAAACGCGTCAATCACGGTCGGTCTAGGATACGTCTTCTTAAACGGGTGTTCCGTGCTTGCCTCACCAATCATTCTGTAAGGAGGAACCCCAGTACCGTCAATGGGTAAACCCCCCGTAGATACTAGAGGACCCATTAAAACGAGTATTCTCTTATTCGGGGAATCATAATGTATTAGGAATCTCCTGTAGAGATCTCCTGACATCCTTATGTTAAGGATTTTCACGGTTACTCTCTTACCAGTCTCGTAAGCTGAGTCGATAGCTTTAGCTATTAACTTAGCAACGTAGTTGGGGTGTGGGGCGTCAGAAAAGTTCCAGTATGGCTTACCTTCAGTGTCAAAATCCATATAACCCGGCACCCTTACCCTCACACCAACACTTAATTCACCGCCAGCAACCCTCTCCAGTCTCCGCACGTCCTCGTATCTAGCGACAACCCTTATTTCCCCGGACTCATCCTCTAACACGAACTCCGTGAACTCCTCGCTACGCGACGTAATCGCTTTTACGGTGCCCTCTAAGTAATAGAATTGCCACCTATTCTCAGGTTTTAACTCACCGATGAAGACTCTCCGCGGTGAAACCTTTAACTTCCTGTCTTGAGGGGCTGGATCTACTACTACGTCACGCCTCCATAAAAATCTCCTAAACTTGAAGTCTACGAAGTCTGGCAGATAAGCGTAGAATCCTGCTATTAACGGCCATAAAACTCCCTTAGATAAATCCTCGAGGAGTTGAGTGAAGAAAGTGGTCATAGCAAGACCGGAGAGGTAGTGTGTCCAACCCCTCATGAGGCCTCACCCAATACCTAGCAAACTAAGCAGTAGTCCTGAGGTCCCGGTCATGCTGAGTAACACCGGCAGGATGAGAGCCCCTAAACAGTAGCTAATTCTAGTGTTAAAGGCTTGGGCGGTGAAACCTATCGCCGTAGCCACGGCAAGTAATAAAATACCTGTAAGGCCTGTTATGATGTACGTTAACAAGACTAGAAATACGGCGACAACCAGCGACACGTGAACATAGCTAACTATTGAAAGGAGCTTAGAAACAGCTTTAGATATGTAGAGAGTGGCTATGAATGAGACCGCGGCTACTAAGATTATGGTGAATCCCGCATAATAGAATTCTAGCCAAGTTTTAGGAGTGTAAATGCCTCCGATTAACCAAGCTACCGCCCCCCTAGTAATCCTGGCGGTAGGCATGAATAGGAGGAGTAAAGCACCGACGTAGTAAACGACGCGTGCGGCTCCCTGACTAACCACGAAGGTGTCGTCGCCTCTCCCGCTAGCCATATGACCCCCTATTAAAGCACCCATACCACCGGTTATCACAGGGAAAAACGCTGCTATGCCGCCCCCGATAACTCCTGAAGCGATACCGTTCATTACAGCAGTAGGATGTGTTTCAACGAAATCCTTGGTGTTTTGCCTTGGTAGGGTCTTCCTTGATAGGAGGTTCCTAATAACCCATGACATCCCGAAGAAACCTATGAAGAGTGGGGTTAGCCTAGCGTAAGCGGCCTCAGTTGGTAGCAATCCTGTGTAAGTCGTTATGAAGCCTAAAATACCTGACGCGAAGAACACGAAAACACCGCCGAGTATTTGCCTCCACGCGGCAAGAAGTCTCTTAATGCCTGTCTCCTCTCTATCACCCTCCTTAGGCCACTCACTCAAGAAGAGAAACAAAACCACAGCAGCGAGTATCCACGTATAGTATGGGCTGAACAAATTATATATTACTGGCATAACGTATACGCCGATCGTCAAACTAAATAAGCTAAGGAATAACGCTCCGCCGAAAGCGCCGATAAGGTAGAGTAAAACCATGCTATGCCCCCTACCTAACATTAAATACCTCTGGCTAGGGAATAACATGAGCATCAAGGATTCGTCGGCGACGCTGAGGTATGTGGATGCTATAGAACTAGCGAACGAGAAGGCTACTACAGCTCCTAAAGCGAAGTACGGTAATGCGTAGGGGTTGTACGTGATGAAACCGGGCGCTAACAAAACAACCAGAGCTAGTAGGTTGTATATGTGGAAGCCGGGCATCCAAGAAAAAACAAGTCCTAACGTTGCACCGATGAGGCTCCACGAGATCACATCAAGCGGGGATATGAAGACCTCCATGAGCTACCCCTCCATCTAACGTACCTTAATCCCGCTCGCGCTGTACACTATTATTTCCTCGGTTGACGCATACACGTCTCTATAGCCAGCAACTATCAAGACAGTTCCTGTAGAAGGTATTTCGAACCCGAGCTCGCTAACAACTGAACGCGGAACAAACACTAGTATAATCTTACCCGTCGAGTCGGTCACATTAATCTGCCAATCCCCCGATCTAGTAGTTCTTGAGCCCGCTACGGTGACGTTAATCAGCATTACTGGAATTCCTCTCCCAATACTCAGCGCTTCCTCAACGCTAACGACTAAGGGATTCTCACGCCATACTAAAATAGCATCAATCAACCTAACCGTCGCAGGGTCTTGAACGGTGCCGTTTATCCTGAAAACCGATCTCCACCCAACGAGCGTGGGGTCTATGTTGCTCACTAGTTGCGATCTACTCATAGTCACATTCACACGGTAAACACCATCTGACGACGTGAATTCAACGTAGTATGTGCCGCTAACGTATATTATCTTAGAAAATACTGCGACAAAAGACACGTTTTTATTAACATACTGAGCTACTTGATTTATCTCTATCGGGATGAATGCCGGGGCAGGCGGCGTCGTGACGTTCTCGACCCTGATGCCGTTCTTAGTGAAGATCACTATCTCTTCCATAGATCCGTAAACATCTCTATAACCGGCAACACTGATTACCGTGCCTACCCCCGGAACCGGGATATTCATTTCTTTAGCGACGCTTGAAGGCACGAAGATTCTTATCGTCCCGGTACCATCCCCCACGTCTATTTGCCAGCTCCCGCCTGAGGTCACGTAAGAGTTTACTACCGTAACAGCCTTCAAGACTACTATTGTCCCGTAAGCTCTCTGCAGAGCCTCACCAATCGTGAGGCTTGGAGGTGGTCGTGTCTCGATGACTGTTGCGTTGACGAGTTCTATAATTAAGTCGTTCCTTACTAAGCCGTAAACCCTCAGCTTTGATCCAATACCGACGCTCCACGGATCTATGAATGAAACGAGGGTTGATCTATCGCATTGGATAATTGCTTGAGCACCGCTTATCTCACTAGAGAAGTGGAGGAGGTACTTATATGTTGTCGAGTTATACCCAAGCTTAGTTAACGTGCCTGTGAATGTTACGTACTTACCTACATAAGCAGGGAGTTCACTTATGTCTATCTCTTTAGCTTCTTCAACAAAGCTTTCAACACTTATCTCCTCAGAATTCCTTGGAACTATTTCGGGAGACGTCCCTCTATAATAGTAGACGACGCCGCATATGGTTGCGTTACTCCTCGTGATTTGCAGCTTATTCCATTTGTCGTTAAATGCTGTATCGTTTCCATATACGTATTTCAGGACATTGGGCACGAGGACCGTAACGCTACCGCTCATAGTATTTAAGTCTAATAACAGGCCAGAACTAACTATCCTAGGATTAGAGACTAAGCCATTAGCGCAGACGTACTGGAACTGATCGATATTACTTAAGTTATTTACGAAGATAGGCTCTCCCCCAGGCCTCTCAAGTATGTAAACTGAGCGCGCGTCTTGCAAGTAAGCGTAAGTGAAGTCTTCCCTAACTCTTACCTGAACAAGGATCCTTACACGATCACCGATCATCGGAACTTTATTCGCTTTTAAAAGCTCTGTCGAGGTCGGGTCGTAAACGAATATTGTGAATGGCTCGTCCGTTGACCCATCACTTAAGTAAAGAGTTAACCTAATCTTACCTCCTGATTGTAGCTCCACTCTAGGGGGTTCCACAACAACCCCCTCAACGTATATGGTCGCGTAATTCATCAAGAAATTACCCTTTAACTGCTTAATGGGCATCACAGGTGTTGGCGCATAATACGAAACTAAGTAAACCCCCGTCAAACCAATTAACGCGAGAGTTATAGCTACTACTCGAAGAAAACTGATGTCATATACTTTACGAGGAGTTGTCTCAGGGTAATATAGATACTTCTCAACCTCAGTTAATTCCTTCTCATTTTTCATAGTTCAAACCCTTAATTATAATTTAACCTAGACAAAAATTAATATAGTTTTACTCAAGAACTTACGAAATCTTCTTAAATAAACCTAGTTTTCGAATTGAAAGCTTCCTTCTAAAAGAGGAAGAGCCTTCACCAAGGTTGTCGCAAGTACTCACGGATACTTAAACCCTTCATTAATATCGATACGGTCTAAATTTCCGTGATAGGGGATGACCTTTTAAAAGTCTTCAAATATGATGAGTTATTTTATGGGAGTTACTTGCCTGTGGATGTGATAGTGATTACTAACGGGTCTCCGCTTGGTGAGGATTTGGTTAAGCAGGTTTGGATTACTGCTCAGAAACTATTTCATGAATACGGCTTAGAGGTTTATGTGATACCTTACATGTCTAAGGAATCGCGGGTAGCACTAATAATAAACAATGTTGAATTCGTGGTCTCAAGAAGGCTTACGCTTGAGGAAATTGAGGACTTAATCCTTAGTGCTTGCGAGGGCGAGGGGACTACTAAAGACTTAGCTCTGATAGGGGCGGTTTTCTACGATGAAAACGAGTTTGGGAATGCGCAAGTGATTTGAGTGGGTTAAAGTCTCTTATGTGTACTCTGAATTTTCTTGATTATGTTGCATATGCTGAGTTCCTCCCATGACCCGTATCGCCCTATGAACCTAATGTTCAGTTCCTTGAGTATCTCATCGTGGGAGCTTCTCCCGAGCTTAAGTATCCTTCCGTATTTCTCCAGGTAAGATCTAGCAAACACAACTTCCCTCACTTTAATACCTAGATTCTTTAACTCGGAAAAATTCTTCACGAGTATTTCGGTCTTATCAGCGCCTCGCCTCAAGGGGGTTAACACGTATATTAGCGTGTGTTCCTTCGTTGTCGCGTTAATAAAGCTCTTTAGGAGTATTGTGTGTGAAGCCACATATCTTTTCCTACCTAAAGCATAAACAACTACCTCGTTCTCCCCGATTCTCTGATCTATTTCACCGATAATTAACGAGATATTGTAAGGTAGGTACGCGTAATTTTCACTAATATTCTTTAAGTCCACCCCTCTAAGCCTAGACAGTAGCAAGTCTTGAGGTATGGAGCTAACTATGTCTTCGTACTCTATTAATACTCCACCCTCGAGTAGTACTGTTCTTTCCTCAGGGTTGATGCTCGTGATGTTCGCGTATAGGCGGGGAACCTCAACGTTGTTCCTCAATAGTTTGATTATCTGACACCAGCTAAGCACAGGTTTGTGGACATTGCTATATGTCTTAGGGAATAAGTCGTACCAAGTATTGTTAGGGGTTTCCTCCCCCCTCAACGAGAATTTATCTTTTAAGGAAGCTTCCTCACCGATTAATACGTACTCGTAATCTATCTCGTAAGATTCAAACCCTAAACGTCTTAAACAATCTGGTTCCTCAAGGAATATCGGTGTTCTATCAATACACGTATCAGCGAATCCCCAACCATCTAAGGTGCTCGTAGCTCCGGGCCATGACAGGAGTAGTGAGTTACCCGGGTCTTGAGCTGCGTAAACGTTACCGCTGAATGAGTCGCCGAGTATTAATGTTTTAATCTTCCTCCTCTTCCTCAACACTTTCTTCTTCCTCTTCTCTCCTAACTATTATACGCTTAACCCCGCTAGGCATCGTGTGCGATCTTAAGTGATATAGTAAGTCAGTCAAGGAAAAGAAGAGCGGTTTGTCAACCACTTGCCTCAAGGACTCACCCTCCCTAGGACATACCTCATCAATCCTAACACATACAGGGCATAGCAAAAGATTCGTTGAGGTATCTAAGCAAGTCTCTATTATCACTCCGTCAACGTTGAAAGATGCTCGCCGCCACCTAGGCTCCCAAAAGAGAGACATCCCCCACCACTAATAATTAGTCGCTACTGAAAATAAAATAAGTGATTCCTGAGTGAGGAGACTTAGGTGAAGCGGGTATATCCGTGCTTGCTTAACTTCCACATAATAGCGTCACGAACTAAATCGCTTCTGTTCCGGTAAGATTTCTCACATATTATGTCATCGATTAAATCTACTACGTCGTTAGGGAGTTTTACCGATATTACTTTGCTACTCGGCATACTCATCCTTATTTATAAAATAATACCTTCAATTTAAATACGTTCCTTAATTATCGACCACAGAATAATTTAATTGATTCAAGCTGAATGAACGGAGTTAGTCAAGTAAAACTAAAATTCATTTAATTATTTATCGTTTATATTGTAGGTGAGTATTTGGAAGATCCTGTAATCGCTCTAGTCAGGTTCTTAGTAATTAAGAGATTAGCAGGTAATTCCTCTATGTTGATGGCTGTTAAAGAATACTTTGTTGACGGAGTCTCCCCCAGCTCCATAAGCTATAAATATAAGGTCTCTAAGTTCAGGGTTAGGGGATATATACAGAGAGTTACGGAGAAAACTAGGAATTCATACCTAGCTTCATCAATCATAAAACAAGTTTTCCCGGTAATACTTGAGGTAGAGCCGGCAGTAATCAAGGTTAACGAAAAATACGTATGCTTACTTTGCGATCAATCCTTCAACAACGAGATTACCGTAGAGAACCATCTCAGGAGAAAGCATGAGGAACACATAAATAAGACTATTAAAGAAGTTCTAGAAAGTGTTAAGGAACTTTCAACAAGTAGCTAACCCGCAATTGAATGCTCTCGCCCTTTTAGCGTGGGAATAAGATCAGAAAATATAAGTGTGTAGAATAATTGAGATATGGGTGCCTGGAATAGTGTGGTTCGCGTTCGTTAACTCACCGCTAGGGACCAACCTGAGGGTTCTGAAGAAATTCTTAATAGCTAATGCTCACGATGAGAAAGAACTTCAAGTACTGAACGCCAAAGTTTCAGGGTATTTAGGAATAAGGGTTATTAACGCTGATAACGTGGACGCAATCTACGAGATAACATCAGTAGATCCTGACACAGCTGATTTAGCTAGGTTAGGAATAAAAACTTTCTCAATAGCCGAACTACTCTGAGCGAGTTTTCCCGTCCTTCCAATAACAAGGTTTCCCTCGTTTGGAGGCGGCATCCCCTACGTCGTACATTGTGTGCTGGAAATACTTAAAAGTCTTGAAGGATCACTAATACATGGTGAGGACTCGTGAGTTATAGGAGGAAGAGGAGGTCATTATTTGATATATTTGATGAGTGGATTAGGGAGATGGAGGAGGAGATGCGTGAGTTCATTGAAGAAAGTGAGAGGTTATTTAGGATGAGTCCTGAGGAGCTGGACGAGTTACGTAAGAGAGGTTTAGGACCTTACGTCTACGGTTACAGGATATACATAGGTCCTGACGGCAAGGTGAAGGTAGACGAGTTCGGCAACGTTAGGAGGGAAGGGGTGAAGCCGAGGATTAGTGAGGAAGCTGAGCCTTTAGCAGACGTTATAGATGAGGGAGATAAAGTTAGGATAATTGTTGAGATGCCTGGAGTCGAGAAAGACAAGATAAAGCTTAAAGTATCGGGTAAGGAATTGTTGATACAGGCTGGTGATGGGAGAAAATACTTTAAGAGACTCACACTACCTGACGAGGTAGACGTGAAAAGTGCTAAAGCAAACTACAAGAACGGTATACTGGAGATAGAGTTCAAGAAAATGAGGGGGAGTACCGGAGAGTACGAGATAAAGGTGGAGTGAGGCCCTGCTTTCTGTTTGACGCTTCTCAAGTCCTTAATTATTGCTTTGTTTGCGTCGTCGTCAAGCGTTGGTAGAATTTCAGGAAACCTAACACGTTGAAGCCTGAGACATCTATCTTGATGTTATCGTAATATATCTCTATGCCGCTGTATATATTTCCTTTCCTCTTGATGACTAACCTTAAGTTGTGATTCCTAAGTATTTCCAGCACGTCTTCATACTTGATTAAATCATGGAGTATTGCGTCGTTAAGTAGAGCTAGCGTTTCAGGAAACAACGATTCACATCTACGTACGTCAAGCACCGCTTTTATGTAATGCTTAATTAACGAGGGCCACATACTTAAGTAATTCTCGTTCTTTAATGTCTGGAGCTCGTCACACTCAAGACTTTTAACTAATTCAATAAGCAGGTTCTCAGAAACTGCGTCTAACGACGTGTTAATCAAGTTTCTTATGAGCGTTATTGGAGTGAAGGTAGGTTTAAAATAATTGAGGTACTTAACCCAGTCAACGTTGTAGCACTCTGTCTTACATACTTCCTTCAGTATTCGTGCTAACTTACTATGACCTGAAACGTTGTCTTCAAGTATTAAGCTGATCACGAAGAAAAACTTGGTTGTCTTCCTGGAATCACGTAACTCGCTTATTCCCTGCTTCACTAACTCAGTGAGTTCTTTTTCGTCGAGTGAGTGAATATGGTTGAAAATCTTAGCTAACGATATCTTTCTTTTGAAGAGCAGTACTCCCCACCTAAATTCTTTATTAAATAATTCTTTAAAAACCCAAAAGTTAAACTCATAAGGTGGGCGCTCTGAAGAGCATTAAGTGGTATAAGGGCGGGGTAGTTCTGGAAGAGACTGCCATACCTCCGATACCTCCTAAACACGTCTTAGCTAAGGTCTTAAGCGTCCTTATCTACTCCCCACATAAGAACGAGAACGTCTTTAAGAATACAGTGCCGGGTAAGACTCTAGGCGGTTTTGGCTTAGTAAGAGTCATAGAACCTGGGGTAGGAGCTGAGGTAATGCCTGGTGAGGTATTCTGCGTAAAGCCTTACACGGCTTACGGGATCTTAGGACTCGACATAGACGGTCTAGCATCTGAATACGCAGTCATACCTAGAGAAGCCTTGGTAAGCCTTAGAGGGGCTGAACTTGAGAGGATCTCGCTCCTACACGTAGAATTTGGGTACATTCACGAACTCGTTAAATTGATGGAGATCTCCGAGAGGGGACTTATAGTGGGGTGCGGGCTTGCAGCGTACATACTAAGTCTAGTTGCTAGGAACTACAGAAACATGGAGGTGTTGTGTTCGAAAACTGACTACCTCAAGAGTTTGAGAGACCTAGGACTTCCACTGAGGAGGAGTTTAGAAGACTTGAAAGAGAGGGCGGATCTACTAATCCTAACAGAAGAAGTCGACATAGATCTTAAGAACATGTTGAGAGAGAATGCGTGGGTTTACATAGCCCCGGGAGTCTTCACGTTGAGTTTACACTATCGTGGAATTCCTTCTAAGATTAAGTTAGCAAGGCCTAAAGGCTTCAAGCCCAAGTATTCGATGAGATACCTAGGAAGGGTGAGTCCGCATATATTAGAATCTCAGGTTAAGACGGTGAGTGAGTTAAGTCAAGCGGTTGAGGCATTAAGCTTATTTGAAAGAGTAATAATAAACTTTGAATAGTCATCTCGTCCCAGACTACGGACACCTTAGTTGAGAGCTTAGCTCGTTTAAGTATTTATCACATTGTGTAGAAGCTTTCCGGCGTTATTGGCCCTTCAGGCTCCTTGATCTTCTCTTTAGCTAGGCTCCCTAAGATTTTGATTCCTTCAGCTATTTTATCGGGTGGTGGGAAGCTGAAGTTGAGCCTCATTGAGTTCCAGCCGCCGCCGTTGGCGAAGAATGAAGCTCCAGGTACGTAAGCTACGCCTCTAGCCAGCGCTTCAGGAAGTATCTTCCTGGTGTCTACGTCAAGTGATGGGAGGAACACCATGACAAATAATCCGCCGACAGGTCTAGGCCACCAAGTTTTCTCAGGCATGTAATCAGCTAACGCGTCAAGCATTACGTCTCTCTTGATTTTATAGACTTGCTTAGCTTTCTCTATAGTCTTATCTACTAATCCCCGCCTTATTGACTCAAGTGCTATGTATTGCGTTAAGGTGGGTGTGTGTAGGTCTGCTGTCTGCTTAGCTCTCTCAAGCACGTCAATGACGTAGTGATTACCCAAAACCCAACCAATTCTAAGTCCTGGTGAGAGTATCTTACTTAGAGTGCCTAAGTAGATCACCCTACCCTCATCATCTAGGGTTTTAAGAGGAGTCACGTCTACACCACTCTCGTAAACGAAGTACGAGTATGGGTCGTCTTCAATGATGACTATATCATACCTTGACGCAAGCTCCAAGAGATACTTCTTCCTCTCAATACTGAGGGTGACTCCTGCAGGGTTATGAGCTACCGGTATCGTGTAAATAAACTTCACGCTCCTACCCTCACCATATATCCTCTTAAGTTCCTTCTCCAGGATGTCAACCCTCATACCATTCTCGTCAACAGGCACCCCGATTATCTGCGGGTGGGATAGTGTGAAAGCGTTGAGCGCAGCCAAGTAAGTAGGTAACTCAACAACTATTACGTCCTCACGCTCTATGAACACCCTACTTATTAAGTCTAGAGCTTGCTGAGAGCCTGTAGTAACTATTACTGAGTCATCACTCCTAACCCTAACGTCTTTCCTCTGAAGGAAACTCATTAACTCTTTCCTAAACTCACTTACTCCGGCAGTAGGTGCGTACTGGAGTGACGCGTCACCTCGTTCACCAATTACCTCTCTAGCTATCTCAGCTAACTCTTTCTTAGGGAAGGTTTCCGGGTCCGGCATGCCACCAGCTAAACTTATTATTTTCCTGCCTTCAGTGAGCTTCAGCAACTCCCTAACATCTGAAGCTTTAAATAGCTCTGATCTTTTAGCAAGCAATTTCAAATAGTCGACCGTGTTAAATCCCTATAAAATACTTATTTGATGTTTTTAAACTTTACTTCATGTTTTGTTCACGTGTTATTTCTTTATTACAGGTATAAACTTCAGACCGTAGTATATTAATCCGTTAGGATCCTCACTAGAATACTTCCTTAAAACAGCTTCAACGCGGGTGCCAATAGAGAGTTCGTTGAGGTCTACATCAACAATCTCTCCAACTATTATCGGGCCCTCATCAAGTTTTACGAGACCTACCACCCTAGGTAAGTATTGTTCGCTGCCCTCCGTCCTATAGTAAGATACCGTGTAATTAATTAACTCACCAAACCCTCTAGACTCAACGTACTCCACGTTTCGCGACCCGCAGTAAGGGCATTTAAGACGTTTAAGTGACACAGCTTTACCGCAGTCCCTACACTTAGTTACGTATATCTTGTAGTGATTGTCTTTTAAGCGCCAGAAGATAGATATTGAGTGCTTCATTAAGCCCACCTCCTCAATAAAATTAGCCATGCATTATTGTCGGGTCCCGACATCGCGTGAGCTAGTGATATCTCGCCATCATATTTCGCCCAGCTAACACCAGTCATCAACTCACGTAGTTCGTGGACCTGATAGAGAGGTGTTGCCCCTACCGGGTGTCCTCTCGCCTTAAGACCTCCCCCAACGTTCAAATACGGCATCTCGTCCATGCATCTCACGGCCTCACCCCTCGCGCAAATCTCTAGAGCCTCAATCGTTAGTAGCCCGTATATATCGTACGTGTCATACACGTTAACCGCTGTGTTCGTGGTTAACCTAACCCCGTTCCTGCTGGAGAGCCTCTTGTAGGCAGCCGCAGTAGCGCTGAAATACGTTAGATCTTCACGTAAGTAAATAGGTAGGTTTACTGAGGACTCAACATCAACTAACTCGATAGGTGCTTTGTCAGCCTTCTTAGCAACTGATTCATTAACTAATAATAACGCGGCGGCGCCGTCGCTCGTCGGGTGGGAGTCCAGCATAGTTATAGGTTCTGAAATCCTTAAAGCCCTGCTCAACGAATCCGTTGATATAGTGAATTGGAGTTGTGCATGAGGAGTCTTAACGGCGTTCTCATGCATCTTAATAGACCACCTAATTATGCTCTCCCTTGAAACCCCGTACCTCCTCATATATTCGTTCGTTATTAGCGCCGCATAATCAGGTGGCGTCACGTTCTTAATCCCTTCAACCTCGTATTCAAGTATTTTCGTGTAGACTTTGTTAATGACCCAAGAAGGGTACTCACTCATCTTCTCGAAGCCTACCACGAGCACCCTACTCGCCTTCCCAGATCTTATTAAAGCGTGGGCGTAGTCTAGAGCAACCGCGCCGGAAACCTCGCCACTACTGACAGTTAATGCCTTAACCTTCCTAAACCCTAGGTTTTGCGCGATGTAGGTTGAAGGGTCGGCTTGATTAAGTATTGATTCGGGGAACGCTGTAGAGACTACGAGATACTCTATATCTGAGACATCAAGCCCTGAATCAGCGAGTGCTTTGCTCACCGCTTCATCAATCAAGACTAGGTAGTTCTTGTCGTAATGCCTGTCAACCTTAGTAACTCCACTACCTATCACGCAAGTCTTCATCTCCCATCACCACAAATTCCTGTGTATTAGGTTTCTGAACTTAGCGTACTCTGCGTAAGATATGTATTTCTTACGAGCCATGAGCTCCTCTACGGTAGGGGCCCTACCCACTCTCTCCAAGACCTTCTCAGTTACTAAGACGCTGATAGCGTCGGCTCCAGCGCCTGAGCCGAACGGGGCAACCAGGATTCTCTGACCAGGCTTGGAATTCTCGAGGATCTTAGCTAAGCCTAAGAGAGCTGACGCGTTATAAGTGTTACCAATCCACGGGGTCACTATGCCTGGCAAGACCTTCTCCCTCGGAAACCCAAGCATCCTCCCTACCTGAAGAGGAAACTTACCGTTGGGTTGGTGGAAAACCGCATAATCGAAATCACTTGGTTTAAGTCCCGACTCATCCATCAGCATCTTGACCGCTGACACGATGTGGTGGAAATACGCTGGCTCTCCAGTAAAGCCCTCACCGTGAGCAGGGTACTTAGAACCATCTCTCCTCCAAAAATCTGGGGTGTCGGTAACGTATGTAACTAAGTTCTCGAAGACCGCTACCGACTCGTCAGCGGGCCCAACTAAGTAAGCTGCGGCACCAGACGAGGCCGTCAGCTCCAGCACGTCTCCAGGGTTGGCTTGGGCAGTGTCCGAGCCTATGGCTAGCCCGTACCTCACGGTACCGCTCTCAACGAGGGAAACAGAGATCCTAATACCTTCACTTCCAGCCCTGCAGGCAAATTCCAGGTCTGTTGATAGTTTCTTCGTAGATATTCCTAGAGCGTCAGCTATTATTGTTGACGAGGGCTTAACAGCGTACGGTTTTGATTCAGTACCGACGAACACTGCACCGATATCGCCCGGGTTCACGCCAGCTCTCAACAACGCGGACTTAGCCGCGTACCAACCCATAGTAACGGTATCTTCATCAGCTCCTGCAACGGCTTTCTCCTCAATCCATATAGAATCGGTGACCCGGTCGTCAAACCCCCATTGCCTCGCTATCTCCTTAGCTTTAATCCTGTAGGCAGGTATGTACGCACCCCATCCAACAATACCTACTCTAAATCTTGAGGATGTCAAGGGATTGACCCTTTTAATGAAAAAAGGGAAAGCTTTTATTGTTGAGTTGTGTTAGGAGGGGGTTGACTCCTTCGTATGTAGCCAGCAAGCGACTTGATGCCCAGGTTCTACCTCTATCATCGGGGGTTCCTTAACCTTACATATGTCCATGGCGTAGGGACATCTCGGGTGTAACCTACACCCGCTAGGTATTGCGGCCGCGCTAGGTATCTCACCCTTTATAGGGACTTCCCTAATCTTGGTGCGGTTTGAGGGGTCTGGCTCAGGAACCGCCGAGACTAGCGCGATCGTGTACGGGTGTTTTGGGTTGTTGATGACCTTGTCCGAGGGCCCTAACTCTACAATCTTGCCTAAGTACATTACCGCGATTCTTCCGCATATGTAGTTAGCTACTGCTAGGTCGTGTGTTATGAATATGTAGGAGAGATTCCTCAAAGCTTTCAAGTCCAGCATTAGCTGAAGTATCTCAGCTCTTATGGAGACGTCAAGCATGCTGACAGGCTCGTCCGCAACGACTAAGGAAGGATTCAGTATCATCGCTCTAGCGATAGCTACCCTCTGCCTTTGACCACCTGAAATCATGTGCGGGTATCTCTCCACGAATTCTTCAGGCGGGTTGAGCTTGACCTCACTTAAAGCTCTGTAGATTATTTCCTGTCTTTCCTCCTTAGTACTCCCTATCGAGTGGATTATCAGTGGTTCCTCCAATACGCTCCCTATAGTCATCCTAGGATTTAAGGAGCCGTAAGGATCTTGGAAGATGATCTGTATATCAAGTCTTAAAGCTTTATCAACGCTTCCAGGAAGCTTCTCTAGAAGATTTACATAATCCCCGTTAGTAAGTAATCCTTCAGGTATCATCTCCTTAACATTCCTTGATACTCTATAAAGGGCTTTACCGCCGGTCGCTTCTATTAGCCTAGCTATTAACCTACCCGCAGTGGTTTTACCGCAGCCAGACTCACCGACAAGACAGAATATCTCTCCCTCAATGACTTCGAAGCTTATCCCGTCAACAGCTCTGACGTACTTGGGCGGCTTACCACTCAGTACCTCTATTAAGCCTCTCCTAATAGGGAAATACTTCCTTAAATCATTTACCTCAAGCTTAACGTTACTCAACAGAATCACCTCCTCAACTTAGGTTCAACAACCTTCTCTAAAGCAAGACCTAATAACACGAAAGTCAGTGAAACTATCGCTATCAGGAATCCCGGAGGTAATATCCACCACCACTGAGATATAGTCCCGTTCTGCCTGGCCTCAGCTAATATATTACCCCATGTCGGGAAGCCATGCCTTATACCTAGAACGGAGAGTCCTGCTTCAGTAAGTATCGCATTAGGGGTTGAGTAAACTAGTGACGCCGCTATATAGGGGACTAGCTGCGGCAGTATGTGCTTAGATATTATCCTTAAGTTACTAGCACCCACGGCTTTAGCTGCCTCAACGTAAAGCTCGCTCTTAATGCTTAGCGTCATAGACCTTATTATTATTGCGAGACCACCCCAACTAAAGATTATGAGTACCGCGAATATAGCGGTCAACATCACTATAGGTTTGTCTTCTCCCATGTACGTCTTAGCTATTGATTGAGCTACGAGTATTAAGATAGGTAACAGGGGTATGGAACCCATCACATCAACAGTTCTCTGTATTAACTCGTCTATGAAACCACCGTAATACCCGCTGACAAGCCCGGCAACAACCCCTATCGCCGTAGCAGCCAGAGCTACTAAGAGTCCTATAGCGAGGGCTATCGGGAACCCGTAGAAAAGCCCTTCAGCCAAATCCCTACCCTTATAATCAGTGCCCATTAACCCGTAACACGTTCCTTTAATCAACAACGAAAACTCTTTTGATTTCTCTATAGATCTTAAGATATCTTGGGGCTGTATGTTGAAGGCCCTGAAACTAAAATCAATTACGAACACGTATTTTCCGGGTAACGGGGTGGTCTCTACCTTCTTCAGTGTTTCTGAGTAACTTAGGTTTCCGAAAATATACTTCATTGGGAATATATAGATGTCCTCCACACTCAAAAACCTTACTAAATCTCTGTAAGCACTCATGACCGCCGTGACTATGCCCTCCGGCTTGTCCAGGTTTAAGTCTATGAGGGAGGTGTTGGCTAGGTCAACGTAGACGTCTATGATGGCCGGGAGTCTGACTCCGTCAGGCTTGATGACATCCACACGCATCCTAGCATTTCTCACTCCCTGAGGAACCACGATATTAGCTCTGATTCTCAGTCCTTGAGGGTAATCCCTAGCACTTAAGTCGTAGGTGATGTTATACGTGAATACTACCCTGCCCGTAACCTCGCTTATGCCGGGTTTCACAGTCCTTAAGTCATAGGAGGTTTGAGGAATGCATGTGTAGCCTAGGTAGGAAGCCCACTCCGGCGGAGCATTGTAAGGATTATCTACCCACTTAGAACCAACATCCCAGTATTTAGTATAATCAGGCGGCATTAGGATTGCTGCGTAAACAGAGATAGCTATTAAGACTATTAATAGCACGAAAGCTACCTTACCGCTTACCTGAGATAAGATCTCCTTCCTTATCCAAGACCAAGACTCATACATCTTAGAGAGCACGCTCATAATCTCACCCTCGGGTCTAGTACTACGTAAAGAATCTCTAAGATAAAACGAGCTATGACGTAGACCAGTGTAAATATGTATGTGAGGGCTAGTATCGTCTGCGCGTCCCCGGTAGTAACCGCCGCGTAGTATAAAGTTCCCATACCGGGCCAGTCAAACACGGACTCAGTTATTATGTACCCACCTAGAGTGCCTGCCAGCCCTAGGAGAACATTGGTTACTATTGGTGATGCAGCAGGTCTTATTATATATCTCCTCAATATCTGTTTCTCAGGAAGTCCCCTAGCTATCGCGGCAGTAACGAAGTCTTCCTTAACTATTCTTATCAGCATTGCTCTGACACCGTAAATCCAGGGTCCTGAGAGAACTATAACTATTGTTACTATAGGGAGCCAGACGTAGCTCAATACACCGATTAACGCACTGAGCTCTCCTAATAAGAACGCGTTGATATGAGTTATTACAGGTCTAAATTGTTTGGGCGCAACCCCTAAATCATAACTAAACACGAGCAACATAACTAGCGCAACCCACCAGATAGGAAAGGCGTTCATTAACGCGGCGTAAGCTACTATAAACCTATCGATGAAGGAACCAATCCTGTAGACTATGAAGGGTCCTACGGCTAAGGCTATCAGTATTACTATTGCCTCAGCTAAAGTTATCATGAATATGGTTCTGGGAAGACACGCTACTATCACATCACTAACTAGAGAGTTAGGCTGTAACCCAGCAACGTTAGTTACCTCAGGACTCGGCGATCTCCCTAAGTTGAGTATAAGCGTGTTAAGAACCATCGGGATTATCCTAGCCTGCCAAGGCTTGTCCATCCCCCAATATTCTATCAACTCTTGTTTGCGTTGCGCAACCAACTTCTCTACTTCTTCAGCTGAAGGTTTTTGAGGAGATGTGAGCAGCGCTTGCCTGTAAGCTCTGACCTCCTCGTTTATCATGCTATTTATTATAGTGTCTATATAACCTGTAGCCCCCAACACAAACCCTGTTAAAAAAACCGCGATAAGTAAAGCTAAAACTAGGAATACTGCCCTTCGCGCTAGTACAGTAGCTACGCCCACTGAACACACCCATACAAAACATTCCCTTAGAATTTAAAAATTTTTAGGGACTCCACGATAGTTAAGAGTCTAGTATGTCTAACCTAGGAAAGCCCCCGTTAAGAATTACATCGTAGGGTGATGTTGTGTAGGACAATGAAACAAGATATTATAAGTTTTTCGAAAAACGAGATCAGTCCTTATGATTTAAACTCTTTGCCTTTTCACTTCTTTCTTATAAAAGGTAATGCGATACTTGCTATCAAGTTGATTATCGATATGGCTAGGACTGCCGTTACGTAAGATGTGAGAGAGCCTATGGCAGCACTTATGTCTTCTTGACCGGTGCTTAAGTCGTCTACCTTAGTGTTGACTGAGGAGATCCTGCTTAACGCGTCGTCCACCTTAGATGATAAGGTACCGAACTGGTTGTTCATGTTGGTGAGGAGCGTGGATGAGGTGACGTTGAATAGGTAGGTCATCCTATTATTCATATCGGTTAGCGTTGAGATCAGCGTCTCGCCTATAGCTCCTAGGGCTTGCGAGAACGTCTCTCTTAAAGACTCTAGTTGTTCTTGTGTCTGTCTTGAGACATCGCCTATGGCGTCTCTTAAAGATTTCTCTAACTCTGCTAAGGAAGGTACAGACTCAAATGAGATTATCGTGGTATCGATTACTGCAACAGCCTCGCTAGTAGCTATCACTAATAACTCGTAGTAGTAGTAGGGTCTAAACTGTGAGGTCACGTCACTTCCTATGAATATCTCGAATGTGCCGGGTTCTACTTCATTAGCTTTACCTACGGCCATTATTCTGTTAGTTCCTTTCTCCCTCAGTATGTACTTGACGCTGAAGGGTCCTATGCCGAGTACAGAGAGCGAGATCGTTTGGTTACTGCCTATCTCTATAGATCCGGGAGCCACGATATCAGATATTCTCGGAGGTATTATGCCACCTAGGTTCCAGAAGTCGGGGGTGAACGGGTATGTCGGGTCTCTGAAGGCTTTAATGGTGGCTTGCTGAGCATCTTTATCGAAGGTATCTAGGTAGTAGGGTCCTTGCGAGATCCACGCGTGATTGTGAGTCCCTATCCAAGACGATAATGAGCTTAACCTATTACCCCACTCACTTCCGGTCATTAATATCGTACCGTTGGGTAACGTGAAGTATTTGCTCGGGAAGTAACCGCTCGTAGCCCACTCATCGGCTACGGTCTTTATTGACGCGGCATGCGCTGGGAATGGGACAGGATTCAGTACCTCTAACCCTGTTGCTCTACTCAGAGTAGTTGAGAACGTGTAGTTCTTGGAATCGAAGACTAGGTAATTCTCGACCACTAATAATTCGACCGGGTTTACAGGAGTTAGTGTTGCGTAAGCCGCTATGTAGGCGGGCTCAAAGTGCCAGTAATCCACGTATACCTCCAAGGTATTGCCTACTATCCTCAAGGCCTTAACAGTATCGAAGAATACTTTGTTAGGTCCTGAGATCGGGGTCTCGTAGTTTGCTTTAGTTTCGTTAAAGCATATGTCTAGCCACAGAGCCCAGTTAGCTAGTATGTCAGCCCAAGTGATTGTCTGGCCGTGGTGCCATTTAGTACCTACGTACTTGGACATATCGAATTTAACGACGCTCGTCGCCTCAGTTCTGCCTAGCGTGCTCGCGTAGACCCACTTACCTTGGGAAGCGTCCCACCAGATGGCGTCAGAAGGTATCGGTAGTTTCCCGTCAGGACCTGCAGTAACGACTTCGTAATCCGACCTAATAGGTATTGGGAGACCGTTATGCGGGTGTGACCACATCATAGCATCGTAGGTAGCTCTCTGAATATCAACGCTGTAAACGTCGGTGAAACCACCGTATATGTTCCATATAGTCCTCGCTGTGTAAACCCATAGGACGCCGAAAGTTAAGTCGGGCTTGCCCGGAACTGAAACCCCTTTAGTGTTGAAGGGTGATCTCATCCCAGCACCTAGATCCGTGGTTATACCCTTCATGGTCTTTACCACTGGGTGTATATCCATTCTCGTAGCTAACCATATTCTTATTGAGTCCTCTATACATGCTTGAGTCACGGTCCTGTAAAGGAAGTCTCTCTCCTCACGACTCTTGAAGAGTCCCTGATATATTTTCATGCCGTACTCGTCTATAAGGTCGTTCCTGTACCACCACCATCCCTCAGTCTGCCACCCAGGCATGTAGCCAACCCAAGGAGCACACATCTGGTTGATAGTGCCTGAATCGTACTTATCAGGTGCTGACTTACCCCAGCCCTCCGTGTAGAGATGCCACTGAAACTCAGCTGGGTCGGTGTCGTACACTATGCCTAAAGCCACATCAAACGTGGTTATGAGTTTGTCGACTGTGAAGCCTAAGAATTCTAGGTCCTTAGAGAATTCCTCACCTATGTCTCGCCTCTCGTCCTCTATCCTTATTATGAACTTCAGCACTACTGGACTACCACCATAGTACCACTTGCCACCAACTAGGTAGGCCCCCGCCTTACTCATCTCCTCACTCACTATCTTCCTCGCGTAGTAGGGGTCGTACTTAAAGTTGTATGATAGTATTATGTCAGCTACTAACGCGTAGTCCGGATCGTAAGCCGATAAGAAGGTGAACATCGGTGACGCGAAGCCTCTGTAGAGAGTGTTTACGACGTAGTCCCTGTTAGCTATGAAGTTTAGCGCGAACCTAATCCTCTTGATTCCTAGAGGATTAATCTTCTCCTCGTCAGCAGCTAAATCAACAAATGTTAAATCTTTTTCCTCGTCGTAATAGTATTGAACGATGATATTCTCAGGTACTCCGAGCAGGTTAGCTATTTCTTTAGCAGTCTTACCGGTATGATTTCCTGTTAGGTTAACTGTCTTGACGGGTGCTGGGTTAAGGATTATGTCTACGAGACCTCCTGGGGCAGTGACGTAAGATATATTGGCTTCTATGGGTTTGAATGCGTCTAGTTGTGCCGGTCTAAGACCGAATATGTATGCCTGTATCTCGCCGGATTGGAAAGCGGAAGCTATTAGGTCGGGGGTGAGCGGGTATCTCTTGAAGGTTATAGATTCTGACGCAGGACCTACTTGCTGTTGTGCGCTCACCACTGAAAACGCTGCTACTACGGTTAGTAAGATTAGGGAGAGCATTACTAAAGATGTGTATTTCCTCATACAGGCACCTCACTATAAATCTACGATATAACCTTTATAAACTTTATGTTCTATGCTATTCGTGGCGGTTGTCTTAAGATGGGGATGAGGGTATTAGTTGCTGGTGTGTCACTCCTAATAGTCTCACTAATCTTAAGTTTCATGATAGCGGTGCCTGAGGTAAGTGATTTTAGTGATTGCCGGGAACATTCCGTGAGAGCGTTTGATATCTTGTTCATTTATTGGGGTAACTACACGGTTCTCGGGGGCATGAGTAACGTTTCACTGAGTATTGTGAGCACTGAAGAAACACTACTTAACATAACTTACGGTGTCAGTTTCGGAGAATCTAATAATGTGGTAGTGTTATCGGAGTTCACTTACTTCATAGGTAACGCTACGTACTTCTACGCGTACGTGATCCCATACAGAGACACTAAATTACTGATTTGCTTAAATGCTTTAATAACTCGCCAGAGATCCTACCTACTACTACCAACCCTCATCTCCTGGGTCTCAGGAATTACCGTAACAGCTTACGCGGCATACACTCATATAGAGCAAGTCTTCAGGAAAAGTCTTAAAAAAGAGAAAAGGTAGTAACTGGCTGTGTTTATTAACTGGCGTAACAACCAGTAACTGGTGGTGAGACCCGGTGATGAGACATGCTCTTCGATTTAGCCCCGAAGACCTCTAGGAAAGACTTGTACGATTTTAATGAGGAACTTGAAAAGCTATACAGAGATTACATGAGTGCAAGACTAATCGCTGTTGTAGGTCCTCGTAGAGCAGGAAAGACTAGCTTGATCCTCACTTTCCTAAACGAGTATAGAATCCCGTACATATTCCTTGATTGCAGGACTATCTCGCTTTCAGATTATGGGGTTTCCTTTAGAAGCTTTGCTGAGGTTTTCTCCAGCGCTATTAATTCTTTTCTAGATAGGCATGTGTCCTTCAAGAATAAATTACTGAGCTTCTTGAGAGGGCTTAAAGGGGTTGAAGTTGACTTATCTCTTGCCAGAATTTACTTAAGGTGGAAGAGAGAGGAGAGATTTAGTGCCATAGCCCTTCTTGAAAGACTCAACACTTTCGCTGGGGATGAGGGTATAAGACTCGTTCTAGTTCTCGACGAGCTTCAGGAACTATCACAGCTTAACCTGAATTTCTCTAAGTTACTTGCTTACGTATACGATCACCTAAAGAATATTACCGTATTTGTGTCAGGCTCTCAGGTAGGGCTATTATACGATATGTTAGGTGTTGAGGATCCTGAAAGCCCTCTCTACGGGAGGCTAGTATCCGAGGTAAGAGTTAGGAAGCTCTCGAAAGAGGAATCAATGGATTTTCTTGAGAGAGGGTTTAGTGAGGTAGGTCTCGTGATCGATAAACGTCTAATCGAGGAAGTTGTTGGAAGACTTGACGGTCTCATTGGATGGCTAACTTTCTTTGGGTGGAGCTACGTGAACGGCTTAAGGGATTTGGAAAGCGTGGTAGACGCTGCCTCCAAGCAGGAAGCTCTAGAGGTGAGGAGATTCTTATCGAGGTCTAGATCAGAGAAAAGAATGAGGATCATGCTTAAGCTAGTTTCTCAAAAACCTATGAGGTGGGGTGAGTTAAAGAGAGCACTGGAATTTAGTGAAGGGATAGAAGTAGATGATCATAACTTCAACTCCTTACTTCAAAAACTCGTTAAGGCAGGCCTGATCGAGAAGCGAGGCGAAAACTACGTGGTATCGGATCCTGTAATCGCTGCGGCGATCCAGAAATACGTCTGACTTCTAAGACCCTAAATAGTTTTCTTCAGTGTTTAACTCCTCGCGTGTAACCAGCAAGAAACGTAGTGATCTTTATTTATCCTTATCATAGGAGGTTCTTCACGTCTACATATATCCATCACGTACGGGCATCTAGGGTTAAACCTACATCCCGTTGGGGGTCTCCTTAGGTCTGGGGGTACCCCAGGTATCCAAGTTATTTTCTCTTTAGATCTTATGCGGGGTATACTTCTTAACAATCCTTGCGTGTATGGATGCCTGGGTTCGTTGAATATCTCGTCTGAAGGACCTATCTCGGCTATCTTCCCGGCGTACATGATCGCTACCCTGTCCGAGATCTCAGCTATTAAGCTGAGGTCGTGAGTTATGAAAATCATCGATGATCTCTCCTCAGCCTTAATCTTCTTCAGTAAGTTCATTATCTGTGCTTGGATGACGACGTCTAGAGCCGTGGTGGGTTCGTCCGCTATGATTAGCTTGGGTTTAAGTAGGAGAGCCATAGCTATCACGACCCTCTGCTTCATACCGCCGCTCAACTCGTGAGGGTACCTCCTCATCAACTCCGGGTTTAGACCAACTTGCTTGAGTGCGTCAGCCACTACCTTGAGGGCCTCCCTCCTAGTCATCCCTTTATGAACCATGAGAACTTCGGTTAACTGCTTCTCGACTGTGTAAACCGGGTTAAGCACGTTCATCGCTCCCTGAAACACCATGCTCACCTTATTCCACCTAACCTTCCTCAACTCACCCTCACTAAGCTTAGTTAGCTCTATCCCATCAATAACTACGCTACCTCCCTCAATCCTGCCGGGCGGGGGAACTAAGCCTAGTATAGCGTAACCTAAGGTAGACTTACCGCAACCAGACTCACCAGCTAAGCCCAGAACCTCCCCCTCACCAACACTTAAGGAAACATCATCAACAGCTCTCACAATCCCCGCTAGAGTACGGTAGTAAACCTTTAAATTACTAACCTCCAACACAGATCTAGGGGAACTCACTTCTACACACCTAGAAAAACTCATGAAAACTAATTTAAATATTCTTGAAGCTTAAATTAGCTTAAACACCTTATTCTTTGATGATGAGGTGGGCAGCCTAAGACTCTGTAAGGGGATGAAGACCACAGTTCACTCTGACCATACTTGAGTCTCCCTTGAGGTCAACCCGATAAAAACTCCCTTATTATCCTCAGTGCGTTGAATAAAGTTTATGTTAAGCTCACTGACCTCCTCCCCGTCCTGAAGGGCGGGGGTTCCCCCAAGGCTGGGAGGTTTGGGATTACATCTCCCTGCTCTGGGGGATTTAATCCCGGACCGGGTCTCCGACCCATTACCCCCACCCCTCTTTTTGAGGGACTCGGGGTTATGGACACTACCATTATCATAGTCTCGGGAGCATAATTCTAACCTGGTGTGTTTGGCGTGCATTAGGTATTGCTAGAGAGTAGCTCCCGAGACTCACGAGCAACGACATTATCATCATCAAGAACATCACAGAATACAGAGCTTATAAACTTTTCCGACCATCCCCGCCCTAAAGAACGAGGCTTTCAGTTGTAACCATTGATGATCGTGCTCATAGGACTTATAGAAAGATTTATAGATGTGGTATAGTTATATTAATGGGGTTGGTGAGTTTTAGTGAGTATATGGTCTATGAACGTATTCGAGAGCTTTGTGAATTCTCTGGACTTCATAGATCATAATAAGGTAGCTGTCTTCATGACTCCCCCGCAGTCTATAGAGCAGATGCTAGGTGAGGTGTTGGAGTATAAGGGGTACCTAGTCATTAAGGTTAAGGAAGGTTCTGAGAAATCTGTGGAATTCCATAAGCCTAATACTTACGTGATTTCAAGACCTTCAGACGAAGCCCACCGGTACAGTGTGTGGGTGAGTTACTTGAAGGAGGGAGGATCCCGAGAAACAATTTTCGAGGAGGGAGTGCTTTCCTCCTTAATAACGGAGGACGTTGATAAGTTGTTTCTGCTTTCCTCGACCCAGACTAGGGATTTATCCATAGCCTACAAAGCTCTTGAAGTCTTCAGGTCTCTCAAGAATGGTGCTGGTAGGACGGAGATTTTAATTATAGTGGATAGGGAGCTCACCCTTATTAATAGGTTTAATTTGGTCACGTTCTTAGCTAAGGTCTTAAAGGAGAGACTAGCCAGTAAGGTGAGCTTATTAAGAATTGACAGGTTCTATAAATACTTCGAGAGCCAGACAATCAATGAGCTCTTGAACTGGGGTTTGAGACTCTACTCAGAAAGCTTGGGTGAAGATATCTTAATGATTGACACTAGAGAGATGAGACACCTGTACTTCATATCGTTGTTAAGTCTTGAAGAAGCCTCCCTACTAATAAAGAACTTGGCAGGGGCTTCACAACTAGCTAAGTTTCTCACCTGGGGAACCACGTTCGCCGGGACTATGGGTTACGCATACCTAGAAGGTAATGCGGAGCTACTTAATCAAGTCAATATCAACGACATGGTTAAGGCCTGTGGGTGGACGGTTTACAAAGTCTTCACGCCTAAAATCACGTCAGAAGATCGTATACGCGTCCTCATTAGTGAGAGTAGTGATGACTTGATGCTAAAATTGTCGAGAGATGTGTGGGATGCTATGTCAGTATTAAGTGAGGAGGAAAAGGATTTGAGAGTCTTAATCCCGTTAATAAAATTGACTAGGGAATTCTTGAGTAAGACTGAGAGGGGGCCTTGATGAGTAAGTCAGAGTTAGATAAAGCTAAGAGATCTAGGCTTGAGGTTATTTGGGTATCGCTATTAATTTCTTTGTGGATAGCGTTAACCGGTCACGCACTAGGATTGATGAGGGAACCTATAGGGATACCGCTTGTCGGCGCTCTCACAACGTTAACCATGATCGCTCCATTGATTTACTCTAAAGACCTACCCTACTACGACTCACTCGTTTTCTCACCACTCTTCGTGAGCTACATACTACTCATCAACGTGGTTTTCTCATTACCAAGCATTAAGTTGTCGTTGTTGGGGAGTCTCTACATACTCTTCTCATCACTCTTACTATCGGCCGTGATAGCGTTGAATCTAGTCTCGAAACTTAATGTCTGGGAATTATGTGTTCACCTACCCATATTCTTCTTCATAACGTTCACGTTAAGTGGTGATTTGTGGGGAATTAGCTTTAGTGTCTACGAGTTTATATGGCTACTCTCCCTTTCCGTCATAATCGTTAATAACTTTAAAACGTATTTCTCAGGCTTCATGAGTCTCTCATTCTCACTCCTAGTCTTCCTAGGTCTTTACTACGTTTTACCCGACCTTACTGGAGTGCCCCACATAAACATAGGGTCCCCAACAGAGTTTACATACGTCTACGTATCTCTCTTAGTTAGCTTTACTATAGCTTCCTTCATAAACATAATCTCCCACGGTATAGTGAGCAAGAGTAGAGAGACCGTCAACCTAATATTGTTTATTATGAGATACTTCATAACCGCCTTAACATTCGTCGGGCTCTTCTACGTATCAATGTCTGCCATCCTCTTAACCCCATTCTACGCATTCCTAGAATACAACCTGACATCAACTTTCTTAGTAACCATAATAATCTCTTCAACAACGACGACAATGTCGTATCTGAGAATGACGTCGGGTAAGAGGAAATACTTGAGCTCCCTCCTAGAAGTCTTGGAACGGGAGGTACGCGGTCTTGAAGTAGTTTATGATGAGATGAGTAAGACTGGTCTATGGTCTGAGGAAACGCTTAAGGAGGTAGAGAGAAAATTAAATAACGCAAGGAATAAGCTGATAATTTCTAGAAGTAGCCTCTCGAAGAAGTTCGTCTCTGTGGGTAAGCTTCAGCTAATTAATGACGTTCTAGAGAATACGAGAAAGGAGTTGAGTGAGATCTCGGAGTCCATGAAGTCAATGTATTCTAACGCTTTAATAACTCACTCCAAGATAGTGGCTCTAGTTTTAGCAACCCCCTACAGCACACGCTTTAGGGAAGGTTCTCAGAGATTCGAGGAGGTAGAGAAGGTTAATGAGATACCGCAATACGTAGGTTCGGTAGCCAACACGTTAAGAGACGGTTGCACCACACTCAAAAACCTAGTCTTAAACACCTACGTAGCTGTTTCAGAACACCTATCCCTTCCCCCAGTAGAGCTTGATAAGATAGAGAAAATAGATTGCGTCGCTAGTAAGTCCTTGCTAGATGACTTACGTTTAATGCTTGAGAGCTACGACAACATAATTAATACAACCCTGCCTAAGCTTAGGGCGCTACATAACAAATACATAGAGATTAAAGGATTAGCGGGTGATAAGCTAAGGAAACTAAAGGAAAAAACTTTAGAGGGTTTTGAGTCCCTAGCTGTTTTAGAGGAGCTATACGGCGAGCTAGACGAAGTACCTGGAATCCTCAGCGAGTTAGAAGTACTCTCATACTTGAGGAGATATTCAACAGCCTACAACAACTTATTGATGATCTTAGATAAACTAATTAACACACTCGAAACGGACCTGGGGAAAGTAAGTCTGAAAATAAGAGCTATCTACGGAGAGAACGCGGAAATAGAGGACCTGCTTTTAGGTAGGATAAGGAGAAACGTAGATCTTATTAAGTCTAAGATAAGCAAAGACAGTATAAGATCTCCTGCAAACCTCGTGGAAGGTCTTGGAAACTTACTCCTAGAGCTACCCACCATACTCGAAAACGCTGTGGATATTCTGGAGAGACTGATAATTCTTAATCATTTATTCAGACACCTAACTTTATTCAGTGATTACATAATGCAAGAACTCGTAGAGAAGAAATCCATCAACGTCAACGAATTACCCTTCACGACGGACGTCTCGGTACAGCTCATTTGGGTACTCTTGGTGAGTAGGGGCGACATAGAAGTTTATGAAGGCGTGGTACGTCTAAAAGAAGGAGGGGGTTAAGGTTGTCTACTAGATGTTACAGAAATAAAACCGAGTATAAATGCGTTGTAAGAACCAGCGACGCTGTACTGGTGGTGGAGAATCTTGAGATGTTGGGCGAGACGAAGAGAATACCCCTCAAGAATGTAAAAGAGGTAACGAGACTTCCTGACGGCAGGCTCGAGATCAAAACTGTGGACGGTGACGTAGTAAATATGTTGATTAACGAGCTAGTGAGGAAAGACATAGAGTACTTCACGTTTCTTTACTATTTCACGAAAGAGCAGCAGAATATTAGAGAAACTATCATGAGAAATCTCCACAACTACATTTTTCTAGTTCAGCCAGCTTTTAAGATCTTCCAAACACTTACTAAGGGTAACATCCCGCAATGGGAATTTTACAGGGAGTTAATAAAGGAATTACAGGACTTTAACGACATACTCTCGTCGTTGGGGATGAACGAACTCAGCGAAGCTTTAGCGAAATACGTAAAAACTTTCGCGAGTTCCGTGGAGAGGAGGAGCGTGTCGTCACTAGTGAATTCATTGAAGAATTATGTGAAGTTCTTAACAGCGTATTTCAGCTCTCTCTTAAGGGAAACAATTAAGTATTTCGATCCTTCATACTTCGTAGACCTAACCTTGATTGCGTACATATACTTTTACTCCAAGAGTTTAGGATTACCGCTTCAGGCTGAAAGAGCTCGTAGAGATTTCGAGCACATAGCTCAGGAACAGGTCCTTAAGCTCGGCTTACTTGATGAATTGCTTAAAGAGAGGATTACGTTAGCTATGAAGCTACTGCTTCAGACGTCAAGAGGACCTGAAGAGATTCCTCAAAGACTAATGGACATAATCGGGGAAGAGATAAATAGATACGTACTACAAACACAGCACTAAGAGTTTCCTCCATGAATGACCAGAGAATTCTAAGCCTCCACCCTTCAGACGCGCCTCAGAAACACTTGGATAAAAACTCTATTACTTCGTGAAGAGAGTTAACCACTACGTATTTATGCCTTTCCGGAAGCCTTACCTCACCGTAGTTGAGGAGGACCGGGAAACCCACAATGTTGAGAGCATCAAAATCCCACTCAGTATCACCTACGTACATGAACTCGCTGAGCGGCACCTTAAGTTGTTTCGAGAGATTCTTCAAGATCTCGCCTTTCTTGAGCGGATTAACTACCTCGATACCTTTCGGTATTAAATACCCTCCCTCATCAAAGACTAACTTATTAGCGAACGCTACGTCTATCCCTAGTTCCTCCCTCACCTTCTCGGCGAGCAGATCTATGCCCCCACTAATAATAGCTGTGTACACCATCCTCTCTTTCAAGAAATTAATCAATTCTTTAGCGCCTTCAACTAACTCGTACGTGGAAAACGCTTTAATTATTTCCTCTCTAGACGGAGGTCTCCCGAAAGCTTTGATTATAGCTTCTAAGTCTCTCCGCATCCACTCTTCATAAGTTATTTCCCCTCTTAAGAATCTTTCCGCGTCGTCGTTCTCGTTTACTAAGTTTATTGAGCCGAAATACTCGTGTAGTGCTTTCCAGGAAGACCTCCACTTAGTTAAGACCCCGTCCATATCGAAAGCGACTACGCTTATCTTGCAGGGCAAGCTTCCCAACCCTCATCGAAGCTCTCGTTAAGTTTTTAAGCGATTACCGCTTATCTAAATATTTATATCCCTCCCTATACGCTCTTAAAGAGAGCTCCCTAGCCCTGCCCTCGAAAAAGCTTGATATAGCTTCCTCTACTTTCCCGTTATCGAATAATCCCGAAACCCTATTTAGAACCCCTAACAGAACCATGTTAGCTCCTCTAGAACTACCTAGACCCGAAGCAATGTCTCTAGCTGGGACAACGACAACTCTCTCAGGCTTCACTACCTCCAGGATTTGCTTAATTACCTGCTCTTTCAAGGACGAGCTCTTGCCTGCTAAGCTCATCGATGTCGGCGGCTTTATGACGTCATCTAATATTAATACGCCGTCATCACGTAAGTACTTTAACGTTCTCGCACACTCTATTACCTCCATACACACGACATAATGAGCCTCGTTAACATCGAACAGCGGTGAATACACCTTCTTACCAACACCTACCCTCACGTAACTAACCACGCTACCAAACCTTTGAGCCATGCCTAAAGTCTCGCCGGTCCTCACGTAGTATCCTGAAGCAACAGCGCTTAACGCTATAATCCTAGATAGTGTTAATCCTCCTTGACCACCGACAGACGATATAAGTATATTGACTACCCTACCCTCACTCATGAGGCCTCACCTCAACGATAGCCTTGTAGGGGCAATACCTAGCGCAGAGACCACACCCAACACAATCATCTAATGAAATCTTGACTTTATTATCATCCCCTATGTATAAGGCCGGACAGCCTGTCAGCCTCACGCAAGCTAAGCAACTAACGCACTTATCGCTTAAGACAGTATATCTACTCCTCACACCCTCCCTCCTAACCTTAAGTAAGGCGCAAGGCGCTTTAGCCACTATCACGTTAACACCAGGCTTCTTAATGAACTCACTCACCTTACTGATCATCTCATCTATTTTGAAAGGATCAATCACTGCCAGGTTGCCGACACCGATAGACTTCAGTAACTCAACTATATCCACGGGTTTCGTCGCCCTACCGGACTCCGTGACTTCCCAGGCAGGGGTTGATTGATGACCCGTCATAGCTACGACAGAGTTATCAAGCACTAAAACAAGTAGGTCCACCCTCTTATTAACTGCTTCAATCAACGGCTGGAGTCCTGAGTGGAAGAACGTGGAGTCCCCTATAGTCGCTACCACTGGTTTGCTGAAACCCCCTACCTTAAGACCCATAGCCATCGATATGCTGGCTCCCATACTGTGTTCAGTCCATATAGCGTTTAACGGGGGGTTAACGCTTAACGCGTAACAACCAATATCTCCGAAGATAGGTATCTCATCACGCTTATAACCTGCTTTAGCTATGCCGAGGAGCAACGCAATATATGAGTTCCTGTGAGGACAGCCGGGACATAAGGGGGGTGGTCGGGAGGGGACGTCGAAACCCTTAACCACCTCACCGTGGGACGGCTTGACGACGTCGTAACCTAAAATTCTTGAAATTGTTTGAGACACTACACGCGTGTTAAGCTCTCCTTCCATAGGTAAGTAACCGTTTAACTTACCGAATACCTCTACCCTCAGGTCCTGCTCTTGTAGCAACGCTTTAACGGATTCTTCCAAGTACGGATCCAGTTCCTCAATTATTAAGACCTTACTGCAACCACTTAAAGAATCAAGCAGGAAATTTCTTGGGATCGGGTATAACATATCTACTTTAATGACCTTAACTTTACGTTCCCATGACTCAACATTATCCAACACTTCCGCAACGTAATTATAACTCACTCCCTCAACGACTACGCAGACAGAGCCCTCACCTAATACCTTATTCAACCCGTACTTCCTTGCTAGGTCTTCAGCGATCTTAAGCTGCTTATTAAGCCACTTATGCCTTTCTAAATTCCACGCCATACCAGCTCTCACGTATCTGGGAGGATCTTTACGAAACTCACGGTACTTTTTAGGAGGGCTTGCCTCACCCGTTACGACCTCGCTCACCGCATGATTAACCCTAGTAGTAGTTCTCAGTATGACGGGCAACATGATATCCTCGCTGAAAAGCTGAGATATTACTGTGAAATCCTTTGCTTCCTGAGGTGATGAAGGGGATAGCATGGGTAGTTTAGAGAGCTTGGCGTACCACCTGCTGTCTTGCTCTGTCTGTGTTGTTATGGGTCCTGGATCATCAGCCACCAGTATCGTGAGACCCCCGTTAATTCCTGAGTAAGCCGCTGATAAGATAGGATCTGAAGCGACGTTAATGCCCGGCCCCTTCATAGTCACGAGAGATCTGGCACCACCTAGTGAAGCACCTAACGCGACTTCAAAAGCCACCCTCTCGTTCACGGCCCACTCAGCATATATGTCTAAGTCCCTACCATACTCGTGAATAGTCATTAACACCTCACTTGAAGGAGTTCCCGGATACCCTGTCACGACGTAAATACCTGACTCAACAATGCCTCTAGCTATAGCCTCATTACCCATGAGAGCGAGTCTCGTACCGGGAGGGGCTTTCAACGGATTTAAGTTACTCATCACCCAGCACCCCTATTAAATCCTCTCATGAATATTAATGCTTTACTTAAGATCCAAGATGAAGAAATTACCGGTATGAACTGCGAAACCCTGGCAACCACCTCGTAAGAACCCTCGCCGGCGAAGTACCCTATGACGGGTAAGCTGAAATCTTGACGTCTCTCCCCGATGACTTTAGATATCTTCTCATAAGTTTCAGCAGCTGTCGGGACGTAAGCGAGTACCGCTAAATCATAGTATTCTTTAAGCTCTCTCAACGCTAAAACATCAGTTAAGGTCTCGATATACGTGTCGCCACCTAAGTCTAGCGGGTTGGACGCGGCACTCCTTAAGCCCAACCTACTTAAGGCTTCAACGAGCTTGGGCGGCGGCCTAGGAATTTCGAAACCGCTCAAGTCTAGGTGTGACGCCGTGAGCACTCCTAACCCGCCGGAGTTAGTGACTATCATAACCCTAGAGGGATGAAGACCCTTTAAACGTCTAGCAAGCTCGCAAACCTCTACAGCGTCTTGAATCTCCGTAGCTAGGTAACCTCCGATCTTAGCGACCGCGGCTTTAAAAACCTCATAACTAGGTGTTAAGCCCCCCGTATGAGATCTGACAGCTTCCGAACTCTGCTTACCTACACCTCCCTTAATAACGCATAAAGGCTTCCTAGCATTCAGTAATTTAAGACCGTTCTCCACGAATTTCCTTCCGTCACGTAACCACTCAAGATATAGTATCAGCGCGTCAGTGCTTTCATCCTCGGCAGCGTAATCCAGCACCTCCTCAGGAGACACATCAACACAGTTACCTAGACTAACAAAGAATGAAACACCTGATGAGTACCTCTTTAACTCGCTGATTATCACCCCGCCCACGGCACCACTTTGCGCGGCTATGCCGACACTCCCCCTAGTAGGGAGTACCTCTATGCTTGCGTGGAGAAAGGAGTTACTGAGAGTTATCCCAGCAGAGTTAGGTCCTACGATCCTGATATCATGAGACTTAACCACACTTTCCAACCTTCTCTGCAGTCTAGCTCTCTCATCCTCACTAAAACCTGAGGAGATCACCACAGCTAGCCTAACCCCAACGAGGGCCGCTTCCTCAACTACTTGCGCCGCCGCGTCAGCAGGAACAGCAACCACGATCACGTCAGGTATTTCAGGAAGCTCTTTAAGACTCTTATAAGACCTTACGCCTAGAACAGAATCGTATTTCGGATTAACTACGTAAACCCTCCCCCTAAAACCATACCTTAAGATATTCTCAAGCACTACATTACCTACCTTACCTTTCACCGGGGAGCCGCCAATCACCGCAACGGACTCCAAAGACTTTAAAGCCTCCGCTAAAGTAAGGTTCATACCCCCACCCACCAAATAATTATTGTTAAGGCTTAATTACCTAAACCTAGATTATTCTAGTAGAACTCACACATCTTGAGTAGGGGTAGGTTATGGGCGGGTTTCTCATATTGACTTGGAAGAAAATACATGAAGCTTCTCTTAAACTGGCTTCAGAAATAACTAAGGAGAGACTAGAGATAGACTTAATAGTGGGTATTTTGAGGGGAGGATACATAGTTGCCAGAATACTCGGCGATATGCTCGGAACCGAGAACATAGGGGTGGTTGAGGTGAAGTTTTATAAGGGTATTGAGGAGAGAGCTGAGAGACCTATAATAACCCAACCCTTAACAGCCGACGTCAAAGGAAAGAACGTCTTAGTAGTAGACGACGTAGTTGACTCAGGAAGAACTTTAGAGATAGTTACTGAACAGGTTAGGTTGAGGGGTGCTAGATCCGTCAGAACCGCGGTCTTGTTTTATAAGCCTAAATCAATAATCAGGCCTGACTTCTTCGCTCAAGAGACTAGCGAGTGGGTCGTGTTCCCGTGGGAATTATGTGAGTTCATAAGAGAGTTAAGAGTAAGAGATCAAGTAAGCGACCCGGAATCCCTGATCGCGAAGCTAAGGTCTATAGGATTCCCTGAGGAGGAAACATCCCTACAGGAACTCATAAGAACTTGCAGGATATAACTCCCGGAATTAACCACAACATAACTTCATTACGTTATTTATTTACTCAAAAAGAATTTTTAGTGGGTGTTACTTACGGTTCTGGTTAGGTGGCATGGACACGCATGCTTCGAGTTAGTTGATGAAGAAGGTTTCACGATAGTTGTCGACCCTCATGACGGAGCTAGTGTGGGGCTTCCGGCGCCTAGAGTTAAGGCAGATGCCGTGCTGATAACCCACGACCACTTCGATCATAACGCTTACCAATTAGTCAAGAGGGGTGAGGAAACCAAGGTATTCAGCATGCGTAAAGGGGAGTTTACGGTAGGCAAGCATAGAGTAATCGGCGTGGAATCATATCATGACAAGTTTAAAGGTAGGAGGAGAGGTAGGAACGTTCTCTACTTAATTGAGATAGATAAGATTAAGTTTCTCCACACAGGCGACCTAGGGGAGGTGCCGGAATCACGAGACATCAACATAATCAAAGAACCACATGTGATGTTTGCCCCGGTTGGAGGGACTTTCACCTTAGAACCTGAAGAAGTTCTAGAATTAATTAAGAGTATTAGGCCTAAGGCAGTAGTACCCATGCATTACTGGCTTGAAGGCACGACCCTGCCTCTCAAACCACTCGATTACTTCCTTAAGCTCTCCCCATACGAAGTGCTAAGGGTTGGCAAAGAATACAACTTCATGTTAAGAGATTTGGATGAATGGGTAGAAACTAAAGTCGTAGTCTTTTCGTTGAAATAAGAATACTTATAACAGTATTTTCTTTTAAGTCAGAACAACGTGTCTTATCTTAACTCCTTGCTTCTTAGGACTTATGTTTTCCTTAGACATGTAGTTGAGGAGCGCCAACCTTATTATCTCCGACCTGGAAATACCTAACTTGGAAGCTAGCTCGTCGAGCTTCCTCAACGTGATCTCATCTAATTTGAAGGTCACTATCCTCATCGTGCCACCATTAAATGATTACTCTTAAGAGGTATTCAATACACAGCAGATAATCACTCCATGGATTCCTCTTACAATTAGAAGACATAAAGTAAGATAACTTTATATACTCCTCTTACAATATTACTCTTGAGGATGAAGAACTATTCCGACAGTACACCTATCACTCCCGGATAAGCTTTATGAGGAGTTGCGGCAGTTAGCTAATAGTATGGGTATTCAAGTAACGGACTTAATCAAGATATTTATTAAGCAGGGACTTTACGGGAACATACAGGTCGAGAATCCAACACTCCAAAAATTAAACGATTATAATGACGAGCTCACATACGTTAAGGGTAAGATATACATGATTGAGAGACTCATGAACGACTTGGTAGATAAGTTAGATAACCTGGAGAGAAGGTTGGAGGAGCTGGAGTCGCCGAACCTTCTCGCTAGGACTAGGAAACCTCTCCTCAAGAATCAGCAGGTTAAAGCTTAATAACCCTCATCTAATTATTTTTATGGCCCCGCTGAAGTTCCCCGTGTATCGGGGTATTGTGAGGCGGGGAGGGCCACCCCCGGCCCTTCTAAAACGCTACCTAGACACAGACCGCGATATTACTTCAATTACCTCCCTATACTCCCTGTTACTCAATAGTTTCTCACGAATAGGTTTCATAAAATCGATTAGGTAGTTAGCTACGGCGTTCTTGAGATCTAGGGGATGTATCGCTCCACTCGCGTAGAGTCTCACCAACTCTTCCTGTGACCACACATCTATTGACCCGCCGAACTTCTGCGGTCTATCTATGGTTAGCTTCCTCTCCTCACCCCTGAATATTAGGTGTTTAGCTATCTCTATCACGGGATTTCCCTCAACGATTCTGGGCGGGCAGTAGGCTTTAAGCACCTTATCCCTTATGACTTCATCAGGGTCTGTCACGAAAATAGCTGATTCAGGTTTTGACTTACTCATCTTATGCTCCATCATGAGCTCCTCGAGGGCTTCCTCACTAAGTCCTGTTAAGTCCATTCTGCCAAGTCCTTGAAGAGACGGTATTAGGGGTGTGTGAATAGCTATTACTTTACGCTTCTTCAGCTTCTCCGCGACGTCTCTCTGAAGCATGTGTGCCTTCCTCTGATCAGTCCCTCCCAGAGCTACGTCAACCCCTAACTCGAAGATATCGGTTACTTGCATGAGTGGATATATTAGCTTAGAAAAATCCGACTCTCCCTCATCCGATCTCCTACCAAGTATTGTTAGAGCTCTCTTCACCCTAGCCAAGCTAGCCGACTTAGCCACCCTGAGTAAGGTAGCCCAGTACCCTGAGTTATCGACTAAGTCTTCCGCGTAAACAAGCCTGTACCTGCCCTCAATACCTAGCGAGTCAATCACTGCAGCAACGTGTTTAGCTGCTGTCCTAATTAAGTTCATGTCACCACCTAATTTATCATTAACCCACGCGTGCCAGGTAGCTGCGAGAAGATTCATCTTAATCCCAGCATCAACTAAGTCCTTGAACTTAAGAGCCCACACAAACCAGCCTACGTGAAAGATACCGCTAGGCTCAAAACCTAAGTAGCCAGACCCCCCTCCAGTCTCGAGGAGATTCCTCAACTCCTCCATAGTCACTACCTCAGCTACGTCCCTAATAACTAACTTAATCCTCGACTCAACATCCATACACGCACACCCCAACTAGAAAACATGGAAAATAAAAAATAAAGTTGGGAACCTCCTCCCTCACTGAGCCGCTACACCACTAACCCTTAACCCTCAACAAAAACTTCTCCTTATCCACTACGGCTCTCTCATGCAATCCATAACCTATTAAAGCACCTGAGCACCAAGCCTCAACCCAAAACACTAGCTTCTTGCCGTCAAACTGTAAGAGTGTCGAACGTATCTCTACCTCACTCCCTATAGGTGCTGGACGCACGTGGTACACATCCACGTGAATCCCCACAGTAGTCTGGCCCTCAGGTAAGTGTTCGTCAGAGAAAACGCGGCACGTCTCTTCCATGAAGAGAATCATTGAGGGAGTTGAAAGAACCTCCACACTTCCTGAGCCTACGTGTTTCGCGGAGTGCTGTTGTGTTGTGACGTACTTCCTTACATACCTCATGCCAGGCTCCAGACTCATCCCCGCTCACCAACCAAACTATGAATAGAGTTAGGTTTTATAAGGAATATAGTACGTGCAAACTAAGTAAGAAAGTACGCAACCATCAAAAACACCAAAATGACTAAGGTGATGAACGTGTGCTTAATGCTGTAATAGTAAGAAGGCTTATACTCGGGCTTGCTGAACAAACCCTCCTCATATAGTGAGACGTACTCCTCAGTAGTCAACACGGTGACGGCTAAACTCTTCCAAGCTTCAACCCTCTTCATCTCACCAACGAGCAGCGCTGTCTCCATATCCCTCATTATGTGTGGTACGACCCTCCATGTGAGGACAGGATATAAAGACGCGTTCTTTAGGCGCAGCAGTTTCAGTAAGTACGAGATCTCCACAGGATTGAAAAAGTAGAAGAAGCAGATGAAGGAGAGGCTTATGGTGAACACTCTTAAAGCTATTAAAGCCGACACAAAGAAATCCCGTGTGAAGGGCATTGATGCTATGAAATACCACGTACTAGGTATTAACGCTAAAACGCCAGAGTAAACAACCACTTTACCAGACCCCCGAGCGAAGTACGTGAGTAAAACTGATGTGAAAACAATCAACACACGCTCAACACCTCCTCTAGCCATCAAGACCTGAGTCATTAACAAAACCAAGTTTATTAGGAACGGGACATGCCTCCCCTCAATATCCCCGTAAATAAAGATGGATCTAAACAACAACGAAACAAACAACCTTAAGAGCACAGTAATTCTTTTAAGAACGCTCAATACTCACCACCTTATTAGCTATCATTTCTACGAACGGGTCATGGGAAGCTATCACAAAACCCACACCCAATTCAGCAGCCTTAATAATCGCTTCAATAACGTGGAGCTTATTTAATGGGTCTAAACCGGCTGTAGGCTCATCCATTAAGACATACTCGTAACCTCTTGAAAGAGCTGAGGCTATGGCTAGCCTCCTCCTCTCACCACTGCTAAGCTTCATTATGGGGGTCTCAGCCTTACTAGCAATACCTAAGTACTTAAGGTACTTCAAACCTTCCAAACCAACTTCCTCAAGAGGGGTGGGGGAACTCAAGTAAAGTAATGGGTTGTCAGGCACGAGGACAGCCCTACATCGACCCCCGCTAACGTTAACCACCTCATTACCTCTAAGACACCCGCTAGCTACTAACTTAAGTAGAGTGGTCTTGCCAGACCCGGAGGAACCCTTGACTACCACAACTTCCCCCCTACACACATCAAAACTAATATTAGTTAGTAGAGGCTCCTTTGAATCAGGAAATTTAAAACTATCAACACGTATTTTCAGACACTCACTACTTCTCGAGTTTACGGGACTTAACTTACTGAGCATGTTATTGATGATTTCCTCGAAAGGGTTTTTTGAAGTCTTGGTAAGTTTCCCATCACCTAGATACAGAATTTCACTCACATAATTACTCCATAATGCTAGATCGTGATCTACTACAATAAATGTCTTACCATAGTCTTTGCTGAGCTTAACCGCATACCTAATCAATGTTTCGGAATTGTGTTTATCGAGGTAAGATGTGGGCTCATCTAGTAAGAGTATTTCCTTCCCTGAATTCACCGCCATTATGAAAGCAAGCCTCTGAATTTCGCCAGCGCTCAAAGTGTACGTGGTTCTATTAACGTGGTGACCGAGCCTGAATTCTTCAAGAACCTCCCTAAGATTACTTAAAGACTTTATCGAAGTGTAACCAACGATCTCCGACCAGATATAGGGTGTCGAGATGAAGAACCAAGGTTCTTGATGTACGTACATGGCCTTACTCTTGAGAGTCTCCAGCGGTGGGCTAGAAAAACCTTTAACAACCCCCTTAACAATCGAAGGTATTACACCACTTAAAGTCTTCAACAAGGTTGATTTTCCGGAACCTGAAGGCCCCACTAATAAGACTATCCCATGCTCGTCGATGTTGAAGGAAACATCCTTCAGCACGTGGTAGTTGCTGAGCCATACGTTGAGATCCTTTACCTCTATCAAATTACGCACTACCCTCTAGCTCTATTAACAAATGTGATGACGGGTGACGAGAGCGTTAGGCCTACTAAAGCTTGGCCTAGGTTGATCGGGACCTCAACGAAGGCTTCCTCAGGCGGTATCCCTTGGAGGGGATTAGAAACAAAGTACTCGTAGAGGAAATACCCCATAACCATTATTAACCCGCTGAGTAGTACCGGAATCACGAAACTTAAGCTCTCACCCCTAGCTCTGATCACGATATACGTCACCGAGATAGCGATCACTAAACCTATTAAAATCCAGAACCAGGTAGCCAGCGAGAACTTCGCGGAAAGCACCGTGAGCTCAACACCCATGACGCTGAGGGGCACTGAATAAAGCTCGACTTCCCCGGTGAAGAGGGCTACCCCTAACGCAGCTATTAAAATCCCTAGAAGCACCCCTATAACTACCGACGCTATACGTAGCTTAGAGAAAACCCCTAACCTCTTCCTAAAAGAGGAAATTAGTAGAGACGCTACGAAGCCCTCAGTAAACTTAATCACTAGAGTGCCGGGCGCGAAAATCCCATAACCAGTCAGGAGATCTGCTAGCGCCGAACCAACTCCCCCGGCTATGCCTGCTGTGAGCGGCGAGCTCAGAGCTGCGACAGTATATATAGCTACTTCACCAAGGTTAAAATACCCGCGAGTTGCCGGCGTATAGACCTGGAGTACTATAGTAGCTATCAAGACCAACGCAGTATATAGGGAGACCCTGACCACGTTCATCACGCACACCTCGTGAAGATAAGAACAAGAGTGTTTTTAGGCAAACAATACAATATCAAGTTCACTATCAACGCCGCGATATCAAGTTAGGTGTTTTAAGCCTAGCTCAGTTACAGTCACTATCTTCCTGATTCTCCCGCCAACCCTTTCATGACCGACTACCTTCAAGAAACCTAAGCTAATTAATTCCTCCACGTGTTTGTAGACACTTCTCTTGCTTAAGTTGAGACCATGCTTCTGCTTAAGTTCTTTCCAGAGTACGTAGGGGTGTGCCGGGTTACCGTAAGCGAGGATTTCCAAGATCTTCATTTTAGTAAAACCTAGAGTCACTATCTGTTCCTTATGTCCTGCAGTCCTCTCGAGAAGAGCTTTAATGACGTAGGGGTCTTGCAACGGGTCGCCCGACATTAAAGCCACTGTAATGAAATCTTTCCTGCCCTCACTAACGAATTTCTTGAGTGCTGCCACACATGAAGCTCCTACAGGCCCTACCAAGAAGCCTTCCTTCTTAACCATGAATTCGCTTGCTTCAAGTGCTTCATCATCGCATACGTTAATGACTTCTATGAACCCCGAGTCTTCGAGTTCTTTTAGATATTCTTGGAGCATAGGTTTAGAAACGTAGATATCTCTTAATAGGGGGGATTCCCTACACGCTCTAACACCGAGCATCTTATGACGTATTCCTAGGTCCTCAAGCGCGTAATGAATGCTTAGAGTTAGGACGCCGTCCCCTACCGGTACTACGACCATTAAAGGTCTCTCCCTGCCTAGGGAGTAAGCCAGCTCGAAAGCCACTGTCCTGTAGCCGTCAATCAAGAACGGGTTGGTGGGTAGTATAGCCGCGTCATAAAATTGCGTACTCTTTAAAGCTTTAACTAACGCTTCCTCATAGCTATCGACAAACCTTACCTTATCGCTTACTAAGAGGGTTTTGTAAGCCTTGCTTAAAGTGACGCTAGACGGTACGTAAGCCTTGCTAGAGATCCTAGCACGTCTCAAATACGTTGAGACCGAAATACTTAAGTCGCCAGTGGAGGGCACCACCACCGACCTAACCTTAAAGTACTTTAACGCGGTAGCTAGTGTTGCTGAGCCTCTGTCTATGAAGGAGCCTGAAGGGTTTTTAGTTTCATCCTTGAAATATAGCGTTAAGCCAGTACTCTTACCTACTTTAACGGATTTTATGAGAGGGGTGTTGCCCTCCCCCAACGTAATTTTCGGGGTCATGAACGACGTGAACAAGCTGTTACTCCAAACCCAGATCCCTGAACCCCTACCCTTCCTCAGATGATCTGAAGCCCGAGTTATTAAGAGGCCCCCACACTGAGGGCAACCACTGACGTACTCAGTCTCACGTACCTCGTGACCGCACCTAACACAACGTAATTTAAGCATCACTTCACTACTCCTAAAACGTAATTCTTAATAATAAGATAATAACATTAATCTAGCAAGTAAAACTTATTGAGTAGGTGTTCGGAGTGGTTGAGTGGCCTAGGGTAGCGGTAGGGGCGGTAGTCTTAAGAGATGGTAAGATACTCCTTATTAAGAGGAGGTACCCGCCATCACCTAACTTGTGGTCCATACCTGGCGGACATATAGAGGCTGGGGAGCCGGTGCTCACCGCTTTATTCAGGGAATTAGAAGAGGAAACATCGCTTAAAGCTAGCAAGGCGTCATTACTAGCTATCACCGAGTACATAAGGCTTAGAAAAGACTACAGTGTTAAATATCATTACGTGATACTAGACTACTTAATCACTGACGCTGAGGGAGAGCCAGTAGCAAATGAGGAGTCTCTCGGCATAGGTTTCTTCAAATTCGAAGACGCTCTGAAGCTAGAGTTGACTGACACTACTAAGGAGTTAATACGTTTAATAATGAGTGAGGGGGTTAACAAGGTCAAGCATATAATCAACGTAGTCTACGAGTAGGGGCTTGGGTTAGGGGTATATGCGCCCCCTCCACCTTGGGAAGGGTATCGCGTCTCTTATGTGATCTATCCCGGAAACCCACATGACGAGTCTCTCAATACCTAACCCGAATCCTGAGTGAGGAACGCTCCCGTACTTCCTTAGGTCAAGATACCATTCATAGTCTTGATAATTCAGTCCTTCAGAAACTATCCTGTTGTATAGTTTCTCGTAATCGTCTTCTCTCTGCGAACCACCTATGATCTCACCGTAACCTTCAGGCGCGAGCAAGTCAAACCCTAGAACGACCTCAGGTCTCTTAGGATCTTCCTTCATGTAAAACGCTTTTATGTGTTTGGGGAAGTGGGTTACGAAGAACGGTACCTCAAATTCCTCGGTTAGTGCTTTCTCTTCATCAGCGCCGTAATCATCACCCCACTTCAGGTTAAAGCCTTTCTTTTGAAGGATTTGAATAGCTTCATCATAAGTTATCTTGGGGTAAGGGGTCTCAAGAGCTTTCTCCAGCTTAGTAGTGTCTCTGTTAAGTAGTTTAAGCTCTTCTTTTCTTTCCTCCAGCACCCTAGCTACCGCGTGACTAACCATGTCCTCAGCAACCTTCATCATATCCTCCATATCATACCACGCAGCCTCAACCTCCAGGTGCCAGTACTCACTAAGATGTCTTCTAGTCCTTGATTTCTCAGCTCTGAAGGAAGGAGTTAAGGCCCAGACCTTATTTAGCGGGAATATCAATACTTCAAGATATAGCTGAGCCGACTGAGAGAGGTACGCGGTCTTGTCGAAATACTTAACTTCAAATAAGGTAGCGCCGCCCTCCACAGCCGAGCCCGTAAGTATTGGCGGGGTGGTCTCCCACCACCCATCCTTTATCAACCAATCCCTCAAAGCTTGAATAGCTGTGTGCTTAATCTTGAGTAGCGCTATCATGTGCCTGGACCTGAGCCAGAGGTGTCTCACGTTAAGTAAGTACTCTATGTCCTCACCTCCTTTTATCGGGAAGGGGGGTGAGTAACCGTAAACGATTAAATTGTTAGCCACTATCTCCTTACCGCCGGGAGCTCTAGCGTCAACCCTTACAGCGCCCTTGACCTCCACACTAGACTCTCTAGTTAACTTCTCCACAGAGTCCCAATCACTCGTCATATAGCTCTTGTCGAAAACTACCTGGATATAGCCTGAGTGATCTCTAACCCACGCGAAAACCTTACCACCCACTTTAAATATCCTGTAGACCCAGCCACGGATAACTACTTCAGACCCTTCGTCGAACTTCTCAAAAACCTCCGCTATGTCTGGCGTCTTGTGAAACATCTTCGCTACCCACTCAAAATTAGAGCTCTCAAACTTAAATAACTAAAGTCTAAACGACCTCTAACACCATTTGGTTGCGACTAATTGACTTAAGGTAGCTTTACTTAAAGACAGCTCAAGTTATACCGGGATTAAGCCGTGCTTCTTCGGCGGTGTTCTAAACCTTACCTCCCGCTTAGTAAGGAGGAATTCAAGCACTTTAACCAGCGTTGGCCTGGTCTCTGCCGGCTCTATGACGGAGTCTATGTAACCTCTTGCGGCAGCTATGTATGGGTGGAGGAACTTATTCTTGTATTCTGTAGCTAACTTGTTAAGTAGTTCTTGCCTCTCTTCAGGTGACTTAGCTTTAGAGAGCTCAGCCCTCCATATTATCTCGGCAGCCCCTTCAGCACCCATAACAGCTATCTCCGCTGTAGGCCAGGCCGCTACGAAGTCAGCGCCTAAGTGTCTGGAACCCATCGCTATGTAAGCGCCGCCGTAAGCTTTCCTCACTATGACCGTCAACTTAGGTACTGTTGCCTCGCTGTAGGCGTAGAGTACCTTAGCGCCATGCCTTATTATGCCGTTGTGTTCTTGGTATGTGCCGGGTATGTACCCGGGAACATCCACGAACGTGATTATAGGTATGTTAAAGGCGTTGAGTATCCTGACAAACCTAGCTATCTTATCCGAAGCGTTTATGTCTAAAGCACCTGTGAGAACCATCGGTTGATTAGCTATCACGCCAACAACCCATCCGTTCAGCCTCGCAAACCCCGTTATAGCGTTCCTAGCGTACTCTCTCGATACCTCGAAGAACGAGCCTTTATCGAAGACTGCGTCAATGACTTCATACATGTTGTAAGCTTTTAACGGGTCTTCAGGGACTAAAGTATTTAATTTCTCCTCCACCCTATCCGGGGGATCGCCTGAGGGCGTCCTAGGTGGTGCTTCCATATTGTTTGATGGGAGGTAACTAAGCAACTTCTTAACCAAGCCTATCGCTTCTTTATCATCCCTAGCTATGAAGTGCGCCACACCACTCTTAGTCACGTGTATTCTAGGACCTCCTAACTCCTCCTCCGTGACTTCCTCCCCTATGGCAGCCTTAACCACTCTCGGACCTGTTATGAACATATAGGACGTTTTATCAACCATTATCACGAAGTCCATGAGTGCCGGGGAGTACACCGCTCCGCCAGCGCAAGGCCCCATTATGACGGCTATTTGGGGTACCACGCCTGAAGCCATCACGTTCATGTAGAATATATCGCCATACCCTCGAAGCGAGTCCACACCCTCCTGTATCCTAGCACCGCCAGAATCGTTGAGGAATACTATGGGCATGCCCGCTGAGACTGCGTACTGCATCGCTTTAACGATTTTAGCCGCGTGCATCTCACCTAGTGAACCGCCCATGAACGTGAAGTCCTGGGCTATCCCTACCACAGGCCTGTTATTAACCCTGCCCATAACGGTGACTACCCCGTCACCGTAAGCCTTCCTCTCAGCCATGCCGAACTCCGTCGCTCTATGAGTTACCAACATATCAAACTCTAACATAGTGTTAGGGTCGAACAATAGTTCAAGTCTTTCCCGCGCCGTTAACTTACCCTTAGCGTGCTGCGCTTCAATAGCTTTTAAACCACCGCCTAACTTAGCCTCCTCCTTAAGTCTCCTCAACTCAAGTATCTTGGCTGGTAAGGACTCCCCCACCAATTTTAGACTCCCAAATATACTTTAAGAAACGTTAAAAACATTCCACAAGGCCTTATTGATTATTTTTAAGGAATACTACTTAATTATAGAAACGGTGCTAAGGAAGTGAGTGCTTCGGTGTACGTCGTTGAGGTTGAGGGAAGAAAATACAGGGTTGAGGTAAGGGACGGCAATAACGGTATGTACTTCGTCAAAGTCGATGGGAAGGACCTGATAGTCAGAGTAGGTAGCGAGGTAGAGGTTACGCAAGAATCCGAGCTCAGCGTAGCTGAAGAACCTTCAGGGAGTGAAGTCACTCAAGTAACGTCAGGAGCGGAGACAGGTCTTGAGCAGGTACTCGAGATAAGAGGTCCTGAAGTGCCTTCAGGAGCTGTAGCGATATCTTCGGAAATACCTGGGAAGATTCTTAAGGTCTTAGTCACGGAAGGGTCTAAAGTAAGTGTTGGCGACACGGTAGTCACTATAGAATCGATGAAGATGGAGCTAGAAATAAAGTCTCCTAGGAACGGCGTAGTGGAGAAGGTCTACGTGAGACCGGGAGACACCATAAACGTAGGCGATAAAATCGCTTTAATTAGGTAGGGGGCGCTTCTTAAATTCTGTGAGGTATTACGTATCCCTTACTCTCCCTCCCACCAACAACCACGTAGTACTCGTTATCCGGTACCGACTTCTCAAGCATTCCGAAAATCCTTAATGTCCCTCCCCTATACAAGAGGTAATTGTATTCTGCCTCGTAGCTTATTACCTCCTTAATAGCGGGTCCTTCAAGAACCCTAACTACCTGAGTTCTCGACGGGTAGAAAAGGGATTTACAATCTCCTCCAGCAACCTCAGCTATTAGGTTAACAGGCTTAAGAGGTCTTAGAACTAAGTCCCCGTACCTATACGTCCTCCTGTCAACAAATGTGAAGGTTATTGGCACTCCCTTAAAACACGTGAACTTATATGGCGGGATTATCTTAGCGTACGTCTCAGGCTCAATCCCTAAGATCCTCGAATTCTCTAATATCTTAGATGCTACCTTCTCCGCAGGCAACTTACTCATCTCTATGCTTGCTTGAACGAATTCTAGAGCTTCCCTACAACCGTATATCACTAAATCAACGTCTGAGTGAGGTCCGTGAATACGTGCGAGAATAGACCCCGTGACACCCATGCAATTAACGCTGAGCCCCGTCACGTCACTAACAAAATCCGAGACCTCAACACTAACCAGCTCCACAAAATCTTTGACGTGTTTTCTTAATTCCCTCAACCTCTCCTCAGGCTTAAGCCACTCCAAAACCTCTGAGACCTTAACCACCGGTATTGAGACCCCTAAGGTCGGGTCATGAAACCACGCACCCACCCCCGAAGACACGCGCAGGACTTCCTCAACACTATATTCCCTTAACACCCTCTCATAGTAAGTACCCCTCCCCCTCCAAGGGGTGGGCTTCCTCGAGGAAACGTATTTAAGGTAAGCTACTATCAAGCCCTTAGGATGCGTGTTCCCGACGACGACGTGTATTCTGTTATCTCGATCAATTATTAAGTCGTGGTCTAAGAAGCCCCTAACGTCAGACGGTTCGCTACTAATCATCTAAATCATCCAGTCCCGCATCATCACCAAGATATGTTCGATATCGCAGGTTATAACTCTGAGGCACACAATATTTTTAGGTTTAGGAGATGGAGGAATTCAGCGTTACCGTAGCTGGAGGGTTCCTAACCACCTCATTAGAGTTCGTTGAGGGTCCTCTCACCTTAGTCATCGATGAAGGCAAAATACACAGCATATCTCGAGGGACTGGAGGTGTTCTCGACCTACGTAGCTACGTAGTTATGCCCCCGCTTGCGAACATGCACGTACACATACTAGATTACGTGAGCCCCGAGATCGGCTGGGACCTAGATATTGACTCGGTCGTCGGGGAGCCTTACGGGCTTAAGTACTTAGTACTTAGCAGAGCGGGGATCAACTCACTGAACTCGGTAATAGATGAGGCCGTGAGCTTGATGCTGAGTTCAGGGGTGGGTTACGTCGCGGAGTTCCGTGAGTTAGGGGTTGGGAGCCTTAGGCTAGGTACCACGAAGCTCAGAACCCACTATGTTCTCGGCATGCCTTCAAAGCATGTGGGGGTAGGCCGTGAAATCGAGGAGATAATCAGGTACTCCGATGGGGTCGGTATTTCGTCACCACACTACTTCACGTCAGAAGACTTAAGAATTATCTTCGATTTAGCGAGGGGTTCGGGCAAGATAATTCATTCACACGTATCAGAGACTAGGGAGACTAGGGAGGAGGAGGATTTAGAGAAGCTTCTCTCTGCCGGAAAGCCTGACGCGCTGATCCACGGTGTTTGGTTGGGTTCTGAAGAGCTTCAACTACTTAAGGACCTGAGGATCACGTTGGTCTTATGCCTCAGGTCTAATCTATGGTTTATGTCTGGGTTACCTAAACTGAGGAACATATATGAGTTAGGGGTTGACATAGCTTTAGGTACGGACAACTTAGGCTGGATAAAGCCTGACCTGTGGAGGGAGGGCGAGCTACTTTTACTGCTTGCTCGTAATGCAGGGATTAATGACCCGGTATGGGTTCTTAAAGCTTTAACTAACGCTAACCCCGTGGGCGTGCGGAATTACATAGTCGAGGGGGGTGACGCAAACCTGCTTTTCTTGAGGTACTCGAACACCCCTCTTGAGAGAGCACATAATAAGCACTTAGCGTTAGTTAAGAGAGGAGGGAGCGAATTCGTCGCCGCTCTAATGCTTGGTGGTAAGTTAATGTATTTGGGTGGTGAGCTTGAGGAGACCGTACGTGAGAGTTTACGCGACTACCTCAGTCGATGGTAAGATAGCTTCAAGAACTGGTGACTCAAGACTTAGCTGTCCTTACGACAAGCTAAGGCTACATTCTATGAGGGCTATCGTCGATGGCGTGATGGTCGGTGCTAACACGGTCATCAGAGATAACCCTCAACTTACTGTCAGGCTTGTCAAGGGGAAAAACCCTGTGAGGGTCATTATTGACGGCTCCCTGAAAATACCTCTCAACGCGAGAGTACTTGACGTGAGCGAGGCCCCAACAATCATAGTAACGTCTTCTACAGCTAAGCAAGAGAAGATAGAGCAGTTGAGGAGCTTAGGCGTGGACGTCATAGTTATTGAGAGTGAATCATCGCTGGTAGACATGAGTAAAGCTCTGGAAGCACTACACGACAAAGGCTTGAGAGACTTGCTAGTTGAGGGAGGAGGTACTCTACTATGGCACCTCATATCCAAGAAGCTTGTGGACGAGCTTAGGATAACCATCTCCCCATACGTGATAGGAGGTAAAGATTCCGTAGCTTTGGTAGGAGGGGAGGGCTTCGGCGACTTGAGTGAGTGGTTAAGACTGAAACTAATTAATTACAAGATATGTAAGTGCGGGGACGAAATACACCTAATATATAAGGTTGCGTGATTTAATAGCATTTCTGCGAGAATTTTCGTTGAGGGTGATGTTAGTGAAGCCCAGAGTCTTCATAACGAGAGAGTTATTCGATGACGTTATGCAGAGGATATCAGAATACTACGATGTTGAGGTCTGGGATAGATATCAAGCTCCACCATACGACGTCTTACTTAGTAAGGTTAAAGAAGTTAACGCGTTAATTTCGCTCCTCAGTGATAGGATAGATTGCGGTCTACTGTCTTCAGCCCCTAAGCTACGGATAGTAGCTCAGCTAGCTGTAGGGTTTGACAACATAGATCTAGAGTGTGCTACCAGACGCGGCATCTACATAACTAACACGCCGGGAGTCTTGACTGAGGCAACAGCCGAGTTTACCTGGGCACTCATATTAAGCACAGCTAGGAGAGTTGTTGAGGGAGATATTTTCGTGAGGTTCGGAGAGTGGTGGAGACTTAAGACTGCTTGGCACCCGAAAATGCTCTTAGGTATTGAGCTAAGAGGAAAGACGCTAGGCATAGTGGGTTTAGGAAGAATCGGTAAGAGGGTGGCTGAGATAGGGGTTAAGGGTTTCGGTATGAGGGTATTATACTACGACCTGAGAAGAGATCTGGAAGCCGAGAGGGAATTAGGTGTTGAGTTTAAGGAATTAGAGGAAGTCTTTAAGGAATCCGATGTTGTTAGTGTTCATGTTCCTCTTACTCCTGAGACTAGGTGGTTGGTTGGTGAGGGTTTGCTGAGGTTGATGAAGAAGAACGCGATATTAATAAATACTTCTAGGGGAGGCGTGGTAGATACTAAAGCATTAATTAAAGCACTACAAGAAGGGTGGATAGCCGGCGCAGGACTAGACGTATACGAAGAAGAACCACTACCACCAAACCACCCACTAACAGCATTTAAGAATGTTGTCTTAGCTCCGCACGCAGCTAGCGCTACGTATGAAGCAAGACACGGCATGGCTGAAACAGTTGCTGAAAACCTCATCACGTTTTACGAAGGAAAAATACCGCCGAACTTGGTGAATAAGGAAGTAACTAGTGTGAGAGCTCCGGGATTCACGTAAAAGATTGTATCGAGTAGTATGTCTAGCGTGACTGATCTCGACGACAATTTATGTTTTAATTAAAACAATGAGATAATGTCGGTGATGAGACTGCATGCATTTTTGATGTTCTTAAGACTTTTAGATCCTGACGCAATAAAGATGAGGAAGGACTTTAACGTCATTGAAGCAATGATCGAGAACTCACTGGTGAAATCTCGTTACTGGGGGGTGAGGAGGTGATGCCGACGTGGGTTCGGTTAAAGTCTGTCACTAGGAGAAAGTCTTTTAAGATAATTCTAGTGTTTTTGATCGTCATAGTAGTTTTGCACGTTGTGCCCGTGCCTCCCGTGGGAGAACCGGTCGAGTCCCTAGCCAGAGAACACGATAAGTTCGTAGTAGTTGAAGGAGTTAAGGTACGTTATGTTGAGATGCTTGGTTGCGGTAACTTAACTTTTGTTCTGCTTCACGGGTTCGGAGCAAGCGTCTTTAGCTGGAGGGAAGTATTAAGTAACTTGTCTAACTATGGTAGGGTCATAGCTTTTGATAGACCCGGGTTTGGACTTACGGAGAGGGTAGATCCAGCCTCACTAAGCTTCAACCCCTACACGGCTGAGGGTCAAGCAAAAATAACTTATGAGTTATTAAGGAAACTCAACGTGAGTAGGGCCGTGTTAGTAGGGCACTCGGCTGGCGGGGGATTAGCTCTCCTCATAACGTTAGAACATCCTGAACTCGTGGATGCTTTAATACTAGTGGCTCCGGCTTGGAGAGCGCGGCAGAATAGCTTACTTGAAAACCTCCTCTACTCACTACCTCTAGCTGATAAGTACGGGCCCTTAATAATAAGAGGCTTCGTGAGTCAGTTAGAGCAAATACTCTATAGGGCCTGGTACGACAAGTCTAAACTAACAGAGGATGTCGTGGAGGGATATAAGTATCCTTTAAGAGCTAAGGACTGGGACAGGGGACTTTATTGGTTAATGAAACACGGAGGGTTCCCTGAGATAAGTAATTCGTTAAGGAGTGTTAAGCTACCGATCTTAGTAGTGCACGGAGTTAACGATGAGATAGTCCCGCTGAGCAGTAGTTTAGAGTTGGTAAGTCTATTAAGCAATGAATCAAACCCTAGACTAGTGATGATGAGTGAGTGCGGTCATCTACCTCACGAAGAAAAACCTGATGAGTTCCTTAAGATAGTTGAGGAGTTTATCAAGGAATTCACGCGATGAACACATCCTAATTTATTAAGGATTTTGCGACAATTATATCCTGAAGGTGCGTTCAAATGTACGTGAGGTATGCTCTACCTCTAGCACTGATTACTTTAGCGTTAATCGCTGGCGTAACACCGGTCACAACCCTTACGAACACCGTGGGGAAAGCCTCCGCCCCTAAAGAAGTCTTAAGTTGGTCAAGTTACGTACCTCCCAACGAGACTGAATGCGATATTATTGTGCCAGACAATTACCCTAGCATAAACATATCCGTCACTGCAGCGCAGCCAGGGCAAACAATTTGTGTTAGGCCAGGAGAGTATTTAGAAGTAAATGGGACAACCATAAATAAGAACGGTTTAAGACTCTTAGCTCTAGGAAGACCTGAGATACCGAATGAGAGCGTAATAATCAGGAGGAGTGGCTTCCTCTTGAGAATCCAAGCCAGCAACGTTGTAGTGAGCGGCTTTATCATAGTTCAGGAAGGTAGTTGGCATGGCATAGATATCTACTCAGGCTCTCAAAACGTGTCACTGACGTATAACGTAGTAACAACTACTAACTCTTCATTAACTGGTTATTACGGGATCAGGGTATATAGATCGTCGAACGTTATAATAGCGAATAACACAATATACGGATGGGCTAGTACTTACGGCATATTCGTTAACGAAGCAAGCAATAACACCATAGCTAATAACACGATATACAATAATAACAATGGTATTAGAATCCGCGCTACATCTACCTACCCAGCAAAATATAACAGAGTATTCCTCAATACGATCTTCAACAACACGTACGGGATATACTTCTCTATAGGTGCTGGAGGGAACCTCTCCAACAACGAGATATATCTGAACACCTTCAATAACACGAATAACTACGGCGTGTACGGAACCCCAGGCACTAATCGTTGGTACTCTCCCGTGGAATACACATACAGGTATGGAGACAAGTACTTCACGAGCTATATGGGTAACTACTGGAGCGATTATAATGGCACAGACTCGGACGGTAATGGAATCGGTGACGCACCCTACGAAATCAACTCTAATAACGTTGATGAGTACCCGCTTATGAAACCGCACAAAGAATACTTAATAGGCGTGGAGATCCCGACAACGACTCCTACGGAAACCCCCACCGAAACAACGACGGAGACCACGACAACGGAAACCGAGACGCAAACTAGCGTTATTACAGTAACTCACACCTACATACAAACTGAAACTATTACTGAGACAATCACGAAAACGACACCCATAATAGAGACCGAGACAATCACGTTCACGTCAATATCTACGGAGACTGTTACATCGACTATGACTGATACAGTAACTAGTACGGTAATAACTACAAAAACCGAAACACAAATAGGTACCATAAGTGTTACGGTGACTCAACCAGCACCACCTGCGGAGCTTCCGGTAATTGACTATAGAGTGACTGCTGCGACAGGCGTAATGATGTTGTTAGTTGGGTTCTTACTAGGATATGTTCTCAGAAGAAGGTAAGTAAGCTGTTTCTTTTTGAATAAAGATCTTCTAAGAATCTAAGCGTAAGCTATCTTATGAGTGCTACGAATATGTCATTAACGTTCGTACCAGTATATCCTGTTAGGATAGCTCTTCTCATCTTCTGGAAGAACGTGTAGCTATCGTTATTCATTAAGTACTCACTAGGATCTAGTCCTCTCACGATCGCTTCATCGTATAGTCCCTCATCTACCACGGCTCCGGCGGCTGGGCTTACTCCGTCAATCCCGTCAGTTCCCACGCATGCGGCTACCACATCACGTAAGCCCTTAATAGATATAGCGAGCGAGAGACACAACTCCTGATTCCTCCCACCGACGCCGTTACCCCTCACCGTAACCACTGTTTCACCACCCGCCAGTAGTGCTGCCGGCCTACCCACAGGTTTTGAGTATTGTGCAATGTTCTTTATGATGGAGCCGAGAACCTTACCAACTTCCCGAGCCTCTCCCTCAAGCATGGAAGTCAGTAATAATGTGTTAAAACCCTTCCTCGATAGGATCAGGTCTATGTATTCTAGGACTAAACGATTACTCGCTATAACGAAGTTCCGAACCTTACTGAAGAGCGGTTCTCCTTCCTTAGGTGTTTCAGGAACCTCACCGGCCAACCCCCTCTCAATGAATTTCCTTACCTCATGTCTTAACTCACTCCATAAGCCTCTTCTCTCCAGTATTCTATAAGCGTCGCTAAAGAATGTATTATCAGGTACTGTCGGACCCGAGGCTATGGTGTCTAGCTTATCACCCACCACGTCACTAATAATCAACGTGATAACCTCCCTAGCTCTCACATACTTGAGTAACTTACCACCCTTCACTTTCGAGAGCTTCTTCCTCACAATATTAAGTTCCACGATGTCAGCCCCTCTAGCCATCAACTCCTTACTGATCGCGGATATGTCCTCGATAAATAGGCCGTCTTCAGGAACTTCGAAAAGAGCTGACCCACCACCAGACACTAACGCGAGGAGTAAGTCATCTTCTCTAACCTCCTCACTAAGGTAATCAAGTAAGTGGAGGGAAGACCTCAAAGTATTCGTTCCGGGAAGAGGGTGATCGCCCCTCAACACCTTAACGGGACCTACCCAGCCCTCAATATCAAGCGTTATCACCACACCACCACACAAGAATCTACCGAGCAAATCGTGAACAGCTCTCAACATCTTCTCAGACGCTTTACCAAACCCGATCACGTGCACACACCCGGGAATGAGGGTTTCATACCCCCCGACGACGAGCTTACCTCCTCTCACGCTAAGATTCCTCATAACCGCATCATAAGGATCCGCTCTAGCCAGGCCTTCCTCAATTGTCTCCAAGAGTGTTTCATGGAGTGGTGAAATACTTAATTCCTTAAAGTTTCGAATAAACCTCGTATCACTCATTACCCTCCCTAAAATCTACATGATATAGTAGGTTATAGGTAAGGAGATGCTGAGATCTAGTCAGTCCTTAATGACATTAACTAAAGCTTCTGAGATCTCGCTTGTCTTAACTAATCCTCTTAAACCGATCTCCTTAGCTAACAACGTTGATTGGAGAGGTATAAAACCCTGAGTTCTTAACCAATCAACATCACCTAAGATCTCCCTCATACTGCCGGAACGCTTTATAATACCATTATCTAATACTATCACCCTATCAGCTACCTCGCTAATTAACTGAAGATCATGCGCTACCAAAACCACGGTACCCCCACTCTCAACAAACCTTCTCAAAGCGATCAAGAGCTGAAGACTTCTCTTATAGTCGAGACCTGAGAAGGGTTCGTCCAAGACTAGGGCTTGAGGCTTTAAGATAAGTATTGAGGCTATAGCTAGCCTATGTTTCTCACCAAAGCTTAGGAGATGGGGTGATATGTTTAAAGGCTTAACTAGGTCGACTACCTCAAAAGCCTCCCTAATCCTGCTCTCTATCTCTTCTTTCCTTAACCCTAATCTCTTAAGAGGAAAACTCATTTCCTCGTATAGCGTGCTCGCGAAGAACTGAGCTTCAGGATTCTGCATCACCATACCGACAATCCTTGCCAGCGTAGATGTAGGGGTTTTTCTAGTATCACGACCTGCCACGATCACACTACCCTTGACAGGCTTTAACAAGCCGTTAAAATGCTTTACTAGCGTTGTTTTCCCGGCACCACTATGTCCTATAATAGCTATGAACTCCCCCCTACAGATGTCTAGGTTAATACCCTTGAGAACCCACGGCAGGTTTTTCCCATACCTAAACCAAAGATCCCTAACACTAATTAAGACGTCTTTACAAGGCTTCTCAGATACCTCCGTAGGAATGAGAAACGGTGGCGAGCTCTCGTCAAGACCTAACTCACTTACTACGTTGAGAGCTTCGCTCATCGTTACAGGTATCTTATTCCTGATGGTTTGAGGCTTACGTGAAGCTATCTTATAGAAAATCTCAGAGACTTGAGGAGGCCTCACCCCGGTTTTCTGAATTAACTCCATATCGCTAAATATCTCTTGAGGAGTTCCCTCACCCACGAACTCGCCGTCCCTCATTATTATGACCCTGTCAGCGTGCTCGGCTATCCACTCGATCCTGTGCTCAACCACTAAAAGAGAAAGATTCGTCTCTCTCTTCAGTTTCTCGATCAAGCCCAATATCTTATGGGTACCTAAGTGATCTAGCATCGAGGTAGGTTCATCTAAAACAAGTATCTTAGGTCTTAAAGCAAGCACCGACGCGATAGCCAGAACTTGTTTTTCCCCTGGACTCATGCTGTGCGGGTCTTCAAATTCTCTTCCCCTAAGCCCGATGAAATCCAAGATCTCATCTACTCGCTCCTTAATTTCCTCCCTACTCAAGTTAAGATTTTCTAACCCAAACACTAACTCCTCAAGCACTGTAGGCATTATGACCTGGAGTTCAGGATTTTGAAATACGAACCCTATATGCCTACTTAACTCTTGAGGACCTACATCCTTAACATCCATACCTAAAACGGTCACCCTACCCCTCAACTCCCCTCTTATTACGTGCGGTATCATCCCGACCAAGGTATATAGGAGGGTTGACTTACCGCAGCCCGAGGGACCCATGATGACTACGGTCTCCCCCTCTGTCATTTTCAAATTGATATTCTTTAGAACCCATTCTTCACTAGCTGAATACTTAAACCAGAGATTCTCGATATCAATCAGCGTAGACATAACTCACGCACCCCTCAGGAAATAGTAGGTAGAAAAACCCGTTAATTTAAGGATGATTATAGACGAATACAAGACCAACAATAACAGCAACGCTACCGTGTCCTTCTTACCCCATCTAAGAGTGAAGTAATAAGATCTCTTTGAGTGAGCTCCGAAACCTCTAACACTTAAAACTATGCTTAAGTCCCATACGTAGCTCATCATCCTTATCACTAAAGGAACGAAGATAGGGACTACGTAAACTAGTTTCTTGATAGGATTTCTCGAATCGACCTCTAACCCCCTAGCTTTCTGAACGTCAATTATGTTTTTTATTTCAGTAAACGTGTACGGGAGTAATCCCAACGCTAGAGCGAACATAAAGCCCGCCTTATAGGATAGCCCAGCCTTCGTGACGACGTAATGTAAATCATACATTTTAGTAGTAGTCATGAGTAGTAAGAAAGCGGTGATCGGGTTTACTATGAGGAAGAACTTCCCAGTACCCACTAAGAGACCCACATCAGTTAATCTCACGTTAACTAGAGGGAAGGTAGCGATGTAGTTCCCTACATCCTGATACATAGAGGCCCATACTAGGGTGGTTACCAGGAAAAATATTACGCTGTAGACTATGGTTAGGACGGCTCTCTTAACAGATATCTTAGCTAACGCCAACCCTGCGATAAGTGATGCGTACACGAATACGGAAACAGAACCATCCCACTGACTAGCTATGGAAGCCGCGAAAGCCAGAACAAACCAGAGTATCTTTACGCGAGCATCTAACCTATGTATTACGGAGTCTCTAGGCATGTAAAGCCCTGAAAGAGACATCGTGGACACTCCCTTATATTCTACAATTCCTACAGGGGTCTGAGTTAAAAAGCTTAGTTAATGCTAAACCATAAAACTAAGACGACCCAATAAACGATTAAGAACTAAAACCTTTCACACAATGATATGAATTTTTATCTCCCTTCTTTCAAAACTTTTTTCAAAAGCCTCAACCCCTCTGCTCAAGGGAAACTCAGAAGTAACTAGCTTATCCACTTTAATTACTCCTTCCCTCAACAACTTTATAGCTTTCTTGAAGGGCCCGCACCTACTCCCTGCAAGATTGACCTCCTTCACTACCAACTTAGTCACGTCGATCTCGGTCGGGATACCGTGTGTGGACTTAACGGCTATGACGCCACGCGGCCTCACTATCTCAACGGCTTTCTGAAGTCCTTCGGGGTTGCCTGAAGCCTCAACCACGTAATCAAACCCTGCACCTTCAGGCGTTTCCTTAGTAACTACTTCATTTAATTCCTCGTCAGATAATACTTCGTGCGCACCCATCTCAAACGCTATATTCTTTTTAGGTGTATCAGGTCTCGCCACAGCTACTAGAAGCCTCGGCTCATAAAGCTTTGAAAGAAGTCCTAAAGCCAAGAGCCCAACAGTCCCAACCCCTATTACCGCCACGTTTGCATTACGTGGTAACGGAGCTAATTCAACCATCTCAACCACGGAGGCAAGAGGCTCGACAAAAGCCGCTTGAACAGGGGTTAAGTCATTCACCACGTGTACTAAATCATACCTACTTACCACGTACTCGGCGAAGCCGCCGTCAACAGATATACCTAGAGTCTTCCTGTAGGGACAGTGCGTAGGCAAATCATTCCTACAGTACCAGCACCTACCACAATTAAAGTTTATTTCCGTGGTAACCCTAGCGCCGATCAAGGACTCCCCGCCACCCCAGCTCCTACCTACATCGACTACCCTACCAGAGATTTCGTGACCGAGTATTATAGGTATCTTACCGGGCTTGTACGTACCTTTATAAAAAGCCTTATCGGTTCCACATATGCCCGATCTCTCAACCCTAATTAATACTTGGTCTTCACCTAGCTCGGGCTCGGACACCTCCACTAACCTTAAATCCCTCGGCGAGTATAGAACTAGAGCCTTCATCCTTGATCAGCAAGTAATTAAGCAATTACAAGATTATTAAGGTTATTAAGTGGAAAACTCAAGCTATTTTAAAGTCGTTGCTAGCTTTATGATGACTGAGTGTGTTTCACTGGAGCAGGTGTTCTGACAAGCGCGTTCAAAACGTTACTAGCCACTCGCCTAACGAAACCCTCTAGTTCGTTAGCTAAGAGGAACTTAGTAGGCTTAACTAGCGAGTTGCTCACGAGTAGCACGGAAACTGTTCTCACGTTCCTCAAGAGTCCTAATACGTAAATCACGGCCGTCTCCATATCTACTGCCACCGCACCTCTCTTAACCCACTTATTAACGAAGCCCTCCTCAGTATAGAAAGCATCACAACTCACTATAGGGGCTACTAAATACTTAATACCAGATAAACGCATTTCCTCAACCACGTTCTCCAGCAACTGAAAATCAGGGACCGCTGCCTGAGAGACCGGTTCCTCTAAATACTGATAGAAGATCCCGCCAGAATAGTATGAAGCCCCGGAAGGTATAACCACGTCGCCCAAATCCAGATCCCCAATCATGGCGCCGCAGGTCCCCAACCTAATCAGGACCCTAGCACCGAGCATAATCAATTCTTCCATTACTAGAGCAGCCGACCCGGAACCTATTCCATGAACTGCTAGAGTGACTGGCACCCCCTTATAGAAACCCGTGAAGACGTAGTAGTTTCTAACACTACTCACCAGCCTAGGCTCTTCCAGAAAATCCTTAAGCAAGTTAATACGTGCTGGATCACCAGCGATGATGACTCTCTCCGCGATATCCTCCTTACTACGAACCCTTATGTGAACAGTTTCACTCAAGCACCATCGCACCACTCTAAAAACTTAATAACTTAATAAAAATTTATAAATAAAAACTTATAAACTATGCTTATATTTTATAAGTGTGGTGAATCCAAGTGATAGACCAGTATACATTACTAACAATCATAGGAGTCGTTATATTAATAGTGGGCATAGCGCTACTAGCTACTAAGAAGAAGGGCGGGTTCCTAGCTCTGTTAATAGGTCTTCTATGGCTTTTCACTATGGGGATCTACTACACATTCACTTATACTGGAGTGTATAAGACAGGTCTCTACCCAGTAGCTAATATAATAGGTATAGCTATATTAATAATTGGTTTAGCGGTAGTGATCTACTACTGGTCGCGTAGTGGTGTGTTGAGGAGGTGAGTGACTCATGTCTAAGACTATCTCCTCGGCTTTGTGGGTCTTGGCCTTCATAATAGCTGCGGCTTTCATAGCGTTTATATTCTACATAGGCTTCGACATACTGTCTAAGGGGCTTGAAGAGCCTAATAAATGGATAATAACGCAACCCTTCGTCGTCTTAGGGAGGGACTGGCTCTTCGTAATTAGCGGTATCTTATGGGTGATAGGTACCATAATATTCTTCATGGAGTTAAGCGGTAGGACCTTCAAGGGCTTGAGGATAGTAAGGCAGACCATAAAGTGGGACGCGATAGACGTTTCTGTTACGGCATTATCTGCAGCTGTCTACGGCGGTGCCTTAGCCGCTACTGGAGGAATACCCATCATACCGGGCTTCACGTGGGTTAGACCTGCGAACGCTCTAGCACCACTCTTTGGCATATTATTCGGTATTCCCGGCGCTCTAGGAACGTCCATAGGGAACTTCATAGCTGACGCGCTAGCCGGATATTTAAGTGTGGGGAGCATAGGAGGCTTCATAGGGAATTTCATAATAGCTTACGTACCGTATAAATTAATGAAGGATCACTCCTTCAGAACACCTCGTAGTATAATTGAGTTCTACGTATGGGGAGTCCTAGTATCTAGTATCTGGTGCTCACTATACATTTCTTGGTGGCTCGATTTCGCGGAACCCCTCATAGGATTACCTAAAGGATTTATCTGGGGATTCTTCGCTCCATGGGTAATATTCAATAACTCATTCATAACGGCCATAATAACCCCGATACTAGGCTTCATACTATATCCCCCGATAAAGGCTCGAGGTCTTTACTGGGCTGATAGAATTAAGATCTTAAGCTAATGATTATTTTTAATCATAACCCACTTCACGATTAAGGTTTAAGTTTTGCTTAAATATAAAGTATTGAGGTGATTATCCGTGCTAGTATGTTTGAGGGGGCTTATAGTATCCATGAGTGAAAGATACGGTCTAGTAAATAATGGATTAATTGTTTTCGATGATTCTACCGGACTGATTGAGGATGTGAGACGATGGGATGAGAGAGACTTAGTGAGGTGCGATCTCATCGAGGGTGACGAGCACTCTATAGTGATGCCAGGCTTAATAAATACTCATACGCATGCACCGATGCTACTACTTCAAGGTTTGGGGGCTGGCTTGACAGGGTTTGACTGGTTAAGGAGAATATGGTGTGTTGAGGGCTTGCTAAGACCGGAACACATATACTTGTCAGCTAAAGCCTCAATACTGTTGATGCTAGAAAACGGTATCACAACATTCGCTGATCACTATTTTTACGAGGAGGAAGTGGCTAGAGCTGTTAAAGAGCTGGGTGTTAGGGGTGTTCTAGCTAAGGGTGTCATAGAATATAGCGAACACGCACCAAAGCATACTATCGAGGAATCCGTGGGCTTCGCAGTAAGCTATAATAAGGTAGCTAGCGACAGAATAAGAACGATGATCGGAGTCCACGCGATGTACTCATGCAGTACCGAAACACTACTTAAGGCTGTTGAATCATCAGAGAAGTACGGCATAAGAATCCACATGCATTTCTCAGAGTCCTTACATGAGCTTGAGTATATTAAGAGTAAATACGGTGTGACACCCACAAGCTTAGCGAGGAGGTTAGGCATTCTTAAAACAGGGCCCTTACTAGCTCACGCTACGTACCTCAGTGATGAAGATATTAAGACCTTATCCGAACATGAAGTCTACGTGACTTACTCACCATTCACTATAATGAGTTGGGGCCAGGACATAGCGAGGGTAGGTGAGTTGATTGAGGGGGGAGTCACGGTGTCTCTCGCTACAGACGGGCCCGTAACAGACGGTGACTTAAGCCTATTCAAGCAGATGAAGCTAGCTATTGCTGCGCAGTCAAGCCGTTATAGAACGCCGACTAAGCTTCACCCAAAAGAAGTTCTCGAAATGACTACTAAGAAAGCAGCGAAAAGCTTGGGGATAGAGGATTTGGTGGGGGTCTTAGAACCTGGAAAGAAAGCCGATATTCTGGTGTTGAAGCCTCCTAAAACTAGGATAGTGAGTTTATATGACGATCCCTACACTACGATAGTCTACAATTTAGGAGATGAGAGCGTGAGTGACGTGTACGTTGACGGAAGGAAGAAGGTTTCCGATAAGGTCCCGCTAGGAATAGACTTAGAGAATCTACGTGAAAAACTAACGGATATTCGCACCGAGCTTCTTAGTGAAGCCGCGATATGTGGTAAGTGAATTAATGCTTTTATGCTCGAAGCCGAGGACATCATACCTTGTGAATTACGCTCGCCTTATTAAGGCGAGAGTCTTCATAACAATTTCCACAGGTTTTTTAGCGTTAGTTATCGCGCTACCCATAACGATCACGTCTACACCCTCCTCCACTATCCTCCCAACATCTTCCGGCTTAATACCTCCTGCCACGGCTACCTTAAGTGATGTTTCTTTCTTTATCCTTGCTGCCTCACTCAATAAGTCAGTCGCTCTTAAGCCTCGCGCTCTTTGCACGCTTATCCCTATATGGTACACGATCATGTCTACGCCCAGACGGTATAGTTCTTGTGCTCTCTGCAGAGGTCTTGGGTGACTTATTAAGTCCCCTATAACCAACTTATTGTAGTTACGTGCGGTCTCCACAGCTTCTTTAATCACCTCATCCTCCGCGGTAGCTAATACCGTGTACGCGTCAGCACCAGCCTCGTACATGATCATACCCTCAAGTCTCGGAACATCCACCGACTTAGTATCTGCCACGACGAAACAGCCAGTCAATTCTTTCAGAGACCTCACCGCTAACTTACCCCAAGACTTAATTAAGGGAGTCCCGACCTCAAGCCAGACATTCTCGCATCCAGTAATGGAAGCTATCTCAGCCGATAACTCAAGAACCCTCATTAAATCCGTTAAATCAAGCGCTACTTGAAGTATCGCCGTAATCACTCACCACACATGAAATATTTCCATACCTATTAATATATCTCCACTCCAATAACTCATCAAGGCAACAAGCTCAGTATTTTGAGTAACTCATGTTCTACGCAGGAGCTTCCCTGGCTTAGCTCCCGTACGCTTGCCCTCCCTAATCACTAATCTCCCGTTAACTAGTAGGTATTCCACGCCAGTAGAATACGCGTGCGGGTTCTCATACGTCGCTTTATCTCTTATTGTGTAGTAATTGAATACTACTATGTCGGCTTTGAAACCAGGTCTTAACAACCCCCTATCGTGGAGACCTAGCTTCCTAGCAGGTAATGAAGTCATTTTCCTTATCGCTTCCGGTAAGCTCAAGACCTTAGCTTCCCTCACGTATTTAGCG
>Ga0185307_1000056_pt1 | contig 78189 bp, 72 predicted proteins | sample LHCtaG_FD_128010 | JGI IMG/M metagenome (GOLD analysis project Ga0185307, IMG submission 128010) | Hot spring microbial communities from Little Hot Creek, USA to study Microbial Dark Matter (Phase II) - LHC4sed_matched (SPADES... | ecosystem: Environmental > Aquatic > Thermal springs > Hot... | reverse complement strand
TCCTCTATGCCCTGAAAAGAAAATGCGTATGTCCTTTTTTGAAAAGCCAAAATCATGCATTAATACGTCTAGAAGTTTAATTGTTTCAGCTTTGGCAGAGGCTAGGCATTTTTCGCAGGGCCATGTGATCGTGTTAAATTTTTCACTATTACAAATGGGGCATTTTTCGGGCGTTATTCCTCTACCCGAGAAGCCGCAACTTTCACAAGTCCATACATCGTGGATTTTGTCGCATGCTGTTTGGATATGATCTGCGTCTATGTCGAAAATTAGGTCGGCGCCTAACCATTCCTTTTTATCCATTTCTGCTTCTGGGTTATAATAGTACGCGCAGGAAAAGTAGACATCTGAAGGAACACTTGTGCCAATGAAAGTTTTCAGATCTTCATTGTTTTTAAAACTTTTATGTCGAAGCATCCATCCTTCAAAAAGGTTAAAGCCGAACTCCCGTTTCTCTATCTCTGGAATAATAACGTTGTCTAGAACAAAATCTTTCTGGTAGTAACGGCGAAACTGCTCTCTTATGAAAACTCTAGAGTTCATTCCACTCTAAATGATTGTGCAGAGGGTAATAAATTATCTTTTTCAAGGCATTAAACATGCGACAAAAATTAAATATGGTGGGCACGTCCATCACTTCCTAATATGGATTTGGAGGTTTGCAATAAAGATTCGGTTTTTGCTTTCTGCAGAAAAGTCGGATCGTTTCTTGAGAAGATTCTTAACAAATATTTTGTGGCTTGGATTGTGGCTGTTTTTTTAGTTTCATTTTTCGTAAAAATGACCATGATTAGTCCATGCACTTCCCTTGGGGCTGACTATGGCACATATTTAAAGTATGCTGATATCTTGAGAGGTATAGATGTTGTTGGAATGGGATTGCGTTATTTACCCATTTATCCGGCGTTACTTAACGTTTTCCTACTATTTTTGGATGAGTTAACCGCACTTAAAACATGTGCAGCTTTTCTATACTCCGCTATTGCAATTCCATACTTTTTTATTGCCAAAAAAGCATCTGGACATGGTGCTTTTGCGTTAGCCGCTTCCCTTTTGATTGTTTTTAACACATTTTATTCGGAAATGATGGGGTGGGGTGGAAACGCCAACTTTCTTGGAATGATCTTTTTAACAACATTTTTGATTTTTTGGACGAACAGCCTACAAAATTTTGGAAACAAAAGAGACGAGATTTTAGCTGCTTTTTTCTTAAGTTTGGCTATTGGTTCCCATTACTTGCTAGCAGTATATGTTATAATATTTTTTATAGTATTCATATCGCTCAATATGGTGTTGTGGCGTAAAAATTTACAAGACAAAAATTTCAGATCACTGGTTAAGACAGTGTTAATCATAGCATTAATATGCCTTGTTTTAAGTCTTCCATATTTACCTAATTATAAGGTTCTTCTAGATTCCGCGGTTGTAAAGGAAACAAACTTTGCCCTTGCAGATCAATCCATAAGCGTTTCACTTTATCTTTTGTACAAAAATCTGCTCAACATCACTTTTTTGTTGTTGGGAACCGCTGGAATTATACTTCTATATAAAAAGGGGAGGCAGAAACAGTTCAGCTTAACGCTGGCAGCTCTCATAATAAGTGGTGCTTTGCCGATGCTTTTTACAATACACCCAGCAAGATGGACCTATTTCTGGCCAGTGCCAATATTTCTGGGCTTCGTCATTTTTATTAAAGATATGCTATTTCAACTCAAGAAGTTTCATGCAACAGTTAGAACTGCTATAACCATAGGTGTAGCGTTTTTGATTCTTGTTTATACTTTTAATTCTGCAATTTATTTGCGTGAAACTAGTTCCTTCTATGATGCTTTATCTCCTTCAACGCTAGAAGCCTTAAAATACATTCGGAATAATACCAGTGTTAGTTCTATTATTGCAACGTCGGGACCATACAAAAAGGGTAATGAAGGATCAGGATTCATTTATGGGTGGTGGATTGAAGGGTTCGCTGACAGAAGATGCGTTGCAACGGGATATTTACGCTTCTTAATTTATTATGATGAAAGGGTTGTTGCTGAGAATGCCAATATTCTTTTTTCCGGGACTGATGTGCTTATGAACAGCTTTGTAATGGTGGCTGAAACTTTTCCAGCTGGTTTAGGCAACCCCGAGTTGGGTGTAAATATAGGCGATTTTTATGACAGAGTATTGTTTTTTGCTGATAATGAAACCATATTCACGTTTAATTCTAACCGAAACGTGACATTAAACGACATTAAAAGCGAAGTTACATCCGTTACACATGACGATAAAGGTGTCATCTCCGTCAAGTATCAGTATGATTCCTTAACCGTTTTAAAACAGATATCTCTCACAAATGAGTCAACGGTAGAAGTGATGTTCAAGGTCAACCACCTTAACGTAACGAACATTTTTATTCCTATTTTTAGATCGGACTTCGCAAGTATAAACAACTATCATGAAGAGAATGACGGTAGCATAGCACTGGAGGTGAAGACATCAATGGGTGCTCTCTTCCGATTAAACATCACGTTGGATTATAATGGAGGTAACTTCAACAAGACATACTTTAAACAAGCTTCTGAAAAATGGCAAAAATTTGCAATGTTCGTCTTTAGCAACCCTCCACCAAATGCTACCATCCGTTTCAAATTTGCTTTTAGCGGCTCTAGCTCCGCTCCAGTGAAATATTTTAAGGCATATGATTTGATCAGCCAACAAAAGATACAATACTTTTTAATAAACAAAGGGCGTCTTAGAGAACTTGAATGGTTTAGTAATGATGCACTTTTCAAAAAATGTTATGAAAACGAGGAAATAGCTATTTTTGAATTTGTTGGTTAATTATACTCTTTAACCTTGCATTGAGGGTTTACCCCACCTTTGCTTAATATTTGCTCAATTATCTCCACAACAAGTTTGCCGTCTTCAGCTGGTACGGGTGGTTCAGAATTTTTATCCACAGAATCAATAAACCTTTTTATAAGCTCATCGTGCCCAAAATAGAGCCTCCTAGCAAGAAAACGAAAACCTGAATGCCCAGTTTCCTTTGTAATCTGCCATATTAGATCAAGAGATTTCATTAAAACTTCATAAGGTGTATGCCTCCCTCCCTCATCTAACTCTACAATTGTATCACGGAAAAAATCGATCATCGCAACGCGTTTAGTGCCAAAGATCGCCATGACCCATTCATCTCTCGGAGAATTAAAAGCTGAGCAAATATATGCCGTTGAACCACTTGATTTCGCCTCTAAAAATGCCTCCACGCGCTTTAACGGCTGTTGATTGTTGTCCCACTTCTCGATTCTGGACCATAGAACCTCCACGTCTTTACCTAAAAATTCAAGAATTGAATATATCATGTGAGGAGCTTCGTCGAAAAATAACCCTCCAGGAAGCATTGGATACCAGTTTGGCAGCCTTCTTTTTAAATTCGACATCTGAAAGGCAATAATTCCTGTTATGTCTCCTAAAGCGCCTGAATCTCTTAGGCTCCTAGCCCTTTTAAGCGAACGGGAAAAGAGAAAATTATGGGAAACACACAGTTTCACATTATTCCGCCGCGCCGCCTCAACCATTTTCTCAGCCTCCTTTGAGTTCATAGCGAAAGGCTTCTCCACTAGGACATGACACTTTGATTCAGCAGCCTTAACAACAATTTCGCAATGTGTAAATGGCGGCGTGCAAACATCTACAATATCTAAAGAATTATCCAACAACTCCTCAACATCATTGTAAACATTAGAAATGCCAAATTTCTTTGCAATCTTTCTATGTTCCTCGGAAGCTCGACAAACAACACCCACTATCTTAATCCTTGGATCACGAATTAAGGAGGGGATATGGCGATTTACTGCCACCCACCCTAGCCCAACGACTCCCACTCTAAACACTCACGCTCACCCCAACAATGATTCATAAACCGATAAAACATTGACAGCCAAAGCCTCCCAGCTAAACTTCTCTCTATAATAACTTTCAATAAACTCTCGAGCATTCCTTCCAAGCCTAACCGCTTCGTCTGGGGATTTTATCAAAAATTTAATAGCTTCAGCAAGCTGTTTTGCATCACCAGGTTTGATGAGTAGCCCCGTTTCATTATGAACAACAATTTCCGGCGTGCCTCCAACATTTGTAGCAATTATAGGCAATCCCGAAGCCATGGCTTCAAGAACCGTCAAGGGCATACCCTCAGTCAAGGATGGACGAACAAAAATTCCACCCTCGCGAAGCACCTCAGAAACACTTTTAACATGTCCAAGGATTTCGAAGTAAGGTGAAAGCCCGTACTCATCAACAAGCTCCTCCAATAATTTCCTACAAGGTCCATCTCCCACAACTTTAAACTTAACATTAGTGATTCCGTCGTTTATCAACATTCTTGCAGCTTCCACCAAGTATTTAAACCCCTTGTTCGGAATCAATCTTCCGACAAAGATAATATTAGGCTTACCAATTCCCACAGCATTATTTGACGGGCTAAAATCATCAATATCGACACCGTTTGGGATAACAACAACCTTCTCCGGTGATACACCCAAAGAAAGTATGTGCTCTCGAACCGCGTTACTGACGGCAATTATCATGTCACTCGACGATAGAATAACTCTTCCAAAAATTCTTTCATACACTGATGCCGCCAGAGCTTTCCAACGTCTAAGCAACTTTAAGCTTTCAACACTGCCCAAATGTGCAGTTAGAACTAACTTTCTCTTCGAAAAACGTTTAACAAACACAGCCAATAATGAGGTCGTGAAAAAAATGTTATGAGCATGAATTATGTCTGGAGAAAAATTTTCCACGATGTGAAGGAGATTTTTTACCCCCCTTGGAACGGATAATTGCATTTGAAAAAACTCAGTTAGGTTAAGAGAAGGTAATCTGTAAACTTTTATGCCATCAACAGTATAATTTGAACCATCACTTCCTAAAGTGATCACTAGAACGTTACAACCCATCTTCACAAGCCTTTTAGACAATTCATAAACAACCTTCTCCACTCCACCCCCTACATGCGGGTAAAAATAGTCACTTAACATTAAAACCCTGAAATTCGAGCGTTTCACAGCAGTTCATCTCTATTAACAATGAGGTTTAAAATTACCCATTTAAAGAATTTTCTAGCGATAAAACAAAGAAAACAAACTTTGGTTTGATCTTCATGAAAAGGGTTTTCGTCCATCCGCTGACAATCTATCAACACGCCATTTTAAGGCGAATAAATATAAAGTGTTTTTAACTCCATCTATTATTATACTAAGTTTTCGCTTACCAACACGTCTTCTATAAGGTATTGGTACTTCCATTGCTCTGAAAAATCTAAAAGCAAGCACCTTTATTTCCTCCGAGAACTCCATACCCTCACCGAACAAATCCATCTCGCTTAATATGCTTCTTCTAAACACCCACATTCCAGACTGCGAATCGTTAATGTTCACTCTGAACAAAAGTTTCGCTATATAAGTTAGCATTTTATTTCCAACATAATTAATTAGCGGAAAACTCCCCCGTGAAAAGTTTCTCAATCTGTCCGCTGAAATAAAGTCAAGCTTCCAAGCATCTAAAAGCTTAACCAATCTTGGGATTAAAGATGCAGGGTAGGAATGGTCTCCATCTAAAGTTACTATTACATCTCCACTTGCATGTAGAAAACCAGTCCTATACGCTCTACCATAACCTCGACGTGGTTCAACTATAACTTTTGTTCCATTATTGTGCGCTATCTCCCTCGTACGATCAGTTGACCCCCCATCTACCACAATGATTTCACATTTATAACCTATCTTTTCAAGTTCTTCTTTCGGTATCTCATCCAGTACCCTTTGCAGTCCTTCTTCCTCATTTAAAACGGGAATAACCACACTAACAACTTTGGTCCCCATATATTTGGAGTTTAAGAATCGCCCTGAACACTTAAAATTTTTGCAACTTTCCGATTTATTTTCCCTTTCATTACATCCTCTGTTGTTTTATTGCTTTACTATAATAGGCTAATGGATGCGTTACTCCTCTGCATGCTTTATCATCTCCAACGCACAACCCATACGTTTTGGACATATCACATTTCGGCGGTTTGTACTTTGTCCTTGAGCCCCTTTTGCCTGCTATGTGTTCTACTTGGTAGCGGGTCATGCGCTCGTTGAAGTCGGAGGATGCTCTGAATATGTCTATTATTTTTTCTGTTGGCATTCCAATGTTTACGAGGAATGTTGTTAGGGTGAACCTGGCTATGTGGGATAGGTGGTGTCCTTTTTTGGCGGCTTCGTAGAGGGCTGTTATGCATGGTGGGAAGGCTTCGGGCTTTATTGTTTTTGGTATGCCTTCTATTTCGGTTTTGCTTACTTTTTCTAGTGTTAGGGTTTTTAGTTTTTCCGCCGTGTCAATGATTTTTTGTGGAAGTTTTGGAAGTTCGCCGATTTCTAGGCGTTTTTCTATATGGCGTCTAACTTCCTCGCTGAGGAGTCTTGCAGCTTCATTTTTCGTTAAGTAGACGTTTCCGTTGGCTAATAGTCTGTTGACAAGTTTCCATTTTTTGTCGCGGAGGTTTACCGCGTTTTTTAAATAGTCTGTAAAATGAAGTTTAAACTGGTAGGTTTCTGCTGCCTCTTCAGAGAGCACCTGTTCAATTTTCCACTGAAAGTTTTTGGCTATGGCTAAGATTTTCTCTCTAGGTTCGAGTTTTAGGTCGTTGTAGGCTTGTTTTGCCTCTGCTAGGGCGTATCGCCTTTTTATGAACTGGTTTTCTGTGGCTGCTGCAAGCATTATGGCTGCTGGGAAGGATAGGATTTCTATTTCCTCATTTTGAAGTTTTCTGGAAACTATAGCGTATAATATGGCTTCCTCCACCCTTTCTTTGGCGCGTTCCAGAATTTGAGAGAATTCTGGGCTTGCCAAGTCTTCGATTTTTAGGTCTAGGGTTTTTACGTATTCCGCTGCCTCTTTGAGAAAGGGATATTTGGCTAGATCGTTTTTTGTGAACTTTAATGTTGCGGCTTGCATTTTTCCACTAGGCTGTTTCTATTCTTGGCGCTAAATAGAAGACTAATTTTCCCTCTCCGGCTTGTTGGAAGTCCAGTTTTATGGGCATGTCTGTGGAGAACTCGAGGACTGCGATGTCGGATGTGGCTGACGCTGCCTTAATTATTTCTGTTAGGTAGCTTAGGCTGAATGTTGCTTTTGAGGGTTCTTTTGCTTCCAAGTCCAATAGAGCGTCGCTTCCCTTTTTGAGCTCTATGGTGGCGCCCATTAAGTCGCCTGTAGCTTGAAAAACCAGTTTTTCGTTGTCTGCTTCTATGCGGACGTGGTCGCTTACGAGTTCAGCGTCTTCTATGGCTTCGCGCAGTCCTTCTGTTGTTGCTTTTGCTCTCACGTTGAAGGTTATTTTCGGCGTTGGCACTTCTTCCTCCGAGGCTTCTAGGGTTGGCATGGTGAATGTGCGCATGTATTTTCCAGTCATTTTCACCTGCAATTTGCCCGTTTTTTCGTCAAGGGCTAATTCGACAGGTTCCCCTTTGCCGGCTCTTTTCAGAAGTTTCAGTAGTTCGCTTATGTTTATGCATATTTTTGTGGGTTGTGTGCAGACGTATTCGTCGAAAACTGTTTTTGGCCATTCGAAGTCCACCATGGCTACGCGGGAGGGGTCCATAGCCCTAAGGCTTAGGGCTTCTGGAGTTATCTGAAAGGTTGCCTCGTCCACTAGGATAGATATGGCGTTTGCCATGTCCCTTAAAAGTTTGGCGTCTGCAACTTTAAGTCTGAACATGCCTCTCCCTTTTAAAGGGTAATGTTTAGGATTATAAAACTTTACACTTAAAAATGATGCTGCCAAGCTTGTGTTAACTATATTCTCTAAAAGTGTAGCCGCATTTTGTGCACCGTAGGAACTGGGTTGAGGATTCATCTGCTCCTCGAGTTTGCACTTGCCAAACATAAGCCGTGTTGTTTCCACATTTAGGACATTCGATTCTCACTGTTGGCAGTGTTCGCAGTTTCTGTTCTTCCTTGCCTATCACTGCGACTTGCTGTTGAGGGTTGTGCTGTATGATTTTCGCCACTTTGGGCGTAGCTTCCTCGCCTACGATCTGTCGTTTGTATCCGCATTTGGGACAAACAAGAGTCAGGGATTCTTTTTTCTCGTTTTTACCCTTTTTAGGGACAAGGCGAGTTCCACATTTTGGACAAAATTCCATTGTTTGAAGCTCCGATCTTCGTTTGTTTTCCCATGTTCACGGTGTCTTTTAAACTTTTCTTGTCCGCAATAAATATTCTGGGACTATAGCGGGGTTATGCCGGAAGCAATTAAATGGGCCACGCGGAGGGCTTCTGGAATATTGCTTCGGGTTGATGTCAGCTTCAAGATTTTTACGGCGTCTTCTATGGGTATTCCAACCGCCTGCATGTAAATTTTTTCTTTACCTCCTTTAACAGGCACTTCTATGGGTTCTCCAGCGTTTAATATGGCTTTCCAGCGTTCCTCGCTTTTTGGAAGGTTTTTCAAAGCTTTTTGAATTTCTTCGAGGTTTGGCTTTTCACGGGTCACAGTTATGACTGGAAGTTTCGTCTTGGCGTACAGCTTTTTTATGTCCACAACGTTAAAGCCGGCGAAGGTTATTCCATCTAACATCACCACTCTTAACTGTTTGTAGTGAGGTGAACCCATTATCATTTGGGCGATTTTTCTTGTGGCGTCCATGCCGTCCACTCTGATTTTTGTGTGCATCACGCCGTCAAGCCAGAAACCTCCGCGAAAAACAACACCGATGACTGGCACGTAGCCACGCGTTCTTGGTTTAAATATTCCGTCGTCAACGCCTAAAACGCGGATTTCCGGCTTGATTACTCGAAATCTTTTGTAAGCCAAAACTTCCCCTCTTAAAGCACAGAGATTTTAGAGGATAGTACACGTTATAAGGTTTAAGCGGAAAAGTTTAAAGTGACGTCTCCAAGATAGAACGAGCATACGTGGTAAACAATGGACAAGGCATATGCCCTCAGCCTTTCCCTAATAGCATTAGGCGTTTTGCTGGTTTTGCATCATTTAATTTTTTGGCAGAGACCCTTTGACTTGGCAGACATAATACACCATGAATTCATTGAAGCCATATTCTTCACGGCTGGCTTAACGCTTCTTGTGGATAGACATTTTTCCAAAAGGCGTGGGACCAGATAAATGGAGATTGTAATTCACAGCGGAACTATAATCACCATGAAAAACGGCCAAGTGATTAAAGATGGCGCTGTAGTCATTGAAGGGCAAACAATAGTTGATGTTGGAAAAACCAGCGAGATATTGGGGAAGTATCCACGAGGCTATGAGCGGATAAACGCGAAGGGCAAGGTGATTATTCCCGGGCTTGTCAACACGCACCAGCACGCTGCCATGAGTTTGTTGAGGGGCTATGCAGACGACTTGCCACTGCAAGAATGGCTTGAGAAGTGGATTTGGCCCTTGGAGGGACACATGAACGCCCATGACATTTATGTTGGGGCTCTTTTGACGGCTGTAGAGTCTGTTTTGGGCGGCACAACAACAGTTAACACCATGTATCATTACATGCCAGACGAAAATGAGGCGAAGGCTTTCGCCGACGTCGGCGTGCGGGCGGTTGTGGGGCACGTGTGCTTTTCATGGCGTAAAAAAGAGGACAGAAAAGCATTAGAGGATTTAGCCAAAAACTGGCACGATAAAGCGGATGGACTGATAAGGGTCAGTGTTGACCCCCATGCGCCTTACACGGTTGACCCTGAATATATGCGGGAGCTCAAAGTGCTGTGCGGCGAATTAAACGAAAAGTATGGTTCTGAAAGGGCGCCGGTTATTTGGCACATTCACGTGGCAGAGACGAGCGACGAGCCGGAGAAAATCTGCAAAGCCTTTAACGTAAGCCTAAACGGCGGCGTCATGGAGTTTTTGGATTCCTTAGGCGTTTTAGACAGCCAAGTGGTTGCGGCGCACTGTGTGGCTTTAACAGACAAAGATATAGCAGTCATGAAACGTCGAGGGGTTAAAGCCTCTCACAATCCGATTTCAAACCTTAAGCTTGCCTCTGGTATAAGCCCGGTTCCAAAAATGCTTGAGCAGGGCGTAACGGTTTCGCTTGGCACCGACAGCCCATCCTCCAACAATTCGGCGGACATGTTTGAGGTTATAAAGATGGCGGCTTTGCTTCACAAAGGCATAAACAAAAATCCAACACTGATGCCGGCAACCCAAGTTTTAGGTTTGGCAACAATAGAAGGCGCGAGGGCACTTTCATGGGATTCAGAGATAGGCTCAATAGAAGCTGGCAAAAAAGCAGACTTAGCCATAATAGACTTTGCTAAACCACACCTTTGCCCAGTCCACAACGAGATAAGCCACCTTGCCTACGCGGCAAAAGCCACAGACGTTGAAACCGTCATAGTGAATGGCAAAATAGTAGTAGAAAATAGACGTTTAACAACGGTGAACTGTGAAGAAGTTATGGAGATGGCTGAAAAAGCCAAAAACAGCCTTCTAGAACGACTTAAACGCAACATTAAATAGTCAAGCCGCAAAATTGCATGAAGGAAGTGAAACCCTCTTGATGAACTATAAGGTTAAGGATGAAAGCCTAGCGGAGAAAGGTTTTCTGCAAATAGAATGGGCTTCAAAACACATGCCAGTGCTAAACCAAATCAAAAAAAGGTTCAGCCAAGAAAAACCATTGAAAGGGGTAACCCTCGGCGCCTGTCTTCACGTGACAAAGGAAACCGCCGTTTTGGTGGGTGCTTTTTTGGCCGGCGGTGCTAAAGTCGCCCTTTGCGGTTCTAATCCTCTTTCGACGCAGGATGAGGTGGCGGCAGCCCTAGCCCAGCTTGGCGTCCACGTTTATGCATGGCGTGGACAAACAGCGGAAGAGTATTATTGGTGTATTGAAAGGGTCATAGACTGTCAACCCTTGATAACGTTAGATGACGGAGCAGACCTTGTAACCACCATTCACAGCAAAAGAACAGACGCCCTACCAAACGTGAAAGGCGGAACAGAAGAAACAACCACGGGGGTTTTGAGGCTTAAAGCCATGGAAAAAAGCGGCACCTTGAGATACGCGATTATAGCCGTCAACGACGCATACACGAAATATCTTTTTGACAATCGATATGGAACCGGCCAGAGCACCATAGACGGCATCTTGAGAGCCACAAACATCTTATTAGCGGGCAAAAACTTTGTGGTTTGCGGTTACGGCTGGTGTGGGAGAGGCATAGCCCTAAGAGCCAGAGGCATGGGAGCCAACGTCATAGTTACGGAGACAAACCCTTTAAGGGCTCTTGAAGCCCTTATGGACGGTTTCCGCGTTATGCCCATAAATGAGGCTGCAGAAGTCGGCGAAGTCTTCGTTACAGCCACGGGCGACATAAACGTCATCCGCAAAGAACACATGCAGAAGATGCGGGACGGAGCCATTCTCGCCAACAGCGGCCACTTTAACGTGGAAATAAACCTAAAAGACCTTGAAGAACTTGCGGTTTCAAAACGGCTGATAAGACCTAACCTCGAAGAATACACGTTAAAGAACGGAAAAAGGCTTTACCTCCTTGCTGAGGGACGTCTGGTAAACCTTGCAGCCGCTGAGGGACACCCACCCGAAGTTATGGATATGTCCTTTGCCAATCAAGCCCTATGCGTTGAATACCTTGTTAAAACAGAAAAAATGCCTCCTCGAGTGCATGTTGTGCCAAGAGAGGTCGACGAGGTCGTGGCGAAACTCAAGCTTGAAGCTATGGGCGTAAAGATAGACACCTTGACAGAAGAGCAGAAAAAGTACTTGTCCACATGGGAACTGGGAACAATATAACGAAATAAATGGTAAAGTTTTTAAAGACATACATCATAAGACATTAGGCTTGAAAAATGGTGATATAATTGGTTAGCAAAGATCAAGCTATAGGCGGAGTAATACTAATTGTATGTGTCGCGATTGCCGTTCTCTACGTGGTAACATTGTTCTACCCTGAATGGCTCACCATCATAGGGATTAGCGGTGCTGGAGACATCCGGTTTTGGGTTGTCGCTGTCCCAGTGCTTATAGCCTTCGTAGGGGTTATGGCCATCGGTGCGTGGATAGGTTGGACTATGGCAACTACGCCTCCGCCCAAACCAATAGAGGAAATAACAAGTGAACTTGAAGAGAAAAAGGAGGAAGCTCCAGAAACAAAGGAAGTTGAAAGGACAGAAACAGCCGCGGAGCCTAAAGAAGAGGAGAAAAAATCAGAAAAGAAGGCTAAAAAAGAAAAATAGCCCTTCATAATCCCAAAAACTTAAAGGCGAAATGCAACGCAGCACTCACTACTGCTGTTATAACTATCATCACCATCATTGTTTTTGGAGAAAATGAAAAGGAAGAGGTTTCTTCCCCTCTAGGCTGAATTTCGTAGGATGTTATCTCTTGAGTTTCAGCATCCACGTGGATTATGGCGGTGAACTTTTTCATCTCCACTTCAACCGTGTAAATCCCCTCTTCAAGCGAAACCTTTTTCGGCTTCACACCCCCCTTATGTCCAATCCTCTTTAGGAAGCCTGCAGCAACTACCGTAACCGATTCCGCATTCAACCTCTTCAACTGGGGTGTTGCAGGAGTAACAACCCCTGGAGGTTTTTTCTGTAATGTTGTTGCCAACTGCCCATTCTCCTGCAAATTTAAAGGCGCAAGGACTGTTTAAAAAAGCGTGTGTGTATCATGGGAAACAACCTATCCGGTTACGCCCTTAAGCATGCATTGCACTATTTTGGGACAGACCATACATTCTTCCGGAGGGGGGTCCCGTGAAGAGCGTTCGCTTAAATATCCAAAGTAATGCTGGCAGTTTGATGTTTCCAGTGAAGGTTGCAGTTGGGCGGTGCCCACGACTTCTTCCTGTTTTGTTTTTGTTTCGGGTTCTAGTTTGGTCGTCTCTTCGGCTATGAGTGGCTCATGTTTTGATGGTGAAATTGTTTCTTTTGTGATGATTTGGGTTAGGCAGTAGGGACACGCTTCATAAACCATGGCTGTTCCGGAGCTTAAATTTTCAGCTTTCAAGGGCTTTGTAAACGTTTTTCCACATGCCGGGTTTGGGCAGATGTAGCCCGACGCTTCTACAAAGTTTTCCCTCTTCTTTTTCGTGCATTTCCCTCCTAATCATTAGATTCAGATTCTGACTTATAGTGTTGATGAATCCAAAATCCTTATTCCAGCTAAAAGTCTAAAGCAGACGAAATGTCTTAGGGAGCAGCTAGTTTTTTAAGGTCCGCCTCTCCTTCAGCATAGCCCGAAGCGATCAAAATGTCGCCTACTTGGATTTTTGTGTCGGGTTTTGGCCTTATGCATTTTTCGCCTCGCTTTATGGCGAGAACCCACATGCCTGTCTCCTCTGGAATTTTGACATCTTTTAAGGATTTGTTTACTAGCGGGGAGTTTTCGGATACTTGCACATAGGTTATTGTTTCTTCAGCTTCTTCTATGGCGAGTTTCAGGACGGGATGAGGCTCCAAACCCCTTAAAACAACTTCGGCTATCTGCGCCGCAGCGTCGGCTATTTTCTCGGTTACAACTCCAAGCCTTATCAACCCAAGGAAGCCTTTTGCTTCTTCCTTTTTGAAGTCGCTTGTGAGGACCTGCAACTCGAATTCTGTGTGTAGTTTATCCATGTATTCTTCGAGCTTTTGCACCTCTTCGGCAAGCTCCTTGCTGTTTAGGAGGAGCGAGGAATAAGCCAAGTCAATCATAAGCTCAGACGTGTCTTTAAGCTCTACGAAACGTTTGACTATTTCCTCAAACTTTTTCTGGCTTGTTTTCGGCATGTCTAATCCTCCAGCTTGTCCAGTTTTCCCTCACAGAGCGCCTTAAGCTCCTTCAGGCCTTCAGAGGTTCCTCTGGCAATTAGAATGTCGCCCGCATGTATTTTTTCTGTTTCCTTCGGGTTTATTATCCAGTCCTTTTGCCGGTAGATGGCGATTATGTCTATACCCATTCTTGGGGCAAGTTCAAGCTCGCCTATCTTTTTTCCAACAAGGATGGAGTTTTCTTGCACTTTGGCTTTCGTGAGACGTTCTTCAACTCTTTCGAAGATTTCGCTTACAATTGGGTGGACGCCAATATTTTGAGTGACTATGGCGGCTATGTCTGCGGCAGCATCTGAAATCTTGTCTGTGGCAGAAGCCACTTTGGACACGCCCACTAATGCCTCAGCGTCCTCAGCGTCTCTGGCGGCTATCATCGTCACCATTTCAAGCTGGTAGGCTAAAGTGTCTATGCGCCTCTCAAGCTCCAGAACATCTTCGGCTAAATCCTTATCGTTGAATAGGGCTGCAGAGTAGGCTAGGTCTATCATGAGTTCGGAGAGGTTTTTCATTTCGCGGAGAAGTTCTCGGACTGGTATGGGCTTATACTCTATCTTCTCGAAGGATTGCATAGCGTTAGGAGCGCTCCCAAGAAACGTATTAGACGACGGATATTTTAACCCTTATCCTTGAAAGGTTAAATCCAAGCCCACAAAGCCAAAGCAACAAGCAACGAAACAGTCGTCAAAGCGTCAGCCAAAGAACTTTCAATTGGAATTTCAAAGTTGTCGGGATCTAAACCCTTCTGGTAGGTTATGATAGCCACCGAATAGGAGACTAGGATGATAAGGATGGTCGCCAAAACATTAACGGTGAACAAGAGTAGGGAAAAACGTGCAAGGTTTAGGGGCGTTAATACCCCTTTAATTGTTAGGGCCAAAATGGAATATACAAAATACATTATCAAGGAAGCTACCCATGCGCCTGAAATTTCTGCAAAATGATCTTTTATTGAGGAAAACGAAGATTTCAAGGTGCCGAGAGCCAGTTTTGTTGTAGCTGTTGAGCCGACGACGGCTCCCACGTCGCCCACCGTGTCGATTAAGGCTGGGTAAACAACATAGACTGGATAGCTTTGGTAAACTTCCTCTTTTTCACGTATAAGCTCGTCCACTCTTCCTAAAATTGTTCCAGCAATGTTAATTATGAAGGAAACCAAAACCAGTGTTAGAAGGGACTCTTTCAAAGTTTTGGTGAACTCTGGCTCTCGCATGTCCATAGCCAAAATATATAGAGCCGTGAACGGCAGTGCCAAGCTTATTATAGTGAAGGCGTACCGCCAAAATGGGTTAAACGCGAGGTAAGCGTTAAGCACAAAAATGTAAACGGCGGTTATCAGAAAGTCCGAAACAGTTGACTCTATGGGATATAGGATTATGTCCGGGTCCAAGCCACGTTTGAAGGTGGTGAAGGAAACTGTCAAAGTTAACGGAGTAATAACGGCTAGAGCCAAAGCCATTGTAGCCATCAACACGTTTGACATATCCCAAAACTCGGCGGGGAACATGCCAAAATGGATGGTTCTGAAAAGAACTGCAATTAAACCCATCAAAATAGTTGCTTCAAAGGTTAGAAACACAATTGCGTGAAAAAGCAAATAGAAGCTTTTTGTGTTTCCGAAAAAGCGGGGCTGTACCGTGCCAAGGTGAAGGGCGGTGCTAAGCCTTCCGCAGAACAAGCCGCCAATAACCCCACGAGCGCTTAGGATTGGAGGGTAAATTACAACAGCCCATGAAGCCCTCTCGAAAAGCCCAGAATAATATGCGATTATGGTTCCGGCAGCTAGGCCGAAGATGTTGAAGGCATAAGCCATCACCGACTGCCTCAGCGTTTTAACAAACCCAGGCTCAGCGTTCAGCATCATGGCCTAAACCCTCCAAAGAGGAACGCTGCGTTGATAAAACTTGGAGATTTAGGGCAAAACTTAGTTAAACAAAACCTTTTTGCATGGAGTAGGCTGGGCAGACATTTTTTGGCGTTTCTGCACGCTTGCACTGCCTTGGTTGGCTTCATTATCTTCGCCTTCTTGGCATGTTGGGCTTCCTTCCATCCCGCATAGGCACTCCTTCAGGCGCGCGTTTTTCAGCGTGCCCTCTAAATCCACTTTTACTTTTCGCTCCTAAACCATCAATGGTTATGGAACATCCTAATTAATTTTTCATCCAGATTCAAGATTCATAACAGTTTTAATTACTGAAACTAAAATTTCTCTGCAAAAACATGGAGCGTCATGTGAAGTGTACGCTGTTTGGATAAAGATTGATGAATCCTTGCCATGGATTGAGCTGGAAGGCACATACCCTTCCAAAAGGGAGGCACAGAAAGCTGCAAAAACTTTCCTAAAAAACGTTAAAATGAAAGTTGTCAATGTTGGCGGCGAACGCAAGCCAATGAAAGCAGTAGCCGCCGTGAAACGGTAGACATCAAACATGTGAAAGTTAAAATGGTTTATTTTCTCCTTTTTCGGGCTGTGGGTAGCACGTGACACATTTGCAAGCATCAAGTGTTGGAAGGTCTTCTTGGTGAAGTTTACATATCACCTTCTCATACCTTATGGCGGTGCATATTTCACAAAGTTTTTCTATGATGGTTTCTGGCGTTGCCTCTTCTTTGGCAAGGGCTTCAGCCAGCTTCGAAATCATTTTCATGACTTCATGCGACCGTTCTATTTGACTGGTTAACATTGAACCTCTTTCACCCTTGAAGTATTGGGTTATAGCGGCAGGCGTCAATTCCATTTTCTCAGAAGCCTCTATCTTGCGCATGTTATATTTCTCTATGAGTTCCTTGGTCACAAGCACTCTTATGGCTGGTAGGAGATATTTTACAACGACTACGCATGGGGGTTTCATTTTGTTCTCCTAGTTATTTTTAGCGGTAAGTTTATATATTTTTAACGGTGTTAAAATCAATTTAACGGTGTTAAAATGCCCCAAACACACCTCGTCGAAATAGAAAAACTACGGCAACACGAAGAGGCAGACCCAGAACACTTGAAGGAATTAACCCGACAAATAGCCTCAGACAAAACCTTAAAGTACGCCATAGTAGCCGACGAAAAAACCAACGTCATCCTAGACGGAGAACATCGCTACAACGCTTTAAAAAACCTAGGATGCAAATGGATACCAGTAGTCTACGTGGATTATGAATCCCAAAACATTGAAGTTCACACATGGAGAAACAATCACCCCCTAACCAAAAAAGATGTTATTGAAGCAGCCTTAACTGGAAAGTTGTTTCCGCCTAAAACGTCAAAACACATGATAAAAAACAGCGATAACCTAGTGCACATATCATCCATCGAGAAAAGAGTGGACGCCCCATTAGAGGTTTTGAAAAGCAAACTGGAATTTGTCGGACTTGAAAAAATGAAAACCGCTATGCAAATAGACATGAAAGACGTTTTGCCAATCTATGCAAAATTCCTAAAAACTGGAGCGGTGGACACCCCGCTTATAGTGGATAAAAGGACGAATGTCTTACTGGATGGTTATGAAACCTTTCAAGCTTTGGACCTGCTTTCCGCCCAGAAGGCGCCAACATTAAAAGTTGACGCTAAAAACTTGGAAATAAAAACGTTGAACCCTCAACTCGGAAACCTAACAGGAGAAGCCATTTTAAACGCTGGGCTCAAAGGGGCTAAGCTGCCACCCAAAAGTTTCGCTATCCTGACAGAGCATGTTGGAATAAATATTCCACTGGAAAGATTGGTTAAAGCGGGAAAATGGAACAAAAAGACGCTTAAGGTTTACAACAGTCCGCTGGAACTGTTATGTGAAGGATGGCCAACCCCGCTTGTTAAGCTGAATTCTCTTTCAACACCTCAAAGAAGCGTTTGGGCTAAACTTGAATGCTACAATCCTTTCAGCAACAGCGTCAAAGACCGCGTAGGCTGGTACATGATTAAGGAAGCCCTTGAAAAAGGAGAGTTAAAAAACGTTTTGTTTGAGGCAACATCCACCAACACCGGAATAGCCCTAACATCCATAGCAAACATGCTTGGGGCCAAAACGAAACTCTATGTTCCAATGACCGTGCAAAAGACAAGCGACATCTACTTGGAAGTTCTCGGAGCCGAAGTTGTCAGACTTCCAGTGGGCTTAACGGTTGAAGCCTTAACCCAAGTAGACGCAGAGGCAAAAGCCTACGGAGCCCTTCACTTAAACCAGTTTGAGAACGACGCAAACTTCAAAGCACACCTAAAGCATACCGCAAAGGAAATCGACCAGCAACTTGCCAGTTTAGGCTTGAAACCAACGTGCATAATCGGAGGTCTAGGCACCTCCGGGCATATGAGCGCCATAGCCATCTACTTCAAAACCAAATATGGCGACGACGTTAAAATAGTCGGAGCCCAACCAGCACCAAATGACGTGATCCCCGGCATAAGAAGGGTTGAAACTGGCATGAAATGGATCCACTGGACGAGTCTCGACCAAATAGTAGACGTCACACAGGAGGAAGCCATAGAAGCCGCCATAAAAATCGCGAGAAAAGAAGGCCTCCTAGTAGGGCTAAGCTCAGGCGCCGTCGTCCACGCCTTCCAGAAAATAGCCGAAGAAAAAGGCGTATACGTTCTAGTTTTCCCAGATAGCGGATACAAATACGCAGAACGCTTCGAAAAACATTTTCGGGAAAGCCGCCTCCCCAGCTTCAAAAGACAGAGGGCTAGGCTGTTAATGGCTTTTCAGTAACCCAATAAATGTTGGAAATCCTTTTAGCACCTTCGCTATCGAAATGTCCGCTCCTGATCGATTCTTTCCAGAAGCTTTTTGAGAACTTTTGCTTTCGCCATAAACTCCTTTGGGGAGACTGTGTGCCTCATTGGACACAATTTGTCTAAGGCTACGCCTTCGCCCTCAACATACACGACTGGATAAATGCGGCAACCTAAAGGCCTAATTCTATAAACTTTACACAACCTCTCTTTAGAATTGTAAAAATAACACCAGCCATCCACATTTCTGAGATGGGGAACACCATCACGCATGACAATGAAGTCTTCTGGATCAAAACCAGCATCTATAAGCCTTTGAATGTCCCTTGATGAAAGCTCCATTTCAGTTTGACGGCAACACATTCCACAGCGTGAACAGCGCATCGTTAGCTAGTTCATTATCGTATCCTATTATGTTTGTCGGATACCCTAACAACATCATCTACGTTTCTATCTGAAACTTCAATAACCTCAAGAAACTGCTTAGTAATAATACTATGTTTAACCCCCCGTCTTGACATAGACGGGTGTAAGGGGAACCAACGGAAGAACATCATCGTCCAACATAATGGTACCCTCACCAGTCACCGGTATAAGCAACTCGTTTCTGACGCTATGATAATGCATCGACGTCTCATCCTCAAGAACAAGCTTCTTAACCAAATAACCATTATCATCCACAAGAATTTCTTCATATCCCCACGGCTTATCTATCCTCTTCATAGCCTTGTTCCACGCAACCCTAGCAAGATTATAATTGTTCTTCAGATTATTAAAACTCATTAATTATTTTTTCTCCAGACACCCTAATACCTTTAGACTTTCAGTTGTACTGACACGTAGAAAATAAAGTTTAAGGCGCCGGGAGTGGGATTCGAACCCACGCGGCCCAAACGGGCCACAGGCTCTCAAGGCCTGCGCGTTATCCACTCCGCCATCCCGGCTCAACAAAGCTATCTCCATACATCAGTTCTTAATCTTAAATCTTTATCCAAACTGCAAGGCGAATTAGCTATATATGAGAAGACAAGAAAACTATTCTAGCGAGGGCCGGTAGTCTAGCTCGGTTAGGACATCCGCTTGACGTGCGGAAGGTCGCCGGTTCAAATCCGGCCCGGCCCACCACCCGCATTGTGTTAGAGAGGTTGCCCCAAAGAATTCTAGTATCATTTTTGGTTTGAAAACTTCTAGTTTTGTGTTTGGCAAGTGTTTGCCTATTTTTGGGATTAACCCAACGGCGTCTGTTCCAAGCTTGCAAACAATCGCATGTTCAAAAAGTCCTAGAGGCTCTATGGTTATGATGTCGCTTTGGCATCTTGCATTTTTTATGGCTTTCCATGTTTCTGATTGGGAAGCACCCAAAACCATGAGTCTATCAAAGAGGGTTTTCACCCATCTTTTATAGGTTGCCAGCTGCGTTTCGGCAAGGTCAGCTTCCACGTGATCTTCGCAGAGGCTTGTTATTTTGACTGTTAATGGCATATTTTCCGTTAACCCATAAAGCTCAGCCATCCTTTGCATGGCAATTTTTCTCCCGTCGGCAAGCTGGGCTTGCAGCCGTTGCAATGGAACTGACGCGTCTAACGTTTTGGGAAAAATTACGCCAATATCCACAGAGATTTCGTCTACGCCCAGTTTTGTTATGTAGCCTTTCACGGTTGAAAACTTTTTAAGGGCTTCGAGGCGAATGGGGCTTAAGCCAACCTCTTTTTCCAAGTAGTTCAGAGCGACTTTTCCATCCTCGCCGTGGAAAACCACTTGTATTCTGCCGTCCACGGTGATTTCGATGTTTTCTATCTTAACCATTAAACCTTTAAACAGCGTTTTCAAGTATCCTTCAACATAAGCCAACTGATCAGCATCGTAAATTTTTGAGGAAAGCACAACAGTAGTCATTTACAGTCTCCGATTAGGGCTAACATTTCTCTATGAAGCCTTTTAACCCGCGCCACCGCTTGCGGCGGCAGTTCCTTTGAAAACTTTTCTATGGTTTCTTCTATCGGGACCCTTTTTGAGCCTTCAATAAGTTTGTCTGCATATGCTACAATTTTCTCTTCGATAGTTTGCGGAGTGTATACGTCTTTTGGCCATCCGAGTTTTTTGGCTTCTTCGGCGGTTATTCCGCCACCCACATGCCTCTTTATTATCGCAATTACTGGTTCAGGCAAACCCAAAGCCTTGGCAATTTGTGCTCCAGCCACAGCGTGGTGGACGCTGTGGGTTTTCGCTCTTCCAATATCGTGGAGGAGAGCGCCGATTTCAACAAGTTCAAGGTTGACTTTTAACCCTTTTTCCACACATTTTTTGGCGATTTCAAGGGCTAGTTCGGCTACTGCTTCACAGTGTTTTATGACGTTTGGGGAACAACCGCTCTCCCGTAAAAAGTTGAGGGCTTGTTCCCTTGAGGGAAGCCCTTTCACTCACCCAGCTCCTTCCTCAACTGTTCAACCTTTTGGGATAGAACTTTAACTATTTTCTCGTTGTCGTAGTGCATTAATGGTTTGCCACATGTTGGACATTTAAAAACAAGTTCGACGGCTTCCTCGAAGGGGACACGTTTGCAGCCTGGCGTATAGCAGTAATAGAAGTCGTGGTTTTTCTCGTATTCAAGTCTAATGTTAAGTTTCTCAAGAACCCTTCGTTTTTGGCTCAATATGAAGCCTTCAAGCTGGTCCGGTTGAAGTTTCCAGTGGAATATGAACCACCCGGTTTTTGGATCCCTTGTTCTTCTGAGGCTTACAAGTGAATGATCGTACAATTTATAGAGAATTTTTCTCACGTTGTTAAGCCTTATTCCAGTTTTGTTGGCTATTTCATCATCTGTTATTTCATCCGAGTTTTTGAGTATCTCAATTACTTTAACGGCTTCCCCGTCGCCTAAAGCTTCTGCAACCTTCATTAGCGTGGCATCGTCAATTGCAGACAACATAACGACCCTTTTTCCGTCCAAACATCGAACCCAAAGTTCTTCTGACATGATATTATTTGCAAGTCTTAATTTAAATCTCTTTTCCGGTTCCAGATTCAGAATCCATTTTCTTAACGACTTTTTTACCCCTTTGCTGGGGGATTATCACAAGCCTAGCGCCTTCAAAAGTCTTTGTAAGTTCTTTCCCTTCGAAAAACCTGTCCAAAAAGACGGCTAGGCTAGCGCATTCTGAGTGAGGCTGATTACCTATTGCCACGTTGAAGTCTGAAACCGTCGGCGAGAAAAATTCTCCTGGAACCTTTTGGCTTCCAACGATAACTAGGATATCTTTGCCCTGCGCTTTGATACGCTGCATCACATCGCTTGTTTCAACGTTTTCTCCGTAGACCGTCAAATGAACCACTATTCCACCTTTAGCCTTCCATTCACATACAACCTTCCTCCAAGGAGTGCCCATTTCGAAATAGAAGGGGCCGCCCCAGTTTTTTACAACTTTTTCCACAGTTGCCTTTATCTTTTCATCCTCTATGTCGGATAATATAAAGCCCGAAGCACCTAGTGCTCTGGCGGTTAGGGCTACATGGGTTGTTAGGCGTACATCCCGCTTTGGACGATGCCCCCATCTTAAGACGAAGATTTTTGGCTCCTTTTCAGTTTTGGAAGCTTTCAATTTTTCCTCCGAGTTCTTTGACACGGCTTACCACCTTTTCGGCAAACCATGGGACAGCTTCAAAAACAACGTAGGCTTCGTTGTCAGTATATTCTATTTTCTGGACGTCTGCACGGTTGAAAAGCCAAGAAATGAAGGACATGGCCTCATCCGTCATTGGAAGGCGAAACGTTGCCCTTGCAAAAGATTGCAAGGTTCGAGTTATTTCCTCCTTCAGCCGGTCGAGGTTAAGCCCGTAAAGGGCGGAAATCGGCACCGGTTTTGGCGCCATGCCCTTAAGCATGTCCATTTTCTGTTGAAGTTCGTTTCCAGATATTAGGTCGATTTTGTTTAGAGCTGTTATTATGGGGATGCCCGATGCGCCTATACGGTCTATGGTCTCGAGGCAAACCTTCAGCTTTTTCTCAACAGTAGCTGGAGACTCGCTGATATCCACAACCAGCAATATTAGGTCTGAGTATATGGTTTCTTCCAGTGTTGAATGAAAGGCTTCTATCAAGGTTATGGGCAAACGGTCTATGAAGCCGACAGTGTCTGTTAGAAGGAATTTTTTCCTTGAAAACTTTACAAGCCTTGTGGTTGTGGAAAGGGTTGTGAACAAGGCGTTATCAATGAGCACTTCTTCTTCGGTTAAAGCCGTAAACAGTGAACTTTTGCCAGCGTTTGTATATCCAGCCAAAGAAATTGAAGGAAAACCAAGCTCAGCTCTCCTTTCACGGTGTAATAGGCGTTTTCTCCGGATTTTTCGAAGCTTCTCCATTATGGTTTGAATCTGCCTCTTGACGGCTTCATAGTAAACGTCCGCCTCGTAAGCGCCTAGCCCCATGAAGCCCGGTTGTTCGCCCATCCTTGCCAATCGCACTTTTTCCTTTGCACGGGTTAACTCGTACTTCAGTCTAGCCAACTGAATCTGCAGTTTTGCCTCTGTCGTGGAGGCTCTCCTTGCAAATATTTCTAAAATCAGTTGGAAACGGTCTATCGCCTCGACGCCGGTTTCTTTGGCAATGTTGTAGGCTTGAACCGGCCTCAAAAGGTTGTCGAAAATTATTTTTTGGGCGCCAGTAGCCTTTACAAGCTCGGCTATTTCCTTAATTTTTCCGTAACCAACTTGGTATCTTGGGTCTGGGGCACGCACTTGTCCAACTTTACCCACAACAGTGTAACCAGCGGATTCTGCCAAGCTTTTAAGCTCGTCTAGAGTTGAAGGCTCGCTGGGTTTGCGGCGTTGCACTATGATGGCTTTCGTTAGGCTTTCTCCTCCGCCTTTTCCTTGTCAAGCTGTACTAGGTCTCCAAGGGTAAGGGGACGACTTGGCTGTTTAGAGACTGTTACCGCTGGAACTTTGTCTTCGGATACTGGAACAAGAAGTTTTATCCTTAAAGCGTGTTCAAGTTTGGCTGCTAGCCTATTGTCCGGCTTAATTTTTCTTGTTTCAATTTTTTTGAGAACCGATACTTTCTCGTTTATCTTTTTGCCAAGTTCTTCGTGGGTTAGCCCCATTTTCTCTCTTGCCTGTCTCACTTTCACATCGTAATCGTCCACAAGCTCAAAAGAAACTTCACCAGCCTTTTGTGTTCCAACAGCAGCTGGAGGCGGCTTTGGAAAAGCAATCTTTTTGGGTTTAGCCTCTGGTCTAGGCAGAAGTGGTAAAGGCGTTTTCGGCTTCTCCCAAATTATTGTACCGTGTTTTACACATTCACTGCACACGGTTAGTTTTGCTCCCTCAATTAGGGCTTTAACTGGTTTGCCATGGATTTTTCTTCCACAAACCTCACAGCGCAAAGTATGGGCACTCCTTTGTAAACTCCTTTAATATTTGACTCTTGGTTATGTTTATAGTTGTCGAATTACGCTTTAAAACGTGAACGGTGGCGCGGTTGGAGAATCCTCTTAGACGTGTCAGAAGCATAGCAGACTATCAGTTCGGAAAAGGCGTGGGCGAAAAACTGTTTCCGGAAAACGTGGAAATCGTCTATTCAAAACGCACTGGCAGAATTCGATATATCTACCTAAACGGAAAGAGGCTTGCCACCCTCCGTCCAATGGACGGTTTTTTCTCGTTAAGCATTGAAGGCGCAAAAAGAATAGTTGAAAACCGCATCCCGGCAAGGTGCATAGTCACCGTCAAAAACAGCGTTTCAAAGTTTGTGGCTGGAGGCGGCGATGTTTTCGCCGCACATGTTTTGAAAGCTGACGGTGAAATTCGCCCAAAAGATGAAGTTATCGTCGTCAACGAGAGAGGCGAAGTTTTAGCTGTTGGAAAAGCCATTTTATCCGGCGAAGAAATGATCGCTTTCAAAACCGGCGTGGCGGTTAAAGTTAGGCGGGGTGTTTTGGAGGAAAGTTAAGTATAAGAAGCTCTAAAATGGTTTTAGTTCGGAGATGAAGACTGTTGATGCGTAGGCGGATAAGCCCCCGCGAAGCTAAACGTATGATGCAACGCATGGGCTTAAGCATGGACGCAGTTCCAGACGTGGAGCAAGTCATCATAAAAACCGCCAGCAAAGAAATAATCATCGAAAATCCAGAAGTCGCCGTTGTCGATATCCAAGGACAGAAAATGTTTCAAGTGGTTGGAGGAAAAATCGCCGAGAAAGCTGTTGAAAGGAAACTAGTCATACCGGAAGAGGATGTTAAGCTTGTGGCCGACCAAACTGGCAAAAGCTTAGAAGAAGCCAGAAAAGCCCTTGAAGAATGTGAAGGAGACTTGGCAAAAGCCATCCTCCTACTTCAATCCAAAATCTAGCCTGGCGAAACTTAATGGTTTTCGACTTAACCGTTGCTGGACACTTCTGCATAGACACAATACATTTGCCTAACAGACAGAAGGCCTACACGATTTTGGGAGGCTCTGCAGCCTATGTTTCCCTCTCCGCCAGACGCTTAGGGGCAAACGTATCAGTGGTTTCAAAGGTTGGCGGTGACTTTCCAAAAGCCTACTTGTGGTGGTTAAGCCAGGAAGGCGTAAACCTTGCAAGCGTCCATATAATTGAACATGAAAAAACAACAAGGTTTGAACTTCAATACAATAGTGACCTGACCAGTCGCGTCTTACGACTGGCAAACAAAGCTCCATCTATCACTGTTGAGGACTTGCCGAACCGTTTAGAAGCGAAAGCGGTGCATCTGGCACCAGTAGCCGGCGAAATCCAATACGATGTGGCTGAGAGGCTGAAACGGTCCGTTAAAGTTCTATCATTGGACGCTCAAGGCTTGGTCCGCGCCTTTGACGAAAAGGGCGTAGCCGCAAACAAACCTTTAGAAGACAAGCGTATACTTGAAGTGGTGAACATTTACAAATCCTCCAGCGAAGAGTTAAAGGCGGCTACTGGCATGTCAGACTTGAAGATGGCTATAAAAACTGTTCACGACCTCGGCGTAGAAACAGTCATAGTAACAATGGGAGCGAAAGGCGCCATTCTATCCATCGATGGAGCAGAATACGAGGTTCCCGCTTATCCGCCTAACAGGCTTGTAGATCCCACGGGAGCTGGAGACGCTTTCATCGGTGGCTTTTTAGCCGAATACGTTCGCGACAAAGAAGCCTTTTGGTGCGCATGTGTGGGTTCAGCCGCGGCCTCAACGGTTGTTGAGGGTGTTGGTCCAATCCTTATTGGTTATGGAGGCGAAATTCTCCGCAGAGCAGAGTTGCTTTACGAAAAAGGAATTAAGCACTAAACACATTTTATTCCAGTTAAAAGCTTCAAGGCTTTAATGCAAGAGGGACAACTTTGGGAAAAGTTGGGAAAGGCGTTAAATGTAGTGTTTCAGGATGCGGAAAAGACGCTGCTCGTTCAATTTCCGCGGAAAAAGTCAGGATGGCTGGATTAAGCGTGAGCAGCAGCGAAAAACGTGCGTATCTGTGTGAAAACCACTACAAAGAGTTTAAGAAGCGAACCAAAAAGGAACGCAAAATTGAACAGTGGCGATTTAAAGGAGTGTGAAAAGCTAGAGGGGAAGAGTGAAAATGCGGATACTACAGCTTCATTCAAACTACATCGAGTACAAGCCCATTCAAAAGGAGATAGCCATAGCTGAAGAAATAGACAAGGAGACAAAACGTCTAGAGGATGTTGTTGTTCTCTTCACGGCTGTGGAGGAAGGAGACGACGAAGCCGTAGCATGCAAAGCCATATACGAGGTTAAAAACTTCCTTGAAAAATTGAAAGTAAACCGCATTCTCATCTATCCATATGCCCACTTAAGCAGCAACCTCGCAAAGCCGTCCGAAGCACTGAAAATTGTAAGGGCTATGGAGGAGTATGCGAAAGCCCAAGGCATAGAAACGTACCGCGCCCCCTTCGGCTGGAACAAGCAGTTCACAATATCGATAAAGGGACACCCCTTAGCCGAACAGTCCCGCACCATACAGCCAGCAAAAGCAGAAAAAGAAGAAGCCGAAAAAGTTTCAGAAGCCTTAAAAGCCGAAGAGAAACTTGTTTCCTACTGGTATATTTTGCAGCCAGACGGAAAAATGATTCCGGTGGAGGAATTTGATTTTAAGGGGCATGAAAACCTAGAGAAGTTTGCGAAATACGAAATATCCAAGGTTAGGGCAAGCCAGCAGATGCCGCCCCACGTGCCATTAATGAAAAGGCTTGAAATAGCGGATTATGAAGCTGGAAGCGACCCCGGAAACATCCGCTGGTATCCAAAGGGCAGACTGATAAAATCGCTTATCGAGCAGTATGTGACCGCCAAAGTCGTCGAGTACGGCGCCATGGAGGTTGAAACTCCAGTGATGTACGATTTCAATCATCCAAGCCTAGCCGACTACTTGAACCGTTTCCCAGCACGGCAGTATGTCCTTAAATCCGAAGACAAGGAGCTTTTCCTGCGGTTCGCCGCGTGTTTCGGGCAGTTTTTGATGGTTCATGACACGCAGTTCTCGTATAGGCACATGCCTTTAAGGGTTTACGAGTTGACCCGCTACAGCTTTAGACGAGAAAAAAGCGGCGAAGTGGTGGGTTTAAGAAGGCTTAGAGCTTTCACCATGCCAGACTGCCACGCCTTCTGCACAGACCTAAACCAAGCCAAAAAAGAATTCATAACAAGATTTAAGCTCTGCATCCAAGTTTTAGAGGGCATAGGCTTAACAAAAGACGACTACGAGGCGGCGTTCCGCTTCACAAAAGAATTCTACGAAGAAAACAAGGACTTCATTAAGGGTTTGGCGGAAATCTTCGGCAAACCAGTCCTCGTTGAAATGTGGAAGGAACCCTTTTTCTATTTCAGGCTCAAATGGGACTTTAACTTCGTCGACAACCAAGACAAGGCGGCAGCTTTATCCACAGACCAAATAGATGTAGAGAACGCCAAAAGATACGAGATAACCTACGTAGACGAGAAGGGCGAAAGACGCTACCCGCTTATACTCCACTGTTCGCCAAGCGGCGCCGTGGAACGCTGCATATACGCCCTTCTAGAAAAAGCCTACAAACAGCAACAAAAAGGCGAACCGCCAATGCTTCCCTTATGGTTGTCGCCAACCCAAGTGCGCATAATCCCCATGTCAAGCAAGTTCCTTGAACACTGCGAAAAAATGGCTGATAACCTTGAAGCCAACCAAATCCGTGTGGACATAGATGATCGACCACTAACAATGCAAAAGCGAATTAGAGAAGCTGAAATGGAGTGGATCCCCTATATAATAGTCGTCGGAGAAAAAGAGTTAGGGACTGAAGCCCTTTCAGTTAGAGATAGAAAATCTGGAAAAATCCGCAAAATGACTTTGAAAGAACTAATAGAAGAGATTAAAAGCCAAGTACGTGACAAACCCTTCAAACCTTTACCTCTACCAAGGCTTGTTTCAAAGAGACCCCAATTCTATGGTTAAAGTTAACGGAGACTGCCAAAACACATATCAACCTTAAAGGAAAATTTCTGTTCTCCGAGAAGGGGAATTAACTTTGGATAAAGAGCTACTTGTTTATATAGACGGCGAATACTATCCTAAATCACAAGCAAAAATATCCGTCTACGACCACGGACTATTGTATGGCGACGGAGTCTTCGAAGGGATCCGCGCCTACAACGGCATAGTGTTCAAACTTAAAGAACACATTGAAAGGCTCTACCGTTCAGCCCACGCCATAATGCTTCAAATTCCAGTTTCGAAAGAGGAAATGATAAAAATTGTTTTGGAAACACTGCGCAGAAACCAGTTAAGGGACGCCTACATCCGTCTAGTTGTAACAAGAGGTGTCGGCGACTTGGGCTTAGACCCAAGAAAATGTCAAAAGCCCTCCATAATTGTGATAACCGACACTATCACGCTTCATAAAAGCGAGGCAAAGGAAAAGGGCGTAACAGCCATGCTCACATGGGTTAAAAGAGACCCCGTGGATGCAACAACCCACGAAATAAAGTCTCTTAACTATTTGAACAGCATACTAGCCAAAATAGAAGCCAACATATACGGTGTAGACGAAGCCATATGCCTAGACAAAAACGGCTACATATGCGAAGGAGCAGCCGAAAACATTTTCATAGTTAAAAACGGGAAAATCTACACACCGCCAAGCTACAGCGGCGCACTGCCCGGAATAACAGCAGAAACCGTCAAAGAACTCGCCAAAAGCCTAGGCTACGAAGTAATAGAGAAAAACATTACACCATACGAACTTTTCACGGCAGACGAAGTCTTTTTCACCGGTACAGCCGCAGAAATAATCCCAGTAAGAGAAATAAATAGAAGGCAGATAGGCAACGGCAAACCAGGCCAAATAACGAGGAGACTTATGGAAGAGTTCTCAAAGCTCGTCCAAGACCCCAAACACGGCGTTCCAATTTACCAGTAAACGGCTGCCCAACTCAGCTCTAAGATACGCCCTCACCCATTCTTTTCCATAAACCTTTCAACCAGGTTAAAGGCTTCTTCGAGAATTTCAATAGGTGGCAAGAAGACCCCCCTAACGTGACCAGAACCGTACACCGGACAGAACCCGGAGCCATGCACGAAAAGTACACCAGTTTCCTTCAAAAGGTCTATGACGAAGTCAAAGTCCGTCTTCCACCTTGACCCCACACCATGGATTTTGGGGAAAACGTAGAAAGCAGCCTCTGGTTTGACACAGCTTATTCCCTCAATTTCGTTAAGCCTTTTCCAAACATAATCCCTTCTGGCTTTAAGCTTTGAAACCATTTCGCGGATATGGTCTTGCGGACCCCTTAAAGCGGCAACTCCAGCCTTTTGGACAGGTGTATTTGCACAAATTCTTATTCTAGCCTCTTTTTCAATACATTCTTTCAACTCTTTAAGTTCGCCCTGCGGACTATGGAAATAAATGTATCCAAGCCTCCAACCAGTCATCAAATAAGCTTTAGAAAAACCGTTAAGTCCTATCACCGGCACGTCTTTTGCAAGGCTTGCAGTACTAACAAAACGCTTTTCAAAAACAAGCTGGTCGTAAATCTCATCAGAAATCACAGGAACACCATGCTCAGCAGCAACATCCAAAATTTGCCTAAGCGTTTTATCACCGTAAAGAGCACCACAAGGATTGTTTGGGTTAATAACGACTATTGCCCGCGTCCTATCCGAAACTTTCTTTCGCAAATCATCAAGATCCGGTTGCCAGCCATCTTCCTCAACAGTTCTATAAGTCACCGGTTTACCGCCGAAAAACCGAGTATAGGAAATGTAAGGCGGATAAGTCGGCCCCGGCAAAAGAACCTCATCTCCAGCCTCCACAAGAGCAGCCATAACCATCTGGATGCCTTCAGAAATTCCAGAAGTAACAACAACATCATCGGCGGAAATGGCAACCCCGTTAACCCGTTTCTCTTTCTCACTTATTGCTTCCCTAAGCTCCGGCAAACCCTCAGAGGCAGAATAAGCGTTAGCTCCACCCTTAACAGCCTCAAACAAAGCCTGCTTAATATGCTTAGGCGTGTCAAAATCGAAGGCTACAGGGTCTCCTATGTTCAAGTAGTAAATCTTTCTGCCAGTTTTCGCCAGCGCCTTAGCGTAAACAATAACGTCTCGGATGGCATATTCAATAGTGCGCACCCTTTCAGTAACCTTCACATTGACCAAGTTTACACACCTTTAAACAAGGCTGCTGCTTAAAAGAATAAAAGACTTATGGAAAGTCTTACGGAATTGTGTAGGATGTTGAAGCCTCTATAAGCTCGACGGTAACTACGGTTATAGTTATGTTCTTGCCTTGATACTTCTGCCAATCAAATGGACAAAGCATCGTGAATGTTTCGCCTACGCCTACAATTATTTGATCTCTTGGGAATACGTATTCCAGCGAGTCTGCTAAACCTTGAACAATTATAACGACTTTTGTCAATGTAAGATTCCAGATGGAATACTCCGCGTTTCTAACGGTTAGATTCAAATACCTTGATCCGTCAATCATACTGCAGTTCACAGCTGTTACTTTCAATTCAACCACTGGGAGATTGAAGTGAAAGTCAAATGAGTAAACTTTTTGCGATAGGATTGAAGTAACATAAATTGTCAACGTTAAATTTTTTCCATAGTTTTCGAAGAAAATTTTCCAATTATAGTTGCAAGTGAACGTTACATTGTTGCCGGGAGAGATTGGTCCATATGGTAATTGCGGGTTCACCCTAGAACTATCTAATGTATCATTAGCTTGTTTCACAACAATTTTTGTCACATTAACGGATTCAAGTGAAGATCCGTGGTTTTGGATTATTAAATTGAAATGCTCTTTATCCTTTAAGTTAAAAACGGATGTCTCATTCAAAACTTTAAGCGCCACATAAGAAGGTGTTCTAAAAGTCCTATACATTACAAAGCCCTGTTTTGTGTACACTTTTACGGTGACAAGCTCTTCGCGACGAAAAGACCAATTCCACAAACATACCAAAGTTGCTGATTTGTTTGGAGGCACTGGAAGAGGCGAAACATTCAATGGCCATGTTGTTTTAATTGCCTCTTCTTCTCCGCTCGATAATGTTAAATTTATCTTTGTTATGTACACCGTGGAGGTAGATCTTTCCGAATTAATAATTGTTAGATTAAAACGACTAACGTCATCATAGTTAAAATTGACATCTGCAATGTATGGACTGGCGCCCGGCAAATTAATCGCTTCGTATGTTGATTCATAGCCCTCAGCGGTTTTCACAATTATTGTAACGTTAAGTCCCAATAAACCTTCCCAGTTAAATTCGCATCGAAACGTTTTAGCTTGGTTGGGTTCTAGAACAAATGGGAGAGGTGGGGAAGAGTTGAGACGAAAAACACTCGCATACAGTTGTAAGTGTATGTCGGTTATTGTGAGGTTTATTAACGGCGTAGGCTGGAGATTCTCAATTGTTACATTAAAGTATTCTATGCTTTCTTGAACCTGCCTTTCAAAATTCGTGGATATTTTAAGCCTAATACTTGGGACGGGTAAAGTGTACTTTGTGGTAAGCGTGTTTTCCGCAACGGGCTCTACCTCCACAGTTTTACCTGCAAGTATGCTCCAATTACTTTTACACTTGAAATTTTGCTCAACTCCTATTTTTAATTCAAAAGGAAGCGAAGGATCTGTATCATTAATCTGGTACACAGTGTTTTCTCCTTTGACGCGAAGAAGAATGGCGGTGATGTTTACATCCGATATAGAATTGGAGGGGTTTAGAATGGTAACATTAAAATAGTTAGCGTTATAAATTGGGAAAACGACATCTTTTACCACAAGCATAGTCGTGTTTTCCGGCATGTTGTAGTACCTTACCATAACCATTAGATATGATAAAAGCGCTCCAAATACCATAGCACCCAATAATAACATTATCAGCGCGAGAAATGAAACGGATCGTTTACCAACATATAGGTGCATAACTTAGTCCAACCACCCACTTGATTACAGCAAAATAGCAAGTAGAAATAAATAAGTTATTCTGTTCAGAAATAGCTTAACATAATTCTAGAAGGCAAAGGGAAGTAAATCTATATAATCAAGTCGCTAAACTTAGCATTCTACAAAGAGGAGTCGCTCTATGGAATATAATGCCGTTGTAGTTGGAGCTGGCGTTATTGGTTTATCCACAGCCTATCACATTAAACGTAAACATCCATCCTCGCGGATTTTAGTTGTTGACAAGTTTAACTCCGCTGGACAAGGAAGCACTGCCAAAAGTATGTCTGCTTTTCGTTGTTTATTTTCTTCTAAAGTGAATTATTTGCTTTCTGATTCTTCTGTGGATTTTTATACTTATGTGCAAAATGAAATAGGGATAGATTTGAAATTGGCTTTTGTTGGTTATCTTTGGCTGTTAAGCAAAAGCGAGTATGAGGAGTTGCACCCTATTTTGAGGGGTTTGGCTGTCAGCCTAAAATATGAGGAGCTGGAGGCTGAGGAGCTTGCACAAAAACTTCACTTAAACATTTGCTTGGAAAACGATGAGGAAGCGGAGGTCTTGGGGTTAAACGATGTTTACAAAGGTGTTCTAATTCCAAAGGCTGGGATTATTGACGCTGACTGCGTTGTCAAATTTTACGAAGAAGAATTTCTGAAGCTTGGCGGAGAGATCCGCTATGGCGTTAGGGTTGAAAGCCTCATTGTGGAACCTTGTAAACCTCTCGGCTTACCTGGGGAGCCCCTTTTCTGGCAAAAGTCTAGAATTTCCGGTGTTAAAACGACTGCTGGCGTGATTAAGGCAAAGAAAACTATTTTGGCAGCTGGTGCGTGGATTCCTCAGCTTTTAGATGCTGTCGGGATTGAATGTTTTATAAAGCCTAAAAAGAGGCAGGTTTTTGCGGTAGAGGCTAAAAAGCCGGAGCTTAAAAAACTGCTTTACACTCAAGGCTTTAATTCCGTCGGTTGTATGCCCTTCACTATACTGCCTAAGCCGAGGATCTTGATCAGACCGTTTCCAGCTGAAGGCGTTTTTTGGCTCAGTTACGCGGATGATTTTCCAAGGGCTTTTATGCTTGAGGAGGATCCGCAGCCTGAAAAAGGCTTCTATGAGTATGGTATTTATCAAGTTCTTGTAAAATATTTTCCCCAATTTAGGGACTGTCGCCCTCACACAGCCTTCGCTGGACTTTATGAGATTAACACGTTGGATGGGCACCCTGTAATTTTTGAGGAAAATGACTTGATTGTGGTTGGGGGTGCTAGTGGAAGTGGAATAATGAAGGCAGACGCCATCGGTAGAATTGCCGCTGCCCTTTACGATGGTGAGGAATATGCGGTTCTCTATGGCGGAAGGAAGTTTAAGATTAGCGATTTAGGCATCAAAGATAGACGCGTGGAGCGTGAAAAACTCCAGATTTAAGTTTTCAAGGAGTGAATTTTATTAGGCTATAGCGTGCAATATACAGTTTTGCAGCTAAAGTTGGTGCTGTTATGTTCGGCTGGAATGGCAAATTCTTAAGGGTTAACCTATCAAAGCAAAAAGCGGTGGCGCAGGAATATGATGCTGAAATGGCCAAAAAGTTTCTGGGAGGCAGAGGCTTTGCTATTAAGGTTCTTTGGGATGAACTTAAGCCTGGTGTGGACCCGTTGTCCCCGGAGAACAAGCTTGTCTTTGCAGCTGGTCCATTAACGGGTTTTGCCCTTCCAAGCAGCGGTAAGCTTGTTGTTGCTGCTAAGAGCCCATTGACATGGGGGTATGGTGATGGGAATATTGGAAGTTTTGCTGCTGTTCAAATGCGGAGAGCTGGCTACGACGCATTAATCATTGAGGGCAAAGCTGAGTTTCCCACAATTCTACTTGTAGAAGATAGGATAACAGAGTTTCTTGATGCCAGAGAGCTTTGGGGTTTAAACACTTTTGAAGTTGAGGAAAGATTGCGGACTGTTTATGGACCAACTGCGGGGATTCTTGAAATCGGGCCAGCAGGCGAAAACTTGGTGAAGTTTGCTAACATAGTCTGCCAAAATGGGCGAGGTGGCGGTAGGCCAGGAATGGGCGTGGTTATGGGTTCAAAGAACTTAAAGGCTGTGGTGATTTTGGGGTCCGGAGAGTTGCCAGCCGCGGACCCGAAAGAGTTGAAAGAGTTGAGCGCTGAAGCTTATCGAGAAATTTTGACGAAGCCGAATTATGCCTTTTGGAAGCGGCAAGGCACCATGATGACCATTGAATGGAGCCAAGAAAACAGTGTCCTACCAACATACAACTTTAGAGAAGGCATGTTCGAGGATGCAGACGCCATTGGTGGATTTTCCATGGAGAAAATCAAGTCTTCCCAGCGGGGGTGCCCCAACTGCAACATGACCTGTGGCAACGCTGTTAAAGACGCTGACCGCAAAGAGTCTGAGCTGGACTATGAGAATGTCGCCATGCTTGGCTCAAACATTGGTGTCGGCAATTTGAAAAAAGTAGCTGCGTTAAACAGGCTTGCCGACGAGTTTGGCTTGGACACTATTTCACTGGGCAATGTGATAGGCTTTGCCATGGAAGCTTCTGAAAAAGGATTGATAAAAGAGAAGCTTCCATGGGGGGACTATAAGGCTGCAAGAACCCTTATTGAAGACATCGCGTTTAGGCGAGGGTTGGGTGCGGTTCTGGCGGAGGGTGTCCGTTTCGCGGCTGAAAAGTTTGGCGGTGATGCACGCAACTGGGCTATGCACGTGAAGGGGTTGGAGATTTCAGCCTACGACTGTCACGCCGCCCCAGCAATGGCCTTGGCTTATGCCACAAGCCCCATAGGTGCCCACCACAAAGACGCGTGGGTGATTTCTTGGGAGGTTAAAACCGGAAGGGAAAAATATAGCGAAGAAAAAGTGGACAAAGTTATAGAGTTTCAACGTATTCGAGGAGGCTTTTTTGAATGTGCCACTGTTTGTAGGCTTCCATGGATTGAGCTTGGTTTTGAGCTTGAATGGTACCCCAAATTCTTGCATGCAGCAACCGGACTAGAAATAAGTTGGGATGAACTGTATACAATTGCAGATAGAGTCTACACTTTAATACGAGCGTTCTGGGTGCGGGAATTCGGCGAAAAATGGAGCGCCGAAATGGACTATCCCCCCGCAAGGTGGTTTACTGAACCTTTGAACAAGGGCGCGTTGAAAGGTGCAAAACTTGACAGGGTGAAATATGAAGTTATGCTTAAAACGTACTATAAGAAGAGGGGATGGGACGAGAGGGGAGTTCCGACAAAAACAACCCTTGAAAAATTGGGCTTAAAAGATGTTGCACAACGATTGAAGAAACATGTAAAATTGTGGGATTAAACGTTAGTAGGATCTGGCAAAGTAAACAAGTTCCTTCGCTTCGCCGCCGCAGTAGATGCAATTGGAAATCGGAGTTTCCCTTTCGAAAGGAATCAACCTTATGGTGGCCCCGGTTTCTTCCTTTATTTTTTGTTCACATTCTGGGCTGCCGCACCACGACGCCCTTATGAAGCCTCCCTTGGTTCGCAATACTTCCTTGAATTCGTCATAGCTCCTAACATTGGTTATGTGGTCTTCGAGGAATTTTTTAGCTCTATTGAAGAGGTTGCGTTGTATGTCGTCCAAAAGCCCTTTAATGGCTTCAACAACATCTTCATCCTTAACCACCATTTTTTCGAAGGTATCCCTTCTAGCCAAGGTTACTTGTCCATGCGCCACGTCCTTTGGACCTATCTCCACTCTTACGGGTACACCTTTGAGTTCCCAATCGTTGAACTTCCAGCCGGGCGTGTACTCTTTTCTGTCATCAAGAACTGTGGAGATTCCAGCCTTATCCAGTTTTTCGTAGACTTGGCGGGCTTTGGCGAATATGGCGCTTGAATCGGCGGTTTTGTAGGGTATTGGCACTATTACGGCTTGTATCGGCGCTACTTTGGGCGGTATGACGAGACCTTTATCGTCGCCGTGCACCATAACCATGGCGCCTATGACGCGGGTGGATATTCCCCATGATGTTTGCCAAACATGGTGTTCTTTTTCGTCTTCGCCGATGAATTTTATATCGAAAACCTTTGAGAAGTTTTGTCCTAAATTGTGGGAAGTGCCCATCTGCAAGGCTTTGCCGTCGGGCATTACAGCCTCCAAAGTGGTGGTGTAGAGAGCGCCGGCGAACTTTTCGCTTTCAGACTTCCGGCCTACAAGTACCGGGATAGCCAAATAATTCTCCATTATGTCCCGATACTCGTTTAGGATTAGCATAACCTCTTGGTCAGCTTCCTCTTTGGTAGCGTGAACTGTGTGTCCCTCCTGCCATAGGAACTCCCTCGTTCTCAGGAAAAGTTTCGTGGCTTTGGTTTCCCACCTTACAACGCTGCACCATTGGTTCACTTTAACGGGTAAGTCTCGCCAGCTTCTGATCCATTTAGCAAACGTTGCATAAATTATTGTTTCAGAGGTTGGCCTTATGGCGAGGCGTTCTTCAAGCGGCGTGTCCCCGCCAATAGTTACCCAGGCGACTTCTGGCACAAAGCCTGCAAAGTGTTCAGCCTCTTTTTTAAGAAAGCTTTCAGGTATGAATAGAGGGAAGTACACGTTTTTATGCCCTGTTCGCTTGATTTTCTCGTTGAAAATTTGTTGGATTTTTTCCCAAATCGCATAGGAAAGCTCTCGGAAAATCATGCAGCCCTTCACTGGAGCGTAGTCAGCTAACCCGGACTTTAGGATCACTTGAGTGTACCATTCTGAAAGGTCTTCAGACTTTTTCACCGTTACGCCTAAATCAGACATGGCATTCCCTCTCCAAGTTTTTGGTTAATCGCGAACATAATCCTAGTGTGTTTTTAGCGTTTAAAATGGGCTTTTCTTGTGAGAATTTAGCATGGTGGAACACGATCGCCCATTTTCAACCACTCGCAAGTAGAAACGCGTCCTTGTTATTTAAAGTTTCTTCCTCTGAAAAACGATGGTAAGTATTTTAACTAGATGAACGGTTAAGTTGAAAATGTCAAGCGTTTAGGCGTGGTTTGGTTGAAAGCTCTTCTCGTAATTGGGGATGGAATGGCTGACAGACCGCTAAAAGAGCTGGGCTGGAAAACTCCCCTCGAGGCTGCTAAAAAGCCGTCAATGGATCATCTGGCAAGCGTCGGCATCTGCGGCATATTAGACCCAATCGCGCCGGGGATTCCGCCGGGTAGCGATACAGCTACGCTTGCACTGTTGGGTTATGATGCCGTAAAGGTTTATTCTGGGAGGGGGGCCTTTGAAGCCTTAGGGTGGGGATTAGAAGTTGCGGAGGGCGACGTCTGTTTCAGATGTAATTTTGCAACTATTGATGAATACCTAACGGTTTTGGATAGAAGAGCTGGCAGAATAGTTGATGCTGACGCGTCAAAACTTGCTGAAAGCTTAAGGAAAGTTAAACTTTCAAGAAAGAACGTGCAATTCTTCTTCACAAACACTGTTCAGCACCGCGCTGCCCTTTTACTGCGTGGTACAGAACTGTCTCCAGCTGTAAGCGACTCGGACCCGGGAGTCAACGGAGCAAAAGTTATGGAGATCAAACCATTAGACGACAGTCCAGAAGCCAAGCTCACAGCTGAAATTCTCAACGAACTCGCCCACAAATTCCATCAGGTTTTGAAAGACCATCCGGTTAATAAGGAGAGGGTTGCCCGTGGACAGCCACCCGCAAACTTCATCTTGTTTAGGGGAGCTGGCACCCTGCCAAAAATTGAGCCCTTAAGCGAGCTTTATGGTGTAAGAGCCTCATGTGTGGCTGCAACATCGCTGGTTCGCGGTGTTTGCAAAGCGGCTGGCATGCAATTATTGGATGTTAATGGCGCCACTGGAACACTGCAGACAGATTATATGGCAAAGGCTAAAGCCGCCGTTCAAGCACTGGAAAGCAGCGACTTTGTTATGTTGCATGTGAAGGCGCCGGATGTCGCCAGCCACGATGGGAACTTTAAACAGAAGGTTGAGGTGATAGAGAGGCTTGATAAAATGCTTGCCTACATACTCAACAAAGTAGATTTGGGTGAAACTTACGTCGCCGTAACGGCTGATCACACAACTTCATGTGCAACAAGAGACCATGAAGGTGACCCCGTACCACTAGCCATCATGGGTCCATATGTTCGCAGCGACGACGTGGACGAGTTCAGCGAAAGAGCATGCGCAAAGGGAGGTTTGGGAAGACTTCAGGGAAAACACTTGATGCCTATTCTCATGAATTTCCTCGGCAAAGTCAAGAAGTTTGGAGCCTAACGCTTGCCGCTTACTGAACTTGCACAAGCCGCCATTCCCGATAGTCTGTAATCACCTTGATATAGCCTCTTAGCATGTTGTCTGCTTCAACGTCGCCCGTATCCACCCTTAAAACTCCACCTTCAATGTCGCGAAGCTTGCTTTTCGTGGCTGCAACAATAATTCGCTGTTTACCAATGCGTTTTATGATGTCGGGGCTTATCTGCTGGTTTCCCCTACCGAGCAGTATTCCCTGCCTTCCAATCGGCGAAAGAATTATCCATGTGTTTTGCCAGTCATCCACCGTCTCCAAAATTTTCTTTTCATCAACATCAAGGACAACTTTGCCGTTTTTGTATATGTCTACGCCCAACAGCGTTTTTGGCACATGCAGAAGCTCTGCAACGCATTTAATGGTAGTGCCGGGTCCAAGGATGTAGGTGGCGTCAGGCTGCATTTCCTCTACTATGAACCTTGCTATGGCCATTTGGTTTTCCTTCTCGTCCACAGTGTCTGGGCTTATCTGTTTGCTTCCCTGAATCCTCATTGGAAGGAACGGTCCCTTCAAATAGCCATAGAGTTTCACGGCGAAGGTGTCGCTTCGGATGGCTGCCTCGTCTGCATCCATAACCTCAAACTCCTCGATTTCCGCCTCTCCACGTATAAAAGCTAGAATAACCTCTGCAGCGTCAGATGGATTTACAGCGAAAACTCCACTATACATTTTCACTCCTGAAGGCACGCCTAAAACTGGTATTTCAGCGTTTTTTGCCTTCACAACGTCCAAAATATCTTTAGCCGTGCCGTCTCCGCCCACAAAAACTATTAAGTCCACATTCATTTCACACAAAAGCCTAACAGCAGTCTTTGTGTCTTCCGCAGTTGTTTCATCACCGATTTTCATGGGCAAAACTTGAACATGCAACCCCGCCTCTTTGGCTTCATTTTCTCCCATAATCCCGGGGCAAGTCAAAATTTCAATGGGATATTCGTGCATAACCTCTTTAAGCTCTTGAAGAAACACCACGGCTCTCTTTGGCGCTACAGGCTTCGCGCCGCGGGCAATAGCCTCCCTCAGAACGCCGTCTGTCCCTTTTAGGCCTACTTTGCCTCCCATTCCAGCGATTGGGTTAACAATAAAGCCCATTCGCATGTTTATCCTCACTGAAAAATTACCACGTAAGTTATAAACCATTTAGGGGCTTAAAAGATTTGACAACCTAAAATGGGCACTTTTTCGATTTTGGCAATTTCCGAAAATGACAAGCTAATGGGTGTAGCAGTAGCTTCGGGCTCAATAGCCGTTGGCTCAAGAGTGCCCCATGCAGCTCCGGGTATAGGCGTAATCGCCACACAAGCCTACACCAACGTGACTTACGGAACTAAAGGTTTAAAGCTGCTGGCTAATGGCCTATCACCAGAGCAAGCCCTAAAGAAGCTTTTGGCAGAAGACCCTCAAAGGGAGAAGAGGCAAGTCGCCATAATGGATTTCGCTGGAAGAAAAGCCGTATTCACAGGGACTGAGACTCCAGAAGCACGGGGAGAAATCATCTGCGAAAACTATGTGGTTATTGGCAATCTCTTAAAAAATTTAGAAGTTCTTGAAAGGATGGCGGATGCCTTTGAAAAATCGCGTGGAAATTTTGCGTTAAGGCTTTTGGAAGCCTTAAAAGCTGGAAGTGATGGTGGCGGAGACAAACGAGGCGAGAAATCTGCCGCCATAACGGTGGTGAACAAAACCAAGGTTTTACTTTGCTTAAAGGTTGACGAAAGCCTAAACCCCATTCAAGAACTTATAAACCATACTTCAGAAGCCCTTATATACCCAAAAAATTGAAAAGCCAAACTCTACAACGTGAAAAGGCGGAGGGCTAATTGTATAGAACAACTATGAAGAAAATTCTTGTGACGGGTGCCACTGGTCAAATTGGTTCAGAATTGACTTTGGCTCTGCGAGAAAAATTTGGAGGCGAAAACGTTGTGGCAGCTGGACACCAGAGAAAGCCAAGTGAAAAACTTCTGAACACTGGACCTTTCGTGTACTTGGACGCCACAGACAAGAAAGCCCTAGAAAAAGTTGTGGAAGAATATGATGTTGACACCGTTTACCATTTGGTCGCTGTTCTGTCCGCCGCTGGCGAAAAGAACCCACAGAACGCTTGGAGAATTAACATGGAAAGCCTTTATAACGTGCTAGAAATTGCCAGAGAAAAAAGCTTAACAAGGATTTTTTGGCCAAGCTCCATAGCAGTCTTCGGCCCAGAAACCCCACGCATCAAAACTCCACAAAATACGGTTTTAATCCCGAGAACCATTTACGGTGTAAGCAAAGTGGCAGGCGAACTCCTCTGCAATTATTATTTCCATCGATATGGCGTTGACGTGCGAAGCGTGCGTTATCCAGGCATAATAAGCAGTGAGACACCACCCGGCGGCGGCACAACGGATTACGCAGTTGAAATATTTTACGAGGCTATTAAACATAAAAGGTACACTTGTTTCTTGAGGGCTGACACCATTCTACCAATGATGTATATGCCGGACTGCATCAACGCAGCCATAAAAATAATGGAGGCAGACCATTCAAGGATTAAGTGCCGCACAAGCTATAACGTAGCTGCCATGAGTTTTTCGCCAGCCGAACTTGTAGCGGAAATCAAGAAGCACATCCCCGATTTTGTATGCGAATATAAGCCGGATTTCAGGCAGCAGATTGCCGACTCATGGCCCATGAGTATAGACGACAGTGCCGCCCGCGAGGATTGGGGTTGGCGTCCGGAATATGACTTGGCTGCCATGGTTAAGGACATGATCGAAAAACTTTCAAAACGTTTCGCTGAAGGACGTCTTTGAAGCTTCCCAAGATTTTGAATAGGAAATATTATAATAAACTCGGAACTAGACTTTAGTGAGGTGGAGAAAATGGTTGAGAGACATCCCACCCGCTATTTGGCCGAGGAATACGAACGGCTTGTCCGTGAAAACCTAAACTGGGAGCTTAAAGTTTTAGAATCTGCCTGTGAACCCATATGCGTTGTAAACGGCAAAGAGGTTTTGATGCTTTGCGCCAACAACTACCTCAACCTTGCAACCCACCCCAAAGTTGTCAACGCCATGATAGAGGCAACCCGCAAGTACGGCGCTGGAGCTGGAAGCGACAGATCCATAGCGGGCAACATGATACTGCATGAAGAGCTTGACCGCCGCCTAGCCAAATTCAAAAGAGCGCCAGCATCGCTGACTTTCCAAACGGGTTTCATGGTTAATGAAGGGCTTATCCCTCAGCTTGCAGACAAAGGAGACCTTCTAGTTTCAGACGAACTGAACCACGGCTCCATAATAGATGGGTGCAGACTCAGTAGAGCTGACAGAGCCATATACAAACATAAAGACGTGGAAGACTTGGCAAGGGTTATGGAGGAAGCTGAAAAACACGATCCGCCCTACAACCACATTTGGATAATAACCGACGGAGTTTTCAGCATGGACGGAGACCTTGCACCTCTTCCAGAAATAGTTAAAATTGCAAAAGAACACGGTGCTGGCGTCTATGTGGATGATGCTCATGGTGAGGGCGTGCTGGGTGAGGGCGGACGAGGAATTGTAAGTCACTTCGGGCTTAAACGAGACGAAGTTCACGTGGAAATGGGAACCTTCTCAAAGGCTTTCGGAGTAATCGGTGGACACATAACTGGCAGCGAGGAACTCCGCAACTTCGCCTACAACAAGGTTAGGAGTTGGCTGTTAAGCGGCGCGGTTCCACCGGGAGTGGCAGCTGCGTGCATAGCGGCAATAGATGTCCTAGAAACGGAACCAGAGCATGTTCGCCGTGTATGGGAGAACCGTAACCACTTGTTAGAAGCCTTACAAGACGCTGGTTTCGACACTGGCAACACGGAAACTCCAATAATCCCAGTTATGTGTGGCAAAAGCAAAGCCGCCAGAGACTTAGCGGACTATCTCTGGACGAAGGGCATATTTGTTTTGCCAATATTCTATCCAATGGTGCCAAGGGACAAGGCCAGGATACGCGTACAAGTATGCGCAAAACACACACCAGAACAGTTGGACAGAGCAGCAGAAGCCTTCAAAGAGGGCGGCAAAAAGCTGGGAATCATCTAAAACTCTTAAAGCTTCATTTTCTTTCTTTTCATTTAAATGTCAATAGCTGAAGAAAAACAAAAACTGCGAGAGAAAATTTGGCGGGAAATGGAAAGTTCCGGAGTGACAACTTTTCCACTTCCATGCTGGGGAAGAATACCCAATTTTGTTGGAGCGGAAGCAGCGGCGGAAAGGCTTCGCCAGCTTGAGGAGTGGAAAAAAGCTAAAGTTGTTTTTGTTAACCCTGACTCACCGCAACGGAAAGTTAGGGAAAACGCTTTAAAAGATGGAAAAATTCTGATAATGGCTTCGCCGAGGCTCAAGCGAGGTTTTATCCTAATAGACCCTTTGAAAGTGCGAGGGAAGGAACATTTAGCCTCAACAATAAGGGGAGCTTTCAAATACGGCATTGAAACTCTAGACCTTCCAAAACCAGACTTAATCGTAGAAGGGTCAGTTGCCGTTGACCTTGAGGGATATAGACTTGGCAAGGGACACGGCTACGGCGACACGGAAATAGAAATCCTAAAGAAAAAGTTTGGAGAGATTCCGGTTGCCACCACAGTTCATGATATGCAAGTGGTGGAAAAAGTTCCCTCTGAAGCGAAAGACGAAAAAGTCTCCATAATTATCACGCCAACAAGAGTCATTCGCGTAAAATCGCAACAACAGAAAAAACTAGAAAGGGATGGTGTTTTTGCTTTACCGTAAAGCCAAACGATGTTGGGTTTCAGCGAAGCTTCTCAAGAACTTTGTCCACGTCATTCAAACCCAAACGTTTTAAGATTTCCGATTTCGGTACGCCCCGCTCATCCCAACCTACAAGCTCATAGTATTTACGTTTCTCTTCTTCCATACGCACCCTATCAACAGTTTTCCCCTTGAACGGGCCGGACGGTAAAGGTTCATAGAACCGCGCTGGGTTGTCGTCGTGGATTTTTGGATTCCATTTAAGGTCTGGTCCGCCAAGTAAAAGCATGGCTCTTTGCAGCTGGATTATTCTCATTGCCTTTGTGTTAACCCACTCTTCCTTTGTCAACTCTACGCCAGTTATAGCTTTATAAAAGTCGAAGACCAAGGTTAGGGGGACTTCGAAAACATTGAAGTAACAGTGCACGCCTGAATCGTGGAAAATCATGATAAGTTCGCTTCTAAAATCGTCTAGCGGCATGCAAGCCGTTGAAGTGTGGTCTCCACCTTGGACCGAACACGCATAGGAATAGATTTCCGGATAATCCTTTCCGCTTCGGACACCATGGGCACCTACTCCGATGCCCTTTACATGCACCGCATAGGGCATAACATCAACGCCTTTCAGTTCGCCTATTTTCAAAGCAGCCCGATACGTGCCTTCGGCTAAAATGTTGCCTATTCCCTCTCTAAAGGCGATTTTTCTAGCTAAAGCAGCGAAAGCTTCAGCGTCACCCCATTTAGGTTCAATACCATCCAAATCCGCCTTTGTCAGTATCCCCCTCTGGAAAAGTTCAGCAACAAAGCCTAAAACGTTGCCAGTCTGTATGCCGCAGAGCCCCAAGTCGTCTAAAACGGAAGCCACATACACGTTTCCCTCAGGAGTGAATATGCCAAGATTTGTGCCAACATAGGCCTGCAACTCGTAATCCGGGTTGTCGGTTATGGCGCCCTTAAACCTTCCAGCCTTAACCATTGCCACTTTAAGGCACGTGGTTGGACAACCGAAATCCCCCCAATACTGCTTTATCCAAACACGGTTTTCAAACTGGTCAACGCCGAAACTTTTCTCGTCATGCCACTCCTCCTGCCAGTTCCGCACAGGCTCAGAGCTGCTTCTAGCCCCAACATAATAGCCAGCTGAACCCGTACCCCATCTTCGCCAAAGCTCATTTTCGTACACACTGTTGCAAACCTCTTGTATAAGCCTCTTAACAGCATCCATGTCGGCAACTTCAGGCAATGGACCAGTACCTTTAACCGCCACAGCTTTAAGCTTTTTAGCACCCATAACGGCGCCGTACCCACCATAACCAGCGGCATGCGACCACTTAGCCGCCACAACAGCTGTTCGCACCTTATTCTCTCCAGCCGGACCAATGTAAAGGATGGACTGCTCCCGCCATTCACCCCTTTGTGGATAACGCTTTTTCAGAAGCTCTCTACATTCTTTGGTCAGCACGGCGACGGTTCGCTTTGCGTCTAAGCCCCAAATGTGAGCGGCATCCCTAATTTCGACGTCCCCATCTTTAATGAAAAGATAAACGGGCTTCTCAGCTTCACCCTCAATAATAATGCCGTCGTAGCCGGCACACTTCAACTCAACGCCAAACTCGCCGCCGATGGTGGAGCCGATAACCCCATTGCTTTGTGGAGACTTACCTGAAACACAAATCCGTCCACCCGGGAAAAACCCTGTAAGCGGTCCCGTTAAGAAGAGCAAAAGGTTTTCCGGTCCAAGCGGGTCCACTGTTTCCCATTTGCTGCCAAGCCTATCCCAAAGGATTTTTGCAGCTAACCCTCTACCGCCAACATAGTCCATCAGAACTTCGTCGCTGAACCGCACCTCTTTAATGTTTTTGGTTGAAAGGTCAACCTCCAGAAACTTTCCAGCATACCCACGTATCATAGTAGGCGTTCTCCCTCCTCCCCATATAGTTTAATGGCTAAATCCTTGGCAATCTCTTCCGGAGCGCGAGCATAAAGCTTGTAGGCGTGTGCTTTTCTAGGCACAACCCTAAGAACATTCCACAAACCTTCCTGGCAAACCTTAACACATTGAGGATCTCCACCACATAAGTCGCAGATCAAAACCTTGTTTTCAGTTGGATGTATGTGGGGGACTTTTCCGGGACATGCTTCAATGCATTTGCCACAGCCTATGCAAGCGTCTTTATCCACAAGCACAGCGCCTGTTTCCTTGCTTACGGACAGGGCTTTGGTTGGACAAGCCTCTACACACGGATAGTCCTCACATTGGACACAGAAATGAGGAAACTCAACCCCCGGAACAAGCATGAAAACCCTTATTCGAGAGGCTTCAGGCCATATGCGTTTTTCATGGAAAAGAGAACAAACTATCTCGCATCTTCTGCAGCCGCTACACTTGGAAAGGTCTCTGGCAATCCATATTGCTTCACGTTTCTCAGCCAACTCGAAAACCTCCGCCGAAGCTTAGAATCTTGTGAAAGGGCAAACTTTGATTTAAAATTTGGGTTTCGCCTTTCCAATGCTTAGTAAGCTCTTTAAAGCTGAAATGCTTAAAGGAAAGGGAGGCGGAAATTTGGCGGCGGAAGACCTTCTACAACAGCTTGCCCAATGGCTAGAAAACTTCTCCATACAGTACGGTTATCTTGGCGTTTTCCTAATAAGCTTGCTTGGCTCCATGTCAATTTTCTTCCCAATACCATACACAGTGGCGCTGTTTGCAGTTGGCTCCATTGAAAACTTCAATCCAATTTTAATTGCCTTAGCGTCCGGCTTAGGCTCCGCTGTTGGGGAGTTTTCAGGCTACTTGCTTGGTTTAGGCGGCAGAAAAATTATAAGCGAAAAGGGTAAACGCAACGTCGAGTTTCTCCTAAAGATTTTCGGGCGATACGGCGCCCTAGCCATTTTTACGTTTGCGTTAACACCACTGCCAGACGACTTGTTGTTTATCCCTTTGGGAGTGATGCGGTACGGCTTTTTAAGGGCATTTATCCCAGCTTTCCTCGGCAAGCTTTGCATGAGCCTAATAATAGTTTACAGCGGCCGCTTCATGGTTGGAATAATTCGCGAAATCTTCGGGATAGAAAGCGACTGGGCTTCAGCCGTGATAGGCACAGTTATCGCATTATTCCTCCTTGTAATAGTTTTCATTTTAATGTTTAAGGTGGACTGGGAGAAAACCTTTGAAAAACGCAAAAACTAGAGAAGGAAGAGGCTAAAGAAAATAACAAGTGAAAAGCATCCTTTTCCACAAATGTAATAGGGAGAAAAACATAATCTTTTAAGTCGGCGAAAACTTTGAGGATTATAGCCGACCTACACATTCACGGACGTTACAGTCGGGCGACAAGCCAAAGCATGTGTATAGAAGAGATCGCTCGCTTCGCCAAAATAAAAGGCTTAAACCTTGTAGGAACCGGAGACTTCACCCATCCAAAATGGCTGAAAGAGTTGCAGGAAACCCTCATTCAAGACGCGGATTCTGGACTTTACAAGGTTGCTAGTGATCCAGATCTTCCGGTTTATTTCATGATAACAACGGAAGTAAGCACCATATTCACATTTGAAGGCGACGTTAAGAAAATTCACCATGTAATTTTAACACCAAGCATGGAAACAGCCATCCAAATAAATGAACGCCTATCCAAGTACGGAGACCTAACCATTGACGGCCGTCCAACGCTAAACATGAGCGCACCGGAACTTGTCGAGGAGGTCATGGAGGTTTCCAGCGAAAACATGGTTTTCCCAGCCCACGCTTGGACCCCGTGGTTCAGCATTTTCGGCGCCTTCAGCGGCTTCGACTGTGTGGAAGACTGCTACCAAGACATGACAAAACACATTCACGCCATTGAAACTGGGCTTTCATCAGACCCGCCAATGAACTGGCGGCTCAGCAAACTAGACAAGTTCACACTGGTTTCAAACAGCGACAGCCACAGCTACTGGCCATGGCGTATGGGCAGAGAGGCCAACGTCTTTGAACTGGAACGAATAAGCTATAAAGAGGTTGTGGACGCTATACGAACAAAAGACAAAGCACGGTTCAAGTTCACGATTGAGACAGACCCCGCCTACGGAAAATACCACTGGACAGGCCACAGAAACTGCCATGTTTCGCTTTCGCCAAAAGAAGCCATAAAACTTGGCAACACGTGCCCAGTCTGCCGCAAAAAACTCACAAAAGGCGTAGAACAACGCGTTGAAGAACTCGCAGACCGTCCAGACGGATTCGTTCCAGAAAATGTCATAGGCTACATGCACCTGCTTCCATTATCCGAAATAATTGCCACAGCTCTCGGCGTTGACTCCCAATCAACACAGCAAGTCTGGAACATCTATAATAGGCTCATAGAAAAATTTGGAGACGAATATACGGTGCTAATAGATGCGCCAAAACAAGCTATAAACGAGATAGCTGGCCAAAGAATAGCCGAAGCAGTGATAAGAGTTAGAGAAGGAAGAATAAAAGTTATACCTGGCTACGACGGAGTCTACGGCCAACCCATAATCTTCGAAGAAGAAAAACAAAACATTAAAACCCCCAAGGAAAAAGTTCAACAACTAAACCTTACAGACTTCATGTAATTTCAGAATCCAACGTTTAAAAACTGTATGTGTGTTGTGCGCATACACGGCAAAGTTTATTAAGTCGCAATATGCACGATAAAGTGTGTTGCCCATGACCACCATAACCCATCAAACGTTTAAAGAAAGTGAGAAAGTTGTTAAGATAATTGATCGAGTGTTGAGGCAGATTTTTGGAAGCGAGGCTACTCGCCTAATTTATCGTTATTTGGAAACGCGGTATGCGGTGAAACGCGAGGAAATAGCCGATAAAATTGATTTATTTGCCAGAGGGCTTGAGGAGTTTCTGAGGACTGGAGCTTACGTTATCGAACAAAAGATATTAGAGGACATTTACTCAAGCTACGGACTGCTCCGTAGACTGGAGCTTAAAAAAGTTAAAGAAGAAGATTTTGCAAGTCAGATAAAGATGCTTATGCGTCGGGCTTGAAGCAACGATGTGTGGCTTTTGGCCCACCGACCCGTTTTATAGGTAACCTTAATTAGCTTCTTTTTGTTGATTAAATCCCTTCAAAGCAAAGTTCGACGTTTAGGAAGGAGCATGTTGAAGGATATATTGGACAAGATTATAGAAATGGCTGTTCAAAAATTCGGTGCGGAGTATGCCGAGGCGCGCGTCCAAACGCTTTTCAAAACAATGCTTACCGTTAAAGAGAAAAATGTTGAAGCTGCAAAGGAAGGAATCGAAAATGGTGTCGCCTTAAGAGTGTTGGTTAACGGAGCATGGGGCTTCGCGTCCGTAGGCTCCTTTAACGTGGAAGTGCTGGCGGATGCTGTTTCGCACGCGTGCAAGATGGCGAAAGCTGCCAGTTTAAAGCTTAAAGCCCCCATAAAACTTGCTGAAGGCAAAGCCATCGAAGACCGGGTGCTGGTTAAGCCTAAAAAGAACCCCTCCAGAGTGCCCGTTGAAGATAAGATTAGGATAACATTGTCCATCGCAAAAAATGTTCTCGAATATGACAATCGCGTGAAAAGCTGCACAGTAGATTACCTGGATTTGGTTGGCACGAACTATTTCATGAACAGTGAAGGAACATATATTGAACAAGACAAGCTTTACGTTTGGTCAAGGGTTTTAGCTACAGCAAAAGAAAGAGACGTCTACACGTTCAGCCGTGAAGAGGTAGGTTCAACATCGGGTTACGAGGTATTCGATGTTGAAACGCCAGAAGCCGTAGGTGAAAGAGTTGCAAAAAGGGCAGTAGACCAGTTGAAAGCGAAACCGCCAAAAGGCGGATCCTTCCCAGTTGTTCTCGGGCCCAACGTGGTTGGCGTTTTTGTCCATGAAGCCTTTGGACACTTGGCTGAAGCGGATTTAACCTTGTCGGGCTCTGTTCTCATGGATAAAATCGGCAAAAAAGTGGCCTCAGAAGTTGTCACCATTTACGACGACGGAACGATAGAGGGGGCCTTTGGCTCCTTTAAATATGACGATGAAGGCGTGACAGCACAGAAAACGCTTCTTGTAAAGGACGGTGTGGTCGTGGGGCTTATGCACAACAGAGAAACTGCCAAAAAGTTTAACACACAACCAACCGGAAATGCCAGAGCAGAAGACTTCCGTGTTGAACCAATAATACGCATGCGCAACACTTTCATGGCTCCGCGGGACTACTCCCTCGAGGAGCTAATCGAAGACATAAAGTTTGGATACTATTTCAAAAGCTTCCGTGGAGGGCAAGCCAACCTAGACGGCACATTTCAAGTGGGTATTCAAGAAGGCTACGAAATAGTCAAAGGCGAAATAGGCGAACCAGTGCGCAACGCTTCCATAAGTGGAAACACCCTTGAAACGTTACACAAGGTAGACGCTGTTGGAAGAGACTTTGAACTTTGGCCTGGAAGATGCGGCAAAGGCCAAACAGCCTTTGTCTGTGACGGTGGGCCTCACGTAAGGGTTTTGGAGGTGATTGTGGGTGGCAGCGCTTAAAGAGGAAGAAGTAATAAGCCTAGCCGAGTTTGCAGTTAAATATGCATTGGATAAAGGGACAAACGAGGCAGAGGCTTTTGCATATGAAGGGTTGACAACAACGGTCGCCATTGAAAGAGGGCAAATCGCAAAAAGTTCCAGAATTATTGACAGAGGACTAGGCATAAGAACTGTTGTTAACAAGGCCTTAGGCTTTTCCTATACAAATATGATAGCCAAAACAGCCATAAAAGAAGCAGTTTCAAAGGCGTTAAAAGCAGCGAAAGCCAGCAAACCCGACAAAGACTGGCAAGGTTTCCCAACTCGAAAGTCTTTCGCCCAAGTCAAAGATACCTTTGACAAAGCCATATGCGAACTGTCTCCAGAAGACTTAGTGAAAATAGCTTCATTAATGTTAGAGGCTTGTGAAAGAACCGACAAAAGAGTTTTTCCAGTTGAGGGTGGCGCCGGCGCATCTTATTTAGCAAGAGCCATCGCAAACTCTAATGGCATAGCCGGTTTTGACTACGGAACAATTATTGAATGCAGTTTAGCCACCATAGCCCAAGAAAGCGGCGAAGTAACGCCCATATGCTTTGAATTTAATGCCGAAAGGCTTTACAAGATAGATCCGGAAAAAGTAGGCGCCGAGGCTGCCCGTCAAGCAGCTTCAGCTTTAAAGGCCAAGCGGGTGGAAACAAAAAGTATGAATGTTATATTTGCTCATTTTGCACTGCAACAGCTTCTCTATTATACTTTGATGGAGGCTGTCAAGGCGGACTACGTACAAAGAGGTCAATCAGCTCTTCAAGACAAACTAGGTGAAAAAGTAGCCTCAGAAATCGTTACAATTTATGACGATGGACTTTTAGAAGGCGGCCTCCGCACATGGAAGTTTGACGGCGAAGGCGTCCCCCAACAAAAAACTCCCATAATAGAAAAGGGCGTGCTGCGAAGCTACCTATACGACAATTACACCGCGAAAAAAGAGGGAAAAGAAAGCACTGGAAACGCTTTTAGAGCAGGTTACTTGTCAACTCCGCGCATCGAGGTCACAAACTTCCGCATAGTTCCATGGGAAAAATCGCCGGAAGAGCTTATAGGAGGAATTGAAGAGGGGCTTCTGGTGTACTCGGTGCAAGGCGCGCATAGCAGCAATCCCGCCAGCGGCGAATTTTCAGTTGTTGCAACCCCAGCGTGGAAAATAGAAAATGGCAAAGTTGCCCATGCAGTTAAGGGTGCCATGATTGCCGGAAACATTTTCGACGTTTTAAGGAATGTTTCAGCATTGGCTAACAACGAGCGGAAAGTCTGGCAGCTGGTTACACCATGGGTTCATGTGGAAAACGTTAAAGTTATTGGCAAGTAATTAGTTAAACTTTCAGCAATTCAAAGAAGGGCCTTGAGGATGGCAAAGATAGGTTTGAAAGAAAGGCTGTTGAAGATTAACACGCTCCGCACCATAGTGCAATTTTTATTCTTTATATTTTTCAGCGCCGCAATTTTTAATCTAAGCTCGCTTCCCTTGTTGTTGCCAATTATGTGGACTTGGGGGCTTCAAGGAAACATTGTAGGTGACGCTTTCACAGCGATACAACTTATGTCCAGCGGTTGGCAGGTTCCTCAAACTTTTCCATGGCTGGCAATAGCCTCATTTTTAGTGGTTGGGGTTTTAATTGGCAAGTCGCTTTGCGGTTGGATTTGTCCCTTCGGCTTTATCCAAGACTTAGTCAACTATGTTAAAGCGAAAAAAATGGAGGTTTCACCAAAAACCCACGACGACTTAAAAAGCGTGAAGTATTTAGTCTTAGGCATTACGCTCTTTATTACCCTAACATTTTCCTTAGCAAAGTTTTTGAAAGTTCACGGAAACTATGAGAGGGCTATGGGAATCTTCGCCTACGCACCATTCACCACCGTAAGCCCTGCTGAAACCCTTTTTGCCACACTTCCAAAAATAGTTCGAAACTTCTCAAACGCGGTTGTTGAGAAACCAGTTCTTGACGCCCTAGCCGGAATCTTAGATTTGCCTCCCCTTTTCTGGGTTCAACTATTCATTTTAATAGGTGTGCTGGTTTTGGCTGCATATATTCCAAGAGGTTGGTGCAAGTATTTTTGTCCTCATGGCGCAATCATGGCCATTTTAAACAAGTTCAGTTTTATAGGCTTAAAAAGAGAACCCGTGAGATGTGTTAAAGGCGAGTGCCGAGAATGCGTCAAGGCTTGTCCAATGCAAGTGCGCATCCTAGAGCAGCCATGGGAAAAATTCAGCGATCCAGAGTGTATATATTGCTTAAAATGTGTTGACGTTTGTCCAAACAAGGCGATTAGGCTCAAGTATCCGTAAATTATGCCCAAAAAGTCCGCGAATACTCGCTTAAAACACGTTCGTAAACGTTTTTTGTTTGACGGCTTATCTTCTCCCAGTTATACTTTTCCACTACCATGCGGTAGGCGTTTTCCCGAAGCTTATTGGCGTAAGCCTCATCAAGCAGAACACGTGTAACGCCCCACGCTAGGGATTCTGGGTTGCCTGGGTAAACCTTAACACCAGTCAAGTCGTGCTCCACTATTTCGGACAAACCCCCCGTGTCTGAAACCACAACGGGGCTTTTAGCGGCCATGGCTTCAAGAGCAACTATGCCAAAAGGCTCGAAAAGCGACGGAACAACGGAAACATCCGCACATTTCTGCAGATTCCGCAAGTTTTCATCATCCACAAAACCAGTGAACAGAACTTTGTGGGCTAGGCCCATTTGTTTAACCTTTTCCCAAAGTGGTTCTTTCATGTAGCCATTTCCAACAATAACAAACTTCGCGTTAACTTTTTCAAGAATCTTTGGAACGGCGTTTATCAAAACTTGAATGCCCTTCTCATAAACAAGCCTTCCGACATAGAGAACTATTTTCTCCTCAGGCAGCGCGAACCGCCTTCTAAATTTGTTTAGGTCCACCGTGCTTTTCTCGTATTCTCTGGCGTCAACACCGTTTGGAATCATGACAAGCTTGTCTTCTGGAAGGTTGAAAGCCCATTTTACATGGGATACCATGTAGTTGCTACAGCATATAACCCTCCAAGCCTCGTATGTAAGCCAAGCCTCTGTTTCATGAATCATCCTTTCATAATCCGAGTGGAGACCGTTCCGCCGACCAATCTCTGTAGAATGAATGGTCGCCAATAGAGGTCTTCTGAAAACATGTTTTAGGCCTATGCCCGCATTTGCCACAAGCCAGTCGTGAGCGTGGAAAATGTCCACTCCGCCAAGACTTTTGACAATTGCCGCCGCCTCTTTCTGCATGTTCATGTTCATAAGGAAAACCCAGCTTGCGAAATCCGGCGAAGGATTCTTGTAAGAGTCTATTCGAAAAACTTCGACGCCATCCATGACCTCATGATCCGGCGCCCCTGGAAAATCACATGTTACAACGTAAACTTTCACGCCCTCTTTTGCAAGATTTTTTGACAAATAATAGACGTGAGGTGAAATTCCGCCTATGATTCTTGGCGGGAACTCCCAAGTGAGCATCATAACCCTCAACTGACTAGCCATAGCCACAGCAGCCTCCTTTAAGCTCCCTGTAAACTTTCAAAATGGACTCGAGCCAATGTTTAGTTTCTGGATTCACGATTTTCACTTTGGCTTCTGGAACCTTGTATGCCCTAATAACTTCGTTTGCCATCCAATTAGACTTCACAATAACAGTGTTTGCCTCATACGTGCCAAGCCACTCAATACTTTTTATGGCCATGTTAAATGGAGAGTTGGCTCCATGAGAACGATGGTCCTCCAAACTTTCAACAGAATAGACAAATGGAATGTCAAAAGCCTTCTTTAAGGTGACTGCTGCGGGTATAAAATGCCAGTCTTGCACGTCTATAAGGTCTATTTGTTTTCCACTTTTGTAGTATATGTTGGCGGCAACCCTTTCAACCTCTTGGTTTAGGGTTGAAACCCACGTTAGAACACTGACATGCGTCTTAACGGGATTAGTAACCCTGTAAACTTTTACTTCGCCATCTTCAAACTCGCCTGTCAAATATTCATGATAAGTGACAAGGAACGTTTCTATTCCATTTTTGGCAAGCTGCCACACAAGTTCCCTAACATGGTTTGCAAGTTTCCCCACAATTCTTGGAGGATACTCCCATGAGAAGATTACAACACGCATTTACTTCGCCAACTACGTGAAAAGTGCACAGACTTTGATTATCCCTCTTCCAGTCAAATAATACCATTTTTTCCCTTGGCTATCTGAAAAACTTTCAACATAACCCTCGCAGCAATATCCATCTAAGATTCTTTCCACTTCCGCCAAATCCAACTGTAAAACTTGAGCGAGTTCCTCGCTTCTTCTGGCTAAATCTGGAGCAGTGGCACATAAGTTGTGAAGCGTTTGAAGAAGCTTTTCGGATATGGGTAGCTCTTCCCTCATGGTTTCATCCCTGAAAGCAGCTTGGCATTTCCCTAATTAAGGCTTGCATCCGTTTAAAAGTATTCTGTCCCCTCTTGGATTAGGCTTAATACTTCATCGAACCTGGTCTGGAAAGCAACAATTAGGGCTTTGCGCAACTCCCGTCCTTTTAGGTTTGCAAGCCTTATTCGCTTTAGCTCTTCAGCCAAAACTTCATCACATAACGAATACCTAGCCCAATTCTCGAAATCTCCACGTTTGCAGTGGAACTCTAATGATTTCAGTTCAACTTTTTTCAAGGCGTTCACCATGCCTTTAAGGCTCCAAGCCATGACACCAGTGTAGTTTTTCTCTCCAATGCCTCGATAGAAGAGGAAGGGCTCGTTGGCTGCAACCGTGGCTAGGCGGACACGGTTCTCGAAGTCGAGTATAGCTACTTGAGCCGTTACGTAGGCGTCTACAGGCGTGTTGAAAGGGCTAAAGTAAGAGTGAACCTCACCGGGCGCTCCACCAGCGGTGAACATGTAATATAAGTGGTCGCTTGTTTGGAAGCATCGCCACACCCTTAGAAAGTCTTCGTCTCCAGCTTCTTTAACAAGGGGTTCAAGTCTTCTAACAGATGTGTAATAGGCCCACTGCATAGTGTTTCCAAGCCAACAACTTGTGTCCCGCTCTAAGTCAGCCCAAGAAACCGTTCCGCCCAGCTCTGGAACATCAATTTCGCCAACTGGCTCATATTTTTTAACGACTTCGGACGGAGTTGCCATTTGAAGATGCTCCCACTTCAGAATTTCCTTTGGCAAATGCTTCAGGAACTCGTGAATGCCAGTTTCCGGCCAGTGATGTTCACCGAAGGTTTCGTAATCCGGAAAAATTATTATACAGTGTCCAGGAGTTGCCGCTAGCCAGCTTGCGTATTTATCTGCCGTGAGGGGCCATTCACTCCACCATCTGGCTGAAAACCTAAAGCCTATATCGTCCGTCAATTTGTAGTTTCTGAGCAAAATTTTGATTTTCTCGCAGCCTTTAGGCTTGTACAAGTAGTTGGGGGACTTTCCGCGGAGTATCCGCTCTGTGCCTTCGGTGAAAATTCCCAAAAAGCCCAATTCCTCAACTATTTTGGCTATGGTGTTGTTATAGATTAGCTCTGTGTTTTCGAAAACTTGCGGATTGTACCCCAACAAGTCTTTCATTGCTTGTTGGTGCATTTTTATCTGTTCGATGAACTCTCCTTTTTCGGGGTATATGCCTGCTAAAGAATGGAAGTATGTCTGGTTTATGAATTCCACACACCCGGTTTTGGCGAGCTGTCTGAAAGACTCTAGAAGGTCTTTGTTGAACATTTCACACTGTTCCAGAAAAATTCCAGAGAGGCTAAAGGAGACTTTGACTTGCTTTTTCTCCCGTTTATGTTTGTCAATTAGGTCCAGAAGTATTTGATTTGAGGGGAAATAGCATTTTTTACATGCTCTTTCAAAGATTTCTCTGTCGAGGGCTTGGTCGAAATAGTAGTTAAAGAGTTCCTGTTTTCTGACGCGTTTAAAGAGTTCGCCTTTCCAAAAATAGTTTTTCTTTAGGCGGTGGGGCTGGTGTACTTCGAATACGAAAACTATGTCTGTCAAAGTTTTCTGCCTCTGTTTTCGTTTGGCTTTAGGTTTTGTTGATGTTTTATTTGTGGTTTGCTAAAATTTAGATTTGATTCGGATTTTGAATTCATAACTTATTTATCAATATACGTGATTTCATTCTTAACCAAGGTGGATAGCGTGTCGATTGAAAAACTCAGTATAGAAAGTCGCCATGAACTTGGGCAAATGATTACAGACCAAATAAGCCTAGTCGAGAAAGGTTTAACGGTGATTTGCAGCAACGTCCCAATCAATGATAAAACCACATTGGACATTTTGTGTCACGACGATAATGGGCAACTCGTCATTGTACAGTTAAACGTCGAGGAAGACGACGCCATGCTGCTTCAAGGGCTTCAAAGCCTTGACTATGTTGACAAGTTCAAGTCCTTCTTGAAAGCCACGTATAATAAGCATAAAATAGACGACAAAGAAAAGCCGAGGATGATACTTATTGCGCCAAGTTTTTCAGACGCTGTTAAACGAGCCGTTGAAAGCATGAAGGGAATACGCATAGACCTATATGAGTGGGAGTACCTAAAACTCGGAGACCATAAAGGTCTCCGCCTCCAACCCATTTTTACATGGAGACACGCTGAGAAGCCAAAAGAAAAAGAGGAAAAGCCTCCAGAGAGGAAACATGAATCAAAACCGTCTAGGAAAAAGGAGGAGCCAAAGGAAGAAAAAACACTTGCACCACTTCCATTACCAGAAAGCAAAGAAACACTTAAATCTGAACAAGCTCAACCAAAACCGCCGGAGCAAATAAAAACCGAACCACCGAAGGAAGAAAAGCCTCCAGCGCCACCACCGGTAGCTCCTCCAAAGCCGCCCATGGAGAAACCCAAGGAAGAACCGAAAAAGAAACTTAGGCTATTCTAAAAAAGGCAATTTTGGGCTGCTTAAATTGCGCATAGGATTTTTTGTCTGGGAGTATCCGCCCGCACTTGTGGGTGGTTTAGGCACATACGCCGAATACATTACTCGCGAATTTGTTGCCCTAGGCCACGACGTCACGGTTTTTACGCTTAACCCCGGAAACCTCAAAACTAGGGAAATCATTAAGGGCGTTGAGGTTCACAGACCGCTCATAGCTGATGCCAGCAACGTTTTCCCCATGTTCGTTATTGACGATTTGAAAAGGTGGGGTACGAACATCCGTTTGTTTAATGACATTTTCATATACAACATTTTGAGCGCAACGAAGTTTGTAAACAGCATGTTAAAGAAGGAAGGGCTTGTCTACGATGTTGTGTGCGTGCACGACTGGCTGAGCAGCATTGCCGGCGTAATAGTGAAGAACGAAACAAACGTTCCAGTTGTTTTCCACGTTCACAGCACAGAGTGGGGTAGAAGCGGAGGACAAGGATCCGAAGTCGTTTCACACTTGGAGTCAGCCATGGCGCAGAAGGCAGATAGAATAATAACGGTAAGCCACGCCATGCAAGAAGACTTGATCCGACATGGCTGGCCTAGAACAAAAATTAGCGTTGTATGGAACGGTGTTGACCCGGAACGCTACAATCCAAGAAAATGCAAGCAGGAAGAGGTTGAAGCAGTTCGCAGTAAATATGGCATAAAGCCAGAGGAGAAGATGATTCTGTTTCTTGGAAGGTTAACGTGGGTTAAGGGCGTAATGAACCTTGTTCAAGCCATGCCCATGGTTCTAGAGGAATACCCAAACGTTAAATTGGTAATTTTGGGTAAGGGAGAACAGCAAAACGACATAATTGAAACTTCTGCCAGGCTTGGGATAAACCACCACGTTATATGCAGATTTGATTTTGTGCCGGAAAAAGAACGCATTTTGCACTATGCTGCAGCAGACCTATGCGTTTTCCCATCCACCTACGAACCTTTTGGCATCGTGAGCCTTGAAGCAATGGCCATGGAAAAGCCTCTGGTCGTGGGTGCTCAAGGAGTTGTTGGTTTCAGAGAACAAGTAGTGCCCTTCGGTCCAGACCAGAACGGCATTCACGTTAACGGCGGAAACCCTGCTGACATAGCATGGGGAATAAAAGAGGTCTTATGCGACCCTGAAAGAGCCAAGCGATGGGGAGAAAACGGCAGAAAAAGGGTCTTACAATATTTTACCTGGAAGAAGGCTGCGGAACAAACCTTGCAAATTTACGAGGCACTTCAGCATAAAACAGGGCAGGAAGAGACTAGAGTCGTTGATTTATTGGAGAAGATAACCGGCAAATAAAAGAGGAAATTGCTAGGGTTTTCGTGCAGCCGCCTTTTCGAGGGCCACAACACCCGGAAGCTTCTTGCCCATTAGGAACTCTATTAGGGCGCCGCCCGCTGTGCTTACATAGGAAATCTTGTTGGATAGTCCCAGCTCTTGTAGGGCTGCGATTGTGTGGCCTCCTCCGGCAAGTGAGAAAGCCTTTGATTTAGCAATTTCCTCGAATATACTTTTAGTGCCAAAGATGAATTCGCTGTTTTCAAAGACACCCATGGGGCCGCTTACCACTATGGATTTTGCGTTCCGTATGATTTTCGCATAGTTTTCAACGGTTTTCGCGCCGATATCAAATATTGGATAATCTGTTGGCAACTGCTCAACTGGAATTTCTTTGCGCTTTTTGTCCACTTCAACAGCAACATCTGCTGGAACCTTTATTTTTTCTGGATACTTCTTCATAAGCTCTTTTATTCCGGGAACAAGTCCCATCAGCTTCTTTTCCTCTAGGAATTTCATGTTTGGCTTGCCAAGGTCGTATCCTTTGGCAACCATAAAAACGTGGCCGACAACACCGCCCGTGAGAACATAGTCTGCTATTCCATTGTCCAACACGTACTTAGAAATTTCAAGGGAATCGTCGGCTTTAGCACCTCCAAGCACGTAAACGCATGGCTTTTCCGGATTTTCCAACACACGGCTTAAGGATTTTAACTCGCGTTCCATTATGCGGCCGGCAACACTTGGCAAAACAGCTGTAAAGCCAACAATGGAGGCGTGGGCTCTGTGGGCTGCGGCGAAAGCATCATTCACAAATATGTCAGCTAGCGGGGCCAATGCTTGGACAAGCTCTGATTTGGCGTGATCTTCAGGTGTTCCCTCTTTTGTTTCTCCCGCAAAGTTTCTAACGTTATCTAGGACCAGGATTTCGCCGCTCTTGAGTTCTTTGATGGCCTTTTTTGCTTTTTCTCCATAAACATCGTCCACAAATTTAACTGGCTTGTCGAGAATTTTGCCGAGAATTTCAGCGTGCTGTTTTAGCGGTATAAAGTCTGGATCGCCTTTTCTGCCCTGATGAGCCAGCACAACAACCTTTGCGCCCTTTTCAGCCAATTCCTTAATGGTTGTCTCGCCGTGCGCCCGAATCCTTGTGTCGTCTAAAACCTTTTTTGTTTCAGGATCCACTGGAGAGTTGAAGTCAACACGTACGAGGACAACTTTGTTCTTCACATCTACGTCGTCTATGGTTAAGAATTTAACCATACACTTCCCTCTTTTTGGTGAACAGAAAAATAAGAGGGGTTTTGTTTTTAAATTTTAAATTTTGCTAGGTTAAAAACCGGCTTTCTTTCCGATGAGTTCGATAAGCTCAACCATTCTGCAGGAGAAGCCCCACTCGTTGTCGTACCACGCCAAGACCTTAACGAGATTTCCTATAACCATTGTGGACAAGCCATCAACGATGGCGGAGTATGTTGTGTGGTTTACATCGCTTGAAACTATTGGTTCTTCAGTGTAAGCAAGTATGCCCTTCAAAGGTCCTTCAGCCGCCTTCTTGAAAGCTGCATTGACCTCCTCCTTCGTGACGTTTTTCTCTAAAACCGCGGTTAAGTCCGTTATTGAAACGTTCGGGACTGGAACTCGAAGGGCTAGCCCGTCAAGTTTCCCTTTAAGCTCAGGCAAAACTAAGCCCGCAGCACGGGCTGCTCCCGTAGTTGTTGGGATAATGTTTATGGCTGCAGCTCTTGCCCTTCGAAGGTCTCTGTGCACCAAGTCGTGGACACGTTGGTCGTTGGTGTAGGCGTGGGCGGTTGTCATTAATCCAGCTTTTACGCCAAAGTTTTCGTGGAGAACTTTTGCCACCGGAGCTACACAGTTGGTTGTGCATGAAGCGTTAGAAAGTATATTGTGATTTTCGTGGTCGTATTTGTCGTGGTTTACGCCTAAAACAATTGTTATGTCCGGGTTTTCAGCCGGGGCAGATATCAAAACCTTTTTAGCTCCTGCTTGGAGGTGTTTTGCCGCATCTTCACGTTTCGTGAAAAGGCCCGTAGATTCTACAGCAAGGTAAACGTCTAGGTCTTTCCATGGCAACTGCGCTGGGTCTTTTTGGGAAAGTACCTTTAACTCTTTGCCGTTCACTATAATGCTGTTTTCTGTTGCTTTAACTTCGCCAGGGAAGGGGCCGTGGACTGAGTCGTATTTTAAGAGGTGAGCTAGGGTTTTTGCATCTGTAATGTCGTTAACGGCTACAAAGTCTATGTTTGCTTTCCTTTCGATGGCTGCTCTGAATAAAAGGCGTCCAATTCTTCCAAAACCGTTTATGGCTACTCTTATCGCCATTTAAATCACCATACACGCCTAGATTTCGCATATTAATGGAACACGCTGTCTTAATTAATTTTCCGACGGAAAATAAAAAGAAAAGTATGGGAATTTTAGCGGAGTTTCATCAACACCATTTCAGCAGCCAAAACAAGTGGCTCCCAGGTCTCGTTTAACGGCGGTGCATAAGCAGTGTCAGCCTTTGCCAACTCCCGAACAGTCATCTGTTTTTGTATGGCAAAAGAAACCGCGTTTATACGTTGGGTTACTTCTTCCCCGCCTATTACTTGGACGCCAATTACACGCTGAGACTCCTTTTCAACCACAAGCTTAACTCTTATTGGTAAAGCTCCAGGGTAATAATCCGCCCTAGTTTTTGAGGTTATTGTCCCGGTTATAACGTCTATGCCAGCTCTTTTAGCGGCTGTTTCTGTTAGTCCCGTCGCTCCAATCTGCATGTCATATAGTTCTGTTACTGCTGAACCGATGACCCCTGGAAATGTGGCGTAGCCTCCGGCAGCGTTTATTCCGGCAACTTTGCCTTGTCTTACGGCTACGGTTCCAAGCTGTTGAACCGTTGGTCTTTGGGTTATTATGTGGATGGATTCTGCACAGTCGCCTACTGCATAAACGTCTTTAACATTTGTCTCCATTCTGGCATTTGTTTTAATGAGTTTTGTTTCGCCCAGGGCTATTCCGGCGTCGACGGCAAGCTGAGTGTTTGCCCTCACTCCGAAAGCGCTTACGAAGAGGTCTGCGTTTATCTGTTCGCCTCCAGCCACTATACCGATAACCTTATCCTCGCCTAAAAACTCTTCAACGGGCTTGTTCGTTAGGATTCTTATACCCTTTTGCTCCAGCATCTCCTGAACCATTTTAGCCATGTCTGCGTCAAGCATGGCTGGCAAAACTTGTGGCAACATTTCCACAACGGTCACTTTTAAGCCCCTTTCTTGTAGGGCGACGGCGGTTTCTAAACCGATGAGCCCCGCGCCCATGACAACAGCTGTTTTTGCGCCTTCTCGGATGGTTTGGTCTATTCGTTGTCCGTCCTCTATGGTTCTCAGGGGAAGGATGCCTTGTTTTTCTCTTCCTTTTATTGGCGGAGTGAAGGCGCTTGCACCGGCCGCTATGATAAGGCTGTCGTAGGGGATTTCCTCGGTGTTGCCGTTTTTGTCCACTGTTATGACGGCTTTTTTGCCAGTGTCAATTTTTGTCACTTTTGTTTCTGTTTTTAGGTTGAGTTTCATCATTTGAAAGTAGCTGGATGGGAAAACTATGAGATTGTTAAAGCTGGGTATGTGTCCGCCTATGACGAAAGGCAATCCGCAGCGGGAGTATCCCGCATATTTCTCGTCGGTTATTAGGGTTATTTCGGCTGTCCGATCAGTTTTTCTGGCAGCTGAAGCCGCGTCAACACCCGCTGCATGTGCCCCTATTACGACTATGCGTCTGGGCAAGAGCTACTTCCCTTCTTTTATTAGGCTTTTATGCCATTCAACAGCCGCGTTAAAGTCCATGAGGCTTTTGAGTTCTGCTTGCAAGTTTGACGGTTTTATAACTAGAAGCCAGCCCTTTCCATACGGGTCTTCGTTTAAGAGTTCCGGCTTGGACTGGACTTCAGTGTTCACTTCCTCCACTGTTCCGCTTATTGGCGCCACTAGGTCGGATACGGCTTTTACGGATTCAACAGTGCCGTATGGCTCGTTTTGTTTTACGGTGGTTCCTGGACTTGGAAGTTCTGCGTAGACGACTTCTCTGAGCTGTTTTTGGGCGTAATCTGTTATGCCAACGCGCACCTTGTCGCCTTCGATTTTAGCCCATTCAAAATCCTTTGAGTAGTAGAGGCCTTCTGGAACTTCGTATCCATCAACCTTAACCACGAAATTCACCTCTCATGTAGTTGTTAATCTTCTATCTTTAAGCCTTTAAAATTAACTGTTAAGGATGGCGGTTTTTAACTTTAACAAACGTCCAAAAGCCTTTGTGATAAACAAATAACGTAGATTTTGAAAAAATTTAAAAATAAACAAGTTACCTTTAGACTTATTGCGGTGAACTTTATGCAACAGAAAAAGAACCTACTGGTAGTATTTGCGATTTCATTAATTTTCGTTGGCTTGCTCTCAATGGTTCCAAACGCATACATGAAGACTTTGGATGTTAAGACGAGTGTTCGGATGGATGCAAACAGAAACAAAATCTTCGACACCTTGGAGACGGTTATGTCCAGCCATTCAGAAGACACCCCGGTGGACGTAATTGTGTTGTTTAACCGGGAGCCTTCAGAAGCTCTTTTGAAAATCCTCTGCGAGCGTGTGGGCTGGTTTAAGGTTAAATCAAAGTGGACCGTTGTCCCTGGTATAGCGGCTTCTTTAACGCCTAGACAGATTAAGGCCCTTTCGTTACTGGATGAGGTTGTTCAGATAGAGTATGATGCCCGGGTTTATGCTTGCTTGGACACTGCAACCTACTGGTATGGTATACAAAAGGCCAGGGTGGATTTCGGGTTAGACGGAGACCGGGATGGTTCGCCCACAACATATTCCAAAGATGACATTGTCATAGCCATAATTGACACAGGCATAGACCCAAACCACGTGGACTTGGATGGCGGGAAGATTATTGGATGGAAGGACTTTGTAAATGGTAGGACAACTCCATATGATGACAATGGACACGGAACCCACTGCGCCTCAATCGCAGCCGGGACAGGCGAAGGAAACCCCGCCTACAAAGGTGTTGCTCCAGGAGCCGCCCTCGTGGGTGTTAAAGTGTTGGACGCTTCAGGCTCCGGCACGCTGAGCGGTGTGGCGGACGGCATCAACTGGGCTGTGACGAACAAAAACGTGTATGGCATAGAAATCTTATCCTTAAGTTTAGGTACTTCCGGCAGCTCTGACGGCACGGATACGGTTTCTATGGCATGCAACAATGCCGTGGACCAAGGTCTGGTTGTTGTGGTGGCCGCCGGAAACAGTGGGCCGAAAAAATATACCATAGGCTCTCCAGGTGCAGCTGAAAAAGTGATAACGGTAGGCTCCATCGCCGACGTGGGTCAAAAAGGCTTTTTCATAAACTCATGGTCAAGCAGGGGACCAACGGCAGATGGCAGAATTAAGCCGGATGTTTGCGCGCCAGGATACTTGATCATGGCGGCTAAGGCTGGAACCACTAATGGCTATGTTGAATACAGTGGCACAAGCATGGCCACGCCTTTTGTGGCTGGCACCGTTGCACTGATGTTGGATGCTAATCCATCTTTGACGCCGGCACAAGTTAAAAGTATAATTGCAACGACGTCGATCGATTTTGGCCCCTCTGGAAAGGACATTGACTTTGGTTGGGGAAGGCTTGACGGCTATGCGGCCATTAAAGCTGCTGGAGGCTACAGTGGAAGCGGTATAACTGTGCCGAACCACTTCGCCTTTACAGAAGACCTTTCAAAGAGGGGAGCCTACGACCTCTGGAAGATAACGGTGACAACTACAAGCTATCCAATTGCCATAACCGTTATAATGCCAACATGGAGCAGCTCAACAAGCCCCGACTTTGACATATACCTTTACAACCCATCTGGAAGCCGCATAGCCTCCTCAACGGGAACCACACGCCAAGAGACAATAGCCGTGACAATCACCACCACAGGCACCTACACATTGAAGGTTTCCTCCTATTCAGGTTCCGGAGCCTACTACCTTGACGTCAGCGCCGGAGCCTCCAGCGTCTACATATCATACGATAGCTAGACTTGGAAAACGCCGCTCCAAACCCCCTTTATTTTTATATTCCCCTTGTTTAAAATGTGGTACTGCAAAATCGAGTCCTCATAAAGACTTGAAAAAGGTCATATTTACGGCTGGTTAGGCTTAACAAAAACACTACCCTCTATGGATTTCCAGTTTTAGGGGAATTCGTGTTAAGGCCCATCCTTGTGTGTTGTTTGTAGGTTGGGGAATTATGAAAATGTTTAATTAATTGGTTGGATGTAAAGCTGTGCAGATGGAAGGATAATAATTGAGTGAAGAGTTGGCGAAACTTCCCCCACAGGTTCAGGAACGCCTCTTAAGGCTTCAGCAGCTTCAGCAGACTCTGCAGTCTGTCTTGGCTCAGAAGCAGCAGGTGGAACTGGAGTTGACGGAGATTGAGCAGGCTTTAAGCGAACTGCAGAGGGTGGCGGAGGACACTGTTATTTATAGGTCTATAGGCTCATTGTTGGTGAAAACCGACAAGGCGAAGGTGACCGCTGACCTAAACGAGAGGAAGGAGCTTCTGAACATGCGGGCCACTGTTCTGGGCAAACAGGAAGAGCGCCTCCGCAGTCAATTAAAGGAGCTTCAAGCTAAACTCCAACAGGATTTGGCTCCAGTTTCAGGCCCCCAGCAATAGTTTAAGTTTCATTGGGTGAAAACTTGCAGGAAATCGGTTTACCAGAGCTAACCCCAGAACAAGTTGAGGAGCTCTGTTCAATAGCCGAGGAGGCTGCAAGAGAGTATATACTGTCGAAGGTTCCTCCTAAGCGTGTGGAAACATTAAACATAAGTGCTGATGTGGAAAAAGGAGACGAACAACCCTTAACATTAACTGTCGAGGTGGAGTTAACGCTTTCTCCGCTTATGCGTGACTATGATGCCCAGAAGCTTGCAGACGAAGCCGTGACAGAAGCCTTCGCATCGGCTGAGAAATACTTGAGGGACTTAAAATGTCGTTTGCGGAAATAGAGAAAATAATGGATGCGCAAAATTCCCAGCATGTTGCCTTACTATGCCACCACAACGCGGATCCAGACGCCATATGCTCAGCCTACGCCCTATCAAGCCTAATAAAAAAGCGTAGGCCGCAAATCACCGTGGAGATTGGAGCAGCCCAGGGGATAAGTCGCCTCTCGAAGCACATTTTGCAATATTTGCCCATAACTGTGGAAACTGAACCGAACATAGAGAAGGCAGACTTGATAGTTTTTCTGGACACTAATACTATACAACAGCTTAACAATCTGGCTGAAAAAGTGAAGGCTTCAAAGGCGCCGGTAATAGTGATTGACCATCACGCTGCCCACCCAGAGACGGTGAAGATGGCCAGACTTTGCATAACCGACGAAAACGCTTCATCCACATGCGAAATCATCTACAACTTCTACAAGCAGACAAACACGAAAATCGAGGAGAAGGAAGCCAAAGCCATTTTCCTAGGTATAGCCTTCGACACCCGCCACTTTGTCCTGGCAAGCTCTACAACACTGAAAATTATTGCGGAGCTTGTGGATACGGGCTTTAACGCTCAAGAAGCGCTGGCCATGCTTTCGCTTCCCATGGACTTTTCAGAGAGGGTTGCAAGGCTTAAGGCTTGTAGAAGGGCGAAGCTTTTCAAAATAGGCGAGTGGATAATAGCCCTATCCCATGTAAGCGCCTATCAGGCTTCAGCTGCCCGCGCCATAATAGACCTCGGCGCCCACGTGGCGGTTGTAGCTGGACAAAAAAACGAAAACCTTGAGATAAGCCTTCGTTGCGTGAAGGAGTTTTATGAAAAAACAGGCATACACTTAGGCAAAGATATAGCTAAGCCTCTGGGCGAATTTCTAAATGGGATGGGGGGAGGCCACGCCACCGCCGCCGGCGTGAATGGAGTTGGCGAGCTTGAGGCTGGACTAAAACGGTGTTTGAAGCTTTTGAAGGAGAAGATAACCCAAACTTAAGTAGCTACTCTTAAATGAGGGAAAACTGCGTAGGGTTTGATGGAAAATCGCTATGGCAATAATAGAAACAAGAAACCTCACATACACTTACCCGGGTGCGGCTTGGCCAGCAATTAAAGATGTGTCCATAAAAATTGAAAAGGGTGAATTCACATTAATAACCGGTCCAAGCGGTTGTGGGAAAACAACCCTTTGCAGATGCTTTAATGGACTTATCCCCCACTTTTATCAAGGCGAATTGAAAGGTGAAATAACAGTTGCTGGGCTAAGGGTTCAAGAGCACCCGACCTATGAGTTGGCAACCCACGTGGGCATGGTTTTTCAAAACCCAGAAAACCAGCTTTTCGCCTTATCAGTGGAGAAGGACGTGGCTTTCGGCCTCGAAAACCTCGGAGTCCCAAGGGAGGAAATCCGAAAAAGAGTTGATTGGGCGCTTAAACTTACGGGAATATATGAGTTGCGGGAGCGGCCACCCACAGAACTTTCAGGCGGACAGCAGCAACGCGTAGCCATAGCATCTGTTTTGGCCATGCAGCCTGAGGTAATAGTCTTAGATGAACCCACATCCTTTCTAGACCCCCTCGGCGCCAAAAAGATTTTTGAGGTTATTTACGATTTGAACAGGAAACTTGGAATAACCATAGTACTTGTTGAGCATAGGTTGGATTTAACAGCGAAATACGCCGACCACATTATAATAATGGACGGCGGCAAAGTTATGCTTGACGGGGAGCCCCATGAGGTTCTAAGCTCTGAAGAAGCCCGCCTCATAGGGGTTGGCATTCCAAAGGCAACACGCCTCTACCAAATGTTGAAGGCTGACGGAGTAAAGCTCGGCGGGAAAGTGCCCCTCTCCTCCGAGGAGATGGCGGAAAAAATAAGGGAGGCGCTTAAAAGCTTATGATTGAGGTTCAAAATGTCTATTTCACCTATCCAAGCGGTGTTGAAGCGTTAAAGGGTGTTTCCTTAACGATTCAAGATGGCGAATTTGTGGCTATAATGGGAGAAAACGGTGCTGGAAAAACAACCCTTGTGAAACATTTTAATGGGCTTTTAAAGCCTACGAAAGGGAAAGTGCTTGTAGACGGGGTGGAAACAACAAAGGTTAGTGTTGCAACCCTAGCGCGAAAAGTGGGTTTTGTCTTCCAAAACCCAGACCACCAGCTTTTCTGCGAAACCGTTGAGGAGGAAATCGCCTTCGCCCTCAAAAACTTCGGCTTCAACCAAGACGTAATAGAAAAGCGGGTCACTTGGGCACTAAACCTTTTAGGGATAGCTCAGTACAGGAAGACCTCGCCCTTCATGCTCAGCGGAGGCGAAAGAAAACGCGTAGCTTTGGCTTCAGTGCTTGCATGGGACCCTAAAATACTCATTTTGGACGAACCTACCATTGGGCAAGACTACCAGCAGAAAGAGAAGCTCCGTCAGTTCATATTGCAACTGAAAGCCCAAGAGAAAACCGTGGTCATTGTTACCCATGACGTGGAATTTGTGGCTGAATGCAATCCAAGGGTTCTGCTGATGCGGGGCGGGGAAATTGTTGCAGATGGCGAAGCCAGAAAAGTGTTGACAAACCCAGAAATAGTGGAGCAGGCGTCCATAGTGCCCCCACAAATTTCCCAAATTTTCATACAACTTTCAAACCAAGGTTTTCCAACAGATGTTATAGACCTCTATGAGGCAAGGGAGCTTCTTCTAAAAACCTTTAGGAGGCAGAAACAATGAGCTTCTTCGACGGGTTAAAGTTTAGAAGGGTTACCTCGCCTATACACAATCTTGACCCAAGGATAAAGTTTGTCTACGCATGTGTAATCTTCGCAATTGCTGTGCTTTTCTGGGAGCTGCTGCCTCTTGCGGTGCTTTTCATAATCCAAATTCCCTTCGTGGTTATTGCTGGCGTGAAGCGGGAGTGGGCTCGCTCCATGAAGGGCGCAGCCTTTTTAGCTTCAGTAATCTTCTTCACAAACTTCATTTACTCCTTCATAAGCTCCGGCTACAAGGTGACTCTTACTTCTTTAGAATATGCTTCAGCTATGACCATTAGGTTTTTGGTGCTTGTCGAATCTTTCTCCATATTCTTCTTAACAACATCGCCTGACCATTTGGGGTTAGCCCTAGAACAAACCCACGTGCCCTACGAGTTCTGTTTCGCCTTCACAACAGCCGTGCGCTTCGTCCCAGTCTTGGCTGAAGAAGCCCAAACAATTATGGACGCCCAAAAAGCGAGGGGCTTGGAACTTGAAAAGGGAAATTTCCTAAAACGGGTTAGGAACTACATCCCAATCCTTATACCGCTAATTATAAGCGCCATCCGCAGAAGCCTCGAGTTGGCGGAAGCCATGGAGTCCCGTGCTTGGGGAGCCGCAAAGAAACGGACAAACTTGTATGTTTTGAAACTGCATAGGGGAGACTACATTTTTGTGGCTATAACCTTCGGTATCTTAGCCGCTGCAGTTTTTATTCGCTTATACTTTCACATTCCACATCTAGAAGAAATGTTAGCGGGCTCCTTTTAACCGCAAGACTTTTAACACAGACCTAGGTGAAAAGGGTTTCTCGGAGCTTGAAGGGCTTGGAATGGCTGAAGGCTGCAGCGGAAGAAATCATTTCAGGAATCAAAAGCTCCATTGAAGAGCTTAACCCAAACGAGGTGGAACGCTTCATCCAGCTTTTGTTAGCAGCGAAGAACAAGAAAATCTTCGTTGTAGGCATGGGAAGGAGTGGATTCGTCGGCAGAGCCTTTGCACTACGCTTGATGAATCTGGGTTTCAATGTTTACTTTCTAGGCGAAACCATTACACCAGCCGCGGATAAAGGAGACCTCCTGATAGCCATATCCGGAACTGGCGCAACAAAAATGGTTTTAACAGCAAGTGCAGCTGCAAAGGAAATTGGGGCAACAGTTGTGGCCATAACGTCTTTTCCAGAATCGCCATTAGGGCAAATAGCAGACCTCGTTGTAACGGTTAAGGGCAGAACAAAGGCGGGATGGCCCCGTGAAGAGGATTATTTGGCTAGACAGCTTATGGGTGAAAGGGAACCATTAACCCCTCTTGGAAGCATTTTTGAGAACAACTGCATGGTTTTCTTAGACGGGTTAATAGTGGAGCTAATGCATAGAATGGGAACAACAGAAGAAGACTTAAAACGCCGGCATGCAACAATAGAATAAACGTCCCGCCAGGAGCGGATAGAAGATAAGGGCTAAATGGAAAAAGAAGAGGATGCGTAGGCAAAAGAAGAAGAGGCAGAAGAGAAGAGCGAGATACAAGTAGGCATCCTTTTAGTGTTGCATTTTCTTCCTTTTGTATTTTGTTGTTGATGTTAGGTTTTTAAGCGTGTTAAAGATTGACCATGCATATAGCTTATTAAGACTTACGATAGTATACTATTTGGAAAAACAGCCCAGACCCTAAACTCTTTAAAGGGGGAAAAAATGCCAAAAACCCCGAAAAAGGCAAAAGCAGAAGAAGAAACAGAGTTTGGAGTAATAATCGAAGAAAAAGAGAGAAAACCAACAGTCTTCAAAGAAGTTTACCCAATACAGGAGCCATACGTTTACGCGGCAATAGTAAGGGATCCCGAAACCCAGAAAATCCGCTACGAAATTAGAGAACCAACGCTATCAATGGAGGAGGAGGAACGCCTAAAAGAAGTCAAAAACATCTTGATGGAAGAAATAGACGTAAACTTGAAGGATGTGGAAACCAAGGAAAAGGCTGAACAATACCTTAAGGAAAAGGCGAAACAAATCATCAAAAAATACCACATAAAAATTCCACCGGAATCCATCGACAAACTTCTATATTACCTTACAAGGGATTTCATAGGCTACGGCAAAATAGACCCATTAATGAAAGACCACCTCATCGAGGATATTTCAGCCGACGGCGTAAACATACCCATATACGTTTGGCACAGATCCTACGAGTCCCTCCCAACAAACATAGTTTTCAAGGATGAAGCAGAATTAAACTCCTTCATAGTGCGCTTGGCTTATCTGGCTGGCAAAAACATTTCAATAGCCTCCCCAATTTTGGACGCCACTTTGCCTGACGGAAGCCGTATACAGCTAACCTATGGAAACGAAGTAACAAGAAGAGGTTCGACATTTACCATACGCCGTTTTAGGGTGGACCCCTTAACAATTTCAGACCTCATCGCTTTTAACACACTTTCCTCAGAAATGGCCGCTTACTTATGGTATGTTATAGAAAACAGGGCATCAGTGCTTGTGGCCGGCGGCATAGCGTGCGGAAAAACCACCATGTTGAACTGCTTGTCCATGTTCATAAAGCCGGAAATGAAAATAGTAAGTGTAGAAGACACACAAGAGCTTAATTTACCTCATGAAAACTGGATTCCATCCGTTGTTAGAGAGGGTTTCGGATACGAGAATAGAAGCACCATAAGCCTCTTCGACCTTTTGAAGGCGGCTGTAAGACAGCGACCAGACTACATAATTGTTGGGGAAATCAGGGGAGAAGAAGCCTACACGCTTTTCCAAGCTATGGCTACAGGCCACCTTGGAATGTGCACCATCCACGCTGAATCTGTTGAGGCCGTAATAAACCGCCTTGAATCCGAGCCCATGAACATTCCGAAACCCCTCATAGCCATGATTGACCTAATAATGGTTATGGCAAGAACAGAAATCGAGGGAAAACCAGCCAGAAGAACCATTATGGCAACGGAAATCTTGGGGCTTGACGCTAAAACAGGAAGCATAATGACGGAGGATGTTTTCCGCTGGAAGGCGAAAAATGACAAGTTTGAGTTTCTGGGTCGCAGCAGCCTTCTGGAGGAGCACATGAAAAAACTTGACATAAGCGAAGAAGAAGTGAGGCGTGAACTCCAACGCAGAAAAACCGTGTTAGAGTGGATGGTCCGGAAGGGCATCCGCAGATATACGGAAGTAGCCAATGTCATCCGCGAATATTACGCTAACCCAGCTCGGGTTTTCCAGAAGGCGAGGATGGACCTAAAATGAAAAAAGCAAAATTCACCGAAGGTTTCAAGAAAACTTACAACAGTTTACTTTCTAGACTGAGCAGGCTATGTTCAAAAATCAGCATAAAGAAAAAAGTTTCCAGAACAAGGAAAAGTTTTGGCGCAGAGCTTAAGGTGGAAAGTCCATCTTCTTTCGCCTATAGAATGGTTGGTATAAAAATTGGACGTTTTCTACCGCTTTTTCAAGATTTAAGTGTGCACTTGCAGAGGGCCGGGCTTAAAACAAACTTCAGGGTTTATGTCAGCCTAACAGTTTTTTCAACTCTTTTAATTGCACTAGTAGTGTTTGCGTTTATACCATGCTTGCTTATCTTCGCTTTTAAAATACCCTTATTCCCTGCACTCTTATTCGGTTTTGGGGGCAGCCTCTTTGCAGTCGCCTTTTCAGTTATTGGGTTTTATATTTACCCAATCTACCGAGCCGACAAAATTAAGCGGGATTTAGAAGACGAACTGGCCTTTGCAACGGGGTATATGGCGATTCTTGCAAGTGCCGGCGTCTCGCCGGAGAAAATTTTCCATTCATTGTCGAATCTTCCAATGCCTTTGGCTGTCTCCGCTGTAGCGAAAAACGTGATTAGGGATGTAAACCTTTTTGGATTGGACATAATTTCTGCCTTGGAAAACGCCTCGAAAAGGTCGCCTTCAGAAATGTTTCGGGAAATGCTTGAGGGCTTTATATCCACTATACATTCTGGAAGCAGTCTTGCCGCCTATTTAAGAGAAAGATCTAAGCAGCACATGAAATTGAAAAGGATAAGTCTTCGAAAGTTCGCGGACACACTGTCCATCCTATCAGAGTTTTACGTGGCTTTACTAGTGACTGGCCCATTACTCTTGATAATTATGCTTGCCGTTATGGCCATGATGGGCGGCGGCAGCCTCGGCTTTCTAACACCAGACTTGTTGCTTAACCTCATAACATACATCGGAATTCCGATGGGCTCTATAATGTTCCTGATAATATTGGATTCCATTTCACCAAAGTGGTAAAACATGCCAAAAATAGAGAGGAAATTAAAGCAAGCTATGTGGGTTGCGTCTGCCACGATAGCCGTGGCCATAATCCTCCTCGGCTTTTTTGCAACTTGGGAAACCCTGACGTTTGATGATTTTTGCTTTTTCGCCATTTTAGCCGCTTTCACTCTGCCCACAGTGCTGAATTATGTTGATTATAGGTGGAGGAAAGCCATAGACGAGCATTTGCCAGACCTTTTTAGAAGCATAGTGCAGGCTCAGGAAACGGGCATGACTTTGCCCCGCGCCCTAGAAGAGGCGGCGAAAAGGGATTTTGGACCTTTAACGGTGGAGCTTCGGAAAATGACTGCCCAGATTTCTTGGGGCACAACCCTTGAAGAGGCGTTGGTGGCTTTTGCTAAACGCGTCAACACGGTTCTTGTGCAGAGGGTGGTCCCCCTCATTATTGAGGCAAACCGTTCAGGCGGGCACGTTGAGAAGGTTTTTGACCCTATGGGCAAGTTTGTCCAGTCAACCTTACTGCTTCATAAGGAAAGGCGGAACCAGACGCGCCCATACATCGCCATAATTTACGTGGCTTTCTTCGTTTTCATATTCACCATCATACTGTTGTTCAAATCCTTCTTCATAGACGTGCAGGGGTTGCCGTTGCTTGGCGCAGCCATGATGGCGCCTGAAGAAGTTAAACGCCTATTCTTTCACATGACCGTTATCCAAGCCTTTTTCGGCGGCTTAGTGGCTGGCAAAATGGGAGAGGGCACCATAAGCGCAGGGCTAAAACACAGCTTGGCGTTGATGATCTGCGGCTACATAGCCATAAAACTCTTCCTATAGGAGGGAGCCGCAAAAATGCACTTGTTTTGGAAATTTCTCCAGGACAAGCGGGCTGTAAGCCCTGTGCTAAGCAACCTTCTGCTCATGGTTGTGGCTGTAGCCGCCATGTCAATAGCCGCCGCCACCACCTACGTGGTCACTACAAACCTCAGGGAGACTATGGGTGAACGCTTCATAGTGGAGGATGTTTGGTTCAACAATGAAACCGGTGTCAACCGTATAAGCATATACATCCGCAACATCGGAAGAGTTTCGATCACAATATCGGCGGTCTACATAGACAACGTTCCAGCACACTCCTTTACAAGGCTTGACTTAGGATTGGGCGACCACGAGTGGCTGAACATCACACATTCATGGGAAAGCGGCGGCGTATACCGCATAAAAATTGTAACTTCTAGGGGGAACAATGTTGAAGACTATTATAAGGCGCCTTAAAAGCGAGAAACGGGGAGTAAGCAACGTCCTAGTTGTAATGCTAAGCCTGATCCTAATAACGGTTATAGTTGCCAACGTGGTGCTGTGGAGCTATCAAATGAACCAGTTGGACATCGAAAGAATGCGGGAATCGGTAAAAATAACAGAAGCCAGCCGCCTAACACGTTCAGCATGGTCCACAGCCCAAAACGAGTTCACAGTAATAAAAGGAAGAATAACCGGAGGTTCTTACGCCTATACAACAGCCATAGATGGTTTTTATGAAACCTTCATGGAAGAAACAGAAACAATCCAACGCTACTCTTATCCATCATCATACAACCTTATAGGAGGCACAAGCCTCATTTCGGGTTCACTGCCGGACTTGCAAACCAACAACGGTGTCCACATGGTTTTGGGAAGCTACGCTGTCGGCAGCGAGGACTTCGTTGACCAACGGAGCAACGTTGACAATTCCCAAGACATCGGCACGCATAGCAATTTTGATTACATGAAAACGGGTCCAGACAGCCTTTACGACGTGTTAACTGAGCAAAAAATCGTCAACGAAGCCGCTTCATCCAAAACTAACGCTTTAATCGCCTACCGCAGCAACACTGGAACAAATATGCTTTCTTCACCTAAAAACAGAATTTGGACGGGGGACATGGCTTCATGGAGCGGTGAGGTAGAGATGCCCACGGCGGGCAGCCCAGTGCGTTGGGTTAGAACCGAATACTGTCCAGTCCGGTCAAGAGGCTACGAAGTGATAGTTGTAACCCTTTCAGATGACGGCTATTTAGATGCTTATGTTTGGAATGGCGTGTCATGGATTGTGACGAACAACATTGCCTACACAGGAACGACAGCTAACGCTTACAGATGCTTTGATATGGCTTATGAACATGCAACCGGGCGCGCTTTACTTGTATATTCAAGAGGAACAACCACAAATGAGATTGGCTACCGAATTTGGGATGGAAACTCTTGGTCTCCAGAAGCTGTTTTAGACTTACCATACACATCGGGAATAGTTTACTGGATAGCGTTAGCTTCATGTCCGGGAACACGTCCCGGCACGGCTGACGACAACGAAATAGCCATGATTTACATAGATTCCAACGTCAACGTCCATGGTTATATCTGGAATGGCTCAGCATGGGATGGCATGGGACAGACAACCGTGTGGGACGCTACAGCAGCCATTGCCAGCGAAGAATGCATAGCAGTAGCCTATGAACAACTGTCTGGAAGGGCGATGTTCATCTGGGGAGATGCAACAGCCAGATACAACTATTATCGCATTTGGGACGGCTCAGCCCTTACTGCTGCAACACCACTTGTTATAACAAATCAAGGAAGCATAACAAACTGGGTTGTCCTTAAAGCAGACCCAAACTCTAACGGTTTACTCTTCGGAGTGCTAGACAACGCCTTAGACCTTAACACCGCCTACTGGAATGGAAGCGCATGGACAATCCACAGCGAACACGATGCTGCCGTCGACACTCACGCGTCAAGATGCTTTGACTTTGCCTGGAACCCCGTTGGAAGCACTGGATTGCTGGTATGGGGAACAACATCAAACTCGATAAGTTGGAAAACGTTTACTCCGCCAAACACTTGGAGCGCTGCCTCAACAGCCCCAGCAGCGGGAACACACCGATGGATTCAACTGCGAACAAACCCACGTTATGTCAGCGGAGACAAATACATCCTGGGTGCAGACTTAAACTCAAACTTCGACATTGGAAGCATAACATGGGACGGCACAACATTCACCATAACAGAGGGAGCAATAACAACTGACACAGTATCTTTAACATATGAATGCTTCGAAATAGCCTTTATGAACTTTGGACCCATCACTATAAACTACCAGCTTGACCTTGAAGTTCAGTGGGTAAATGTAGATTATGATGGAGAAAACAAATACTTGTGCGTATACACAGGCGCACTCGACTCTGAAAATTTGAGGGTGGATGCTTGGACCGGCTCTTCGTGGGTGACGGTTGCAAGCGCTTTGTTGCCGAACCAGTGGAACAACATTTCAGTATCAAACTATTTAACGTCAAACACGTTCACAATCAGATTTGTAGATGAAACAAAAACGGGCGACATTGTGCAAAGTAGCTGGCAAATAGACTGCGCCCTATTATACATGGAGAAAAACTATGTTCAAGTCGAGTTCACGGGAACCCAAGTCACGCAAGACTGGATGCAGATTGTTTGGACAGTGGACTGCTCATCCACGGTAGGCTCGGTTAACATCACACTACAGCTTTACGATTACAATGCTAATGGATATCCTACAAGCGGAGACGGATACATAACCGCAATGATAGGCACGGAAGACGTGACCCTTAACCAAACAATAACAGTCAACCCATCACGCTTTAGAGACGCTAATGGAAATTGGAAAATGAAAATCATCGGAAAAAGAGCAACATTATTCAACCTCAAAATAGACTTAATTGAGCTCAAAATAGCCTCGGTTATTCACCGCCTCCAAATCTCAAACAATTTCACAATCGCCTTGTCAGAATATCCGCCAAACTATGTTTATGGTTTAGAAATAATGGTGAGGTACAATGTTTCAGAGGCATCTGAACGCTGGTTTATAAAAGCATATGACTGGAGCTCTGGAACCTTCAGCGACGCTGGCTTTAACTCTACCGGAGGAAGCCAACCGGCAGCCAACGAGTGGAACAATTATACGGTAAGCATAAACATGAATTGGACACGCTACATAAATAGCAATGGCACTATTCAGATAATGTTCTGCGACGAGGGGACCAGCGGAACACAAACTTTTATTTGTATTGATTTCATAGGCGTCCGCGTCATCCTCAATGGCGTTCGACTAGACGTAAAAAACAGCGGAGCCACAACAGCCCACATAGTCTCATTATGGATTATCAATGCAACCCACCACATACGCTATGACGTGAACTTCTTCGTAAACCCTGGGGAAAGCGCAACTTATATAAGGGCTGATATTGCCCCTCCCGAGGGCGCCTTCATAGTTAAAATCGTCACTGAAAGAGGCAGCATTGACACTTTCTAAGTTTAGCTTATTTTTTGGCTAGTTTTTCTTTCAGAGCTTTAGTCACTTCTTTGGCGTCTTTAGCCTCTATCACCTTTATGTTGTAAAGTTCAGCCATTTTCTTTGCGTTTTCGCCTAATTTTGGAATGGCCACCAGGAAGGCTTGTTCCGGAGAAACATCATACATTTTAGCGAAGAGGGCGATAACTGGCTGTTCCATCACAGCGTTTTCTGTGCTTATCGCCACATCCATAACGGTTACTTTCTCATTTTTGCCTTCTTTGTAAGCGGCTATGTCAAACATGTGGTTTGCACCGGACTTGCCCTTAATAAAGGCTGGAGCCTCCACCTCAAACCCGTTCTCGACCAGAAACTCCTTTATTGGAGCAACGAAAATCCATCCGGCGGTTATTTCGCCCCTCACATCCTCGTTTAGCTTGTAGGCGTAAACATCTTTAATTTCCACGTCTTCAAATGTAAATTCGGATCGACACCCCCTACAAAAATGTCTTGGAACCGGTATGTCGAAGTTTTTACCGCATTCTAAGCATGTGCACCATATTCCAGCCTTCTGGTAGTCTACATCTGGCTTTTTCAGTTCTTCGTGGCACTTAGGGCAGACAAGCTTTCCCTCTTTTTGAAAGTTTTCCTCAACATCCATGTATCCGCATTTAACATGCTCTATTAACGAGCCTTTTTGGATATTAAAGGACTTACAGTATGGACAACAATAACGCGTGGAAACATTCTGCGAGCCGCATTTTGGGCAATAAATAATTTTATCATAAAGCCATCTTTCAAGGATTCCAGCTTCATGAAGCCTATTCAAAAATTCTTCAACGCTTAAGGCTCCACCTAAAACCGTTTCAACTTCCAAATATCTATAGCCAAGTCTGGGGTCGAAGGTGGGTTTAAGCTCACTTATTTCTCCATTTAAGAATTTACCTAAGAAAACCTGAACCTTCCTATCCTTGTACAATTCAAGCCTTTCAGGTTTTCCAGTTCTAGGTATCAAGTTTTGTGCCAACCGGAGCCTAAGCCTATCTTAAGTTTTCAAAGCTTATTAATAAGATTTCTTCATTGTTAAAACTTTCCATGAAAATGGGCAGCTTTCAGAAAAGTTTTAATGTTTTATCACGTCTTCTGCTTTCATAAAAGGGCGATGAAATGGCTTCGAAGGCAAAACGGCTGGTGCACTGCCCGAAATGTGGTTTCACTTTTGACATATCTTATGGTAGGGCTTTCGCTTGCTCCGGATGCCCATCCACAGTGCAATGTGGATATGCCAAATGTCCAAAGTGTGGAAACGAGTTTCCTCTGCAATAGGCATAAGGCCTAAGGGAAACAGTATGTTTTTTAACTTGAATTTTCATATTCATGAAGCGCAAAGCATTGAAAAGCATTGTTGACGGTGGTTGATTGTCGGCTCAAAAGCCCGCTGGCAAACCAGTGCTTCGCTGGTCAACTTTGAAGGGTTTGGCGGCAATAGCGCTATTTATTGTTTTAGCTGCCTTGATTGAATGGGCGATTGTTGTTTATGCGGTTAACTTGGGGGTGAAGGACGAAAGCTGTTTCCAGTTTCCCGGCACAAACTGGAATATAAGCATCCTCTTCCACATAATTCCAGTTTCAGTCATAATTACACTTGCTGCCAGTTGGGTTTGCATGGTTAGGTATGCAGCCATGAAACCCGTTGAAAAGCCGAAGCCCATCCAAAAGAGGACACAAACTTCAAAGAGAATGGGAATCTCTACAAGTCTGGGGAAAATAAAGTCTGCAGTGTTGAAGGTTAAGAGCGCTACATACCTTTGGGAAAAAGCTAGCTCTGTAACGGCGAAAAGCGCCGTGATAATGCTGCTGGTTTTCTCGGCACTGATTCTGTTTGTTTCAGTTTTGACTTATCCCAGGCTCATCTACAGAACATTTTCAAGCCTTTATCAAGGCAACCCTTCACTGCTCGCATTTGTAAAGGCAACAAACAGTGCCTTGCAAGGTTTTGCAGAAACGGTTGCACCAATTGGGTGGATATGCTCAGCCATAAAAAACACGTTAGTGTCCGCTTCACCAAGCTTTAGAAGTTTTGCCTCAGCCCTTGGAACGCTAATAAAACCCTTGGTTGCCTTGCCGCCGGTAGGCAAATACTTGGTCTTCCAAAACCTTGCAGCCTGGATATCCGCCTTA
>Ga0185307_1000055_pt1 | contig 78281 bp, 75 predicted proteins | sample LHCtaG_FD_128010 | JGI IMG/M metagenome (GOLD analysis project Ga0185307, IMG submission 128010) | Hot spring microbial communities from Little Hot Creek, USA to study Microbial Dark Matter (Phase II) - LHC4sed_matched (SPADES... | ecosystem: Environmental > Aquatic > Thermal springs > Hot... | reverse complement strand
ATCTTCTATAATCCGTTTAATTTCGTCCCTATCAAGACCTTTGGGCGGGATAAAATTAGGCAGGGGTAGTTCTTCCTTACTCAAAGAAGAAGCAGCTACAGGATAAAGCCTTTCCGAACGTAAGAAGGGCGGAAGCATCGGACCTATGTGAAATAGCTGTACAAAAGCAATACAATCGTGCTTCCTTATGGCTTCGGCAAGTCTGCTCATATCGGGTAAAAACTTATCATCGTTCATAAGATAACTCCTTCCCGGCGGAACCCCAAAAGGCGCAGCTCCAACCGTAACAAGAGCTGCCCCTCCCTTGGCAAGGTTCTCATAACTTAAAATAACCTCCTCTTGAATATGCCCCTCTTGCCAAGGAAAAAACCCAAGGTGGAGCCCATCTTAAGGATCCTGTTCTTCAAAACAAAAACCCCGATTCTACCAGGCTCGAGAAGCTTTTCAAACTTCATAAAGCCACCTCCCAACCTTTTATCCTTATCCCCATTTTAAAAGCAAAATACGTGCCTCAACTAAATCTATGGAAGGGAGAAAATCTATTGAAAAAATCTATTTGACAGATAGAGATTTTGAGGATAGAAGTTTTTAAAAAATTTTGAGGAGGGCAGGAGATGTCGCCATTTTGGGTAGGGTTAATTGTAGGGGTTGGGGCGGCGCTTCTTCAGGCCTTTTTAAAGGTTTTACCGCCTCCCGCTTATGGGGTTTGTATAGCTTGTCATATGCGGGATTTAGTCAATTGGGTTTTAATAAGGATTTGGCCCATTTATGGGGTTTCGGAGGGGGTACCGAAGTTTGTAGGGGCTGATGTTTCGAAAGATCTTCCCGTTTTGACGATAGTAGGGATTTTGGTGGGGGCCTTTCTTTCGGCTTTAGTGAATCGGGAATTTAAGTTGAGGAGTATGAAGTTTGGTCCTCAGAGACCCCTTTCAGAATTCTTCATAGGGATGGGGGTTATGGTTTCGGCCCTTTTGATGGGTGGATGTCCTTTGAGGACCGCTTTAAAGAGCGCTTATTTGGATTTAACAGCCATAATTGCTTTAGGGATGATTTTGGTTGGGGTTATTGTGGGGAGTGAGGTTTTGAAGAGAAGCGCTTAAGGAGGTGTAAGATGCATCTTTGGGCTACTTTTATTTTGGGTTTGATCTTCGGATGGCTTGGGCAGAGGGTTAGGTTTTGTACCATTGGGGGTATGAGGGATTATTACTTAATAAGGGATAGTAGGTTATTGAAGGGGCTTTTCGGGTTTTTAGTGGGGGCCTTTTTGGGCTTTTTGGTCTTGAGGCCTTTTAGTTTTGCGTTGAAAACCTTCCCTTGGTTTCTGAATGGAAAATCCGTTTTTCTATCCAAATGGTCAACAATGGGTCTTCAGGCTCAAGTTCATCCCCTTTTACCCGTTCCGGGTGATCCGATAAGCTTTTCGCCAAATGTGGTGGCTCATTTAGTGCTGGCCATAATAGGGGGGGTTGGGCTTGGGTTTTTGGGGGTTTTGGCTGGAGGTTGCCCCTTTAGGCAACATGTAATGGCTGCAGAGGGATCAATAAGCGCTATGGCTTACCTTTTGGGGTTTGCCGTGGGGGCTTTGTTGTTTCATAAATTTATAGGGCCTTTTATCAGTTCCATTTTTGCTTAGGAGGGTTTTAGGATGAAGACGTTGGATGTGAGGGGTGAGGTTTGCCCTATGCCGGTTTTGAAGACCAAAAAGGTCATTGAGAAAATGGCCGAAGGTGAAACTCTTGAGATCATTTTGGATTATCCGCCTTCTCGGGAGAACGTTAAAAGGTTTCTTTTATCGGAAGGTCATGAGATCATAGAAACGGTTGAGGAAGGGGGAGTTACGAAAATAAGGGCCAAAAAGAAAAGGAAGGAGGTTTAATGAAAAGGCTTACCGAATGTTCAAAAAGTGCAGGGTGAGCTGCCAAATTGGGCCCGGAGGATCTTGGGAAGATCCTAGAAGACCTTCCGTTACCCAAAAACGAGAGACTTCTTGTGGGAATCGAAAAATTGGATGATGCGGGCGTGTATCTTTTAAGTGAGGATTTGGCTCTGGTTCAGACGGTCGATTTTTTTACCCCTATCGTAGATGATCCTTTCTGGTTTGGGCAGATAGCTTGTGCCAATGCGCTTTCGGACGTCTATGCGATGGGAGGGGAGCCGATCACGGCCTTGAATATCGTTTGTTTCCCCCGTGATCTTGATCTTTCAATCCTCAAGGAGATCCTCAGAGGAGGGCTTAAAAAGCTCGAAGAGGCTGGAGTTGTTTTGGTGGGGGGACATTCGGTTGATGATCCGGAAGTGAAATATGGGCTTTCGGTTACAGGAATCGTTCATCCTCAAAAGATTGTGAGGAATCAAGGGGCAAGGCCAGGGGATCTTTTGGTATTGACCAAGCCAATTGGGACCGGGATCATCGCTACTGCCATAAAGGCTCAGATGGTTGAGGAAAGGACCATTTTAAAGGTTTCGGAGGTTATGGCCACATTGAACAAGGAGGCTTCGCGGGTAATGGTGGAGATAGGGGTTAATGCTTGTACGGATATAACGGGCTTTGGACTTTTAGGGCATATGTGTGAAATGGTGGAGGGGACACGGGTTGATTTTTATGTATATGCCCTTCAGGTTCCAATTTTTGAAGAGGCCTTTTATTTTGCGAAAATGGGTCTTGTTCCAGGTGGGGCTTATCGAAATAAGAACTTCAGGTCCCATATGGTGGATTTTTACGGGGTCGATGAGGTAACGATAGACATCCTTTTTGACCCCCAGACCTCCGGAGGGCTTTTGATGGCAGTGCCGAGAGAGAGGTTTCCCCTTTTGCTTGACGGACTAAGGAAACGGGGAGAGAGGGGATGGGTTATAGGAGAGGTTAAGGAGGGATCAGGGAGGATAAAGATCTTTGGGGATGGAGCTCGTTTACCTTGATAATTCTGCCACCTCTTGGCCAAAGCCGGAGGGTGTGATTGAGGCAATAAGAAAGGCCATTGAAAAATACGGGGCCAATCCGGGAAGGTCAGGTCATAAGCTTGCCATTGAAGCGGCAAGGATCATTTATGAAGCGAGAGAGGCTTTGGCCGAGCTTTTTGGTCTTGAGGATCCCGAGCCGATAATACTCACCAAAAATGTGACCGAAGCCTTGAACCTGGTGCTTTATGGGTTCCTTAAACCAGGCGATCACGTGATAACCAGCAGTATGGAACACAATTCGGTGATGAGACCTTTAAGAGACCTTGAGAGAAAGGGGATTGAGGTGACCCAGATCAGGGCCTCGGATAAAGGGGAGATAGATCCTCAGGAGGTCTTAAAGAACATAAGAAAAAATACCAAATTGGTAGTTCTTGTTCACATTTCAAATGTGACTGGGACCATTATGCCGGTTGAGGAGATTCTTAAGATCGCTAAAGATCACGGGATCCCCCTTTTGCTTGATGCTGCCCAATCTGCGGGAACGATCCCCATAAACCTTAAGGAATTACCGGTTGACCTTTTGGCCTTTACGGGTCATAAGGGACTTTTTGGTCCTCAAGGAACAGGTGGACTGGTGATAAATACCAAGGGCCTCGAAGAGAAGATAGAGCCCTTAATGAGGGGGGGGACGGGATCAAAGTCCGAAGAAGAAGAACAACCCGAGTTTCTCCCCGATAAATACGAGAGCGGAACGCCAAATACTCCGGGTATTGCAGGTTTAGGTGAAGGGGTTAGGTTCATATTGAAGGAGGGAATTAACCGGATAATGGAGAAAAAGGAAAAATTGACCTTAAAACTGCTTGAAGGCCTCAAGGAGATAAAAGGAGTAAAATTATATGGGCCCTTGGATCCCAAGAAGCAAATAGGAATTGTTTCCTTTAACCTGGAAGGAAAAAGCCCCTCAGAGCTTTCGCATCTTCTTGATGAAAAATATAACATCCTCTCACGGCCTGGTCTTCATTGCGCTCCTTCGGCCCATAAAACTATAGGAACCTTTCCATTTGGAACGGTGAGGCTTTCTATTGGTTACTTTAATACGGAAGAAGAAATCGAATACACTCTTAGGGCCATAAAGGATTTAGCAAGATAGAAAAACTATATTTTACTAATTTGACAACATATTGCTTCATAATTTTTCCCCTACGTGTGGAAGGCATTTTATCAGCGGAGAGGGCTTGAGGTATGAAAATTGCTAATAAAAGGGTAAAAATGAATATTTTAAAAAGGAGGTTAGAAGATGGGATTTAAGCGGTGGATAGTGGGAGGGGTGGTTTTTTCTTTAGTAATTGGGCTTTTTGTTTTTGGTGGTACTTTAAGTGCTCTGGAGAAGAAAGGGGATACCTATGTTTTAGTTTACAGTGATCATAATCCTTCGATCTCGCCTCCTGGTCGTTCGGCTGTTAGGTGGTTGACTGAGGTGGTTTCCAAAAGAACGGGTGGTAAAGTGGAGTTTAAGGTGATAACGGGTGGAGGATTGATGGGAGAAGCTGAGGCCTTTAGGGGTGTTCAAAGTGGAATAGCGGATATGGCCCTTTATGTGGTGAACGCACGAGATGGTTTTATTGCCAACATGGTTGTTACCCTTCCCTTCATGGGTTGGCCATCCAGAGAAAAGGCCAATGAGATTTATAGGAAACTTATGGATAAACATCCTGAAATCAAGAAGGAATGGGAAGGGGTTGTGCCCTTCGCTTATTCTATGATGCCAGAGACTCACATTCATACTACCAAGAGGGCAAAAGTTGTGAAGACTGTGGCCGATTTAAACAAGATGAAGATCCTTACTACCGGTGAACACACCACAATAGTTAAAGCAATAGGGGCAACGCCTGTGGAGGTTCCGATAGGCGACTGGTATACGGCCCTGGAGAGGGGGTAGCTGATGGTTGTTTGAACCATTTTGCGGTTCTTAAGGTCTTCGGAATGCTTGAGCTTGTGCCTCACCACACCATTTTCCCTGGTGGGATAAACATGTCGCCTGTTGGCGTTATCATGAATAGGAAAACATGGGACCAACTTCCTCCGGAGGTTCAGAAGGTATTTATAGAAACTCAACATGAGTTTACCGATTATCTTTATCATATAGAAAAAAACCGAGTGGCTTGACGCAGCGATTAATTTCTGTAAGGAGAAGAAACACACCTTTGTTGAGCTAAGTTTGGCGGACATAGCTAAATGGAGAGATGCGGTGAAAAGTGAGGTCATCGAGAGTTGGATTACACAGGCTGAATCCAAGGGAATTCCCGGAAAGAAGATTTATGAAGATATTCTGAAAATGATCGAAGCAGCGAGAAAGTAAAAAGGTAAGAAGTCTTCTGATCTCTTAACCGAAATGAGGGGTTTTTAAAAACCCCTCATTTCGGTTAATTTTTGATCCGTGAAAATAAAGGTAAAGCCACAGGATTTTTTCGTGAAGGAGATAATGCGTTTACCCTTAAGGGAAAAGGGAAAGCACGTAATTTATAGGGTTAGAAAGGAGAATGTCGATAGCATTTCCCTCATCCCAAGGGTTGCAAACCTTATCGGGGTTAAACCCTCCAATGTGGTAGTTCCAGCTTTAAAAGATAAGAGAGGTGTTGCCGTCCAACATTTAAGCGTTGGTCCCTTAAAGGAGGTACCCCCTTTGAGAATAAAGGGAAAGGGTTTCGAAGGTGAGTTGCTGGGTTTTTTGGAGAGGCACCTTTCTTCCCATGATATCGAGGGAAATGCGTTTCTCATCATTATAAGAGATCTTTCTAAAGGAGAAGCGGAAACGTTAAGAAAAGTTCTTCCCTTTCTGGAAGAGGGGTTCCCGAATTATTTTGACCTTCAAAGGTTTGGCTCCTGGAGTCGGAAGAAAGGGTTTCCGGGCAAGGCCCTTCTCAAAGGGGAATGGGAGGAGGTTTTAAGATTTTACTTGGTCGAAGTCCTCCTGGGGGATCCCGAAAGGGTAAGGGACCTTAAGGAAAGGGCTTCTTCCTTGTGGGGAGATTGGAAGGCTTTAAAGGAAATTTTGCCCCCTTCAAACCAAAGGAGTGTGGTGGATTTTTTGATTCACCACCCGGAGGATTTCAAAAAAGCGGTAAACTTGATAACTCCGAGGATACTCTCCTTGTGGCTTTCGGCCTATCAAAGTTTTTTATGGAACGAACTCTTAAGCCGATATCTGGAAAGACTGGGTCAAAAAGAGGGTGTCTCTCATTTTTATTTGGAGCTGCCCTTTCAAAGGCTTTTTGTGCCAATTGGGCCTTTCCCCAAAGGGCTTTGGGAAACCTTAAAATCCGAAAAGATCCCTCTTCCGAAGCGAAGCCTAAAGCTCAAGGAGGAATGGGAGGGGATTTTCTCCGAGCTTTTAAAGGAGGAAGGGTTAGAGCTTCGAGATCTGAAGGTTAAAGGGCTTAACAGGGTTTATCTCGGTTCATCGGAAAGGCCTGCTTGGGTGATTCCACAGAAAATCAAGGCATTTAAAGAAGAACTCGATGAGCTTCACCCTTCAAAATGGAAGATGCGTTTATCCTTTAAACTTCCTCAAGGTTCTTACGGCACGCTTTTTTTACAGATTCTCGCCAAAATAGCCGGTTTGGAGCTTCAACTTCCGATTAATGCCTAAAACACCTTTGTCCCGTGAAGGCCATTGCCACAGGTGGGTTAGCTTGATTGCAAGCTTCGATGACCTCATGATCCCTTTCGGAGCCCCCGGGTTGAAGGATCGCACTTACGCCTTCTCTTATTGCCAATTCGGGACCGTCTTTAAAGGGGAAAAAGCCATCTGAGATTAATACTGAGCCCTTTAGGCCTCCGTGTTCTTCTTTTACTTTCTGATCAATCAGTTCTTTATGTTCGAGGGGTCTTTTCCCTTCTTTCACCTCTTGGTCAAGTTCGTAATAGGGGATTCCATATTGTTTAAAGGAAAGTAAATCAGCAAATTTTTGATAGGCCTTAAAGATGGCGATCTGGACTGCTCCTACTCGGTCTTGTTCCCCTGTGGCTATGGTACAAGTAGCCTTATCCTTTACAAAGACCACCGAATTGGAAGTTACCCCTTGAATGACCGCCCATCCGAAAAGCATATCTTCTATCTCCTTAGGAGTGGGTTCCCTTATGATTCGGTATTCTCTTCCTTTATAAAGGGCAAGGGCTGGTTTTAAATCTTCGGGTTTTCTTATCTGATTTAAGAAGGACCTTTGAACGATGATTCCTCCATCCATAAGGGATTTAAATTCAATGAAAGGAAGATCCACGTATTCTTGCAAACGATCTATTTTTTTGATTTTTACGATCCTTAAGTTTTTCCACTTTTTTAAAAACTCAAGTGTTCCTTCTTCAAATTCAGGAGCCACCACCACTTCGAAGTAAAATTGGGAGATCCATTCGGCGCTTTCTTTATCAAGGGGCCTGTTTAAAACCACACAACCTCCAAAGGCGGCGATTCTATCGGCCCAAAATGCTCTTTCCAGTGCTTGACATAATGTTTCACCTTGGGCTACTCCACAGGGGTTATTGTGTTTTATTATGCAGGCAGCAGGTTTATTCATGAGGTATTTTATGATGTTTAAACCACTGTCGATGTCGGTGAGGTTGATTTTACTTGGGTGTTTCCCAAACTGAAGGAAGTCCTCTTCTTTTAAAGCACTTACAAGTCCCCTTTCGGGGTCTATGAAGCGACAATCTCCAAGTATTAAGTTGCCTCCTACAAGTTCGTAAAGGGCAGCAGGTTGATCGGGATTTTCGCCATACCTTAAACCTCGTTCTTCCCATGTGTTTTTTTCTTCGTCAAAGACCCTCCATGTCCTTTTGCGATAAAAAAGTTTTTGGTCACCAAACTGAATAATCAGATGTTCCGGGAAGAAGTCAGAAAGGATTCGGTGGTAAATCTCTTTGAGTTGCATCCCTTAACCTCCTCTCGTATTACCCTAATCAAAGAGTTTTCATCAAGCCCTTGATACTTATAAAGCTCCTCTGGTACGCCCGAAAGCCCGTAACCATGGATCCCCAATCGACGGAAACGAACTGAATAGCTGTTTTCGGCCAAGAATTTGGCCACTTCGGCTCCAAGTCCTGTTTCAACGTGGTGATCCTCATAGGTTATTATGAGGCCCGTTGAGGCTGCAACGCTCAGAAGCTCCTTGTCCAAGTCAAACGGACAGGAGATGTTTATGACCATTAAATCAATCCCTTCCTTCCTAAGGGTATCGGCCACTTTCACCGCCCTGTTGAGCAGAGTGCCCATGCTGACTAAAGCCCCTTTGGTGCCTTTTCGGATTAAATCGCCTTTGCCGTAACAAAAAACGTAGTCCGGACCAAAAAACGGTCTCCCTTCCTCATCCTCTATTACCGGTTCGGGCTCCCGGCCCATAGTGATGAGAAAGTTCCCTTCCCTTTGGACTACCCATCTTATAATCCTGTCTGTGTGGTTTGGGTCAGCCGAGACTATAACCTTAAAACCAAACAGGTTCCTCATGAGTCCCAAATAATCTATGCAGTGATGAGTGTTTCCGTCCTGTCCTACATCAAGTCCGGTATGGGTGGCTATTACTTTGAGGTTAGTTCGGTTTATATCGTTTAAGCGCTGTTGATTATAGACCTCATCGATGTTGAAAACCCCAAAATCGGCGAAAAAGGTTATAATCCCTTCCCGTGAGAGAACCCCTGCAATGATGGCAGTACTATGCTCCTGAACCCCTCCTTCGATTAAATAAGAAGGGAAGCGTTTACCGAATTCCTCCACCATAACCGAACCTTTAAGGTCACAATCCAGGGCCACAATGGGTATCCCTTGAGGGATATTGAGCTCCGCAAGCTCAAGTAAAACCTTCCCCCAGGCCCTTCGGTTGCCGACTTTCTCCCCCGGGGAATAAGCCTTTGGGGTACCCGTATCAAGTTTGGGAAGGGGAACCGGAGGTCTTTCGAATTTGGTGTAAAGGGCTCTTTTCCTCAATTCCTTGAGGCGATTTAGATCGGCCTCCAACCCCAATTCCTTCATGGCCGTTTCATATTCTTGGGGGGTTAAAGCCCTTCCGTGATAAACGTTGTTGTTTTCCATGAAGCTTATCCCTTTACCCATAACGGTATGGGCGATAATGGCGGTTGGTTTTCCGTCGAGAATGGCTTTTCTCAACGCTTTATAAAGTTCTTGGAAGTCATGACCATCGACCTCGATTACCTCCCAAGCATCGGCCTCATAGTTTTCCCTGATCCTTTGGGGCATAACCTCATGGATGCTTCCACTTATTTGTAATTGGTTGTAATCGATAATCACCGTTAGGTCTTTAAGGCCATATTTCACCGCAAAGCGGCGGGCTTCGCTCACTGGTCCTTTAGTCTGTTCGCCATCACTCATGAGGACAAAAGTATGGTAGTTTTTTCCCTTGATCTTTCCCGCAAGGGCAAAACCACACCCAGCCGCAAGCCCTTGTCCCAGATTGCCGGTGCTCCACTCTATACCAGGAAGCTGGGAGTTCACATGTCCCTCGTAGGGACTCCCCGCGAGGCGAAAGGTCGAAAGTGCCTCCTCTATGGGGAAAAAGCCCAACCTTCCGAGGACCGAATATACGGCAGGGGAGATGTGCCCGTGGCTTATGACGATCCGGTCCCGGTCTTCATTCCAAGGATCTTGGGGGAAAACTTTGGCCTTCCCATAAACCAGAAGCACCATTTCTAATGAAGAAAGGGATCCCCCGGGATGTCCCGATCCTGCGAGGAATGTCATGGTGAGTATGTCGCCTCGACACAACTGAGCCAAAGCTTTGAACTCTTCAAGTTCCTCCTTGGAGAGCTCAGGCTCATCAAACCCTCTTTTCATTCCTTCCCCCAAAAACAAACTTAGCCCCTTCCGGGGGCCCAAAATTTTTATGGCACAACTCATATTAAAAGACAAGGTTCTTTTCTTTTTTAAAATATCTTGTTGACAAAATCTAATACATGGATAATATATATAAAAACATACTTATAAAAACATACTAATGAAAAAATGAAAAGACAAAAACTTTTAAGATACGAGGCATATAATTACATTAAGCAAAAATAATAAACCTCGAGTGGAAACCCGGTGAGAAAATCTCAGAGTTAGAAGTGGCAAAAGCGCTCAAAATGAGCAGGACTCCTGTAAGGGAGGCCCTTTTGATGCTTGAGCATGAAAAACTGCTCCTCTGTGACGATGGGTTGGGATTTAGGGTAAGGAGATTAAAAAGGGAGGAGGTGGAAGAATATTTTGCTATAAGAGAAGTGATTGAGGATCATGTGCTTTCTCTCTTGGTAAAGAACATTACAGAGGAAGATCTCGCAGAAGTCAGAAGAGAAATGTAACCTCGGGGGAGACCGTAATAAGAGGAGGAAACATAAAAGAAATCGTCAAGTGTGAAACCCAATTTCACGAAATAACTTATAAGGCGACGAAGTCAAACGTGCTGCTTGAGACCATCTCGCCTCTTGTTGATAAATTTCAATGGTTTAGGGGCCTTGCCTTAAGCGTACCTGGTGCGGCTTCAAGTTCACTTGCCCAGCATAAAAATGCTGGAGCTTATTGAAAAGAGAGACCTTAAAAGCCTTAAAAGGCTGATGAAAGCCCATCTGAGAGAAGCTAAAAGTAGGATATACTGTTATGAATGTAATTAAAACAGAAAAAATAAAAAGGAGGTGTTATCATGAAACTTAAAATTGCCAAAAGTTTTGGATCTTGCTCTTTGTAGGAATTTTGAGCTTAGTTTTTGCCTTTACAAGAACTTCCCATGCTACGGATAAGATTCAACTCAGGTTCGTAACTGTTTTTGCACAGACCCATTTACATACGGTTCTCAATCAGATGTTTGCTGATGAGATCAAAAAGAGGACTAACGGGAAAGTAGAAATCACAATTTACCCTGTGGGTACGCTCGCTGCACCTGCTAAGGTTTACGATGCGGTAGTTCAGGGCATAGCAGACATCGGCATGTCCTGTCCTCTCTGGGTAGCTGGGCGTTTCCCTTTAAGCGAAATCTTCGAGATGTCTTCCGAAATTCCGAGCGCATGGGTTACGACAAAGACTTATACGGATCTTTTTAATAAGTTTACTTTTAAGGAGTATGAAGAAGTTCACATTCTTTACCTTCACGGCCCCGGAAGGAATGTGATCGCTACAAAGAATAAGCCTGTATATAAGTTGGAAGACTTAAAAGGTTTGACATTAAGAACAAGCGGGTCAACAGTAGAACTAATAAAGGCTTAGGGCGCTGTTCCCAGAGCAATGCCAATGTCAGAGGTTTATGAAGCGTTGCAGAAAGGCGTTGTGGACGGGAACTTTGCAGTGCCTGAGGTCCTCAAAGGTTGGAACGTTGCGGAATTAGTGAAGTACGTTACAATTCCACCTATTTCTACCTCGAGTTGCCAGTTTGTGGCTATGAATAAGAAGAAGTGGGAGTCCTTACCTGCCGATGTGAAAAAGGTTTTTACTGAGCTTAGCAACGAATATGCTGAAAGACAGGCCTATGTGTGGATGTATTATGACAAGATAGGTTTGGACTACTTTAAAAGCCTACCGGGAAGACAGGTGATTGTGATACCAAAAGAGGAAAAGGAGAAATGGGAAAAACCTGCGAGGGTTGTTCTTGAGAAATATATCGCCGATGAAGAAGCAATGGGCTTACCAATGAAACACTATGTGAAATACTTCTTTGAAAGGGTTGCATACTATACAGAGAGACAGCCCTCTGAGGAAGAGGCGGTTAAATGGGTGGAGAGGTACCTTATTAAGAAGTAGGTACAAAATCGAAGCCAAGGAGGGGCACAACTTGAGGAAATTAGTGGAGAAAATGGGGAGTTTTTTTCAACAGGATAGCTATTCTATCCGTGCTTCTGATGTTCGTTGTTATAACAGCCGATATTCTTTCGTCAAAAATACTGAACAAGCTTATAACAGCGGCGTTTGATATAGTGTCCCTCCTTGGTATTTGTGTGGCTTCGTTTTCCCTTGCCGAGACGATAGTTGCAGGTCGTCATATAGAAGTAGAGTTCATAGTGGCAAAGATGCCTTTTACCGTTGCCAAGGTACTTAATGTGTTAAGTAGAGTTCTTTCCATGGTTTTCTTTATACTTATAGTCTGGAGATCCTTTATTTACGGCTACCATCTCCAATTAGTAAAGGAGGCTACCATGACCCAACGTATACGTGTTGCTCCTTTTGTTTATGCCATTGGTGTGGCCTGCATCCCAGCCATATTCATATATGCCATCCAGGCGTATCAAAATCTTAAGATAAGGAGATGATATGGAACCGGTAAATGTAGGAATAGCGGGCATAATCTTGCTCATTATACTTTTTGCCATAAGAGTACCCGTAGATTTTGCAATGGGGATAATGGGATTCCTTGGATTCAGTTATCTTGCGGGTTTAGATGCAGCTCTTAATATGGTCGCAGTTGAGCTTTTAAATGTTTTTTTCTTCCTATACCCTTACGTCAGTAGTAGCTATGTTTGTGCTTATGGGATGTATTGCTTTCAGAACAGGCATGACCGAACGCATCTTTGATGCGAGTTATGTAATTTTAGGCAACCTCAGAGGTGGACTTGCGATAGCGTCAATAATCGGCTGTGCTGCCTTTGCCGCTATATGTGGTTCAACCAATGCTACAGCTGCTGCTATGGGTCTGGTCTCACTACCTCAAATGAAGAAATATAATTATGATGATTCCCTTGCCACGGGATGTCTCGCTTCCGCAGGAACACTCGGAATTCTCATCCCGCCGAGCGCTCTCCTTGTTATATATGGCATAATAGCTGAGCAGTCTATCGGCAAGCTTTTTCTAGGGGGTATAATACCCGGGATTATACTCACTTTTGCTTTCATTATAGCGATCTCCATTGTATGTTGGAAGAATCCTTTGCTTGGACCTCCAGGTCCCTCCACTTCTTTTATTATGAAAATAAAAGCATTACCAGCAATGATAGAAGTTCTTATAGTTTTTGCTCTGGTTATGGGTGGGCTCATGACCGGATGGTTCACTCCAACGCAAGCAGGGGCGGCTGGTTCGTTTGCTGTAGTCCTGATAGCGCTTGTGAGGAGGAATATATCGTGGAAGGCAATGGTAGAGGCATCTAAGGATACACTTTTGATTACTTGTATGGTCATGTTCGTTCTCTATGGTGCTACTTTATTCAGCCGTTTTATGGCAGTTACTCAGATACCCTTCAATCTTTCGAGTTGGGTCAGTAGTTTACGCGCTCCAAGGGAATTGATTAGGGTCATCATTCTTCTTATGCATCTTGTTGGTGGTTGTTTTATGGATGGCCTTGCCATGATTATGCTTACGGTGCCTATCCTATTGCCTACGGTGGTATCTCTTGGTTACGACCCTATATGGTTTTGGTATATTAATTACCTTGATGGTAGAGATTGCAGCAATAACACCGCCCGTAGGAATAAACGTATATGTCATCAAGGGAATTGTCCCAGATGTACCTTTAGAGACCATATTTAGGGGCACATTCCCATTTCTTTGGGCACTTATTTTTGTAGCCCTTCTTATAATATTTTTTCCCCCAACTCGTCCTTTTTCTACCCCGTCAGGTAGCGTTTTGAGCTTTAAGATGATTGGTTGAGAAAAGGCCTTCTTTTTCCTTGAAATGGCGAAAGGGATGGTTACCTTGCTTGAAGAGGACAATTAACAGGAGGTGAGGCAGATGGCGAGGAAAGCCCTTGGGATTGATTTAGGAACTACCAACTCAGTGGTTGCTATAATGGAAGGCGATAGGCCTACGGTTATACCCAATGCCGAAGGATCAAGGCTTACGCCTTCAGTGGTGGCCTTTACCAAAGACGGTCAAAGGTTAGTGGGGCAACTGGCAAAAAGGCAGGCGATTTTGAACCCTGAAAACACCATTTTCTCCATAAAAAGGTTTATGGGAAGAAGATACGATGAGGTTCAAGAGGAGATAAAGAGGGTACCCTATAAGGTGGTGCCTGGGCCTAACAACGCAGTAAGGGTCGAGATCATGGGAAAACTTTATGCCCCCGAAGAGATCTCGGCCATGATCCTGAAGAAACTAGTGGACGATGCGGAGAGGTATTTGGGGGAGAGGGTTACGGATGTGGTGATAACGGTTCCCGCTTATTTTAACGATGCTCAGCGTCAGGCCACAAAAACCGCTGGGGAGATCGCAGGGCTTAACGTTTTGAGGATCATAAACGAGCCCACAGCAGCTTCTTTGGCTTATGGGCTCGATAAAAAGACTAACGCCACCATTTTGGTCTTTGATCTTGGTGGAGGAACCTTTGACGTTTCCATCTTGGAAGTAGGAGAGGGGGTTTTTGAGGTCAGGGCTACTTCAGGTGATACCCACTTGGGAGGTGACGATTTCGATAAAAGGCTTGTTGACTGGGTTGCTGATGAGTTCATGAAGGAACACGGCATAGACCTGAGAAAAGATCCCCAGGCCTTACAAAGGCTTTATGAAGCCTGTGAGAAGGCCAAATGTGAACTCTCGACGCTTCTTGAAACCCGCATAAGCTTGCCTTTTATTACGGCTGACGCTACTGGCCCTAAACACCTTGATATTACCATCACGAGGGCCCGTTTCGAGTCCTTATGTCAAGACCTCTTCGAGAGACTTAAGGGACCGCTTTTCCAAGCCTTAGAGGACGCAAAACTTAGGCCCAAGGATATAGATGAGGTGGTGCTGGTGGGTGGTGCGACCAGGATGCCCGCGGTTCAGAGGCTTGTACGGGAGGTCTTTGGGAAAGAACCGTGTCAAGGGGTAAACCCCGACGAGGTGGTGGCGGTTGGAGCGGCTATCCAGGCGGCGGTTCTTGTGGGTGGCTTCAAAGACATATTATTGCTTGACGTGGTGCCTATTTCGTTGGGCGTGGAGGTAAAGGGTGGTTTGTTCCACAAGATCATAGAGCGTAATACCACCATTCCCGTTCGTAGGACCGAGATCTTCACCACTGCTGAGGACTTCCAAACCTCGGTGGAGATCCATGTCCTTCAAGGCGAACGTCCGATGGCCCGTGATAATAGGTCGCTTGGGCGTTTCTACTTGGAAGGGATCCCTCCCGCTCCAAGGGGTGTGCCTCAAATAGAGGTAACCTTTGACATAGATGCAAATGGGATTTTGCATGTGACGGCTCGGGATAAGGCCACAGGGAAGGAGCAAAAGGTCACCATCACCGGTTCTACCAATTTACCCAAGGAAGAGATAGACCGGATGATGAGAGAAGCTGAGATGTACGCCCAGGAAGACCGGAAGAGGAAGGAGCTTGCTGAGCTTAAAAACCAGGCCGATAACTTGGCTTATCAAGTGGAAAAACAGATCAAAGACCTTGGCGAGAAGGTCCCGCCGGCCGAAAAAGCTCGAGCTGAATCCATCATCGAGGAGATCAAAAGACTCTGCAAAGAGGAATCGCCTGATGCAGGAAGGCTCCGTCAGTTGATGAATGACTTACAGCAAGTGGCCTATAACATATCCGAGATCGTTTACAAGCAGGCCACTGGGACTTATGGACAGGGCTCTCAAGGTGGCACTTCTCAAGGGAAGTCGGATGATGTGATAGATGCTGAGTATGAGGAAAAGAAGTAAGTAAAGGAGAGTAAGATGCCTATTGAAAAATACACCCAAAAAGTACAGGAGGCCCTTTTTGAATCTCAGACCATCGCTGCTCGTTATGGCCATCAGGAGCTTCAGCCTGAGCATCTCTTTTTAGCCTTTCTCGAAGATAGCGATGGACTTGCCTGGCGAATCATCTCTCAGGTTGGGATTGATCCCAACCAGTTAAGACTTAAACTTGAAACTTTCCTCAAGACCCTTCCGAGCTTAAAGGGCGTAACGGGTCAAATTTACCCTTCCCAGCGCTTTCATCGGATTCTGGCTCGAGCCGAGGATGAAGCAAAAAAGCTCAATGACGAATATATTAGCGTAGAACATGTGCTTTTGGCCCTTTCGGAAGACGAAGGAGTAGCGGGTAAGATCTTACGCGAAGTAGGGCTTGAAAGGGGAAGGTTATTTGAAGCTATAAAAAAGGTAAGGGGTTCTGCAAGGGTTACAACTCCTAACCCCGAGGACACTTATCAAGCCCTCGAAAGGTTCGGTCGGGATCTTACGGAACTTGCAAGACAAGGTAAGCTTGATCCCGTCATAGGTCGAGACGAGGAGATAAGGCGGGTTATACAGATCCTTTCCCGAAGGACCAAAAACAACCCTGTACTTATAGGCGATCCAGGGGTTGGTAAGACCGCAATTGTGGAAGGTTTGGCCCAGAGGATTGTGAGGAATGACGTGCCCGAGGGGCTTAAGAATAAGCGGATTATAGCCCTGGATATGGGGAGTCTGATAGCCGGGACAAAATACCGAGGTGAGTTTGAAGAAAGGCTTAAAGCGGTTTTGAGGGAGATACAGGAGTCAGAAGGTCAGATCATCCTTTTCATAGATGAGCTTCATACGGTTGTAGGAGCAGGAGCAGCCGAAGGGGCTATTGACGCCAGTAACCTCTTAAAACCCATGCTTGCTCGAGGAGAACTTCACTGTATAGGGGCTACGACCGTTGATGAGTACCGCAAGTACATAGAGAAGGACCGAGCCTTAGAAAGGCGCTTTCAACCCGTTTACGTGGATGAGCCTACAGTAGAAGAAACTATTTCGATCCTACGGGGACTTAAGGAAAGGCATGAGGTTCATCATGGTGTGAGGATAAAGGACTCGGCCCTGGTGAGTGCAGCCGTTTTAAGCCACAGGTATATAACTGATCGTTATCTTCCGGATAAGGCCATTGACCTGGTGGATGAAGCGGCAGCGAGGCTTAGGGCAGAGATCGATTCCATGCCAGCAGAACTCGATGAGTTGACCAGAAAAATTATGCAACTGGAAATAGAGCGTCAGGGCTTGAGGCGAGAAAGTGATCCAGCTAGTCAAAAGCGTTTGGAAAGGATAGAGAAGGAGTTGGAAGAGCTCCGACTTCAAGCCGAAAAACTCAAGGCTCAATGGGAAGAGGAGAAAAAGGCCATTGAGAAAATAAGGGCTTTGAGGCGACAGATAGAGGAGACCAAACGCCAGATAGAGATAGCCGAAAGGCAATATGACCTCAATCGGGTGGCGGAGCTTAAATATGGCAAATTGGTTTTCTTGGAAAAAGAACTAAAGGATCTTGAGTCCCAGCTGGATCAAAAGGGAAAAAGGCTTTTGAAGGAAGAGGTGGATGAAGAGGATATCGCCAAGGTGGTTAGTCAATGGACAGGTATCCCGGTTTCAAGGCTTTTGGAAGGCGAAAGGGAAAAGCTCTTAAAGCTTGAGGAAAGGATTCACCGAAGAGTTGTGGGGCAGGACGAGGCAGTTCGGGCGGTCTGTGACGCAGTTATTAGGGCAAGAGCGGGTATTAAAGACCCTAATCGGCCCATCGGGAGTTTTATCTTCCTTGGTCCCACCGGAGTGGGAAAAACCGAACTTGCCAAGGCTTTAGCTGAAGCCCTTTTTGACGATGAGAAGAACATGATCCGAATAGATATGTCTGAATATATGGAAAAGCACTCGGTGAGCCGTTTAATAGGAGCTCCTCCGGGATATGTGGGCTATGAGGAAGGAGGGCAGTTGACAGAAGCGGTGAGGCGAAGACCCTATTCGGTCGTTTTGTTCGACGAAATAGAAAAGGCCCATCCCGAGGTCTTTAACATCCTGCTTCAGATCCTTGATGACGGAAGGCTTACCGATAACAAAGGTCGAACCGTTAATTTCACCAACACCGTTATAATCATGACTTCCAATATCGGAAGCCAATATATCCTTGAACTTGGGGGAAGCGACGAAACAAGTTATCGTCAGATGAAAGACATGGTGCTTCAGGCTTTGAGGATGCACTTCAGGCCCGAATTTCTTAACCGTATAGATGAAATCATCGTCTTTAGGCCTTTAAATCGCGAACAATTGAGAAAGATTGTGGACTTACAAATTGAACGTTTAGCCACAAGGCTTGAGGATAAGAGGATAACGCTTGAGCTTAGTGAAAGGGCCAAGGATTACTTGGTGGATATAGGGTATGATCCCACTTATGGAGCAAGGCCCTTAAGAAGGGCCATTCAAAGGGAACTGGAGACGCCTTTGGCTTATAGAATTGTGGCTGGTGAAATAAAAGAGGGGGAACACGTCCTCATTGACTTTAAGGACGGAAAACTCACTTTTGAACCCCGTTTGGAGAAATTGAGCCAGGCTGCAAGTTGAAGAGTTTACCCCCTTTAAGGAAAACCTGGTGGGCTTTTATATTCCTCGTACTTTTCGGGTTAGTCCTTTATCTGCCGTTTCTCGGGTTTAAGGAATTCAAAGGGGAAGAGGGGAGAAGGGCGGTTGTGGCCCTGGAGATGCTCGAAAAGGGCGATTTTTTGGTTCCCTCGATTTTAGGGAAACCTTACTTTATGAAACCCCCTCTCTTCAATTGGGTCTTGGTTCTAGCTTTTAAACTGAGTGGGAATTTTTCGGAGTTTACGGCGCGATTGGTCTCTTCGCTTTCTGTTATCATAACGGCTCTTTTTTTAGGTTTAATTTGGATGAAAGTGTTAAAGGAAGAAAATCCCCCTCCTTTTCCCGGCGAAAAGCCCCCTGTTTGGGTTTCCCTTCTTCCAGGCCTCATTTATCTCACCATCCCTCAAGTTATGGATAAGGCCTTGCTTGCGGAGATAGAAGCTTTCTATGCCCTTTTGGTTACTCTTTCGTTTTACTTTTGGTTTTATCTTTTTGAACTAAAAGGGAAAAAGGATTTGGCCTTTTTTGTAGCTGGTTGTTTTTCAGGCCTTGCGGTTATTACTAAAACCTTTCACTCCCTCCTGTTTTTCTACCTTCCTCTGATCCTCTACTTCAGGCAAAGGCAATCCTTAAAGTTGCTTTATAGCAGAGGGCATTTTCTCTTTGTGATCGGGCTCTTATTGGTTTTTGGAGCGTGGTTTATCCCGGTCTCGTTAAAAGTGGGCTTTGAGCCTTTTCTTAAAGCTTGGATTGCGGAGTATACGAGTGCCATAGGGATTAAAGGAAAATTGCTCTCCCATCTTGAAGTCTATACCGTGGATGCCGTGCTTTATTTTTCTCCCTGGTTTCTTTTACTTTTACTATTGATCAAAAGGCGAAACTTAGAACACTTAAGGTCTTATCCTCTCCTTTCCCGAGTAGGTGCACTCTCGGCTTTCCTTTTTATAAGTGCCTATTTTTCCCATCTTCTCATCCCTGGGGCTAGGCTAAGATACATCTTCCCTGCCACATCAGGACTCGCCTTCCTTTCTAGTTTGGTGTTTCTTTTGTGCCCTAAAATCCTGGGTTTTTCTCCCAAAAAGGTCTTTATCTTTTTGATAAGTTTTCTCTTTCTTTCAAAACACGCTTATACCTTCTACTCCAATACTAAAAGTCCAAAATACTTCCACAACGTATCCTCTCAATTGGCAAATTACCTTTCAGGGGAAAAGGTGCTTTACTTGTGTGAGACTCTGCCTCCTTCTCTGGTCTATTATTTGAAGTACAAGTATCAGGTGGTTGAAGAGATAAAATATCTTGAAAGCTGTAAAGAGATCCCTCCCGGTATTTTCATACTAGCTCCCCGAAAAGAAAAACTTTTGCACGCAGCCTCTCTCACTTCAAAGGCGATTCCCCTTAAAATCGGGTCCAATGAATACCTGTTAATTAAAGGGGAATGACCTCAATATCCTTTAAGTCGAGCGCGATCTTTTTCTCCTTGTGGAGATCAAACCTATCCAGGTTCATCACCTTAACCCAAGCTTTTACGAAGTTCCTCATGAAGACCTCCTCCCCATCGTCACTGCCGAAGGCCTCACACAATGCCCTCAGCCTAGCGTCATGGCCAAAGATAAGGTCCACCCTTGTGGCGGTCCATTTGGGTTCACCGGTTTTGCGATCCCTTCCTTCATAAAGATTCGGACCTATCTCTTTCCAAACAAGGTTCATGTCCAAAAGGTTGACGAAAAAGTCATTACTGAGCATCTCGGGCCTTTTGGTGAATACTCCATGAGGAAAGCGTCCGAAATTGCAATTCAAAACCCTCATTCCCCCCACCAGGGCGGTCATCTCCGGGGGGGTCAACGCCAAAAGGTTTGCCCTATCAACCAATAATTCTTCTGGTGTCCTTAGGAATCGGATGCCGCTTTTTAAATAATTGCGAAAGCCATCGTATAATGGTTCCAAGAAATTGGCCGTAAAAAGGTCCACCATTTCTTGGGTGACATCCACGCGTCCAGGGAAGAAGGGGACCTTAAGTTCATACCCGGCTCTTTTCGCAGCAAGTTCTATAGCCGCGCATCCACCAAGGACTATAAGGTCCGCTAAGGATATCCTTTTGCCATCGGTTTCCGAATGGGCCTTATCGAAGTCGGCCTTTATTTTCTCGAGAACTTCTAAAACCTTAGAAAGTTGTTGAGGCATATTCACTTCCCAATTCTTCTGAGGCTCAAGCCTTATGCGAGCGCCATTGGCGCCTCCTCTTTTGTCGCTTATGCGGAAAGTGGAAGCGGAAGACCAGGCCGTGTAAACGAGTTCCGAAACGCTTAAACCCGATTCCAAGATCTTCTTTTTGAGTTCCTCTATGTCTTTTTCCTCAACCAGCGGATGATCCACCTCGGGTAAGGGATCTTCCCAGGGGAAGACCTCTTCAGGTATCTCAGGTCCCAAATACAACGCACGAGGGCCTAAGTCCCTATGAGTCAGTTTAAACCACGCCCGGGCAAAGGCTTTTTCAAATTCTTCGGGGTTCTCCAAAAACCTCCTTGATATCTTTTCGTATATGGGATCAAACCTGAGGGCAAGGTCTGTAGTGAGCATTCGAGGAGGATGTTTTTTATTGGGATCGTAAGGGTCGGGAATGATGGCAGGTGCATTTTTGGCCACCCATTGGTAAGCACCGCCTGGTCCCTTCTCAAGTTCCCATTCATAGGTGAAAAGGATGTGTAAAAATGATCGAGGATTCCACCTGGTAGGGGTGGGTGTCCAAATGACCTCTATGCCACTGGTTATAGTATCTGGTCCTTTGCCGGTACCATAACTGTTCTTCCAACCAAGACCCTGTTCTTCAATCGGAGCAGCCGGGGGTTCAGGACCAAGATAATTCTGAGGAGCAACGCCGTGGGTTTTACCAAAGGCATGTCCTCCTGCGATAAGTGCCACCGTCTCTTCATCGTTCATGGCCATTCGAGCAAAGACCATTCGTATTTCTTTAGCCGCTTCCAGGGGATCGGGATTACCCCTTGGACCTTCAGGGTTCACATATATCAGACCCATATGTTCAGCTGCCACCTCATGGGCCAAAGCTCCACTTTCATCATGGCGTTCTGAACCGAGCCACTCCTCCTCCGGCCCCCAATACACGCTCTCATCGGGTTCCCACCAGTCGGCTCTTCCCCCAGCAAATCCCAGGGTCTTAAACCCCATGGATTCAAGGGCCACATTGCCTGCCAGGATGATCAAATCGCCCCAAGAAATTTTCCTTCCGTATTTTTTCTTAATGGGCCAAAGTAACCGAATGGCTTTGTCCAAATTGATGTTATCCGGCCACCCGATCAAAGGCGGAAAACGAATGAGCCCACCTTTCGATCCGCCCCGTCCATCCGTTGCCCTATAGGTGCCAGCACTGTGCCAAGCAAGTCTAATGATCAGACCTCCATAATGCCCAAAATCGGCAGGCCACCAATCCTGAGATTCGGTCATCAACTTCTTGAGATCCTCCTTAACCTGCTTCAAATCCAAACTCCCAAACTCCTTCGCATAATCGAAATCCCATCCATAGGGATTCAATTCCGGCGGGTTCTGATAAAGGACCTTCAAATACAACAAATTGGGCCACCAATCCCTTACCGTAATTTTGCCCTGCGCTTTGATTTTCGTTTCTTCCATTCTATTCTCCTTTTTAAAAGGTTTATTTTTTAAAAATAATTATAAATTGTGTTTGATAATTTGTCAATACTCAAATTTCCGATGAGGTAGCAGATTTGATTTATTAAGTGGTAATTAATTCCAAGGGTTTTTCTAAGCGATAGAAATTGATTAGGTTGATAAAATCCTTCAAGTTCAAGGGGTTTTTTTCATAGTAAAACAAGTGGCTTTCGCAATTGCAATCTGAGGAACCGAAGTGGGGGATGAGGAATTGGGTCAGGGGTTTGAGGTTTTGGGCGAGTTCGCACTCTATTTTTTCAGGGGTAAGGATAGGTATTACTCTCAAATGATCGGCGTATTTTCTCAAGTAATCGATGTGCCAGCGGAACCTTTTTTCTCGTCTTTTGTGTCGATCAAGCCTCTTGTAAAGGTTTCTTATAGCTGAACCTATATAAACGTAAAAGCCCTTTTTGAAGAGAATCTCACCGAGTCTCCCCACGGAGATCCTTTTATCGGTTTTAAGCTCAAGTAAAAGCAGATAAACCCCACTTGGTTTGAAGGCTTTATGGAGGACTTCTAAAGGTATTTTCAATTCTTTGACCGAGATAACCTTTTCCAAGGCCTCGTCAAAGCCCAAGGATATGGCTTTGAAGATCACCCTATCTTTTACCTGGAGGAAGGTCGAAGTGAAGGCCGGGTCCACATGGTAAGCGGGAAGGAAATATTCCGATTCGAAATTCATCACTACAAAAAGGCACATGCCTCCAAGTTCCGAGAGTTCAAGCAGGTGTCGTCTTCCTCTTTCACTAGGTGCATCCGGAAACATGGAGAGTCGAGAACCGAAAAGCGTACAGGTTTTTATCTCCAACAAAAGGTCTTTCCTGCCATCAGAAAGGAGGAAGTCGAACCTGCTTTTTAAAAGCTTGATCTCTTTCCCTCTTACAGTATAGTCCTTGAGAAAGGGAATCCTTTTTTCAAGGAGAAGTTCCTCTATTATAAGGTTTGTAATCTGGGTATCTAGAAGAACCCATGAAGCGTTTTTTCTTGCGGCAAATAGCGTATAAGGGTATTTGCCCTTAAACCTGGAGGGAGTAAGAAGAACAGGGGTTCCGGGGAGAAGTAACTCCCATAACCTCCCTGGATTGGGGAGATAAGCCAAGTTATTTTCCCCTTCGATTTCAACCCGGCAAAGGAAGCGATTTATACGCTCACGGAAAAGACCCTCTATCTTGACAAGATCCTTCAAAACCTTCATTTATATATTATAGGTGGCGGTGTAGCTCAGTTGGTAGAGCATGCGGCTCATATCCGCAGAGTCCGGGGTTCGAGTCCCTGCACCGCCACCAGTTTTATTTTTCCTGTTCTTCGATTTTTGATAAGGTATAAATGTGGGTGAGGATTTTTGGAGTTTTATAATTGAGGATTTAAAGAAAGTCGAATTAGAAGCTAAGGAAAACCTCAAATCCTCAATATCGCTTGTCACCAAAATTGGGGAACATATCCTTTTGGGAGGAGGGAAAAGGATAAGGCCTGCCCTTTTGATCCTTTCCTCCAGGCTCTGTGGTTATGAAGGGGAGGCTCATATACCGCTTGCAGTAGCCATTGAGTTCATTCACACGGCCACTTTGCTTCACGATGATGTGGTGGATAATGCCCAGTTGAGACGCGGTATGCCCGCAGCCCATCTTCTGTGGGGTAATGCTGCCAGTGTGTTGGTGGGAGATTTCCTTTTGAGCCGCGCTTTTTCACTGATGGTGAGATTCGGAAATAAAAGGGTTTTGGAGGTTATAGCTAAGGCTACGACCGATCTTGCCGAAGGGGAGACCTTTGAGATCATGAAGACAGGGGATATAACCTTTAGCGAAGAGGAGAGCATTTTTCTTATAACGAAAAAAACGGCAAGCCTTATAGCAGCTTCAACCTGCATTGGAGCTATTTTAGCCAAAGCTCCTGTCCGGGAGGAGAAAGCGCTTTATAATTACGGACTTAACTTAGGAATAGCCTTTCAATTAGTCGATGACTGCTTGGACTACGTTGGTAAAGAAGAAGTTTTGGGAAAAAAGGTCGGGAGTGACCTTAGGGAGGGGAAGCTTACCCTTCCTTTGATTTTTGCCCTGAGGCAATCAAACGAAGAAGAAAGGCGATGCATAGAGGAAGTCCTTTTAGGGAAAAGGGAAGAAGAGAATTTAATAGAGACGGTGATAGGGATAGTAAATAAGTATGGAGGGATTCAGTACACGCGGCAACTTGCCGAAAAATATATAAATCAAGCCAAACAAAGCCTCATATGCTTTCCATTATCTCGAGAAAAAGAGGCGCTTTTTAAGCTTGCCGATTACGTTCTTGAACGGAATTTTTGATACCGTTCTTCAAAGCTTTTTAAAAGTTCCTCCTCTTCTTCGATGCCCAAAAGCTTGGCATAAGCGCGAAGAAACCCTTTCAGATAAACCCAAGGGGGAAGGTTATAAAAGTCCTCATTTTCTAAGGCCATTAAAGTCTTTTTCGTTATTTTGAGAAAAGAGCTTACCTCTTCGAGGCTTAGATCCAAATGCTCCCTTATTTCCCTTAAGGCTTCTCCTCCGAGTCCCTTTTTGGCTTTAATAAGTTCCCACGTTTCTTTCGATAAGGTTCTTTTCTTGGAGAAGGGACAACTCTCCACATGAGAGGAGGGTTTTTTTTGTATTAAGCTCAAAAAGGCCCTTTGGGCCTTTTCCCTTAATTGGTTAAGCTCCTCAGGGGTCCAAAGGGCCCAAATGCCAGGATTGGAAGGATCAAGGGCCTTCATCAGACGTTGAAAGGCCTCTTCTATTTCCAGCTCACTGGCATTTTTGCTTATTCCCAAGATCTCGTAAGGGTCTTCTATGTCAATGCCATCTCCTTTCCACTGATTATCATTGAGGCTATTTCCCTCATGCATTGTGCTACCTCTGTATAAGGATATTCCATCAAGAAAGGGCGCCCTTTATTGATGGAAAAGGACACTTTCATATCAAAGGGAATGTAACCCAGATACTTTGGCATTATGCCGAAGTACTTATAACATACCATTTTGAAAGAAAGGCCTAATTCCCTTTCCTCGGGTCTTTTCACTTGATTAAGGACTACGTTTAAATCAAATCCCTTTAAAGAGGTGATGAACCTCTGGGCAAAGGCTTCGTCGAAGAGCCTCAAACGGCTTAGAAGTTCCTGTGGTTTTTTCAAAGAGAAATTGTGATCTAAAAAAAACTCATCTATAAGTCTACGAACCCTTTCGTTGGCTGCTTTTCTTATGGATCTAAAGTAGGCTCCCCGTAAAAATCTGTATACGTTCTCAAGGGTAGTCGCCTCAGGGGTTATGACCACTATCTTTTTTTGGGCCCAAAGGAAAAGGTCAAGGGTAAAAGTGGAGATTCCTGCTCCCAGATCAACGATGAGGTAATCGGTCCTCAAGAGGTTTAATGACCTTTGTAGCCGCGTTTTCTCAAAGTATTTGAGTTTATCCGAAAGGTTAGATAGGGCCCCTGCAATCAATCTTAACCCCTTTACGGGGGTCGGTAGCAAAAGGGATTCAAGAGGGCTTTTCGAAAGGAGAAAATCCTCTAAGGTTTTCTCCGGATAAGGGATTCCCAAAAACGTGTGAAGGTTTGCTCCTCCGGCAAGATCCAAGTCACAAAGGATCACATTTTTTCCGCTTTCGCTTAAGGCAATCCCCAGGTTTAAAGCAAAAAAGCTTTTCCCTGTTCCTCCCTTACCTCCGCCCACGCTCAATGAGAGAGGCATGTTAAAGGCCAACCCCGTCTATCTCCGCCCCACAATGAGGACATTTGCTCTCTTTAATATGATTCTCTAATACTTTGAACCCCCATCGTCTTATGAGGATTTTATGGCAGTTCCAACAATAGGTATTCTCCCCTTCATCACCCGGGATATTGCCTGAATAAACATATCTAAGCCCTTCGGAAAGGCCTATCTCCCTGGCCTTTTTTAAAACCGACCTTGGAGTAGGAGGAATATGAAGGAGCTTATAATCAGGATGGAAGGCCGTTACATGCCAAGGAATACTAGGTTCTATGTCTCGTAATAAACGCGCTATGGTCCTTAATTCTTCCTCCGAGTCATTAAGGGTAGGGATCAAGAGGGTGGTGACTTCCACCCATATTCCTAGTTTCTTCATGGTTTGAACGTTTTCAAGGACTGGGCTAAGGCTTGCGCCACAAATTTCTTTATAAAAGGCTTCGTTAGCCGATTTAAGATCCACATTGGCGCCATCAAGATAAGGAGCTATAAGTTGGAGGGCCTCTTTACTCATATAACCGTTTGTCACAAAAAGGTTTTTTAACCCCTTTTCTTTCGCAAGCTTAGAAGTCTCATAAGCATATTCAAAGAAGACCGTTGGTTCCGTGTAAGTGTAGGATATGCTTTCGCAACCGGTCCTTAAAGCCTCCATTACAATCCTTTCAGGAGGAACCCTTTCACCTTGGATTTCCCCTTTATCCCTGGGCATTTGCGAGATACTCCAATTCTGACAATGCTTACAGCGGAAGTTACATCCTACAGTTGCAATGGAGAAAGACAGACTACCCGGAAGGAAATGGAAAAAGGGTTTCTTTTCGATGGGGTCCACGTTAGCGGCAATAAGCTTTTCGTAGACCAAACTGTAGAGGATTCCTCCTCGATTTTCTCTTACCTGGCAGATACCCCTTTTACCATCGGGTATGATGCAGTAATGATTGCATAGGTGGCATTTTACTTTCTTGTCCTCTAATTTTTCGTAAAGAAGGGCCTCTTTCATTATAAAACTAAGTTATCACATTAAGGGTTTTCTTTTCCACTTCTTCTTTACCCCGAATCCTCAATAAAGATAAAATTTGATTGATGGCCGGGGAGAAGCGCTTAAGGAAGATGCGGAATATCGGTTTTTTCGCGCATATAGACGCCGGAAAAACCACTGTAACTGAACGGGTACTTTATTATACTGGGAAAATCCACCGAATGGGCGAGGTCGATGAGGGAACGGCCACGATGGATTGGATGCCCCAGGAACAAGAGAGGGGTATAACGATCACTTCGGCGGTTACCACGTGTTTTTGGCGCGATCACGTGATTCAGATCATAGACACACCAGGGCATGTGGATTTCACTATCGAGGTGGAAAGGGCTTTGAGGGTCTTGGATGGGGCCATAGTGATCTTCAGCGCGGTAGAAGGGGTTGAGCCTCAATCCGAGACCATATGGTTTCAGAGCTTAAGGTATAAGGTCCCAAAGATATGTTTCGTCAACAAAATGGATCGAATAGGCGCGGACTTTTTTGGGGTCATTGAACAGATGAAGGAGAAACTCGGGGCAACCCCTCTTCCGATTCAAATCCCTTTGGGAAAGGAAGGAGAGTTCAGGGGAGTGGTGGATCTCATAAGGATGAAGGCTCTGTTTTGGGAGGATGAGACAGGGGAAAAGTTCCTGGAAGTGGATGTCCCAGAAGAACTTTTGGAGGAAGCCGAAGTAGTAAGGGAGAAGATGCTCGAAAAGGTGGTAGAGACGGATGAGGAACTTCTGGAGAAATACCTGGATGGGCAGATCTTAAGCGAAAAGGAGATCAAGGAGGCCATAAGAAGGGCTACGATTGAACAGAGGCTTCAGCCAGTTTTATGTGGAGCTGCTTTAAGGAATAAGGGGATACAACCCCTGATTGACGCAATTGTAGATTATCTGCCTTCACCCTTGGATATGCCTCCTGTTAAGGGGACAAATCCTTTAACAGGGATGGAGGAGACAAGGCCTAGCGATGAAAGTGCGCCGTTTTGTGCTTTAGCCTTTAAGGTGATGATGGAACAAGGGAGGAAGTTAACTTATGTGAGGATATATTCGGGTCTGCTCCGCGAAGGGCAAGAGGTTTACAACGCATCTTTAAGCCGTAAGGAGACAGTTTCAAGGATATTCGAGATGCATGCCAACTACAAAAAAAGGCTCGAAATGGCTCGAGCCGGAGACATCGTGGCCCTTATGGGTCTTAAGGAGACATTGACCGGTCACACTCTTTGCGATCAGGCCTATCCGATTTTGCTTGAACCCATTCAAAGTTACGAACCGGTCATATCGATCGCCGTTGAGCCAAAATCAAGCCAACATCAGGAAAAACTCCTTCAAGCGTTGGAGAATATCGCCCAGGAAGATCCTACCTTTAAGGTCAAACAGGACGAAGAGACGGGCCAGACCATAATTTCGGGCATGGGGGAGTTACATTTGGACGTGATTTTGAGACGAATAAAGGATGAGTATGGACTCGAACTTAATGTGGGAAGGCCTCAAGTGGTTTATCGGGAGACCATAAAGGAAAGAGCTGAGGTGAAAGCGGAGTTTTCGCGCGTCATCGAGGGCGTGAAGAGATCCGTTAAGATCACTTTAGAACTAATCCCTAATGAAAGGGGAAAAGGTATAGAATTCATACCTCTTCTTGGTGAGGGTTTTCCTCAAGAGGTCCTTAACGTCATAAGGGAAGGAGTAATGGAAGCTACCACCATCGGCGTTTTGGGATATCCTCTTATGGACCTTAAGGTTTTGGTGAAAGAGGTGGAGTTTAGTCAAGAGGATTTCCTGCCCCTTATTCTCAAGGCGGCGGTATCCCAGGCCATTCAAGAAGCCTCAAACAAGGCTTCGCCCCTTCTTCTTGAGCCCATAATGGAGCTGACGGTGGTCATCCCCACCGAATTTATGGGAGAGGTGATAGGGGATATTCAGGCGAGGAAAGGACACGTAGAGGAGATAAGGACCAAAGGCCAGATGAGCATCCTTCGGGCTGAAGTGCCTTTGACCAGGTTATTCGGTTACTCCACCGATTTGCGCTCCCTTACCCAAGGCCGAGGGAGTTTTTCCATGAGATTCTTGAGATATGATGCAGTCCAAGAATAACCGAATAGAGGAGCTTTTGACTCTCCTTAAGAGGGAAAGGAAGTATGTTTCGGGAGCACGTTTAGGGGAGATTTTTGGGATAAGTCGAGCTGGGGTTTGGAAGTTGATAAAAGAACTTAAGACGAAAGGATATAGGATCGAATCAAAGCCCAAAAAGGGCTATTTATTCCTGGATTTTCCAGAATCCCTTGACCTTTACGGGATAAAAGAGGGGCTTAAGACAAGGCTTTTGGGGAAGAAACTCCACCTCATGGAAGAGGTTGACTCTACCAATACCTGGGCCATCAAGGAAGCCCTCAAAGGGGCAGAGGAAGGTGAGGTCTTTTTGGCGGAAACTCAGACTCAAGGAAGGGGGAGGATGGGCCGAAAGTGGTTTTCTCCAAAAGGCAAAAATATATACCTTTCCATCATCCTTAAACCGGAGATGCCTCCTCAGAAGGTGCCTTTACTTAACCTGGGTGCCTCTTTGGCTTTAGCCTATTTTTTGGAGAAAGTAGGGCTTGAACCCGAGCTTAAATGGCCTAATGATGTCCTTTTAAAAGGGAAGAAGGTCTCGGGCATCCTTTCCGAGGCTTATGCGGAGGCTGACAGGGTCAATTTCGTGGTTTTGGGAATAGGGCTTAATGTGAATACGAGAAAGGAAGACTTCCCGGAAGACATCAGGAATTTGGCTACTTCCCTTTTAATAGAGACGGGTAAGGAGTTTTCAAGAAATGAGTTGGTGAAAAGAATCCTCGAAGAGTTTGAAGGCATTTACTTTCTGTTAAAAGAAAGTCCTCAGCAACTTCTTTCCAAATGGTGTAGCTATGCTAAAGTAGAAGGGAAAATGGTGGAGGTGGAGTCCTTTGGGGAATTAATAGAGGGAGTAGTTCAGGGGATCGACGAAGATGGGGCACTTTTGGTGAAGACCCAAAAAGGGATAAAAAAAATCCTTGCCGGGGATGTGAAGGTTAAGGGATGGGGGGACTCCTATTTGTAGTAGACATAGGCAACACCAATACAGTGCTTGGGGTTTTTGAGGGCGAAAGGCTTCTCTGTCACTGGAGGATCAATACGCTGGTTGAAAGGACCGTAGACGAAGCCTCGGTACTCTTAAAGGAACTCTTACTGCTTGAAGGGATAAATCCCAATCGGATAGAAGGGGTTTCTCTTTCAAGCGTGGTCCCTCCCCTTACCCCGATTTTTGAGGAAGCCTCTAAGAAGCTTTTTGGCCTTCAACCCTTGGTTATCGGTCCTGGCATCAAAACGGGGATGCCAATTCTTTATGAGAATCCCGTAGAGGTGGGTTCTGATAGGATTGTAAATGCGGTAGCGGCTTATGAGCAGTACAAGAGAGAACTTATAGTGGTTGATTTTGGGACTGCCACAACTTTTGACTACGTCACCCAAAAAGGCGAATACTTAGGTGGAGCTATAGCTCCTGGTATTCACATATCGCTTGAAGCGCTTTTCCAAAGGACTTCCAAATTGCCGAGAGTTCAGTTTGTCAAGCCAAAGGGCGTAATAGGTCGAAACACCGTGTGGAGCATTCAGGCAGGCATTTTTTACGGCTATGTGGGATTGGTGGAAGAGATCGTGAGGCGCATGGCCTCAGAAAGAAAAAGCAAACCCTTTGTGGTAGCCACTGGAGGATTAGCCCCCCTTATAGCTTCGGAGACAAAAGTGATAAACGAAGTTGACGAATTTCTCACCCTTAAAGGGTTGAGGATCCTTTACGAACGAAACCTCAAACGTTGAGCACCTTTTCCCAAGCTTCTATAAACCTCTTTAAGGATCTATCGTATGTCCTTTCCGCTTCCGGAGGAAATAAACACCCGGGTAGTTCCCTCCGTGACCAATGGTAAGATAAGCACTCGCAACATTTTCCCTTTTTAGAACAGGGCTCATAAGTACAAGTGCATCTGTTCAAATTTTTTTGTATTTCACACTCCATCTTCCGCCTCGAAAGTTTTTATCCACCTTAAGGGAATTATAACATAAACCTCCTTTTCTTCTCTAAGGTCCATTTGTTTGAGAGTGGAATCTTCAAGTTCCACCGTTATGAAATCTTCGCCTATTTGGACTTTTGCCTTGATCAAGGCCCCAACTTTTTCCACCTCTTTTATCTTCCCTTTGAACCGGTTGACGTTTGGGCCTGGTGGAGGGTCTTGGGATAAATATACGTTCCAAGGGAAAAATGCCACTTTGAGGATCCTCTTCCCCGACCAGGGTACGATAAGCGAAAAAGAGCCCAAATCCGCTTGAGCGAGGCCAAACGGGAGGCCTTTTTGGCCCGAACAGCAGAATATATTGGGATTACCGAAATAAGAGGAAACCGAATGATTAGCAGGAGAGAAGAGGAGCTCCTCGGGGGTTCCTATTTGTTGGATCCGACCTTCTTCCATTAGGGCTATCCTATCCCCCATTTCAAAGGCCTCTTGGAGATTGTGGGTTACAAAAAGGGTAGTGATGCCCATTTGTCTTTGGATCCTTTTCAAATGGAGGCGCAACCTTTTGGCCGTTCCGAGGTCCACCTTGCTAAAAGGTTCGTCAAGAAGGAGCAATTTTGGCATCGTGGCGATGGTCCTCGCTAAGGCCACCCTTTGAGCCTCCCCACCGCTTAAAGTGGAGGGATAACGATCCGAAAGCTCACTTATGCCCATTAATTCGAGGGCCTCTTTAACCCTTCTTTTTAAAACTTCCCCTTTAAGCCCTTTGGCCTTCAAAGGGAAAGCCACATTCTCCCATACACTCATATGGGGGAAAAGAAGTTGGTTTTGGAACATATAACCTACTTGACGCTTCTCCGGGGGAAGATGATCGATCGGTTTTCCGTTGAAAAGTATCCGCCCCTTATAAGGGGTAAGCCCAGCTATTATGTTTAAAAGCGTGGTCTTCCCCACTCCGGTTCGACCGGCAATAACCAACATCTCTCCGCTTTTGACCCTAAGGTTTATGCCCTTACAAATGGGGTTCTCTACATTTTCTAATTGGATTTCCATTTTAAACACCTCTTTTCAAGCCATATAAAAAACCTTTCCGTAAAAAAACAAGCTATCCCTAATATGGCTAAGGATACAATAATTACATCGACTCTCATCAGGCTTTCGGCTTTCCACATCATTGCTCCGATACCACTGGGAATGGCGATCATCTCACTGGCAAGAACGGTCCTCCAGGCCATCCCTGCCTCAAGCCGAAGTCCCGTTAAAATGTTCGGCAAAGCCAGTGGAAGGATCACTTCTCGCAACGTCCTAAGGTTTGACGCCCCAAGGACCTTTGAAGCCCATATCAACTCCTGCGGCACCTCTTTAATTCCCCGCAAAGTGTTGTAAAGGACCGGGAAGAAGGAGCAGATGAAGATCAGGGCAATAGGGAGCTTTTCGCCTATTCCAAGCCACAATATCAAAAGAGGAAGCCAGCCCAAAGCTGGTATGGGATAAAGAATCGAAAGTAAGGGGGAAAACCACGTCTCCAAGCTCCTTTTCGTCCCCATTAAAAGCCCTAAGAAAAAACCAAAACAGGCTCCCAGAAAAAGCCCAAGGAAGACCCTAATGGAACTTCTTAAAAGAGCTACTCCTAACTCACCGGACTTAAGTAGCTCAATAAACGTCAAAAAAACATCCCATGGTCCTGGCAGTAAGGCTTGGGGGAAGGCCTTAAGCCTTATTAACAATTCCCAAACTAGAAGAGCGACCCCAATGGGTATAAGGCCCCACAAGTTCTTTTTCATGAACCTTTGAAGAGAAGTTCCTCAGGACTCGGAAGTTTTTGTAAATACCCCAATTCGTTCATCAAACGAATAACTTCCCCTACTTTTTTTTTAAAATCTAACTCTTCTTGGTATTCACACCGCGAAATAGCCCTCCTTATTACCTCGGGGGAAAGAAGAAAAAGACTTGGATCAAAAACCTCAACGGGCATTGTCCCTGTTAATGCTTCAAACATTATGTTTTCACTATCTAAAGGGTTGGTTTTTATAAAGGCAATAGCCTCGCGATTGATACTTTTAAGCTTTTCATAAAAGGAGGGTTCCTTTTTAAGGAGTTCCTCTTTTACTGCGATCACACTTCCAGGCATATGAGGCCAAATGTCACGGGCACTTAAAATGACCTTAAAACCCCATCTTTCTGCTAAGCTCCCCCAATGTTCGCTCAGAAAGGCCACATCTACCTCTCCCTTCTTTAAGGCGATAAGAGCCAAAGGAGGATTCATACGCCTTATGTTCTTTAAAACCTGAGGGTGAAAAAGTGCCTTTCTGAAAGCGTAATGAAGAAGAAGGTCACTCGCAGTCCCCTCCCTTAAAGCGGCGATTTTAAGATCTTCCCTTTTTAAATCTTCGACCTTCTTAACCCTTTCAGGGTTTACCACAACCGAAAAACCATAAAGATGCGTCTGAGCGATTATCTTAATTCTTAAACCAGCGTTTGAAAAAACCACAACAGCTGGTGGAAGGCACAAATAAGCCACATCCACATCGCCTCTTGTCATTGCCGAAGCAAGGGCTATTCCGGTAATATAAGACTCGATTTTTTCCACCTTAAGGCCGTTTTTCTCGTAGAGTCCCCTTTTAAAAGCCACAAAAGCGGGAAGGGAGTGAACGTTGTATTCTACGCTTATTTTTAAAGGTTGGGCCCATAAGTATAAGGGGAAAATTATGAAAAGAAGGAACGCTTTTTCCATCCTCACTTCTTGGAAAACTCATTTTAATCCCTTTTCCCCTCCTGTGGAAGAAGGTAAAATTGAAAAATAAACTCTTAGGAGGGGCCAAATGGAAGTGAAATGGTTAGGACATGCGGCCTTTCTTATAAAGGGAGAAGGCTTAAGGATATTGACCGACCCTTACAGGTCAGGGGCCTATGGAGGGATTTCCTATGGGCCGATAAGGGAAGAGGTGGATGTAGTCACCATTAGTCATGATCATGAGGACCATAATTGGACAGGGGATCTAAAGGGTAACCCAATAATAGTTAAAGGCCCTGGCCTTCATGAGGCCAAAGGAAAGACCTTTAAAGGGATAACCACTTTTCACGACCCAAATCGGGGGACCCAGAGAGGGCCAAATACGGTGTTTTGTTTCGAGCTTGAGGGAATAAAGGTTTGCCATTTGGGAGATCTGGGGCATGTTTTGGAGGAAAGGCAAATTAAAGAGATAGGGGAGGTTGACCTTCTGCTTCTTCCGGTTGGAGGTTTTTATACCATTGACCCCAAAGAGGCCACTCAGGTGATGGAGCAACTCAAGCCTAAGAAGGTGATCCCTATGCATTTTAAGACACCAAAATGCGGTTTCCCCATTGCCGAAGTTGAGGCCTTTTTGAAGGATAAAAACAACGTGAGGCAAGTGGGGGCAAGTAGTGTTAACTTCGCTAAGGAAGATTTTAAAGAAGGGGAAACGGAGATAGTGGTCCTTCAACCCGCTTTATGAGATGGAAGAGAGACTAAGGCTTCTTTTTTCGAAGGCCCAGATTGAGGAAGTAGTAACCCGGCTTGCTTCAGAGATTTCGAGAGATTATGAGGGGAGGAGGCCCCTTTTAATAGGGGTTTTGAAAGGAGCTTTTGTTTTCCTTGCTGATCTTATAAGGAAGCTTAAGATACCAGTGGAGGTGGATTTTGTGAGGCTTTCAAGTTATGGCTTAGGGAGTGAGAGTTCCGGTCAAGTTAAATTCACTAAAGAATTTGAGATGGAGATAGAAGGCAGGGATGTGATATTGGTGGAGGATATAGTTGATACGGGGTTAAGCCTCAAGGTTTTACTTGAGGCTTTGAGGGAACGTAAACCGAAAAGCCTCAAAGTGTGCTGTCTCCTCGATAAAAAGTTCCGCAGGAAAACCCCTGTGCAGGTGGATTATGTGGGGTTCGAGATAGAAGAGGGGTTTGTGGTTGGGTACGGGATAGATTATGCGGAAAAGTACCGGGAACTTCCCGAGATATATGTGGTTGAAGGTAAGTCTTAAAATCCTCATTCTTTCCTGGGGGGTTCTTTTCGCTTGCCTTCCCTCAAAAAAAGTGGTACTTCCCCCACCTCCTACTCCTTTAAAAGCCCCTGCTCCTTCAAGAGAAGTAAAGGAAGAAGGTCAAATGGTGTTTCAGAAAGCGAGAAAGGCCTATGAGGAGGGGAGGGTTGAGGAAGCTCTTCTTTATTACAAATCCTTGGAGAAGGACCCCGGGGCAAAGAAAGAAGCCCTTTCCTTGATAGCTTCTTTGAAGGTTGAGGAGCTAAAGAAGGTGAGCGAACGTTTTAAGGGGCATCCTTTTGGGGTTTATGCCACATTGATGCTCTCCAAAAAACTTATGGCCCAACAAAGATGGGAGGAAGTAAAGACCCTTCTTAAAGTGGTTAGGGCTGAGGCTCAAAAAAAAGGGTTTGATGAGGTTTGGGAGAGTTTATGGGAAGAGTTTTTAAAAGAATCCGGCCGAAGGCTTAGAGTTAGCCTTATTCTTCCCTTCTCCGAAAAGGAGATTGAAAAAAGGGAGGCTTTTTTAAGGGGGTGTTTTTTGGGTGCGGGGATATTCGGTCCCGAAAGGGCTTCTTACCGGGTAACTTTCCTTGTGGGGGATAAAGCAGCGGAGTACGTGATCGATCCGATAGCTTGCAAGAGGTCTCTTGAACAGAAGCAGATAAAAGGACTAATAGAGACTGCCATAAAAGAAGGCATTAAGGAGGTCGGTATCCTTTATCCGAGTTCTTCAAGCGGAGAGAGGGATATGGTCTTTTTGAAGAAGGTTCTTTTCGAATCGGGTTTAAATGTGAGTTTTACGAGAAGTTACCCACCCGAAACCGCCGATTTTTCCGCGGTTTTAAGGGAAATAAAGCAATTCCCCCAAGCCTTATGGGTGATGGAGGGTGATAAGGTTTGCCTTATAGCCTCACATCTTGCCTTTTTAGGGAAAGCAGGGATAAGGATTTTGGCTATCGAGGTGGATGATCCCAAGGGGATACTTTCTTCTTGTGGGCGGTACCTTGAGGGTGCTCTTTTAGGTTGTTCCTTCTATAAAGAAAGCAGTCGTCAAGAAGTGAGGGCGTTTAGGGAGGATTATAAAAAGACCTATGCTCAGGATCCCGACCTTTGGGCGTTTTTGGGGTATAGAAACGTATATGCCATTTTGGAGGACGATGAGAAGCTCGATTCTCCCTTTATCCTCAAAATTCAAGGTGGAAGGCTCAGGGAAATCCTTTAAGATCCGAGAACTCGAAAAACTCCAGAGGGAACTTTCTCGTGAGGTCTTGATTGAACCCCTGAAGAAAGAGCCCCAAGTCGTAGGAGGAGTTGATGTTTCTTACCGAGGTAAATGGGGGGTGGGGGTTCTAATTTTAATGAGGTGGCCAGAACTGGAGGTGATCCAGGAAAGGTTTAAAATCGGAGAGGTAGATTTCCCTTACATTCCTGGTTTTCTCTCTTTTAGGGAGGTCCCACTGCTTGAGTCCCTGTTTGAGGGTTTGGATTTTTTACCCGAGGTCCTTTTCGTGGATGGACAGGGGATAGCGCATCCGAGGAGATTTGGCCTGGCGAGTCATTTGGGGGTACTTTTGGGTATAAGAACCATAGGATGTGCCAAAAGGCCTCTTGTAGGAGAAGCGGAAGAGCCAAAAGATAGGAAAGGGGCCTTTTCCCTTTTAAGACACGAAGGCGAGGTGGTGGGGGCCCTCTTGAGAACGAAGAAGGGCGTTAAACCCCTTTGTGTCTCTCCGGGGCATAGAATGGACATGGAGGGGAGTATCCATTTGGTCCTTAAGGCCACAAGAGGCTTTAGGGTTCCTGAACCGCTTCGGAGGGCTCATCTTTTGAGTCGGAGACTTTCTTTGGGTCTTGTGGCAGAATGAGAAGGGCCAAGACGATCCCTCCTAATATAAAAAGGGAAGCGAAAAAGAAGGTCTTTCTGAAACCGAAGTTATCGGAGAACATCCCTCCCACTATTGGGCCTATAATCCATCCCAGGTTCCAAGCGGTGTTATAGATACCCAACGCGGTTCCTCTTCTTTCCGAAGGGACAAGATCAGCTATTAAGGAAGTTGCACTTATACCGATAGCTCCCCACGCGGAGCCTTCGATTATCATTATGATTAGTAAATCTTTGATATTTCGAGCAAGGGCAAACCCTCCGAAGACAAAAACGAAAAGCCCCATCGCCCCTATGAGGAGAGGCCTTTTCCCTATTTTGTCCCCGAGCCTTCCCAAAAGTGGTGAGCTTATGGCTCCAGCAAGGGCACTGGAGGTGTAAAGGAACCCTATTTGGGTTTTCGTGGTTCCGAAATCCGCTATGAACAAGGATAAAATGGTATAAACGATCCCGGAACATATGAGCAACGGAAATATCGCCAAGCACAGAAGCACTACCTTTCTCATCTCTTCCTCCTCCTTTTTGACAATTTCCCTTCCTTCGCTATAGTTGTTTCAACAAACTAAAAAGGAGGTCTCCCATGTCAGAAGGAAGGGTAGCTCGTGTGACCCACATTATCGCCGGATCACCCAAAAGTTTTGAGGATGCGATTCAGATAGGCTTCAAGAGAGCTATAAAGACCTTAAGGGGCATAACCGGTTTAAGGATCCAGGAGCTCCGGGTGGCCGTCAAAGACGACAAAATAGCCGAATATCGGGTGAAAATGGAAGTCATCTTCGTCCTCGAAGATTAATAATTCTTCGGTGGGGAAGGATCCTCCTTCCCTACCACCATCATGGTTCCTTTGCCCTCGGCAGCTACAGAGCCATCTTCAAAAAGGGCTACTGTATTTATAAATAAAAGACCCTTCCTCTCGCCCTTTAATTCTCCTCGAAAAAGCAACTTAGTTCCTATGGGTACCACTTTTCGATAACGGATCTCAAGCCGGGCCGTTAAGGCCTTATAGCCCAGAAACCTGGAGGTCCAACCCAGTAGTTCGTCAAACAAAAGGCTTATCACCCCTCCATGAAGGTATTTATTCCAACCACAGAAACTCTTTTCCGCTACAAATTCAAAAAAGCTTCCCTTCTCCCATTTTTGGGGGCGTATGTGCAATCCCTTGGGATTTTGGGGACCACAAACAAAACAAGTGCCATCTTTTTTTAAATCCTCCATCCCATCTCCTCCAAAAGCCTTCGGAAAGAATCTCTTGCTCTAAGGGCCTTTTCTTCTTGAAACACCTCTAATGTAAAAATAATGCCTTTTTTCCCCCTTATCTTCCTCAAAACTTCCTTAAAATCGATAAGGCCCTCATCAGGCGGTAAATGGTCGTCCTGTTGTCCGAAGTTGTTGTGAACGTGGATTTCAATTATCCTTGAACCGAGTCTTTCCGTCCATTCTTCAAGATCCCCAGCTCCCCAAAGGAAAAGATGAGCCGGGTCAAGACAAAAATAACCCCCTTCGTCTATTTCCAGGAGTTCCTCAGGTATTTTTTCAAATACGTTTTCTAAGGAAAGGGTAAGGTTCGTCTTTTCGGCTTCTTCGAGAAATGACCTCCAAAGCTCTTTGGCCTTTTCAAGCCAAACTCCTCGGTATTCACTGTGAACCGGGGGCAAAAACCCGGTATGGAAAACCACATTTAACGGGCGCAACCTCTCGGCTACTTTTAGAGTTTGGAGAAATCTTTTGCGGACCACCCTCCTTACGTCGGGATCTTGGGCTCCAAAGGATAAGTCCATATAAGGGGCATGGAGGGAAAGGGTCAAGGCTTCTCTTTCTAAGGAGCTTCTTATCTCGGTAAGTTTTTGAAAATTGACCTCTTCTAAGACTTGGGCCTCGAGATAAACCTCTGGTGAGATCCGATGTTGAAGGACTTCTTTAAGCCTCTTTTCCAGCAAAGGGTAAGGTATCGCCAGGTGTAGTTTCATCCTTTTTTCTTTTTGCTTTTTATTTCCTCAAACAAGATGAGGTCTTTGGTTTTTATCAAACTCCTCAGCCGTTCTAAGGCTTCGGCTTCGATTTGTCTTATCCTTTCTCGAGTCACCCCATAAAGTTTTCCTATAGCTTCCAATGTCCACACTTCACCATCGTAAAACCCAAACCGGAGTTCGATTACTCTCCTCTGTTGAGGTGACAATACCTTAAGCCAGGAATGGAGAAGTTTCACCATCTCCAAGTATTCGGTAAGGGACGGGGGTCCTTCTTTTTCCGAGCGCAGTGTATCTTTTAAAGTGAACCCTTCTCCTTCTTCATCGTTTACTGGGCTTTCCAAGGAACTCACCTTCAAGGCGGCTTGCATGAGCCTTTCGACCTCCTTAGGAGAGAGGTCACTTTCTTCGGCGATCTCCTCGATCGTGGGTTCCTTCTTTAGTTTTTGGCTCAAGTTCCTTATGGTCCTTATGATCTTCCTCAACTCCGTTGAGATGTGACCGGGTATCCTCACGGATTTGCTCTGATTCACAATAGCCCTTTCCATGGCTTGACGGATCCATAAGGTAGCATAGGTGGAGAAACGGCACCCCTTGCCGGGGTCAAATTTTTCCACTGCTTTAATTAGTCCTATATTTCCTTCTTCAATTAAGTCCATAAGGGAAAGGCCTTGACCAGCGTATTTTTTGGCCAAGCTCACCACAAGCCTCAAATTAGATTCGATCATCTTACGTCGGGCTTCTTCGTCGCCTTGAGCGATTCGTTCGGCCAAAATCTTTTCTTCCTCGGGCGAAAGGAGGGGGTGCTTTTTTACCTGCTCCAAGTAAAGCTTCAATATGAATTCATCTTCGGCAGTAACGTCATGGGATCCAAGGGCTTCGGCCCTTTCCGGATCTCGAAATGTAGATGTGCCCCCTCCGCCTTCCCCGAGCTCCCTACCTGCGCTACTATCTGCCCTTCTTCGACCCACTCTCCCTCCTTCACCAAGTTTAAAGAGTTATGAGCGTATACCGTATAAAAACCCCCTTCATGTTCGAGGATGACCACGTTCCCGTACCCTCTAAGCCAACCGCTGAACCCTACTTTGCCAGAAGCCGCAGCTTTAATGGGTGTCCCAAAAGGTGCCTTTATGTCAACGCCATCGTGACGTCTTGAGGGATCAGCACAAAACCCCCTCAGGATCTTTCCGCTGATCGGCCATATGAACTTAGGAACGGAAGAATCCACTGGCGGTGTCACAGGAGATATCTCCAGAACTTTGGTCGCTCCCGGTATGAAGATCCTTTGCCCCACTTTGATGTTACTTGGGTCCTCTATTCGATTAAGACTCATCACCTTATTCATATCAACCCCGTAGGCCTTACAGATCCTCCATAAGGTCTCGCCCGGCTTGACCGTATGGTAAACGCCCTTTCTTTCGGATCTCACTCCTTGGGGTTCTACCCTTATGGGTTTAGGGGTACAGGCTAAAAGCACGGAAAAGATAAGTACAAAAAAGCCGAGGAAAGGGATCACTTTCATCCCTTAAGCTTTTCCTCCTCCCATCCTTCCTCCCCTACCAGCGGAACGAACCTGGAAGGTCCGAGATCCTCCTTCAGTAAGCCTTCCCTTAAACGTTTTACCCTTATGAGCCTTTCCTCTCCATCTGTCAAAAGGGGTAGAACCATTATGCCTTCGAGTGCTAATTGTTCACAAAGTCTTAACGGTAGCTTAGGAGAGGAAGCACTGATGATGATCCGATCAAAAGGAGCCTCCTCGGGCCAACCCTTCGACCCGTCCCCTACCCTTATTAAAACCGTGCCATACCCCAAACGATCCAGCGTCAGACGGGCCCTTTTGGCAAGTTCGGGGATCCTTTCGACGGAGAATACCCTTGTCCCAATTTCGGCCAGAAGAGCAGCTTGATAGCCGGATCCAGTCCCTACCTCAAGTACCTTCTCCCCTCCTTGGAGCTTAAGGGCCTCTAACATAAAGGCTACTGTGGAGGGACCCGATATGGTCTGTCCGAAACCGATCGGGAGAGGGAAATCGGAATAAGCCTGATGGCTCAAGGCCTCAGGCACAAAAAGGTGCCGGGGAACTCGAGCCATGGCCTCTAGTACTCGAGAGTCCCTTATCCCTTTTTGGCGAAGCCTTTCCACCATCCTCAAACGTGATCTTTTGAAGCGGTCATCCCTTTCCATCGATAAATGAGCTCAAGGGCTTTCAAAGGGGTCAACTGGTCCGGATCTATCTGTTCAATTTCCTTAAGGATCGGCGAAAAATTAGGTGAAGGAAACAAAAAGAGCTGAAGCGCTTCCTTAGAAAACCCGTCTCTTGATTTTGAGTCCCTTTCAAGCCTTTGAAGGATCTCCTTTGCCCTTTCGATTACTTCAACTGGTAAACCCGCAAGACGTGCCACCTGAATCCCATAACTTTTGCTCATACCCCCTGGTCGAACCTCCCTCAAAAAGACGATATCCCCATGGTATTCTTTCACTGCCACATGGTAATTACGAGCACACGGGAGCTTATTCCCAAGCTCTATCAATTCGTGGTAATGAGTGGCAAACAAAACCCGCGACCGGTTTACATTATGTAAATGTTCGGCTACCGCCCAGGCTATGGCCAAGCCATCATAGGTGCTCGTTCCCCTTCCTATCTCGTCCAAAATCACAAGGCTTTTGGGGGTGGCTTCCTTGAGGATTGAGGCTGTTTCCCTCATCTCCACCATGAAGGTGCTCTGTCCTCGGGATATGTCATCCATGGCCCCGATGCGGGAAAAGATCCTGTCCACAAGCCCAATTTTGGCCTCCTTGGCGGGCACAAAGGCCCCCATCAGGGCCAAGATCACCATAAGGGCCACTTGTCGAATGTAGGTAGATTTTCCCGCCATGTTTGGGCCAGTTATGATGAGAAGCCTTTCTTGAGGGGTTATACGAGTATCATTGGGCACAAAAGGTTCAAGGGAGGTTTTTTCAATTACTGGATGGCGCCCTTCTCGGATGATGATCTCATCTGAGTCATCCACTTTTGGCCTTACGTAATGGTTAAGGGAGGCCACTTCCGAAAGGGAGAGGAGACAGTCAAGGGTTGCGATAAAATCACCTATCCTTTGGATCTCCCTTATCTTTTCGCTTACAATCGATCGGATCTCACAAAAAAGCTCATATTCCAACCCCTTTATCCTTTCCTCAGCCCCTAAAACCTTAGCTTCATACTCCTTAAGCTCAGGGGTAATAAACCTTTCTGCACCTACCAGGGTTTGCTTTCTTACGTAATCCTTCGGGACAAGATGAAGATAAGACCGGGTTACCTCGATGTAATAACCGAAGACCTGATTGTAGCCTATCCTTAAGTTGGGTATCCCCGTTCTTTCCCTCTCTTTCGACTCAAGGCGAGCTATCCATTCTTTCCCTTCTCGGCTTATACCACGAAGTTCGTCAAGTTCCTCATGATAACCTTCCCTGATGATTCCCCCTTCGGTTGAAGTCTGCGGAGGATCATCTACCAAAGCCCTTTCCAAAAGGTCCAAAACTTCGGGGGAAAAGCAAACTTCCTCCCTTATTTCCCGAAGAAGGGGGGAAGTGAAAGAAGAGAGGCTTTCCCTAAGTTTAGGCAGCCTCTTTAAGGCATCCCTTAGGGTCCCGAGATCCCTTGGGGTTGCTCGATTTAAGGCCAAACGGGAGGAGAGCCTTTCGAGATCCATAAGTCCCTTTAAAGCCTCTTGAAGTTTAAGCCTTTCCAGAGGCTTTAGGTTGAGTTCCTCTATGGCTTCTTGTCTTTCAGTGATGGAAAAAATATCCTTTAGAGGATAGCTTAGCCATTTTCGAAGCTTTCTCTTTCCCATGGAGGTTAAGGTGTGGTCGATAATCGCAAAAAGCGGAGTACCCCCTGCCGGGGATTGGAAGAGCTCGAGGTTTTTTTGGGTGGTTTCATCAAGGATCAAAAAGGCATCGGCTTGATAGATTTCAAAGGGCTTTATATGAGGTGGTACTTGCCCTTGGGTGGAGGATACATACCTTAAAACGGCACTGGCCGAAGCCAGAAGTTCTTCCTGGAGGCCTTCAGGTATAAGAGGATTATATAAAGGCAAAAACTCCTTCTCCGGAAGCATGGTTATAAGGACATTATCCAGTTCCCTTTTGATGAGCCCTTTTAGTTCCTCTTCACCCTCGGGCAAAAGTATTTCCCGAGGAGCATTTCTCCGCAATTCGGACCAAAGAAGCCCTTTTTCTTCGAGAGAGGTCCCTCGGAATTCACCGGTAGAAAGGTCGAAAAAGCTCAACCCGAGTTTTCTTCCCGGATAAAGGGATAAAAGATAATTGGGCCTTCCTTGGGGAAGCCCCTCTTCATCTAAGACCATCCCGGGGGTGATGACTTGAACCACCTCTCTCCTTATGAGCCCCTTGGCTTCTTTCGCATCTTCAACTTGTTCGCAGATGGCGACCTTGTAGCCTTTTTCCAATAGCTTCGCTATATAAGGGGATGCAGCCTTCCACGGAACCCCGCACATGGGGATGGGGTTTTCCTTTCCCTTTTCTCGGGTGGTGAGGGCTATTTCCAAAAGTTGAGAGGCTAAAATTGCATCTTCGAAGAACATCTCATAAAAATCGCCCATTCGGAAAAAGAGAATGCAATCTGGATAAAGGGCTTTAAGCTGAAGATATTGCTTCATTGCAGGGGTCAAATCGCTCGAAGGTTCGCCCTTAAAGAACCGCTCCCTCATGGGAGGATTTTAACAATGTATCATAATAAAAAGAAGCTTGGCAAATCCCGATCCTTTAAAGTAAAAAGGTCCTAATGAAAAGGGAAAGACTTTTTTGGATCATATGGGGGTTCACCTTCTTGTGGCTTATTTTTTACCTCCATGTTACTCCTTATGACCTTTCGCCAGATGAGGCCTATTATTGGACCTGGTCGAAGAGGCTTTCCTTAGGATATTACAGTAAGCCCCCCATGGTGGCCTTTTTGATCAAATTGGGTACTTCCCTTGGAGGAGACAAGGCCTTTTTCGTCAGGCTTTTTGCTCCCGTATTGTGGGCCTTAAGTGGTCTTTGCTTCTTTTATTTAGCCCGTGGCCTTTTTGGGGTTGAAGTGGCCTTCAGGGCCTTTTTGCTTTCCCTTTTCACGCTTTTAACCCCCTTAATGGGATTCGTAATGACCATAGATCCGCCCCTGGTGTTCTTTTGGACCTTAACCCTATTCCTTTTCTGGTTGGCCCTTAAAAAGGGGAGGGCCGTTCATTTTTACCTTTCTGGAGTAAGTTTCGGGCTTGGGCTTTTGAGTAAATACACCATGGCCATTTTGGGGGTTTCGCTTTTTTCATATCTTCTCTTCACCCCCTCTTTAAGGCCTTATTTGAAGAGGAAAGAGCCTTATCTGTGTCTTTTAATCGCTTTCGGTTTGTTTCTTCCACATCTTATTTGGGAAGCTAAGTACGGTTTTATTGCTTTCCGCCATACGGCTTCTCTTCTGGAAAAGGGCTCTTCCTTTGACCCCCTTAGTTTCGTTGCCTTTTTGGGCTCACAGTTTCTGCTTTTGACGCCTTTTACTTTTCTGCTTTTTTTAAAAGGCCTATGGCGAGGCTTCAAAGAAAGCCTTAAGGGAGACCCTTCCTACGGTTTACCTTTTTGGTCCTGCGGGTTGCTTTTTCTCGTGTGTCTTCTTAAGAGCCTCTTCGGCCCTTGTTACGCCAATTGGGGGGCGCCGGCTTACGTAGGAGGATTAATTTTGGCAGGGAAGGTGGGAAAAGGAAAAAAACCCTTGGTTTCCCTTTTAATAGGGGCTTTTTTTATAGGGGTGGCCTATAACGCGGAGAGCCTAAGAAGGTTTTCTCCCGTGCCTCAGGAGGATTTCCCAACCTCAAGGCTTTTGGGGTGGAAGGAACTGGGAGAAGAGGTTAAAGCCTTGAGGAAGGCTTTGGGAGAGCCTTTTATACTTGGTACAAACAGAAACATACTTTCGGAAGTGGCCTTTTATGGTGAGGCCTTCCCAAGGGTTTACCAATATGGGGGAAAAGAGAGTCAGTTGGTGGTATGGGGAGGCTTAAAAGCGGAAAAGGGAAAAGATGCCCTTATTGTCCTTGGAAGCAATAAAAAATTACCCTTCGAAATCAAAAGGAACTTTTCCAAATGCACCTTCCTTAAGGAATTCCAGGTGGTCAAAAAAGGTTTGAGAATAAAGGGCTTTTCCTTTTACTTTTGTGAAGACCTAAAGGACTTATGAGCGATAAAGCCCTTTTTCCAGGATATACTTTCGAACTGGTTCAGGTACCAGGTACCTGATGGAGAATCCGCTTTTTGTAAGGCTTCTTATCAGGGTTGAGGAGATTTCGAGCTCGGTCACCTTAACCAGATAGAGGAAAGCTCCTTTCTTGTTCTTAAATTCGGAGGGGGTGATTTTTTCATATCCAAGTCCCTGAAGGAATCCGGTAAGATCTCGCGAAGTTCTTTTCATTACCGCAAAGTTACAGATTTCGAGAAGTCTTTCCCACTCCTTCCAAGTTCTGATCTCCAGGAAGGCATCTTCTCCGATTATGAAAAAAAGTTGGGCCTCAAGGTTTTTTTGAAGTTCCCTTATGGTGTCAATGGAATAGGAAGGGCCTTCCCTTTTCAACTCGATGTCACAAGTTTTAAAGTGGGGATTATTTTCGAGGGCCATTTTGAGCATCTCCCATCGGTCTTCAACTGGTGCATGGGCGAATCCGCCTTTATGAGGGGGACGGGCCGAAAGAACAAACCAAACCTCTTCAAGCCCTAAGGATTCCCTCACCTCTTCGGCTACCCTAAGGTGACCTAGATGGACCGGATCGAAGGTGCCCCCGAAGATCCCTATCTTAGGTTCGGATCTGTCCATCGCCATAAACGATGTATTTGGTCGTGGTCAGATCCACAGCCCCCATCGGACCAAAGGCATGAAGCTTAGTGGTACTTATCCCTATTTCGGCTCCAAGGCCAAATTGGTAACCGTCACTGAAACGGGTTGAGGCGTTTACCAAGACTGTTGAAGAATCCACCTCCCGCAAGAAACGCTGGGCATTTCGGTAATCGGAGGTGATTATTGCATCGGTGTGCTTGGAACCGTATTTCAGGATGTGTTCAATAGCCTCATCGATATTGTCAACTATTTTCACGGCCAAAATGAGGTCCAAATACTCCGCATACCAATCCTCTTCAGTAGCCTCCTTTGCCCAAGGAATTATCTCCTTGGTCCTCGGACATCCCCTCAGCTCGACCCCTGCTTCTTTGTACCTCTCTGCCATCAAGGGCAGGAAGTGAGGCGCTATGTCCTTATGTACTAGAAGGGTCTCCATAGCGTTACAAACACCAGGTCTTTGAACCTTGGCATTGAAGCACACTTCAATGGCCATCTGGATATCGGCTGAGGCATCCACAAATATGTGGCATACCCCTTTGTAATGTTTTATTACGGGAATTCTGGAGTTTTCCACCACAAACCTTATTAACTCTTCCCCACCCCGGGGTATTATGAGGTCTATGTATTCGTCCAGTTTAAGCATATGAAGAACCGCTTCCCGGGAGGTGGTGGGGATCATCTGGACGGCTTCTTGAGGGATACGAGTCTTATTCAGGGCTTCTTGGATGATCTTCACAATGGCCAGATTGGAGTTTATGGCTTCTGACCCCCCTCTTAGGATTACAGCGTTTCCTGCCTTAAGACACAACCCAGCAGCATCCGAGGTCACATTAGGCCTTGATTCGTAAATGACACCTATGACCCCCAAGGGGATTCGCATCTTTCCAACCAGAAGCCCGTTTGGCCTTCTCCACATTTTCACGATCTCCCCCACTGGATCGGGTTGAGAAGCGATCTCCCTGAGGCTTTGAGCCATATCCCTTATGACCTTTTCGTTTAAGGTCAACCTGTCTATCATCGCCCGGGAGAGTCCCTTTTGTTGGGCATATTGAAGGTCCTTCTGATTTTCTGAGATCAAATAATCCATTTTCCTAATCAAACCATCCGCCATCTCTAGCAGGGCCTGCTCCTTTTGAGCGGAGCTTAGATTCGCCAAACGGGGAGCCACCGCTTTTGCGGCCTTTGCTATCTTTAAGACCTCCTCATAAAGTTCCAATTTTAGACCTCCTTTTGTGGGCTTTTTTTCAAAGAGATAGCACTCCTTTTCGGCTTTGACAACAGTTGAAACTGGGAAACGAATTGAGTTTAAATAATCCCATAAAGGAGGAAGAAGATGAAGGACTTGTTCTTAGGGGTTGATGTGGGTTCCATAAGCGCTAATACAGTCTTGATGAACCAAGAAGGAAACGTTATCGAGGAACATTATGACCGGGTAAAGGGGCAACCCCTAAGGGTAGTTAAGGAGAGAATAGAGGACCTATTGAGGAGAGTAGGCACTGAGAACATTAAAGGCATTGCCTTTACCGGAAAAGGGGCGAAACTCTTAAGCGAGCTCTTTGAAGCCCCCTTTTACAATGAGGTTATAGCCCAAAGTGAAGCCATTACGAAGCTTTATCCTCAAGTTCGGACCATCATCGACATAGGGGGTCAGGACTCAAAGTTTATACTGCTTGAGGAAGAAGGGGGTAAGGTGAAGATACGGGATTTTGGGATGAACACCCTATGTGCAGCAGGCACGGGGAGTTTTCTCGATCAACAAGCGAGTCGTTTGAAACTCACCATAGAGGAGTTTTCCCGCTTGGCTTTAAAATCGGAAAACCCGCCGAGGATTGCCGGTCGGTGCAGTGTTTTCGCTAAGAGCGACATGATTCATTTACAGCAGATAGCCACTCCTGATTACGACATTGTAGCAGGTCTTTGCTATGCGTTGGCCCGGAACTTCAAAGGCAATATAGCCAAAGGGGCCCATCTTAAGCCCGTGGTGGCCTTTATCGGAGGGGTTGCGGCCAATTTGGGGATGAGGAAGGCACTGAAAGAGGTGTTAGAACTTAAGGATGAGGAATTCTTAGTGCCCGAGCATTTTGCCTCAATGGGGGCCATCGGGGCGGTTCTTTTGGGTTTGAAGGAAAACGAGTTTAAGGGCTTTAAGGGCCTTTCGGGCCTTGAAGAATATTTGAAGACGCTGGAATACGAACCGGCTTCGTGGGAACCTTTGACTTTAAGACCTGAACACCTTGAAAACAAGTCCAAAGTTTATATTCCGAAAGTTCCTCCTCTTAAAAAGATCCCAGCCTATCTGGGGATTGATGTGGGTTCAATTTCCACCAATTTGGTGGTGATAGACTCCGAAGGGAGGGTTCTTGCCAAAAGGTATCTCATGACCGCAGGAAGGCCTATTGAAGCCATAAGGCAGGGTTTAAAGGAGATAGGTGACGAGATGGGGCATTTGGTGGATATACAAGGGGTTGGGACCACGGGTTCAGGGCGGTATTTGACCGGGGATTTTGTGGGTGCCGATGTCGTCCGAAACGAGATAACCGCTCAGGCAACAGCCGCCATCCACATAGATCCTCAAGTAGACACCATCTTTGAGATTGGAGGCCAGGACTCCAAGTACATAAGGGTGGATAGAGGGGTCATTGTAGATTTCGAGATGAACAAGGTCTGTGCTGCTGGGACGGGGAGCTTTTTAGAGGAGCAAGCGGAAAGGTTAGGACTTGATATAAAATCGGACTTTCAGGAGTTGGCCCTAAAGGCCAAAAACCCTGTAAAAATGGGCGAACGTTGTACGGTTTTTATAGAATCCGATCTTGTTCATCATCAACAACAAGGGGCCAGGATTGAAGACCTAGTGGCCGGTTTGTGCTACTCCATCGCTTTAAACTACCTTAACCGCGTTGTGGGCGATAGGAAGATAGGGGAGAGGATTTTCTTCCAAGGAGGAACGGCTTTCAACAAGGGGGTAGTGGCCGCCTTTGAGAAGCTATTGGGACGTCCTATTACCGTGCCCGAGAACCATGAAGTCACTGGAGCCATAGGAGCCGCCCTTCTGGCCATGAGGGAGAGAACATGGAAGAAGTCGAACTTCAAAGGGTTTGACCTTTCCCAAAGGCGTTACGAGATAAAGACCTTCGAATGTAAATCCTGTCCAAACCACTGCTTAATTCGAAGGGTTACCATCGAGGGCGAGAAGGAACCGCTCTTTTACGGTTCAAGATGTGAGAAGTACGATGTCCTAAGACGGAGAAGGAAGTCGGAGATCCCAAACCTTTTTAAGGAGAGGGAGAGGCTTCTTTTCCTACCTTATCCAAGCGAAGAAAAGCTTCCCAAGGATGCGCCTGAGATCGGTATCCCCATATGTCTCTACCTTCACGAGTTTCTGCCGTTTTGGAGGGCGTTCTTTACGGAGCTCGGCTTTCGGGTCGTATTCTCCGATCGCACCAATAAGGAGTTGATCCGAGAAGGCGTTGAGGCAGTTGTGGCTGAGACCTGTTTCCCCATAAAGGTGGCTCATGGGCATGTGCTTAACTTAATTCAAAAAGGCTTAAAGATGATCTTTCTTCCCTCCGTGGTGGGGGTGCCCAAGTTGAAGGAGGATTTTGAGCATTCCCAATCCTGTCCCTATGCTCAGGCCCTTCCTTATGTGATAAGATCGGCCATAAGGTTCGAAGACTACGGAGCTCAACTCCTTTCGCCTGTGGTTCCTTTCGGCTGGGGAGAGGAGGAAGTTGAGGAGTATTTGATCGAATTTGGAAAACAGCTCGGGAAAAGCCCATCTCAAGTGAGGTGGGCTTTAAAGTGCGCCTGGGATTTTCAGAGAAGGTTCGAACAGGGCCTTAAGGTGATGGGGCGTTGGGCTCTTGAGGAACTATTCCGCGGGGAGAAGGCCCTAGTGATAGTGGGGAGGCCTTATAATACGTGTGATCCTGAGGTAAACCTGGATCTACCGGAGAAATTAAGGGACCTTGGCGTTTTGGCGATCCCCATGGACTTTTTGCCTCTGGAAAAAGCCCTTGATCGGGAAGGCATAAGGGAGATGTACTGGCGATATGGTCAGAAGATATTGTTGGCGGCCCATTTGATAAGAGAAGACGAAAGACTTTATCCAGTATACATCTCCAACTTCGGATGTGGTCCTGATTCCTTTATTATTCACTTCTTCAAAGAGATAATGGGTGATAAACCCGCCCTTATTCTGGAGATAGACGAACATAGTGCCGATGCAGGAATCGTGACTAGACTCGAAGCCTATCTTGACAGCCTGAAAAACGCCCCAAAGGCTCTTCCTCCCGTAGTGAAACGAGGTCGTATAGGTGGAGATGTAGGAAGGGTCATATGGATCCCTTATATGTGCGATCATGCTTATGCCTTTAAGGCCGCCTTTGAGGCCTGTGGGGTTCGGGCGGAGGTATTTCCAGAATCCGACGAGGAGACCCTTTATTGGGGGAGGAAATACACGTCTGGGAAGGAGTGTTATCCTTGTGTTTTGACCACGGGCGATATGATAAAGATCACCAAAAGGCCCAATTTTGATCCCAAGAGAACGGCCTTCTTTATGCCTTCGGGGAATGGTCCTTGCCGTTTCGGTCAATATCATCGATTCCACCGAAGGGTTTTGGACGAGCTGGGGCTCCATGATGTGCCCATCTACTCCCCCAATCAAGACGAGACCCTCTATAGGGATTTGGGGATTTTAGGTTCTAAGTTCACCAGGCTTGGATGGTGGGCCATAGTGGGGGTTGATCTTCTTTATAAAAAGCTCCTTGAGACAAGGCCTTATGAGGTCAATCCCGGGGAGACCGATCGGGTTTATTGGGAATGCCTCTGGGGTTTTTGTGACTTGATAAGAAAGGATCCGAAGATAGAGGAGGTGGTTCATTTTCTACTTCAAGCCAGAAAACGCCTAGACTCCATTCCCACCAGGGACAAGGGTTCAAAACCGAAGGTAGGAGTTGTAGGAGAGATTTACGTGAGGCTTAACCGTTTTGCTAATGAGGATGTGATAAGGAAAATAGAAACGCTAGGAGGCGAGGCTCGGTTGGCTCCGCTTGTGGAATGGGTCCATTACATAAACAAGATGGCCAAAAGAAGGGCCAAAAGAAGGGGACATTGGCGGAACCTTTTAGGAGTCCTTTTGAAAGAATATTTTCAAAGGAAGGACGAAAGGCAATTGGCTCAGGCCTTTTATGGTTCCATCGAAGAACCTGAAGAGCCTCCAACCGAACACTTGCTGAAACTCGCTGAGCCCTACGTGCACGATTCCTTTGAAGGGGAAGCCATTCTCACTATCGGTAAGACCATAGATTATGCCTTGAAGGGGGCTTGTGGGGTGGTAAATGTTATGCCTTTTACCTGTATGCCAGGTACAATTACTACCGCAATCCTAAAACGTTACCGTGAGGAAAACGGACACTTTCCAGTTCTAAACATCGCCTATGATGGACAAGAAGGGGGAGATGTGCTTGTGCGCCTTGAGGCCTTCATGCATCAGGTCAGGCAGTACATGGAGAAGTTCGAGAAGGATTCCTACAACTCTGGCAAGGCAACTTTGTAAAAGGTCTAAAGTATCCAGCGTTTCTTTATATTATAGAGACTCAGTACGAAAAGGGAGGTACAGAAAAACAAAAGCATTGAAAAGTCAAAGGAATAAGGGAATATATGGGACCCGTTTATGGCACCGTGTAGAAGGTCAACCCCATAAGTGAGGGGCATTATATAGGAGAGGGGTCTCAAAAATAAAGGCAGCTTGGATATGGGAAAGAATAACCCGCAGAGGAATATCATTGGAAATCTAAAAAGTTGGAAAATGTCTGTGCCTCAAAGACCTCACTTACGGAAGTTGCGATGAACAGCCCCATAAACCTGGAAGCGATGGAGATGAGGATTATGGCAGTCATCACAATGGATAGATGGAGCTGAAAGAGATCCACAAAAAACTGCCACAAAAAGGGGTATAAAGGCGTTTGCAATGCCAAAAAGAATGGCACCTAAGGCCTTTGCCAACATAATAAGCTCGAGCGGTATAGGTGATAAAAGGATTCTATCGAGGGTTTTGCTTTTCTTCTCAAAGGTGATGGTCACCGAAAGCATGGAGGTTGTTCCAAAAAGTATGGATAAGCTCATAACCCCTGGCAGGATGGACAAAAGATCCGTCACGGTGGTACCTGTCCTTATGAAAAACATGCCTGTCCATGCAAAGGGGAAGATTATACCCCAGCTTAATTGGGAGGTTTTAAGTAGTAAGTCTTAATGTCCTTCGAGAATATGGCGAAAAATGCGATTAGGTCTTTCATCCTTCTTTCGTTTGCTTCTCTTCTTTCCTTTTCATCTCCTGAGCCTCAATACCCGTTACCTTTACAAATACATCTTCTAAGCTTGCGTGCATCCTCTTTACCTCTATGACCTCAATCCCTTCCTCCTCCAAAATGTGGATGATATGGCCTGTCCTGAAAGGATTGGCTGATTCCATGCGAATCTCATTATCGGATATCCTTTTGAAATTAAGATCGGGAAGGATACGAGATAGCTTTCCTTCTATCCCATCGTATACCCCGGATAGGGTGAGGATGAGGATATTTCTATCCTTTATCGGATAGATCAGCTCTTCCACATAAGCGATCTTTATGATTTTCCCTTTTACGATAAAGGCCACCCGGTCACATAACCTCTCCGCTTCTTCTATGTAGTGGGTAGTGAGAAATATGGCCGTTCCCTTTTTGTTTAGTTCTTTAAGTACACTTCGTATATGCCTCGCCGATGCTACATCTATCCCGGTTGTAGGTTCGTCGAGGAACAAAATGGGTGGATCATGGATTATACTGGCTGCAATTGCAAGCCTTCTTTTCATGCCCTTTGAGTATTCGGCAAATTTCTTGTTCTTTACAACTTTGAGGCCAAATTGTTGTAAAAGAAATTCTGTTTTTGCCCGTCTCTCTGCCTTTCTCAATCCGTATAACGCTCCACAGAAACAGAGGTTCTCAAAACCCGTGAGCTCTGGATATAAATTACTCTCATCGGGTACAATACCCATGAGATATTGGGCCTTCTTTATATTGTGGGTATAGTCCCTCCCAAAGTATAGGATCCTTCCCCTGGTGGGGCGGGCAAGACCTATGAGCATATTAATGGTAGTGGCCTTTCCCGCCCCGTTCGGTCCCAAAAGGCCGAAGACCTCGCCTTCTCTTACCGCAAAAGAGATCCCCTTGACAGCCTTAAAGGTGCCATAAAACTTTGTCAGATCATAGGCCTCAAGGATGTTCATTTTGCTGAGTTTAAAGGCTTTTCACTCAAAAGGGTTAACTCCTTCGCCACCTTTTTAAGGATCTCCCTTTTACCGTATAGTGAGCCCAATACCTTTTTCGCCCCTCGCAATTCCCGCCTTTCTTAAAACTTGTGCTGGGATACGGCAGCATTTGAGACTCCCATCCTTCTAGCAATAACCCCACACAGAGATCATAATCGAGCAAAAGCCTAAATATCCTCCACCTCGTCTCATCCGAAAGAGCCTTAAATACAAGAATAAGTCCATCAATTTAATATTATTCCCTTTCTTTCTTCGGGTTAAGGGAGGTTTTGTTTTGATAAATGGCAAACGTTATGCTTAAATTGTGAATAAGGTAACAAATTCAAAAGGAAGAAGGAGATGGATAAGGGGCGGAGGGATATGTTGAAGATGGTTGGGTCAGTGACAGGGGGGTTGTTTTTTGCCTAGATGGTAGGCAAGGCTCTTTCTGCTCAGAATGCCTCATCCAAAACTCAGGAGGTGGAAAAGGTTCCGGAACTCCCTTGGCCTTACAAGAAGTTGGATCCCGTGGCGGTTGCGGAAAGGGCTTATGCGGCCTTTTGGAAAGGGGCCTGTTGTTATGGTGCCTTTGAGGGCATTATAGGGGAGTTGAGGGGAAAAGTTGGTTATCCTTATACGGTATTTCCCTCGGAGCTTTTCGTTTTCGGCGAAGGGGGAGTGGCTGGGACCTCAAATCTTTGTGGTGCCTTAAACGGAGCAGTGGCAGTCATATTTATTGTAACCGGAGGTCTTGAAACAGAAATAAGAGAAAAGGCTTTCAAAATAATTCAGGAGCTTTTCCAATTCTATGAACAAGAACCGCTTCCTAAATACAGACCAGAAAATCCGAAGTATGAGATCAAACCCTCTATTGCAAGATCGTCCCTATGTCATATTTCCGTATCAAGATGGTGTAAGGAAAGTGGGTTTAAGGCATTTTCGCCTCAGAGAAAGGAAAGGTGTGGATGGCTTACCGCTTGTGTGGCTAAATACGCGGCGGAGCTTCTTAATCAGAACCTTGAAGGGACGTTTAATGTACCTCATCCGCTTCCTGCCGATGTTCAGTCCTGTAGACAGTGTCATGACAAGGGTGGTATGCTTGAAAATAGCCGTGGTTTAATGGATTGTAACATCTGTCATTTTACCGGGAAAGTAAAAACATCCTTAAAAGGAGGGCCTAATTGTGAGTTTTCTCTCTTGACAAACATGTGAAATAAGAAGGAAAATACTTTACATCATTGTTTAAAGATATATTAAAAAATCAAGGAGGAGGAGGATGGGGGGGATAACGCGAAGGGATTTTTTAAAGCTTTCCCTGGGTACGTTGGTCCTCACGGGAATAGGGGTCGATCTTAAACCCGTCAAGGCCTATGCAGAAGAAGAGCTAAAGATAAAGGGTGCGAAGGAGACTACTACGGTTTGTCCCTATTGTTCGGTGGGGTGTGGGATCATCGTTTATACCAAAAACGGCAAAGTGGTCAACACCGAAGGAGATCCCGATCATCCTATAAATGAAGGAAGCCTCTGTCCGAAAGGGGCATCTCTTTATCAATTGGTTAACAACCCCTATCGTGAACTTTATCCTCTTTATCGAGCGCCCTATTCCACCAGTTGGAAAAAGGTCACTTGGGATTGGGCGCTTGACCGGATAGCCAAGTTGGTTAAGGAAACGCGTGATCAGTATTTTGTGGCCAAGAACGAAAAAGGAGAAGTGGTAAACAGGGTTGAAGCTATAGGTCATGTTGGTTCTGCTGCTCTTGACAATGAGGAGTGTTACATACTTCAAAAGTTCATGAGGGCTTTGGGTCTTGTTTACATAGAACATCAAGCCCGCCTCTGACACTCCCCGACCGTGGCGGCTCTGGCAGAGTCGTTCGGCCGCGGTGCGATGACCAATCAATATAACGATCTTAAAAATGCTGACGTGATTCTGGTTATGGGAGGTAACCCTGCAGAGAACCATCCGGTATCTATGAAATGGATCTTAAGGGCAAAGAAAGACAGGAGAGCGAAGCTTATAGTGGTAGATCCTAAGTTCACCAGGACTGCAGCGAAAGCCGACCTTTATGTCCCGATTCGTCCTGGTACGGATATAGCTTTTTTGGGAGGTCTTATAAAGTACATTATTGATAACGAACTTTATTTCAGGGATTACGTGGTCAATTACACGGATGCCCCATTCTTGGTGGATCCCAATTTCAAGTTGCCTGAGGATCTGGAAGGGGTCTTTTCGGGTTATGATCCAAATACAAGAAAGTACGACAAAGCCATCTGGAAGTATCAGCTTGACGAGAATGGGATTCCCAAGAGAGATCCTTCTTTGAAGGACCTGAATTGCGTATTTCAATTGCTGAAGAAGCATTATTCAAGGTATACAGTAGAGACTGTTTCGGAGATTACTGGGGCTCCGAAGGATAAGATCCTTAAGGCCTACGAGATAATAGGGTCTACCGGAAAGCCTAATAAGGTTACTACTGTATGTTATGCCATGGGTTGGACCCAGCACACCGTTGGCGTTCAGAACATAAGGGCTATGAGCATCGTTCAGCTTCTTTTGGGCAATATAGGAATGGCGGGTGGTGGTATCAATGCTTTAAGGGGCGAATCCAATGTTCAAGGTTCGACCGATCAAGGGCTTCTGTATCACATTTTGCCGGGCTACCTGCCAGTGCCCAAAGCTTCTGAGAAGGACCTTAAAACTTACATCGAGAAAAATACTCCGGTCACTAAGGAACCAAAGAGCCTTAACTGGTGGAAGAACCGTCCGAAATATATCGTAAGTTTACTGAAGGCTTTCTTTGGCGATAATGCCACGAAAGAAAACGACTTCTGCTATGACCTTTTACCCAAAGTAGATGATGGGAAGACTTATAGTTGGTATGACCTTTTTGATGCGATGATCAAAGGTAAGATTAAGGGATTTTTCGCATGGGGTCAGAATCCGGCCTGTTCCTCCGCCAATGCCGGTAAGGTTAGGGAAGCGTTGGCGAAATTAGATTGGTTAGTTCATGTGAACCTTTGGGACACTGAGACCTCTTCCTTCTGGAGAGGTCCGGGGATGGATCCTAAGAAAATAAAGACGGAAGTTTTTCTCCTTCCCTGTGCTTCTTCGGTGGAGAAGGAGGGTTCTATCACTAACTCCGGCAGAATAGCTCAATGGAGATATAAGGCCGTTGAGCCTCCTGGAGAGGCGAAGCCTGATGCGGAGATCATTGACGAGCTCTTTAAGCGCATAAGAGCGCTTTATCAAAAGGAAGGTGGTGTTTTTCCTGATCCGATTCTCAAGCTCAATTGGAACTATGGGAAGGACCACGTGGATACGAAGCTTATAGCCAAAGAGATTAACGGGTACTTCACCGCGGATATTCCGGAACATCCCGTTAACAAAAAAGCCTACCGAAAGGGTGAACAGGTTTTTAATTTCACTTTGCTTCTTGATGATGGGAGGACCGCATGCGGAAACTGGATCTATTCAGGTTCATTCCCCGAAGAAGGCAATATGATGGCCAGAAGAGGCAAGGAGGATCCCACTGGTTTAGGGCTTTTCCCCAACTGGGCTTGGTGTTGGCCTCTTAACCGGAGGATCCTTTACAACCGAGCGAGCGTTGACCCCTACGGGAGGCCTTGGGATCCAGAGAGAGCAGTTATCAAATGGGATGATCAGGCCAAAAAATGGATTGGAGATGTGCCCGATGGTCCACAACCGCCTTTGGCTATGGAAGGAGGAGTTTTACCATTTATAATGAAAACAAGCGGAATGGGCACCATTTTCGGAGCGGGCCTTTCCGATGGGCCCTTCCCTACGCATTATGAGCCAATTGAGTCACCGTTCCCCAACGTGCTTTACAAGAAGGTAAGGTTCAATCCAGTGGCCAGAATCTCCGATACGCCTCTTGATAAGCTCATCCTCGGGGCCGATCCCAAATACCCATATGTAGCTACTACCTATCGGGTGACCGAGCATTGGCAGACAGGTGTAATGACCAGACATACCGATTGGTTGCTTGAGCTTGAACCTCAGATGTTTGTGGAAATAAGCAAGGAACTCGCTCGAAAACTCGGAATCAAAAGCGGCGATAAGGTTTGGGTGATAAGCCCAAGAGGAAAGGTTTGGGCTATAGCCATAGTGACCTCCAGGATTAAGCCTTTGAAGGTTATGGGGCACACCTGTCATATAGTTGGCTTGCCATGGCATTATGGATGGAGATGGCCTGAGGATGGCAGTGGTGGCGATAGTGCTAACCTTCTTACACCTCCGACCTATGATCCTAATACAATGATACAAGAGACTAAGTGTTTTGCGGTAAACATCGTTAAAGCAAAATAGGGAGGCTAACGATGAGGTATGGGCTTCTTATTGTGCCAGATCTTTGTATAGGGTGTAGGGCTTGTCAGGTGGCTTGTAAATCTTGGAATGGCCTTCCTGCGGAAAAGACCAAAAACCGAGGGACTCATGAAAATCCGTTGGATCTCACGGGCTATACCTATAACCGGATAAGGTATATAGAAAAAATAACGCCAAAAGGTGAAGTCCAATGGCTTTTTGTATCCCAGAGGTGTAGACATTGTGGAGAAGCAGCCTGTGTAGAGGTTTGTCCAGTAGGAGCTATGCAAAAGGATGAGACAACGGGGATCGTCTTTTACGACAAGAATACTTGTATAGGGTGTCAGGCCTGTAAACAAGCTTGTCCGTTCAAGATACCCCGGTATGACAAGGAAGGAAAGGTAAGCAAATGCCATATGTGCATCGATAGGGTTAAGGCAGGGCTTGTGCCGGCTTGTGCTAAGGTTTGTCCTACAGGTGCTATAAGGTTTGGAAAAAGGGAAGAACTATCGGATTGGGCGAAGAAAGAGGGGTATAAGGTCATCCATGGAGAAAAAGAACTGGGTGGCCTTGGGGTCATGTTTGCTTTGAGTCAGGAGCCTAAGTATTATGAGCTTGTGGAGAAACCGGTGATAAGAGAAGATCTTATTGCCCTCGGACAGATCCTAAGGGTACTGGCAGCAAAAAAAATCCCCCTTACGAAGTCCTTCATAAGGAAGCTTTTCGCCTAAAGGGGTTTATCTAAAAGGGAGGGGGTATCCCCTCCCTTCCAATTTTTACTTAAGCGGATGGATATCTTTGAGACCATACGTCGATTAAAGGAAGAAAGACCCCATTTAAAAGATCCCCTTGAGCTTTACGAAAAGGTCCTTCGATTTGAGGAAAAGGCTGATGCAGTTTTAAACGAAAGGAAAGGAGGGGAGGCCTTTGGAATAATTGAGGTCTTCACAGAGGTGTTCTCCTTGCCTTGGGAGTGGGGAGAGCTTTTAAAGGAGAAATTTTCTTTAAGGGATAAAGATCCCTTAGAAGATCCGTGGGGTATATTAAGAGTTGAGCTTCCATCACAAGAGGGGCATGAGGAGGACATGAAGAGGATGCTTTTCATATTAAGCAGGCCCTTTTTTAAAAACCTGAGACTCAAAAGCATTAGGGTTGCCTTTTCGGAGAGCAACCGATGTCCCATATGTGGGGAGTACATTTCTTTGAGCCGAATCGATTTTGAGAACAAAAGATATATGGTTTGTCCTTTGTGCGGATATGAGGGAAGAACTTTTAGAATAGGGTGCATGTATTGTCTTAAAAGAAGCTCTGAAATTATCGATCTTTTAGTCGATGAGGATGAGATAAGGGTTGAACTTTGTAGGGAGTGTAATTCTTACAGCAAGAGTTTTCGGGAGGAAACTTATCAGAAGTATAAGGATCCCAATTTAATTGACATAATAAGTCTACCTCTTGAGGCGGTAGCCCAAAAAAGGGGATTTATAAGACGATCTCCTAACGCAATAGGCGTAAAAATGGTTTAGACCAACTCCTTTCCTGCATCAGGTCCTGGTGTTCTTATGAAAATGGACTCAATCTTTATTACTAATGCACCTTTAGTGTCAAGTTGAGGCAATACCTTTTTTACTAACTTCATGGCCTCTTCAAAAGCTGGACCAGAGGTTTCGAGTCGGGCTTTTCCCTTAAATTCATATCCTTTTAAACTTTCCAGATCCCAAAAGGTCACTGCTACAGTGGGATTTTCCTTTAGGTTCTCCAAGCTCTTTTTCATAAAAACATCCACCAACAATAGCTCTTCATCGGATAAGAGCTTTCCCAAAGCAATAGGAACCACATGAGGATCTCCATCTTTCGTACATGTTGCCAAAGCGAAGCCCTTCGCTTTTTTCATAACTTCCTTTATTTCTTCGGTGACTTTGGCCATTTTAAACCTCCTTGCTGTTTTTAAATTTTAATGCTTATAGAGATTTGTTGTTAAGGTTTAAAAAAGGAGGGGATATGGAAAAGGAATTGGAACTTTATGAGATATCCAGAAGGGAATTTTTGAAAGGTTTGTGCTTTTTTTTGCGGCTTTAATAGAGGTTTCGCAAGTAGAGTTTACCAAAAGTTTAGCTCATGCTTTGGAGAAGGCCAAAAAGAAACCACCTTTAATATGACTTGAGGGACAGGATTGTGCGGGATGTACCGTTTCTTTTGCGGGGCTTCTTTCGTCTTCGGTGGCTTCAATAATTCTTGATAAGATTTCCTTAAGGTATCACGAAACGCTTATGGCTTCAGCAGGGGATTTGGCGGAGAAGGTATATCATGAGACAGTAAAGGAAGGTGGGTACATATTGGTTGTTGAGAGATCTATACCGAAGGCAGACGACAAGTTCTGTCTCGTGGGAGGGAGGCCTTTTAAGGAGATAGTCCTTGAGGCCTCGAAGAAGGCTAAATGTATAATAGCAGTTGAAGCTTGTGCCTCTTTTGGTGGGATTCCCAAGGCTACTCCTTCTCAGGGTATAGGCGTTGGGGAGGTGGGTAAGGGGAAACCCATCATAAACCTTCCCCTTTGTCCCGTTCATCCAGAGCACCTTATAGGTACCATCCTTTATATCCTTACAAAAGGTAAGCTTCCTGAGCTTGATGATCATAAGAGGCCAATTATGTTCTTCGGAGAGCTCGTTCACGACAAATGTTCGAGAAGGGAGCATTTTGATCAATGGAATTTCCTTAAGGATTGGAATGATCCCGGTCAGAGGGAATGGTGTCTTTTTGAGAAAGGATGTAAGGGTCCAATGGCCTATTCGGATTGTCCGGTGAGGAAGTGGAACCATGGGACCAACTGGTGCATTGGGTGTGGCGCTCCTCTTACGGGTTGCAGTGAGCCAGGTTTTTATGGTGAGATGTCGCCCATTTATAGTGCCTCTTTGCCTTCAGAAGTTTTTAAGGGTTAAAAACTTAGTGGAGGGAAAAGATGGGGAAGAGAATAGTCGTCGATCCCGTAACTCGTATAGAAGGGCATTTGAAGATCGAGGTTGAGATTGAGGGAGGGAAGGTAAAGGAGGCTTGGAGCTCCGGTACCATGGCCCCGGGTTTTGAGGTCCTTTTGATAAGTCGAGATCCGAGGGATGCTTCTTATGTGATAAGTCGTTTTTGTGGGGTATGTTATAGTGTGCATCAGCGGTGCTCCGCGAGGGCTTTGGATATGGCCTTTGGCGCTCAGGTTCCTTGGGGTGGGAACCTTATAAGGAATTTGGTGATGGGAGCGCAGTACATTTACGATCATCTCCTTCACTTTTATCAGCTTTCAGTCCTGGATTATATCGGCATAAGGGCCGTTTTGGATTACCGAGGAAAGGATAAGGAACTTTTGGCTTTAAGGGATAAGATAAAGGCAGTAGTTGAAGCGAGTGATTCTCATTCCCTTCTTCCTGCTTACAAGCCGGATGAGTATGGCGTTAGGGATCCCGAAGTGGTTTTGACGGCGGTTAAGCATTATCTTGAGGCCTTAAAGGCCAACGCAAAAGCAAGGAACATGGGGGCCATGTGGGGAGGTAGAGCTCCTCATTATCAAAACATAGTGGTGGGAGGTGTTACTTCTTATCCCACGGTCGAAGAGTGCAAAAAATTTAAAGAGATGCTTGATGAACAAAAACGGTTTGTGGAGGAGGCTTACCTTAAGGATGTCATTTATTTTGGAACAGGTCCTTTATGGAAGCTTGCTCAGGATGGCTTTGGCGGAGGGCATAGAAACTATCTAGCCTGTGGGGATTTTCCTCTTGACCCGGAGTGGAAAAATCTGGTCTTTCCAAGTGGGGTGGTATTTGATTTTGATCATAAAGATCCTAAGGTTAAGGCCTTTGATCATAAGAAGATCACCGAGTCGGTGAAATACGCTTGGTACAGGGAGAAGCCGCCGGTTCATCCCTTTGAGGAGGGAACAGGTCTTTGATCTTAACAAAAAGAACGCATATTCCTTTGTTAAGGCTCCACGGTATGAAGGCACACTAATGGAAGTAGGCCCCTTGGCCAGGATGATCATTAAAAAGGAACCTACTCTTTATGAGTTCATTAAGAAAGGAGGAAAAGTAGGGGTTGTGGCGAGGCATCTAGCCAGGGCTCTTGAGGCCAAGTTGATGGTTGAGGCTTGTTACAATTGGCTTGATCAATTGTTTACCGAGATGACGAAGCCCGGTTTTAAGATTCATGACACTGAACATTGGGAAGTGCCAGAGGAAGGGATAGGGTATGGTTTCCATGAGGCTCCAAGGGGGTTCTTGGACATTGGATAAAGATAAAGGAACAAGAAGATAGCAAATTATCAGGCTATAGTTCCTTCCACTTGGAATGCCTCACCAAGGGATGAAAAGGGACAGAGAGGGCCTTATGAAGAGGCTTTGATCGGGGTTACTTGTCCTGATCCTCGCAATCCGATAAACCTCGTGAGGGTCATAAGGTCCTTTGACCCGTGTTTGGCCTGTGCCATACATCTGATAGATCCGGTGACAAATGAGGTTAGGGGGTTTGTAGTAGGGTAAAGGGATCTTTAAGTTGAGTTCGAACTTTTCGGATGCGCTTTAACTGGGTTGCGTAAGGTTCCTATTCCTTCTATTTTTACTTCCACTATATCTCCTTCTTTGAGAGGACCAATGCCACTGGGGGTCCCAGTGGCTATTACGTCTCCCGGTAAAAGTGTCATAATGTGGGAGATGAAAGAAACAAGCTCAAACGGATTGAAAATGAGGTTTTTAGTGTTACTCAATTGACGCCTTTCTCCATTTACCAAGGTCTCCAAGTTTAAATTCAGCGGGTCAATCTCGTTTTCTATCCAAGGTCCAAGGGGGGCGAAGGTATCGTACCCCTTTGCTCTTGTCCATTGCTTTTCCCGTAGTTGAATATCCCTGGCGGTTATGTCATTGAAACAAGTATAACCCAATATGTACTTATGGGCTTCTTCAAGGCTTAGGTCTTTTGCCCTTTTGGAAATCACAATGGCCAATTCGCCCTCATAATCTACCCTTTTGGAAGAAGGAGGAATAACAATGGGTTCCTCGGGTCCTATTACGGAAGTGGAAGGTTTTAAGAATATCAACGGCTCAGAAGGGGCCTTCAAGCCCACTTCTTCGGCATGATCTCGATAATTTAACCCCAAACCTATTATCTTCGTGGGCTCAACGGGTGGAAGAAGCTTTACTTCCTCCAAGGACACAAGGGGGCCAAATCCGCTAAAACCCGAAAAGGGATCCCCTTCGGCAAGAAGCACCTTTTCCCCTTCAAGAATTCCAAAGGATATCCTTTCCTTGCATTTAACCCTGAGGATCTTCACGTCTTTCCTCTGTTTTAAAATTCCTTTGGCATCCTAAGGGGCTTCTAACGGTTTGTCAAGTTTAAAATGGTCTCGTTGACACCTTTTTGGGCTCGGGGTAACTTAACTTTTATGAAAGCCCTCGTCCTTTCAGCAGGTCATGGAAAAAGGATGCGTTCTTCCCTTCCTAAGGTCTTACATCCCATCCTTGGTAGACCCCTTTTGGGATGGGTTCTAAAGGCCCTTGAGCTCCTTGATTGTGAAGAGATCATCGTGGTGTGTGGTCCTGAGAGGTTGGTTCTGGATTTTTTGAGGGATAAAGGTGTTAAGGTTTTGATTCAAGAAGAAAGGCTTGGGACAGGGCATGCGGTTATTGTGGCTGAAAAAGAGCTTTCGGATTTCTCAGGAACTTTACTTATCCTTTACGGTGATACTCCTCTTTTGAGAAGCGAGACTTTAAAAAGGCTTTTGGATCATCATAAGGAAAAAAGGGCCACCCTTACCATTCTTTCGGCGGTCTTAGAGAGCCCCAAAGGGTATGGGCGCATAATTCGGGACGAAAAGGGGAGGCCCAAGAAGATCGTTGAGGAGAGCGATCTTAAGGGTGAACAAAGCAACGAGATAAATGGAGGCGTTTATGCGGTTGAGACTCCCTTCCTTTTTAAGGCCTTAAGGGAGATCAGTCCCAATAACCGACAGGGCGAATATTATCTGACCGATATAGTGGAGATCGCTTACCGCTGGAACGAAAGGGTTGAGACCTTTTTTACCGATTGGCCCTTGGAAGTTTTGGGGGTTAATACAAGGCTTGATCTTTCAAAGGCTCAAGAGGTTTTGAGAAAAAAGATAGCGGAAAAGTGGGCCTTGGAAGGGGTAACGATTGAAGACCCTAAGAGCACGTGGATTGAACCTGAGGTCACCATAGGGAAAGATACGGTGATAAGGCCTTTTTGTTTTTTAAGGGGGAAAACCTCTATAGGTCCCAATTCCACTATAGGTCCCTTTGTTGAAATAATCGATTCCGAGATTGGTGAAGGCGTGAGGGTCGATTTTTGTTCCCATATTGAGGGGAGTTTCATAGGAAATTATTCCAAAGTGGGCCCCTTCAGTAGGCTTAGACCTGGAACAAGGCTTGGAGAGGGGGTTAAAGTAGGTAATTTTGTGGAGATTAAAAACTCTCGTTTGGGAAGAGGCAGTAAGGCCAATCATCTTGCCTATTTGGGGGATGCGGAAATAGGCGAAGAGGTGAACGTGGGAGCCGGCGCCATCACCTGTAACTTTGACGGAAAAACAAAACACAGAACCATCATCGGTAACAGGGTCTTTGTCGGAAGTAACGTCTCTTTGGTTGCTCCGATAGTTGTGGGGGATGATGCCACCATTGGAGCCGGTTCGGTCATAACCAAGGAGGTCCCCGAGGGAAGCCTTGCTGTTGAAAGAGGCAAACAAAGGATCATACCCAATTGGTCTCGACGGAGAAAGTAAAATATGTGTGGCATTATAGGGTATCTAGGACCTCGACCTCCTGTTGAGGTTTTATTGGAAGGCTTAAAAAGGCTTGAATATCGGGGGTATGATTCAGCAGGAGTAGGGGTTTTCCATGGCAAGGAAGTGGTCATAAGGAGGTGTGAAGGAAAGATAAGGAGGCTCGAAAAGCTCCTTGAGGGGATGAGGGTCTCTGGAAAGGTAGGGATAGGTCATACCCGGTGGGCCACTCACGGGGAACCAAACGAAAAAAATGCCCATCCCCACAAGTCAGGAAGGGTCAGTGTAGTCCATAATGGGATCATTGAAAATTACCTTTCTCTAAAGGAAGAGCTCAAAGGGAGGGGGAGGGTCTTTCATTCGGATACCGATAGCGAGGTGATTGCTCATTTGATAGATGAAGGGCTTAAGGAAGGGCTTGAGGTGGAAGAGGCGGTTAGACGGGCTTTACAGAGGCTTGAAGGCTCCTATGCCATTTTGGTCCTAATTGATGGTTTTTCGGAACTTTTGATAGGCGCCAGAAAAGAAAGCCCGCTTCTTTTGGGCATTGGGGAAGGAGAGTTTTTCCTCTCTTCAGATGCTCCGGCCATCATTCATTGGACAAGGGACTTCGTATTTCTTGAGGATGAGGAGATAGCCGTAATTAGGCCAGAAGGTTTTAGGATCTTCGATCTTAAAGGACGAATAAGGGAAAAAAGCGCCATAAGGGTCGATTGGTCACCTACAATGGCGGAAAAGGGCGGTTATAAGCATTTCATGCTAAAGGAGATCCACGAACAGCCACATGTGCTTATAAATACCCTTCGGGGGAGGATAAATGAGGAGGAGGGAAAGGTTCAATTTGAAGGCTTTCCCTTTACGGATGAAGAAATTAAGCGCTTTCAAAGGGTGGTCCTTGTGGCCTGTGGGACCTCTTGGCATGCCGGTTTAATTGGGGAGAGATGGCTCGAGAGCCTTGCTGGGATTGAGGCAAGGGCGGAGATTGGTTCAGAGTTCCGTTTCCGGGACCTTTTGGGCGATGAGAGAACACTTCTTGTTGCTGTGTCCCAATCTGGAGAGACCGCTGATACCCTTCAAGCCGTAAGGGAAGGTAGGAAAAAGGGGTTTAGGACCCTGGGGATATGTAACGTATTGGGTTCAAGTTTGACTCGGGAAGTGGAGGGAACCCTTTTTACACGGGCTGGTCCTGAGATAAGCGTGGCTTCAACAAAGGCCTTTTTGGCTCAATTAGGGGTCCTCTTTCTTTTGGCCCTTTATTTGGGTCAGAAAAGAGGAAAATTGAGCGAGGAAAAGGTGAGGTCCTTTATTTTCGAGTTGAGGAGATTGCCTCACTTGATGGAAGAGGTCTTAAAAAGGAACGAGTTCTTTCAAGAACTTGCGAAGGACTATTACAATTACACCAATTTCCTCTACCTGGGGCGGGGCCTATCTTATCCTGTAGCCCTCGAAGGGGCTTTAAAGCTAAAGGAGATATCCTATGTTCATGCTGAGGGTTATCCTGGAGGCGAGATGAAGCATGGTCCCATTGCCCTAATAGATGAAAGGATGCCTAGTGTGGTCATCGCTCCGAGGGATCATACCTATGAGAAGATGTTGGGCAATATAAAGGAAATAAAAAGCCGAGAAGGGAAGGTAATAGCCCTTTTAAATCAAGATGATCCCCAAGTAGAGGCTCAGGTGGATGTGACCATAAGAGTTCCTTTTACCCCTTCGCTTTTGAGTCCCTTTGTGACCGTTTTACCGCTTCAGCTTTTCGCTTATTATGTGGCCGATTTTAAAGGAACTGACGTGGATCAACCGCGGAATCTGGCAAAGAGCGTGACGGTAGAATGAGGGACCCGGAACTTCTGCTATCTAACCTTAATCCTCAACAAAAAGAGGCAGTTTTAGCACCGGAAAGGGCCCTTTTGGTATTCGCCGGAGCTGGAAGCGGAAAGACAAGGGTTTTGACCTATAGGATCGCCTATTTGATAAGCACAAGAAGGGCGAAACCCCATGAAATAATGGCCCTTACCTTCACCAATAAAGCGGCCAATGAGATGAAGGAGAGATTACAAGGCCTTTTGGGGGAGCTACTGGAAGGGCTCTGGGTTGGGACCTTTCACGGGATAGCGGCAAGGATTTTGAGGGTCTTTGGTTCGCATCTTAACTTGAGAAGCGATTTTGTCATTTATGATGAGGATGACCAGGTGAAGCTTCTTGAGAAGATCCTCAAAAGCATAGATATTGATCCGAAGGTTTTTTCTCCTTCTAAGATTCTGAAGGAGATAGAAAGAGCAAAAAACCGAGGAATTGGACCAGAAGCCTATGAGCCCAATCCCTTCGATTTATTCCAAAAAAGGACCGCTCAAGTTTATATGGCTTATCAGGAGGCCTTAAGGGAGGCCAATGCCCTTGATTATGGGGACCTTCTGCTTGGGTGGTATAAGTTGCTTCAAATTCCAGAGGTAAAGGCTTATTTTCATCGGCGTTTTAGGCACATCTTGGTGGATGAGTACCAGGATACCAATTACATTCAATACTTCATCTTAAAAGAACTATATGGTCCTCAAACGAGCATAATGGTCGTAGGCGATGACGATCAATCCATTTACGCTTGGAGAGGGGCGGAGCCGGGGAATATCTTACATTTTCAAAAGGATTTCCCGGGCGTGAGGGTAATAAAACTTGAACAGAATTACCGTTCGACCAAGACAATCCTGGAGGGAGCAAATGCCGTTATCTCTCGGAATCAAATAAGAACACCGAAACGCTTGTGGACCCAGAATCCCGAGGGTAAACCAATAGTCCTTTATGGAGCTCAGGACGAAAGGGAGGAGGCCCTTTGGGTCGCTCAAAAGATCGTGGACTCCAAAAGGCCTTTTTCCCATTTTGCCGTCTTTTATCGGATCACCGCCCAATCCAGGGCCCTTGAAGAGGCTATGATCAAATTGGGAATCCCTTACGTGATAGTAGGAGGGCTTGGGTTTTATGAGCGAAAGGAGATAAAGGATCTTTTGGCCTATTTGAGGCTGGTACTCAACCCTCAGGATGAGATAAGCCTCCGAAGGATAATAAACGTACCACCCCGAGGGATAGGGCCTAAAACGCTCGGGAAAATCGAATTAATAGCGCAAAGGGAAGGCCTTCCGCTTTGGGATGCCCTCAAAAGGGCAGTTTCGGAAAAAGGGGAACTTAATGCCCATCAGGCCTTAAAGGGGTTTGTGTCCTTAATAGAGGATCTGAGAAGCAAAAAAGAAGTCCTTTCTCCCGAAGGACTTCTTCAAGAGCTCACCAATAGGATCCGTTATTTTGAATACCTTCAAAGTCTTGAGGGTTCTATTCAAAGGATAGAAAACGTCCAGGAGTTTTTTGAGGCCTTAAGCGAACAAGAGGGAAGTCTTGAGGAGATCATTCAGCATGTGAGCCTTTTAAGCGACGTTGACCAGTTGAAGGACCGTTCAAGCGTGGTCCTTATGACCCTTCATAGCGCTAAGGGGCTTGAGTTTCCGGTGGTATTTATCGTTGGGCTTGAGGAGGGGCTTCTTCCTTATTACTTGAGGGTTCAAAACCCCATGGAGCTTGAGGAGGAGAGAAGACTTTTTTACGTCGGTATGACGCGGGCTCAGGAAGAGCTCTATTTGAGTTACGCCGTAAGAAGAGGGCTTTTTGGAAAAAACCTGGATAGGGTTCCTTCTCGGTTTTTGGAGGAGTTGCCTTCCGAGATTTTAAAAAGAGAAGGCCGATACCATTTTTACCGGCCAAAGGAATGGGCGTGGAAGAGCGTCTTTTGGCCATTTTGATCTTCTTTTCCACCTATTTGGGGATAGCCATAGGAAGTATTCCGGGTCTCGCCATCGATAGGACAGGAATAGCCATACTTGGGGCTACCGCTATGATTACCTTTGGTCTGGTTAAAATTGAGGAAGCCTTAAGCTTCATACATGTTCCTACGCTTTTATTGCTTTATGGCCTAATGGTCCTTTCGGCCCAGTTGAAAGTAGGCGGGTTTTATACCCAAATGGCCCTCAAAATCGTTCAAGCCTTTAAAGGGCCCAAAAGGTTTTTGCTTTTGATGATGGTGGTATCGTCTTTATTGTCAGCCGTTTTGGCCAACGATATAGTTTGTTTGGCCTTCACTCCGGTCATTTGCCTTTCTATGCTTAAGCTGAAAGTTAACCCCATTCCCTTCCTTTTGGGACTTGTTATGGCCTCAAACATAGGTTCGGCCTCCACTATCATAGGGAATCCTCAAAACATGTTAATAGGACAAGTGGGGAAGCTCCCCTCTGGGGAGTTCATCCTGTGGTGTGGTCCGCCTTCGGTAATATCTCTATTTTTAAGCTATTTGTTTTTGATACTTTTTTACCGAGGAAAATGGTACCTCAAGGATGATCAGACGGGCTTCGAATTGGAAGAAGAGCCTTTGCAATACGATCCCCATCATACCAAGAAAGGCCTAATCCTCACCGCTCTTTTGCTTTTCGGCTTCTTTACCCCAATCCCCAGGGAGGTTTTGGCCATTACGGTTGCCGGGGTTTTACTTTGTAGTCGTTACATTACCACCCGGGAGATCTTGTCTTTTGTGGATTGGCATCTTTTGGCTTTATTTGTGGGATTATTCGTCATAATAGGAGGAGTCTCGAAATTTAACATTCCCCAAAAAATCCTTGGAGAGTTAAGGGCTTTTGGGTTTGATCTTCAAAATCCGAAAGTCCTTACCGTGATAACCCTTGTTTTGAGTAACATCCTGAGCAACGTTCCGGCGGTGACGTTAATCATTCATAATTTTGACCTTTCCTTAAAAGAACACCTTTACCTTCTGGCCTTAGTAAGTACTTATGCGGGTAACCTCATAACTATTGGCAGTATCGCAAACCTTATAACCATCGAACAGGCCTCTCGTTTCAATGTGAAGATCACCTTTAAAGGATATGCAAAATGCGGCATCCCTATCACCTTTTGCACGGTATTGATAGGGTTTTTGTGGTGGTCGATTTTTGGAAGCTTCATAAGAGATTAAGAGTCATACCATCGGTTGCCGCTATAACTGGAAGGCCAAGTTCTTGTGACAACTCTTGAGCAAGCTTGGAAGGGCCCATCTTTAAAATGGTCATTCCAAAGTGGGTGAGGATTGCCTTTTGGGGCTTTGTTTCACGTAAGATCTCCTTTACATCGGGTATGGTCAGATGTTTGATCCTTTCATCCCTTTCTTGAGCCCTTACCACGTTTATGACCAATATCTCAAGGTCCTTATAAGTTTCAAGAAGAGCCGGGAAGAAGAAAGTGTCACTGATAAGACCTATTCTTTCGTCAATTATAAGGCCATAGGTCTCCACATCATGAAGGTGCCTTAAGGGCGTTCGGAAAGTTAAACCGTCCAGTTTATAAGTTCCACCTTCCTTTAGAATATGAATATCCTTTAGGTAATTCCTGAGATACTTCAGCACCACCGGGTCGTCCTCCAAGGCGTCCTGGGGAGCGAAAAGAATCCCCCTTTTATGCCAACCGCCTTCGGTCATGGCTTCTATCATGACATTTACATCAGCTGAATGGTCAAGATGCCTGTGGGTAAGGATGATGCCGTCAAGTTTTGTTGGATCAAGACGAGGGTGCGAGGAAAGGACCCGGAGAAGGGCACCAGGCCCAGGATCTATCAATATCCTTTTTCCCTTAAGTTCAAGCCACAATCCTCCTGAGGCTCTTAATTGCTTAAATACCACAACTCTGGCCCCTCCTGTCCCCAAGAATTTCAAGAAGTCCTTACCCCTTTCCATAAAAGACCTTCCCCCTCTTTGCCGAGTAGTTTTAGGGCATTTTTGAACAAAAGGGCCTCTTTTTCCTCTTCCGAAATGGGGACTTCTTCCAGGGCTTTAAAGTAGCGCTTTGGCCCGAGAAGCGGGTAATCGGTGCCAAAAAGCATTTTGGAAGGGACTATTTCTAAAGCCACCTTTAAGACCTTCGGGTCATAAAGGAAGGGAAGGGCTGCTGTATCGTAATAGACGTTCTGGGCCATATCCCTTATTTCGGGCATAAGCTCGTAAAATAAAAAACCACCTCCCAAATGGGCCAAAACCAGTTTCACCCCTTCTGAGGCCTTCACCAAAAGCTCTATGTCCTTCAAGGAAATCTCCCCTTTACCCGGATAGGAATGCCCCACAGGTTCGTTTACATGTACCAAGGCTATGAGATCCAAATTCCGGATAACGTGAAAAAGTTCCTTAAGAAGCCCCTTGTCAAGGGGACCTTTCCCGTAAGTTCCCGGAGCGAGTTCCCCTGCGCCCTTTGCTCCGAAGCGGCGTGCTCTCTCTAACTCCTTAAAGCCCCCGTCATCGAGCGTAAAGGTAACAAAGGGAAAAAGTCGGGGATACTTCTCATAGGCCTCAAGAAGATAATCGTTCTCCCTTTTGCACCAATCGAGCTCCTTCCAAGGAAATCCGCATATTACCGCCCCTAAAAGGCCTTCTTCCTCTATCATATTCAAAACTTCCTCAATCCCCACCATCTTGGGTTTGGGATCACCATAAAGAAGGCCAAACAGAGGGTCCCTTCGGCAGAGCTCTTCCCGCTTTTCCCTGGCTTGGGGAGAAAACACATGCACATGAAAATCAAAGGCCTTCACAGGAAAAGATTAACAAAAGCTTTAAGCCCAGTAAATGAAGTGCATCTTTCAAAATATATTTTAATTATAAAGGATATGAAGCAGTTCAGGGTAGAAGATTTAAACGCTCTTCTTTTGCTATCTTTGGAAATTATTCCAGCTTTAGTTTTTATTCATAAAGGTGGCAATTTGCTTTATGTAAACCGTGCCTGCGATGAAGCATTGGGGTACAGCCGTGGAGAAATCCTTAATATGCCTTTTTGGGAGATAGTCCATCCCGAACATAGGGAGATGGTGAAAGAGCGGGCTTTGAAACGCTTAAAAGGTGAAATGGTGCCCGAACGGTATGAGATGAAGGTGCTATGCAAAGGTGGTGTTGAGAAGTGGTTTGATATGTGGGTTAAGCTTGTGGAACTTAAAGATGGGCCGGTTATTCTCGCTAGTGCTTTAGACATTACCAAATTGAAAGAAAAGGAAGAAGCATTGAAACAATTGAACTATGAGCTCGATGAGATAGTACAAGAGAGAACTTATAAGCTTTTAAGTGTTACAAAAAATATGGAGACACTTCTTTATGCCATATCTCACAATTTAAAATCCCCCTGAGGGCCATTGAGGGGTTTGCGGAATTGTTGGAATTAAGCTTGAAGGAAGTTTTGTCCGAGAGAGCTCTTCATTACCTTAATAATATACTTCGTGCCTCGCGGCGTATGAGAAAAATGTTGGAGGACCTTTCGAGGTATTCAAAGATAGGTTTAAAAGGCGTGGTTATGGAAGCGATATCTGTTGAGGATGTGTCAGAGAACGTGCTTTTGAACCTTAAAGAAAAGATAACCAGCAAAAATGGAGAAATTTCCATAAAAAACCGATTCCTCACGTAAAAGCTGACAGGACTCTGTTGGAGCTAATTCTTTCGAATCTAATCGATAATGCATTGACTTATGTATCAAAGGATACTTCACCCAAGATCGAGATAAGTTCTCTTCAAGAAGGCCAATACGTGGTTATTTCGATAAAGGACAATGGAATTGGCATACCCCACAAGTTTCACGAAAAGATATTTGACCTTTTTCAGCGACTTCATTCTGAAGAGGAATATCCGGGTACGGGGATGGGATTGGCTATCGCCAAGAGAGCCGTTGAGCTTTTGGGAGAGGAGATCCGAGTGGAGTCAGAAGTTGGAGTTGGGAGCACCTTTTTGTAAAGCTTAAAGGAGTTTGAAATAATGGTACTTTTAGTGGAAGATGATGCTATGGATGTGGAGCTTTTCGAAAAAGCTTGGGAGTATATTGGTTCGAAGGGGGAAATCTGTATTGCTAATTGGGGCGAAAAGGCAATAGAGATGGCGAAAATCCTGCCAAATTTGGTGATACTTGACCTAAACTTGCCCGGACTTGATGGGTTTGAGGTTCTTAAGGAGCTTAAAAATGACCCCTTTACAAAATGGATTCCGGTCGTTATCCTCACTTCTTCGCCCAAAGAAGAGGATTGTAAGAGATGTTATGAACTAGGAGCAAATGCTTACGTGGTTAAGCCTTCTTCGTTTAAAGAACTTGTAGAACTCGCTAAGACGATAAGGGATTTCTGGCTTTTCTTTAACAAAATCCCCAAAGGGGTGCAGTTTGAGTATTAAAGTACTTTATTTGGAAGATAATGTTTGGGATATAGAGCTGGTTAGGGAAGCACTCTCAAGGGGTGGTCAATTTGAAGTTAAGGATGTTAGGTCCATTGAAGAACTTAAAGAAGCTTTAAAGAGTTCTCAATTTGATGTGGTTATAACAGACCTTCACGTTTTAGGGGTGGAGGGAACGGAGATAATTGAAGTAATAAGATCAATTGCTCCCTTTATTCCTATTATAATCCTAACTGGGACAAGTTCAGAGGAGCTTGCCCTTCAATACATAAAAAGTGGCGCGTGGGATTATGTGATAAAAAGCTCAAAGCACATAAGGAAGCTTCCCCACACGATTTCTTTGGTTCTCGATAGAAAGAAACTTTTAGAAGAATATGAAACAACCGAGAAGGCTTTAAGGGCATTTAAGGATAGCGTTTCTTCACTTATAGACGCTCTTCCGGTTGGTGTTCTCGTTTATAAAGGAGAACACCACATTTTTGTGAACAAAGCCCTTGAAGAACTTACCGGCTTTGATCGAACGGAATTGTTGAGGATGCCTGGAGCGGGTATTGTTCATCCTGAAGATCAAAAAATGGTGAAGGAGAGGATAAAACTCAGAGAGAAGGGCTTCAAAGTACTGGAAAGTTACGAGTTTCGAATCCTTCGAAAAGATGGAGAAGTAAGATCGATAGAATTTTATACGCATAAGATCCATTGGGGTGAGGCCGAGGCCTATTTAGGGGTTTTCTTTGACATAACCCAAAGGAAAAAGGCGGAAAGGGAAAAGGACGAAGTGTTTTCTCGATTGAAATCATTGCTTAATGAGGTAGTTGAGGCCTTTTCTTTAGCTGTTGAATTTCGAGATCCCTATACGATGGGGCATAAGAAGAGAGCTACGGAGTTAAGTGTGGTCATAAGTAATGAACTCGGGCTTGATCCGGAGAAGATAGAAGGCGTGAGGGTAGCTGCATTGCTTCATGATCTTGGAAAGGCCGTAGGGGTACCACTGGAGATATTAAATAAGCCGTCGAAACTCAATGATCTCGAGTTTTCCTTCGTCAAAGCCCATCCCGAAATAGGGTGGAGGATTTTGAAAGAGGTTGATTTCCCTTGGCCTGTGGCCGAAGCCGTTCACCAACATCATGAGAGGCTTAACGGTTCGGGGTATCCTCGAGGTTTAAAAGGGGACCAAATCATAATAGAGGCTCGGATAATAGGAGTGGCCGATGTGGTAGAGGCTATGACCTACCATAGGCCTTATAGGCCACCTTTGCCTTTAGAAGAGGCTCTTAAAGAAATAAAGGAGAATAAAGGTATACTTTATGATCCCCAAGTGGCGGATGCGTGTTTGAGAGTTTTTGAGAAGGGTTTCTCATTTGTGAAAATTTAGCCCCAAACCACCTGGTCTTTTCCTCTCCTTTTTGCCTCATACATGAGATCGTCGGCCCTTTTTAAAATGGACTGAGGTGTGTCCCCATCCCTATATTCGGTTACCCCGAAACTGGCCGTTACCAAACGAGGAAAAAGTGTTTCACTCCCCTCAAGGTTTTTTCGCAACTGTTCACAAACTTTAGTCGCGTCTTTCAAGGAAGTATTGGGAAAAAGGATCGTAAACTCCTCTCCCCCAAAACGGGCTAAAAGGTCGATCTTCCTTAATCTCCTCCTTGTTACATCCACCACAAACTGAAGGAGTCTGTCTCCTGCCTGGTGGCCATAGGTATCGTTAAAGTCTTTGAAATTATCCAAATCGAATAAGGCCAAAGAGAAAGTATTACCCCCTCTTCTTGCCCTCTCGATCTCCTCTTCAAGCCTTTGAAGGAAATACCTTCGATTATAAGCCCCCGTCAATGGATCGGTTATGGAGAGTTGGTAAAGTTCTTCTTCCAACTTTTTGTAATAGGTGACATCCATTGCGTAATGGAGGTACAAATCCCTGTCAAGAGGAACCCACCAGGTCTCCCAAAACGTACCCTCTAACTTTATGATGTCCCTTTTTGGTTTATCCTCCTTTAATGCCTCATCAGCACGGCAAAAATAACACTTTGTCCCCGGAAGAGGGCTTCCAGTTTTGAGGTAAAATTCCCTTTCTTTTTCGGAGATGAAATTGAGCTTATGAATTCCTTCCCAACAGTATTGTCCCACCTTTGAACCGAAAAGCCTTTCACCAGTCTGATTCTGTTGAATGATTTTACGTTCCCAAGTTATAAGAAAAGCCCCCGCGGGAATCCCTTCAAGCATCAAGGAAAGGTGCCTCTTTTCCCGCATTAATTCCTCTTCCAAACGCTTTTGAGGGGTGATGTTCATGAAATAACCCAATACGCCCTTTTGACCTCGGAAATTAATCGGAGCTACATATCCTATACACCACAGGATATCTCCTCTTTTAGTTATTACCCGGAAAATATAGGGCTCAGAGCGTTCGCCCCTCAACATGGCCAAAGCAGCTTCCCTTACTCCTTCCCGGTCCTCAGGATAAACGGGATCAAGGGGGTGCATATTTAAGAGTTCCTTTTCGGTAAAACCCAAAGCGTTGATCATATTGAGGTTTACCATCTTGAATCTTCCATCTTGGGAAATCCACATGGGAATAGGGGCGCTTAGGAAAATGGAACCCACAAGCCCTCTACAATCATCGGAACAAAGGTTTGATATAAACTTTTCGAAGAGTTTTCCCATTTTTAACTACTCATAATCCATGCCAAAGGATCATCTCTTCATCTGTCGCTACAACACCTGTTACCCCTTTTGCATCTTGCATGGCCAAAAATATGGCACACTTCACCATACTATCCGGTGATACCCATCCCTTTCTTTCCTCCTCTTTGGTCCAAGACCGCATTCCTTCGGTATCAACGGGTTTTTTGGTTTAAGCCCATTGACCGCTATATTACTATATTATATTTTCCCAATTCAGAAGCAAGCCCCCAGGTCAATCTATCAAGACCTGCTTTGGCTACTGCGTAAGCCACACCAGTAATATACGGTTCCTAGGTCTTTTTCATCGGCTGCAAGTGAGGAGATATTTATGATGCTTCCCCTTCCCCTTTTTATCATATGTGGAGCAACAGCTTTACTACATAGAAAAGCACCCGTAAGGTTTACCTTTAAGGCAAGTTCCCATTGTTTTAGAGTTGTCTCAAGTATGGGGACCGGGAAAGCAACTCCAGCATTATTAACAAGTATGTCTATCGCACCAAAGGTTTCGACCGTGACTTCCACCATCTTTTGGACACTCTGTTCATCGGTTACATCGCACTTTACTGCTATGGCCTTACCCCCGAGGGATTCTATTTCTTTTACCGTATCATAAATGGTGCCTTTGGGCTTTCCCTCTTTAGGGGCGTCAGTCCTTGCCGCTACTACGACTTTAGCCCCTTCTCTAGCAAAACCTATGGCTATGGCTCTTCCAATACCCCTACTCGAACCGGTAACAATAGCCACTTTTCCTTCGAGTTTCATTTTCTCCTCCTCTTGAGAAAAACTTTCTTAAAATATGAAAATTATAGCAAAATCTCCTAAGTGACAAGGACAACCCGATGATCGAGGTTGAAGTAAAAGTTAGGGCCGATCTTGAGAAGATAGAAAGAAAGCTCTTGGATACAGGTGCTCGGTTCGAAGGCGAATTTTATGAGGAGGACCTATATTTTGACTCACCCCTCAGGGATTTTTCTTTAAGTGATGAGGCTTTGAGGATAAGGTTTCAAGAAAAAAAGGGGATTTTTACTTACAAGGGGCCAAAGCTTGATCCGATAAGTAAAAGCCGTGAGGAGATAGAGGTTGAAGTTTGCGATCCTTCCAAGTTGAGGGGGATCCTTCTTAAGCTTGGCTTTAAAGAGGCGGGATGGGTCAAAAAGAGGAGGAAAAAGTTCGAGCTTGACTCATTTAAAGTCTTTCTTGACGAAGTGGAGGGACTCGGAGGGTTTGTGGAGATAGAAACTAAGGCAGAGGGCTCTTACAAGGAGCTCCTTCAGAAAGCCTTGAAGTTATTGGAGAAATTGGACCTTAAAGGAGAACTTATAAGGGAATCCTATCTGGAATTGCTCCTCAAAAAGGGCCGACCCTAAGACTTTTGACAAACCCCTTGGTGAAAGCTAAGATTCCTTTAAGGGATGAAGAGACTTCTTTGTGTCTTAAGCCTTGTGTTTCTGCCAAGTCTTCTCCTTTCGCAAGAGAAAATGTTTCTTCTTGAAGCTGAGGGCATTATCAATCCTCCAATGGCCAATTATATCGTGAGGGGGATAGAAAGGGCTGAGAGGGAAGGGTGTCCCCTCATAATTCAGCTCGATACCCCTGGAGGGTTGATGGATTCCATGAGGCAGATCGTTAAGAAAATGCTCACCTCCCAGGTCCCCATAATCGTCTATGTGGCTCCAAGTGGATCAAGGGCAGCTTCGGCTGGTGTTTTTATAACGCTCGCTTCCCATATCGCCGTCATGGCCCCGGGTACTCACATAGGGGCAGCTCATCCGGTTGAACTCGGTGAGAAGAAGATGGATGAGACCATGATGAAAAAGGTCCTAAATGACGCGGTGGCCTTCATAAAGACGATAGCCAAGGAAAGGAAGCGAAATGAGATATGGGCTGAAAAGGCCGTAAGGGAATCGAGTTCCATCACTGCTGAAGAGGCTTTAAGGCTTGGAGTGATAGATATGGTGACTTCTACTTTAGAGGAGCTTTTGGAAAAGCTTCATGAACGAAAAGTCCTCGTGGAAGGTCAAAAGGTCTTTCTTTTGAAGACGAAGGGCGCTGAAGTCGTTAAACTCAAAATGACCTTTCGAGACAGATTGCTTCACACCCTCTCCAACCCGATGATCGCTTATATCCTTTTGATGCTGGGTATTTACGGGCTTTTCTTCGAGCTCTCCAATCCAGGGGCTATCTTCCCAGGGGTAGTGGGTGGGATATGCATCATTTTGGCCTTTTTCGCCTTTCAAATGTTGCCCGTGAACTACGCGGGGATAGCTTTAATAATTCTGGGTATAATTCTTTTGATATTGGAGGTTAAGATCCATAGCTATGGGCTTTTATCGATGGGAGGTATTATATCCCTTATGTTGGGCTCTCTGATGCTTATAGAGAGTCCTGCTCAGTATTTGAGGATATCGCTACTTGTGATTTTGCCATTTGTAGTGGTTTCAGCGGGATTTTTCTTGTTCGCCTTAACGATGGTCATAAAAGCCCAACGCCGAAAGCCCATAACCGGCAAGGAAGGATTGATAGGACAAAGGGGAAAGGCCTTAACGGACCTTGTGCCTACAGGGAAAGTAGAGGTTTTGGGGGAGATCTGGGAGGCCTATTCGGACGAGGCGATCCGGGCAGGTGAGCTCGTTGAAGTCATTGGGGTTGAAGGATTAAAAGTAAAAGTGAAAAGAAAGGAGGGAGAGTAGATGGGTCCTATATTTTGGTTCCTTTTGGTGATTCTCATTTTGATCCTCGTGAGCTCCTCTATTAAAGTTTGCCGCGAGTACGAACGAGGGGTGGTCTTCCGGTTAGGGAGGTTTGTGGGGGTTAGAGGCCCTGGGCTTTTCTTCTTGATCCCAGGGGTGGAAAGGATGGTGAAGGTGAGTTTGAGAACCGTAGTTATGGATGTTCCCCCTCAGGATGTTATAACCAGGGATAACGTCTCCATTTCGGTTAACGCGGTGGTTTACTTCAGGGTTTTTTCCCCCGAAAAGGCGGTCATTCAAGTGGAAGACTTCTATTATGCCACTTCCCAACTTGCTCAAACCACATTAAGGAGTGTGGTTGGACAAGTGGAACTTGATGAGATACTGGCTGAGCGGGAGAAGATAAACCAAAGGCTTCAGGAAATCCTGGATAAGCATACCGATCCTTGGGGCATTAAAGTGACGCTTGTGGAGATAAAACACATAGATCTACCGCAGGATATGCAGAGGGCCATGGCCAAACAAGCCGAAGCGGAAAGGGAAAGGCGGGCTAAGGTTATAAATGCCGAAGGCGAATTCCAGGCGGCTCAGAGGCTTGTGGAAGCAGCAAAGCTCATGGAAGCCCACCCCTATGCCTTACAGCTCAGGTATCTGCAGACCCTGAGAGAGGTCGCAGCTGAGAGAAATTCCACAACCCTGTTTCCTGTTCCAATTGACCTATTTGAGCCATTTATAAGGAAATTTAAGGAAAAACCGGCTGACTCTTGATCTGGTTTTCGCTTGCTCTTATTTCGGCCATCTCTTGGGCGACTGCCGATTACCTCACTAAAAAATGGTATTTCTTCCTAACGCCCTTAGAGATGGCCTTTTGGAGGTATTTTTGGTGTTTGCCCTTCCTGTGGCCCTTTTTCTTTTTGGCCCCTTCGCATTGCTCGAGTTTGGAGTTTTGGAAGGGCATTCTTAAGCTTTTACCAGTCGAACTTTTGGCCACTTTTTTTTACGCAGCCTCGATAAGGACCTCCCCCCTATCTTT
>Ga0185307_1000054_pt1 | contig 78474 bp, 76 predicted proteins | sample LHCtaG_FD_128010 | JGI IMG/M metagenome (GOLD analysis project Ga0185307, IMG submission 128010) | Hot spring microbial communities from Little Hot Creek, USA to study Microbial Dark Matter (Phase II) - LHC4sed_matched (SPADES... | ecosystem: Environmental > Aquatic > Thermal springs > Hot... | reverse complement strand
TGGGGCATCGGCACGACCATGCAGACAGCGGGCGGAGGCATAATATTCATAGGAGCCATAATAACAGTGATAGGCCTCATACTAAAACCCAAAGCAAAAGTAACCATTTAGAAGACAGTAAATCCAAATACATGTATTGGAAGGGGCGCTTCACGAGAAAGAGCCACTGTAATCGAAGAGCTTGAAACAGAAATGTTATCACTAAAAAGGGTGAGGGTAAAGTCAGAAGAAGCATTGCTAAAACTATTAAACGGGAGATTTAACGGCTTTTCGAACTCTAGCTCCTCTACCAGCCTTCTTAGCGGCTATAAGTCCAACTTTAGCACCCGGTGGAGCAGTCTTACTTACAGTCGTCGGTTTACCTGGATGCTGATGCCTACCGCCGCCATGCGGATGGTAAACAGCAGCCATAGCGACTCCCCGAACAGTTGGATACTTACGGCCTCTAGCCCTCATAAGCTTAAGCTTTACACCAGCTTTTAGAAACGGTTTCTCAGTCCTACCGCCTCCGGCAATAACACCGATTGTCGCTCTACACATACCATTTAATACCATTGTTTTACCCGACGGCATTTTAACTACAACGCCGGCATCTGTATGCGCCAGAACTACCCCATAACTTCCAGAAGCCCTTAGAAGTTTACCCCCATCACCGGGGTTTTTCTCAACGTTGCATATTACGGCACCATCAGGTATATCGGAAAGGAATAGAACATTTCCTGGTTTAAACGAAGCCTTTGGCCCTATTTCAACTACTTCATTAACACCTAAACCTTCACATGCAACCGTGTGATAGCGTACACCATTTTCAAGCTCTATCAATGCCAGTGGAGTACCCCTGCCAGAGTCATGGAGAAGATCGACAACAATACCTCTAATAACACCATCCTTAGGTGATGCTGCTAAAGATGGATATTTAGAGGGGGCTACTCTCCTATGGGTCGGCGCTGTAAAAACTTGGGAGCCTTTACCCCTTCTCTGAGAGAGAATCCTTTTACCCATTTAAGATCACCACTATAATATTCCAAGTCTAACTGCGATGTCTGAGGCGCTGTATTCGGGGCTGAGCACTATATATGCTCTCTTACGTCCATCAGGCATCACAACAGTTCTAACTTTAAGCACTTTAACGTTGAAAAACCTCTCGAAAGCCCTTTTAATGTCACTTTTTGAAGCTTTAACATCAACTATAAAGGTTAAGGTATTCTGAGATTCTATTAGATTTACTGCTTTCTCAGTCATAAGAGGGTATAGGAGAATATTAGCTAATCGTACGCTATCCATAAATTTTACATCTGTACTTTTAACCATTATTACGATACCTCCTCTTTAAACATAGACCTTAAAGCCACTATGCTGGATCTATCCCATATTGTAAGCCTACCTGGACTACCTCCAGGTGCTAAAACCTCCACATTAATATTTTTAAGCTCTACCACGTCAACACCGGGAATGTTTCTAGTAGATAAACCTACACCATCGTCTTTAGCAACCACTATAAGTGGACCTTTACCACCTTTATACTTCCTACCCCTCATCTTACCTTTACCAGCTCTAATCTTACCCATATTATCTTTAACCCTCAAAACGTCATCCCAAACTCCTAGGCTTTTAAACAGATTGACAACATCTTTGGTCTTCTTTAAAGACTGAACATCATCTACAACCACTAATGGAAAGTATTTGACCTTCTCAACTACATGCCCTCTAGCTTGAACGTATTCCTTAGACGCTGTAGCGGCTATAGCTGAACTTAGCGCTAGAAGCCTCTCCTTCTTATTCACCCTTTTATAGATGTCTTTTTCAGGGCTAGGTGGATGTGTAAGTCTACCGCCTACGGCGAAGGGGACGAATGAAGCCCTAGTGGTACCCTTAAGCCTCGGAACTCTTGAAAGACTCCTACCTACACCTAAATATTCGACGACATGCCGCTTGCCAGCCAGCTCATCTCTACCCTTCCTCTGAAGCCTATGAGTCTGAAGCGCTACAACAACTCTACGTATTAAATCCAGGCGAACATCCATCGCAAAGACTCCCGGAGCTTTCACCCTACCTGCAACTTTACCATCTAAACCTAAGACCCTTAAGAAACCCTCAGAACCAGCTTTAGACAAGATAGCTAACCTCCATTAGACTTTAACATACGTTATCTGCGGCGCTGTTTCAGGAGTACCCTTATGCAAGCGTGCAACCACCCTAAGTCTCACCAGCCTTTTAACAGGTCCAGGTATGCTACCCTTAATTAGAACGTAGTCTCCCTTAATTACACCATACCTAGTGAAACCGCCCTTAGGTGTAATTTCTTCCCCGTTCACACCTATTTTCATTATACGCTTGTTATGTTCAATCCTTTGGAAGAAGCCCATTTGACCTGCTCTAGGAACCGTATGCAGAACCGTCGCCGGAGACCAGGGTCCAAGTGTACCAACCTTCCTAACACCCTTCCTCGATTTGTGAGGGCGGCGTTTAACACCCCACCTCTTTACAACTCCTTGAAAGCCTCTACCCCTAGTGATGGATGAAACATCGACGTACATCCCATCCTTTAAAACATCTCTAGCTTTAATTTCCTTACCGAGAAGGCTTAAACAGTATTCCAACCTCTCTTCTACAGAGCCACCTCCCACACCTATCTCAAATAATTCAGGTGTCTTCTTTCCAAGACCAGAGAGACGGGGTTGAGTACAAGTTAGAACCCTAATCTCTGATACCCTATCTAAGCTACTCTTAATCTTTTTAATCATTTCATCACGGTTAAATTTTTCAGGGATCGTAAGAATCCTTTCAATATCCTTGGGGGGTTTATCAACCCATACTTCTCCAAGCGTCCTTAAACCATAGGGGGTGCTTTCATAACATCTCACAGCAACTACGTAAAGAGGAGGGGTATCTAAAACTGTCACAGGTATGAGAACCTCTTTACCATAGTACGGAGAGTTGCGAGTATCATTAATAGTTAACACATGCGCCATACCAGCCTTGTAACCAGCGAACCCCAACAGCCTAGGCTTATCATAATCTACACTAGGCCAAAATCCAATTTTCCCAACTATTGAGCTGGCTCTAACCTTGGGGATATATGCTAATGAGCCTCTCTTCGGCGCCCTCTTTTTTCTACGACCCATCAGTTAACCCTCTTTCTAAAGATATACGTAAGAACACAACAACAAGAATTTAAATAAAAGGTTTTCGACATTTACTTCCATAATCTCTTAAAAGCCTGGTCTAAGATCGGCTGGCTAACATTACCCGTAGGTTTAAAGAAGAAGTTGACGGAGTTTATGTAGATGCAAACTTGGATCGTTTAAACATTTTGAATCATTAGTTTAGCTGCTTCCAAGTCTGCTTTAAGCTCCTCGATTGAAGCAACCCCTAGCATACAGTGTCTAATGTTATTATGGGTGAGGAAGTTAAAGGCTTCATATGGGTTAACCCTTCCCCCGGCTAAGGGTTTAATGGCAATCGTCTTATCAGCGACTGGTTTAATTGCTTTTAACGCATCTTCAGTTGTCGGAAGCATTAAAGCACCTATAGGATTCACAGGCGTGGCATATCCATCTACTTTTAGACCTGAGCTTTCGATAATCGGTATTGTAGACCCAGCGTGATGTGAAGATATAAGAATACGGTTAAAACCTCTAGACTTCAACCATTCAATCAGCATGGTTAAAATATCCAGTCTAGCCGCCATCACTAGGAAGTCGCACTCTGAACCTAAGTTTATGAATGGCCCTTCAAATCCTTTAAAAACATAGACCCTTTTTTCCAGCAGCTCAAAGTCAACCTGAACCTCTTTAAAATCCTTCTGTTTGTACGGTTCTCCTCCTTCCATCATCTGAAGAAATCTTTCCCTCCAATTCGGCCTCGTTAGCAGTATTGGATCGTTTAGATACTTCTTCTCAAGCTCCTTCGAATTAAAGAGCCTACGCTCATAATGAAAGTAAGTAAGCCATCTTCTATAATCGTCAATGGGAGAGCCGTTCAATTTCAACGGTATGCTTACACAGGGTGTGACTTGGAAAACAATACCCTGCTCCTTGAGAAGTTTTAAAGCCTCCAAAAGCTTCTTAAACAACTCGCTATTCAACATACTCATGATCGATATTGTATCTAAGCCGTCTTCATACGCCGCCTGCAAAAGTTTAACCGTGTAGCTTATACTTGAAAACCTAGCTCTATACATCTTGTTCTTCTCTTCACCTTGGTAGGATTCTCCAAGCAGTGGTTGTGCGCCCAATATTATCCTCGGCACTTCCAGCTTCAAGCTTAAACTTATAAAGGCTAAACATGTTTAAATGGATTTTCAGAGCGAAATGAAGCGGATCATGATTGTTGCTACATGGGACTTCGGTTTTAAAGCCGTCGCAAGAGGCTTAGCCGTTTTAAAGTCCGGAGGAGTAGCACTGGATGCCGTTGAAGAAGGCATAAAAGTAGTAGAGGATGATTTAAGTGTTTTAACCGTCGGTTTAGGTGGGCTTCCAAACTTCAAGGGAGAAGTCGAACTAGACGCATCAATAATGGACGGAGAAACGCTTAGATGTGGTGCTGTCGGAGCCTTAAAATACATAAAACACCCAATATCTGTAGCTAGAAAAGTTATGGAACTTACACCGCACATCCTACTTGTAGGAGAAGGTGCTTTAGAATTCGCTTTAAAATGCGGTTTTAAAAAGGAATTCCTCTGGAAGCCTAATGCGAGGGAAAAATGGGTTGAAATGCTTGAGAAGATTAAGTCGGAGGCTTTAGAGAAAGGTTCATTTTACGATAGGGTTTTAAAGGTTATGCGAGATTCCTGGAGAGAAACGGTAAGCGCTATAGCTTTAGATGCAAGGGGCACTATGGCTGCAGGAAATTCTACAACTGGACTCTTCATGAAAATGCCTGGTAGAGTTGGCGACTCCGCCGTAATAGGCGCTGGTATATACGTTGACAATAGAGTGGGAGGTGCCGTTACAACGGGGGTTGGTGAATTAGCTGTGAACTACTGTCTCTCGAAAAGAGTATGCGATCTTATGAGTACTGGTTTAAATCCTCAAGAAGCCTGTGAGAAGGCTATACTTGAAACCCTCTACCGTAGGAACTTTGTAAATGGGATAGCCGTTTTAGCATTGAGCAATAAGGGCGAGGTGGGTGCCGCGGCAAGCCTTAAGGAGTTTACATACGTATATCAAGATGGTGAAATGGATCATCCTGAGCTAAAAAAGATTAAAGGAATTTTGAGTTAGATGTTTGTCGAAAGTCGAATTACTAATTCTCTACAAACCGAGCACGTATTGTCCAACGTTATTTCTCCACCCTCTTCTTTAAATCCAACACTTTTTCCATCCACTAAGATGGACTTGATTTTACGACCTTTTAGGAATGGAAGCTTCAGCCTCTTCAGCTTCAGTTTTCCATACTTAACTTGGATTAAGACTTGAGATTTACTTGATTTAAAAATTCCCCACCCCGATCCGAGAGACCAGAAGCATCTAAATTCATCCCTTTGATTTAAACATGGATTGAAACCCATGTATTCCTTAACCGAATCGAATTCAAACCCACTTAAAGCCAATAAGAGGGTGTATGAAGCCATAGAGCGGGCGTAATTGCTTCCACACTCAATTTCATTCCAAGGATTCCGTTTCTCACCATCATACCTATCTCTGACGGCTTTTACTATTTCCAATCCCTGCTCAATAAGCCCCTCCTGTATCATATGGCTTGAAACAGCATATTCAAACCCACTCATAGTTTCTTCAGCATAAGGTACAGGTATCATAGGTTTGCGTCTTCCCTCAGGCCATTCGCATATGACAACACCAGCTTCGTCATTTAAACTAAAGATGCGGCATGGATTTATAAAATTCCTTAAACTCTTCTTGAAATTATATCTGTATATGGATTCCAGCGCTCTTTTCACCTTCAGTTTATCGAATATTTCTCCAAGTCCTGAGATATTTGCATGCCATTGAGCTACCACTTGATCTATTTCACAACCCTCACCTATCTGATACTTGATCTCGCCGTGCTCCCCATTCCAATAAGTATCCACAACTCCGCCATCTACGTGTTTAAACCGCTCGAGAATGCTTTTATCGTTTAAATCTATAAGTTGATGGTAGTACTCCCCATTGAAGAGGTTTTGATCCACCCATCTCCTGCCCTTTTCAAAAATCTTCAAATACTTCTCGGCTGTATACTCATCTCCCAAGTACTTCGCCATCTCCGCCCCTGCTTTAAGAGCCGCCAAGTAAAACCCTGTAAGCCACGAGTTCGGACCGAAAAGTTCCATGTCTAAGGTGTGATGCTGCCTTCCCTCGATTACACCATCCATATTTAGATCCCACATGTCTTCATTTGTTTCAGCCCAAGCGTATTCGATTGCCTTCTTAATATAGCTCCATGTGGATTTCAGCCAGGAAGAATCTCCGGAGATCTTCCAGAACCTGTAAGCTCTGATTACGCAACCGAACTGCCCATCTACTGCAGCATGTGGAAACTTCCACAATCCTCTGCCTAAGGGGAGCTGAAGACGGAAGCTGAGCCTTCCATCCTGACGTTGGCAATATTTAAAATAGAGGTCTAACATGGAACGTTCGAGGTTGGGAAATAGGAAGGCTGTTGCAACAGCATAATTCCACACGTGCATACAGCTTCCCTCACAGCATCCAGATGATGGATGGCATCCCTCAAACCCATATAGTGATCCATCTTCTAGACGTAGTACTGTTGGTGTTTTTAAAATCGATATATTCGCCGATATGGCATCTATCACGAAAGATGGGAGTGATGAGGAGAATAACGCTTCTTTAAACTCTAACGTTTCCTTGTACAGCCTAATCCAGTTCTTCAGTCCATAAACTGCAACTTCAGTAGAATCTTTAAAAATAGTGGCATAGTAGTTTCTCCAAGCCCTAACTTTTCCACTCTCTTCAGAGCTCCAGTAGTTGTAACAGTTCGGAAAATACCAACCTATTATAAATCTAACGCTTTTTTCATCTCCAGAATCTACCTGAAGATGAGCCGCTAGTGAGCAGTGGTCTTGAACATTATGTTTACATTCATCATAACGTCTATTTCTAAGTCTACCTAGGTTGGAGAAGTCCCTCCAATAAACTGTCAACTCGTCAAACCATGCTCCACGATACCAGTACTCCTGGTAGCTTACATCCACGGCGTCTGTAGCTATGGTTAAATTGCCGTAATTTAAGTCGTCTTCTTTAAGCAACTTAGAACTGAGCCTTATGAACTTAACCTCCCCAGTCTCACCGTACATATTTACCGTCGTACCTGGCGGTAGGGGATTCCTCACAGAGAGGCAGATGGTGTATGTTATTTTCTTCTCAGTTGTATTGCGTACTTTTATTTCGAAGAATGCCGCTGGTATGCTAGAATCTTTATCGTTAAGCGGAATAAATGGGTTGAATGCCACCATTTCTACCTCTCCCGGGAAAACATCGTCTTTAAATACTACTCTCGCTATGGGGAAAGCACCTTCAAACCTACTTATTTTAAAGTGGGGGAAACCAGCCATATATTCTCTTGGAGGGCCAAAGCCAAACGACTGAAATGGCTGTTTGGAAAATTCTCCACTGTAAGGAGGCGGTAGATCACCGTTTAAAACCCTAGAGTCTAATACTCTTCCATCAGCTTCAGCTTTTACGGCGAAATGTGAAAAACCGTTTAAACCTCCCTTATTAGGTCTATTGAAGATCTCCCAGTCTATCAACCTGCCATTTCCAGCTAAGCCAATACAGCCAGTTCCAATACCACCTAGAGGGAAAGAGATTTGCCAGGTTTTTCTACCATCATAGATAAAAGACTGACTCATGTTAAGTAAATAGTTAACAAACTAAAATATATTTAACATTATAAGCAGAGATGCCCATATAATCTCATGGATGATATCGAAGTGAAGGAAACACTTTCATATTCATCCATGGAAAATTCCGACGCACTAAGCATGGGATAGATTTTTAGGACTACTTACAGGTTTCACGTTCAGTAGAATACCTTAAAGCCTCCATCAAGACTAAATAGATTTAGGTCTACCTACTCTGAAAAATACTAACTACGACTTTATTTTCGAGTTTTCAAGAAGACTTTTAAAGACTGAAATTATGCTCTAAACTTAGGGTTAAACGTCAGTACATAGGGAAGATGGTAGTATTGAATGGCACGAAGACGGCTCTAATAGAGCTTGTAAACGTCTGTAAAGAGTATAGGGTAGGCGAAGTTGTCACAGCGGCTCTTAAAGATGTAGACTTCAGAATATATGAGAAAGACTTAATTGCGATAATGGGGCCGTCCGGCTCCGGTAAAACAACATTGCTTAACATGATCGGGCTTCTCGACAGACCTACTAGTGGAAAAGTAATATTTGATAATACAGACGCTTCAAAGTTAAACGATAAGGCGCTTGCCAACCTGAGAAATACAAAGCTGGGCTTCGTATTTCAAACCTTTAACTTGATCAATAGGTTAACCGTTTTTGAAAATATAGAACTTCCATTGATACCTAAGGGTCTTCCAAGGGGTGTAAGGATTGAAATGGTTAAGGAGGCTTTGATTAAGATTGGAGGAGAATTGGAATGGTTGAAGAAGAAGCCAAATCAGCTTTCCGGAGGACAACAGCAGAGAGTTGCCATCGCAAGGGCTATTGTTGGAAGACCAGCTGTAATACTGGCCGATGAACCTACTGGAAATCTCGACAGGATGTCGGCGAAAATAGTAGTTACGACTCTTCTAGAGCTGAATAAAGAAGGGCATACCGTGGTGATCGTAACACATGATCCTGAAGTTGCAAATTGCACCAAGAAGATATATGTGATCAGAGACGGTTCAATAGTTGGAGAGTATAATCCTAACCCGGACGAATCGCTTATTAAGAAGCTGTCATAGGGATAAGATTAGTATTTGAGTCTTACGAGAAGGTGTATTGGTCTTGAAAAAGAAGCTTAAAAACTTCGAAAAAAGAACTTTTCCATTCACAATACTTATAACACTACTAGTATTGACTATTCCCCCCTTTAAAATAGATATCTACTGTCAGCAGGAGAGGTTTAACATAGTTGGGGTAAATGTCAAATCTTCATCGGGTTCTTCGAATATATACCCTGGAAGTAAAAGAGTTAGTCTGAAGATTGAAGCTATGTACATAGATATTACTGAAGTAGAGGCGGTAATGGGGCAGTTGAAAACTGTTCCAGGCATAGAATTTAGTGCCGGAAGTGGTTCATTAGCGCCGGCAAAGTTTCTAAACGGGTCTTTTGCTTACGAAGTAAAAACTGGAGAGCACGTAACTTTCGACTACTTGCTGGATGTATCAAAGTCGCTACCACCTGGTGTATACGATTTAGTATTAAACATAACTTATCGCTACGGCTCGCTTATCTTATATGAGGAGCATATAATAGAGCTTAGTGTTTCTAGCTACCCTGACATTGTACTGAGGGCTCTTGACGCCTATTTATCACCAGCCGCCTATCCGGGTTCAAGCGATACGAACTTTTACATTCTACTGGAGAATGCAGGCGATTCCGTGATAAACTCAGCTAGCTTCAACCTTTTATTGCCAAGAGGTTTCACGGTTAATAATCCCAAATCAACAGTTGGACCAGTTGATATAGGCGAAAGGTTCACTCTAACATTTACAGGAATTTCAATACCCATTAATGCGTCAATCGGTGTTTATAAAGCTGAAGTTTATGTAGATGCAAGTATGAGAACCGATGACGGTGTTACTTATACTACTACGACAACTTTAGATGTACAGTTTAGCGTAACTAATCCACCGCGTGAAGATCCCATAGTGATTTCATATGTTTATGTGATGTATCAGGGTGAAGAGGCGCCGCTACTTCCATCGGCAAGAGGAGCCACCATTAGAATTGGCTTAATGAATAGACTTTCCGACGTTATAGGCGCTATGAGCATTATACCTGTACTCCCAGATGGAATTGAGGTGAGAGGCATCTCCGGAACGTATGCTAATGGGATGGGGGCTGGAGGATCCTCTTTCGTAGAAATAACGGTTGACGTAGATTCTACAATAAAGCCAGATCAATATGACTGCTGGCTCAGCATATCTTACGTCAGAGTTATCTCCGGGGCTTCTTTCATAGCGTATCAGAACACGAGGTTTCAGATTACGGTCGAAAGCGTCTACAGTTATGTGCCAGAGCTGGTAATTTTATCAGCTTATTGGGGTTCTCCGAATCCAAACCCGGCATACGAAAATTCACGATACACACCATTAACTTTAAGCTTTATCAACAAGGGGCGATATGATGTAGTTGGAGGTTTTGTTAACGTTAGCTCAAAATACTTAAGACCTATTAAGAGTTCGGAAACATTGCCGGCTAGGCTGATGCCGGGTTCCTCCGCATCAGTTACTCTATATTTCGATGTAAACTCTTCCGTTGAATCCATCCCCATTGAAGTTTCCGTGAGCTATATCTTTGATGAATTTGGAACATATGTCGAAGTAACTCGGAGACTTACGGTAAATCTTCCAGTTGAAAAGTATCCTGCGTCAGACAGTAAGCTTTCGATAGTTGACTCCAGTTGGCAGAACAACTATAGCGTTTTCCCAAAGACAGATAATGCAACATATCAGGTGACTATTGCAAATCGAACACCATTCTCCATAGGCGGAGTAAACCTCCTACTTAAATTGCCTAAAGGTATGACTTCAAATGGACGGGAGGAGGCGAGCACATACGCCGAAGGCCCAATAAGAAGTTTAAGCACTTTTACGGCTTCGTTTACGATTTCCATTGGTGAAGTCCAGCCTGGGAGGTATAATGCAACTTTAATAGCGGATTTCATGATTTCATCCGGCGGACCTGGAGTTAGATGCGTTGAAGCATATAACTTAACGATCAACATATGTGACGATAGACAGGCGGTGGAGTTTATAGATAGCAGATGGTATGAAGGGACAACTGGACCCAATACTTATGGTGCGCATTTGCTGGTGTCTATTAGAAACAACTACGTAGACAGTATGAGGGGTGCTGTTTTAGAGTTGAATTTGCCGAGCGGCATCTCTAACTCTCACGATAATTCCTCATATATTAAAATTACTCCAGTACCTGGTGGAACTACCGGACTGATCCAGCAGATGCAAATCCCGATTTCGGCTTTAGAGGAGCTCTTAAGCACATATCAAACTGAAGCTTCTCAAACCTTTTCCAGAGGTGATATTTTAACGTTTGTTGCAGCTCTCAATGTATTTGATCTAGATGTTGGACAGTATAACGCTGAAGGTAGGCTCTCCTATGTAGATCAATGGGGTACTAGAAGAACGGTTAATGTTGAAATCCCGATTACGATTTTAGGGAGGACGGAGTACGTTGGAATATACATGAATGGGAGCTTAAACGTTAGGAAACGCTTTACAGATGCATCATTAACTATTGTAAACTTTGGAAGCTCTCCAATGTATGACGTTTACATAATGGTTTCACCCTATCGAGGGGCTGCTACTCTGATACCGTCGCCTTCAGTGGTCTACGTTAAGAATATTTCCCCAGATGAGAGACGTGAAATACCGATTACATTAGCATATAACCCCCTTGGTTCAATAACACAGCTTGAAGGATCAACGATGATCACATATGGTCCTGTACCGCTTATGATTTCGGTGATTTATAAGGATGCAAGCGGTATGCTTAAAAGCTTTAACAATACTGTAACCATTATAGTTGAGCCGTTTATAGACCTTCGGATAAGGGATATTAAAGCCACTGGCACAAAAACATCCTCAACGATTTCAGGTATCGTTGTAAACTACGGCTCTGCTATGGCTTACAGGGTTGAAGCTAGCTTGGAAGTAGACAACGTAACTAGATCAACTCTCATCGGTGACGTTGACCCAGGCTCGGAAGTAGCATTTAGAATAGATGTCCCTGAATATAACGAAACTGGAGTGCTACGTATAAGCTATTATAATGTTTTCAATGAGTTAAGCTGTAGTGAAATGGTTGTTAAGATAGTTCTACGTGAGGAGGAGGAGGAGGCTATTACACCGGTTCAAAAAGAGGGGATCAGTATTGAGACCTGGATAATAGTAGGTGCAGTCGTGGTTTTTCTAGCTGTTTCAGCATTTCTAATTTATAGGTTTTTAAAGACCCATTCAACTGGCAGAGCTTAGTGGGAGTGTTAATGAATCCATATATAATCTTAGATTTCGTCAGACTATCATTAAAGGCTTTAAGTGAGAGAAGGATTAGAGCACTCTTAACTACAGTCGGAATCTCCATAGGGCCTTTAGTGCTAGTTATGATGAGCTCTGTAGTAGGAGGATATTCAGATTACATAGTTGGAAAGGTGACGTCGCTTGGACAGAATGCAATAGCCATCTTTCCAAATGAAAACTATAAGCTGAGCGAGGAAGATCTGCAGTTCGTGAGGACTCTGTCGGAGGTTGCGAGGGCTGAACCATTCTATTCAACACAAGGGGTGCTTAAAAGAGGAACCGAAGATGTTAAAGTTTCAATTTTCGCCGTAGACTATACGTTGCTTTTTGAAGCGATAGGAAGCTTGAAAATAGGTGAGGGAAAAATCCCATCTAAGACAGAAATATTATACTCAATAGCTGGTAGGAAAGTCGCCTTTAAAGATAATGGAGAACGGTATTTTGCCATAGACGACGTTTTAATGGTAGATATACCTAAAATAGAGGGGGGAAAGATGACTGGTAAGAAAAGTATAAACATAGTTTTAGGTGCGATCCTTGAAGAGTACGGTGGAGCCTTAATAGTCGATCCAGATTCAACGATTTTTCTAAGCCCAGAGGCTGGTAAGAGGCTACTCGGTATGAGAGATTGGTCGGGGATATTTGTACTCGCCAAAGACCCGTCATTCGTTAAGACTATAGTCTCAACATTGAGAAACAAGTATGAAGATAGATTGCGGGTTATAGCATTCAGCGCAATAGCCGAAACGATATCTAGCGTCACTGACGCAATAAGTTTCATAAATTTCTCAACTTCACTCTCCGCCTTCGCCGTCGCAATAGCAGGTACTGCCGCAACCATGATAACGGCCGTCATGGAGAGAACGAGGGAGATAGGTGTGATGAAGGCTATAGGCTATACGAATGGCCAAATCCTATTCATGATACTCTTAGAGTCGATAATGATGAGTTTAATCGGAGGTTTAGTTGGCATATCGCTGGGAGTGCTAGGTGCACATGTACTGTCTTCTAGGGGGTTAAGCATAAGAGGAATGGGGTTAACGTTTGTAGTAAGTCCGAAAATAACGTCCACTCTAATCGGGCAGACGATATTACTGACGATTACGGTGGGTTTAGTTGGTGGAGCATTACCAGCATACAGAGCCTCAAAGATCCCACCTGTAGTAGCTTTAAGATACGAGTGAAACACGTTTTCCTATGAGAATGCTTAATTTAACCTAAAAGGTATTTAAGAAAAAGGATGGAATAAGTCTTACCATCGTTATACGTTTAAACGTCGTATCTGCCAATCCATTCCCTCTTCCTCTTTAAATAGTATAAGTATGTTTGATACGAGACCTCTGGCGGACATCTGTGATCTACCATGGGTATGTAGCCTCCATCTTTAAGTAGCGGTGTAAGCCTTTCAAGCTCTTTATCTATGGCGTTGCCACCAGCTATTAAAGCTCTTTTATCCACACCGCCCATGAGCAGAACCTTATGTCCGTATTGCTCCCTAAGCTTATATATGTCTGTGCAACGTGCCTCCAACGGAAACATACAGTTGATCCCTCCTTCAAGCCATCCAGGAACCAAGCGGGTTATATCTCCATCGCAATCGACTATGTTGATCGTGACTCCGTATTCTTTGAGCACATCCGTCACTTTCCTATATCTTGGAACCATGAATTCTTCAAAGTGGCGGACCGATATCAATGGGCCTTTATTATAGCACATATCCTCCCACCAAGTCGCAAAGTCTACTTTAATGCTCCGTAGAGCTCTGCGGATAATAGATATCCATAGATTGACCAAAGTATCCATCATTTCGGCAACCCAATCGGGGTCCCTGTAGAACGCTATGGATATCCCTTGAACCCCCATTAAGTTTCTAAGCCACCCATACAGGCTTCCGACGTTTATCCCTAGAGGAGCCTCACGCTCCCTATATGCTGTAACCACTTCATCCCAGTTCAGCGGGAAACGTCCCGGCGTGTTTGGGTCGAAGAAGGGCTTAAGCCTCTCCCAATCCTCCCTAGTTCTTAGAGGATATTTGATATAGTGTGGTGGAGACGATGTACTTTTCGTGGCGAGGTATATGCCTCCCATTCCGTCGTAGATAAGCATCCTATCCCTTTCCTCCTTAATTATTCTACTTGGCAGAGGTGGCCATAGCCCAGTCACCACGGGTAGCATATCTATAAAGTCCCATCCTTCAAGATTAAGGTAGAGCTCAACATCTCTATTGGTCTTCATCTCAAGTGGGAGGCCTTCCCTATGCCACCTATCAATCGTCTCATCCCAGTATCCAAACTCGTAGTCTGGAACCCTATCGACCTCCTTAAACTGGAAGACCCTATGGAACCGTTCTAGATGGTTCAAAAGGCAACACCCACCTATAGCTGGTAAAATGAGTCTAATAAAATCTAACCCTAGAAAGTAGTTCATTAAAACATAGCCTATATAGACATTATACTAGTATTATATAAGATGCATATGTAGAAAACTTTAATAATACGTCAGTCGGTTTTTGATAATGTGAGCCGCCATGGTAAGGTTCACTACGAAGCTACTAATGCAAACAGTGCTTCTGATGGTTCTAGCTTTCTGGCTCTCTCTAAAATTGGAGATGACTAACAAGGTGTTTTGCGCAACGTGGAGCGTTTACGGTACTGTTGTAGATGAGATGGGTGTAGGGCTGAGCGATGTTTTAGTCGAAGCTTATTCGTCTAATGGGGCTTTTATAGATTCCACTCGTACACAATCAGATGGATACTTCATGCTATCATTGGAAGGCGGCCAATACAAACTTTGCTTTTCAAAACCAGGCTACGTTAAAGTTGAAAAATCACTAAATGTTCAGAATAACATGAATATAAGCGCTATAGTTTTAAATAGAGCCATAAAACTGTACAGTTCAGCTTTAAAGTTGACTGCTAGCTCAGGAAGCAGAGTGGTCATTCCATTCACCATAAGTAACATCGGTGATTCCGACGAAACATTAGAGCTTATAGTATACAAGCCGAGCAATTGGCTTACGAGGGTTTTAGATCAAAGCAATCATGAGGTTTCCGAAGTTTACATACCAGCCTCTACTAAGCAAAACCTTCAACTGGAGATATCTATCCCCTCAACGGTTCCGGTAAATAGCGAATACGGTATTGCTGTAGTAGCTATTGGAACGTTGAAAACGTATATGACGATTACTGTGTACGTTAAATCCGCCGTCACGGTTTCAGGTAGATTGGTGGATGAGTCTGGCAATGCTGTTGGAAACGCTAACGTTGACGTGTACTCTTCCGACGGTTTACCAATCACTAGCGTGAGTAGCGACTTCAACGGGTACTTTACGGTAGAATTAGAGGCTTCTAAAAGCTTTACACTCCGTTTTTCAAAACCTGGCTATACTAAGTGTACCAGAAGCATTACGATTGGCAATGAAGATATAAACATTGGAGAGATAACTCTGCAGAAGACCATAAAATTATACGGTTCCATCTTAACGCTAACGGCTGAGCCGGGTCGAAAACTACTCATCCCTTTAACTGTCACAAATAATGGTGAAGAATATGAAACAGTTGAACTATCAACCGTCAGCCCTAAAGACTGGATTATGCGAATAATAACTCAATCAAACCAGGAGGCTTCAAAATTCACACTAGCTCCTAAAGCAAGTTTAAACCTTCAATTAGAAGTTACCATCCCATTCTCCACGGCTATTGACGACTACCCGCTTAAAGTGATTGCCATAGGTTCGTCAGACTCCTCACTAGAGTTTACGGTTAAAGTGCAACCTTTAAGGGAAAATGTTATATTTTGCCAGTTTCCGGGGAAAACCATTACACCCGGAGGTACTGTTAAATTCCAACTGAAAATCAGGAACCCTACGGATGTAGAGCAACGTTTCAGTTTCTCAATCAACCCGCAGCCTCCCGGCTGGCTCATATCAGTCAAAAGCAGTAGTGGTGAAGCCGTATCAGACGTAGAGTTGGATGGGGGTGGGTCTGTGGATTTAATGGTTGAAATCTCCACACCGTCGACGGTAAATGATGGAGAATACAACTTCACATTCCTAGCTAAATCTCAGAATATTTCCGAAAGCCTTCTCTTACGTCTAATAGTGGAGAGACCGAAACCATGCGTTGAATTAACGGCTACTCCACCTTATCTTGACGCCTATGCAGGTTCAAGTGCACGCTTCAAGCTTGTAGCGTTAAACACCGGAGGGTATGATCAGTTGTTCAACCTTGCTGTTGAAAGCTTACCTGAAGGATTGAATATTCGGTTCGAGGATGTAAATAAACAGGAGATAACGAAGGTATACGTTGAGGCTGGCAAATCGAAGGAGTTCTATGTTGTAGCTTCTATACCGAAGGGGTTTAAATTGGGAATATACAACTTCACGGTTTCTGTGTCAAATTCGGATGTGAGAAAGTTTGCAAGCCTTACCCTGAACGTGCTAGGAGTCTATGAAATTACCGTGACTAATCAAAACTTCTACACGTCTCTAAACGTTGGAGGAGAGGGAGCGTTCGACCTCACAGTTAAAAATACTGGGACTCAGGATGTTACGAATGTTAGAGTTGTCGCCGTAGCTGGAAGCATACCCAGCGGCTTCTCCGTAAATATCGCACCTAGCCATATTACATCTTTAAAAACAGACGAAGGGGCCACTTTTACGGTCACGATCACAACGGAGGCTGACGTAAACGCAGGCAACTATTATATCGACTTTAACGTGTTATCTGATCAAGCTGAAGTTAAATCTTTCACATTGAGAGTGGAGGTTTTCCATGAAACCAGCTGGATTATTTATGGAGGTATCCTTATCATGGCGGCTGTGATAGGCTTAATCATAGTATATAGGAGGTTTGGAAGGAGGTGAAAAAGTTGAGCTATGTAATTGAAACATATGACCTTACGAAGATATATAGGTCCGAGGGAAGGAGCATAGTAGCCGTAGATCATCTAAATCTTAAAGTTGAGAAAGGCTCAGTTTTCGGATTGCTTGGGCCGAACGGTGCCGGTAAGACTACTCTAATTATGATACTAACTGGACTTACCCTTCCTACAAACGGCTCGGCTAAAGTTCTCGGATACGACATAATTAAGGAGTCTATACAGATACGGAGAAAGGTGGGGCTTCTACCCGATCCATTTGGATTCTACGACCACCTTACAGCTGAGCAAAACCTCGAATATATAGCGGCTTTGAATGACATTCATAAAAGTGAGAGAAAGAAGCTTATAGAAGATGTATTAACAACAGTTGGACTGTATGAAGTGAGGAATAGGAAGGTTGGAGGCTTCTCAAGGGGGATGAAGCAGAGGCTCGGTATAGCTCAAGCTCTACTCAAAAACCCAGAACTTCTGATATTCGATGAGCCTACGGCCGGATTAGACCCCGAGGGGGCTAGAGCCTTTAGGGAGTTGGTCGTTAAACTTAGCAAGGAGGGAAAGACCATAATGCTCAGTACCCACTTGCTTTTCGAAGTAGGCCCTCTATGTAGTTCAATAGGTATAATAAATAGAGGAAGGCTTATAGTTCAGGGAAAGGTTAGAGAACTTATAGAAAAGTTAATGGCTGAAGAAGGTTATAAGATTCGTGTTAAGGGTAAAGGAGACGTGCAATCGCTAGCTTCAGCTATAATGCAATTAAGCGACGTGAATAAAGTTGAACGTGAAGATGACGCTGTGATCGTGAGGGCGAAGAGAGACGTTAGAGCTGAAATAAGTAAACTCGCATTAAGCTACGGCGTGGAAATTTCAACGCTTCAAGTGGAAGAGCCAACACTTGAAGACCTATTCATGAGATATTACCGTATGGAGGAGGTTGAACATGCCTAGCACGTTTACAGTAGCCTTGAAAGAGTTTTCCGACATAGTGAAGGGAAGACGGTTTATAATTTTAGTGGTCGTTTTTGGATTGTTGCTTACTGTAGCAATAGCATCTGTCTACCTCACAGTAGTCCAGAATATTCCCGGAGTTGCTATGCCACGGGGCTTTCTAGGTAGAGCCGCGTATACATTAGTTTCGATGATGTCGTACTTTGCGCCGATAATAGGTTTAGCTTTAGGCTTCGACGCCATATCTGGTGAGCGGGAGAAGGGTACGTTGAAAATAGTCCTCGCTCAGCCAGTATATAGGGATATCGTAATAAATGGGAAGTTTCTCGCGGCGTTATTAGCGATTACTCTAGCAACCTCTATAGCGTCGGTCGTAAGCATAGGAGGATCTATACTTGTTCTGGGTGTAACACCTACAAGTGAAGAAGTGGCTAGACTTGCCCTATTCGTAGTGTTTTCCATACTCTTCGCCATGACATACTACGGCATAGCAATACTACTATCAACAGTTTCAAAGAGGACGACGCAGAGTATGATCGTCGGAGTCGTACTATGGGCGATCTTCTCCTTCGTCATACCAATCATAGCTTCCTTGGTAGCTTTCACCATAAGGCCGATGCGCTTTGCTCAGAATATAACCTCCCCAGAGGAGAGGCAACGTTTAATCGAGGAGATGAGGAGTCGTACAGCTATAACTGAGACAATAAACAACTTTACGCCGAACCACCACTTCAGCAGAATAGCACAATACGTACTGAACGTTTACACTGAGATCATGATTGGCCCCAGACAGGCCCCTACAGATATTAGAAATATCTCCATAATGGAGAGCTTGACTTCAGCATGGCCAAATATTCTAGTGTTAGTGTTGGTTACGGCTATAACCTTCATCGCATCTTACATGATATTCATGCGTCAGGAAATCCGTTGAAAAGCTACAGCTGTTTCCCTAAAGCCTTAACATTTTTCTTAAATAGTTTAAAACCGAAGCCTTGTTGAATAGATCTATCTGAAATTCTGCTTATTAAAAAGACCTTGTTAGATAAAGCTTTCAAATATTACAGCCGTGGATTTTAGATTCACTCTGAAAAATGTAGGCTCTCACAACCTCACCACCGATCGACTTTGTCGGAATTAAAGGGCTTAGAAAGATGTTTACCCAAACAACTTCAAATTCCTCAATTAATCCAATATACCTGTATCTATAAGGAAAAGTGCCAAGCAAGCTTGCAAGCGAATATTCCGAAGATGACGGAGACAAAACCGGGGAAGTACATTGTGAGGTTTACTGACGCGATCATGGAAGCCGTTTTCCCCAGTCTACATTCTAAAAACCTCATGAAGATGAAGGTGAGCTTGGCTAATCGGCCTTTTCCAGTTGAGTATTTAATAGTCTGTGGAGTAGAATAAATGATTGCCGAGGTCGATTTTATGAATGAACGTGTAAGATTTGGATACGTGGGATGCGGTTTTATGGCTCAAAAAGTTCATATTCCAAATTTCAAGAGCATCCCTGAATGCGAGTTCCTAGCGATAGCTGAGGTAAGGGAAAAGCTGGGGAGGAAGGTTCAAGCGAGATATGGAATCCCACGCTTTTACAGAAGCCACTTAGAACTGGCCGATGACCCTGACATAGATGCTGTGGGTGTTTCAGCGCCTTTTACGCTACAGGGGGAAATTGCAAGAGATTTGTTGAAAGCGGGGAAGCACGTTTTCATGGAGAAGCCTATGGCAGTCTCCGTCGAGCAAGCTGAGAGGATACTGGCAGCTAGTAGAGCTCGAGGAAGCCGGCTTATGGTTGCTTATATGAAGCGTTATGACGCTGGGAACGAGCTAGTTAAAAGCCTCATATCGAATTACACTAGGACTGGTGAACTGGGAAGGATAATTCTAGCGCGTAATCACGGTTTCTGCGGCGAATGGGTGTGTAACATAGATATACCTATGGAGGTGACAGATGAAAAGCCGCCTGAGCCACCGATCATAAAGCCTAGTTGGTTGCCAGATGAATACTTAAACTCGTATATAGGTTATTTGCAGCAGTATACGCATAACGTTAACTTGTTGAGGTGGTTTCTCGACGCAGGCGATAGGGTGGCTGTAAAATACGTAGATTTTGATGAAGACGGTATGACGGGTATAGTAGTTTTCGATATGAATGGTGTAAGAGCCACGGTCGAATCTGGACAGATGTCGCATTACCGTTGGGATGAAGTGACTGAAGTATATTTTCAACATGGTTGGATAAAGACTTGGGCGCCTCCACTGCTACTGAAAAATACTCCAGCTGAAGTAGAGGTGTATAAGGCCGGTGGGGTTCAAGAGTTTATACGCCCCATACCTAAGCCGATGTGGACGTGGTCTTACAAGCGAGAGGCAGAACACTTCATACGTTGCATACTAAGTGGAGAGCCGTTCCGTTCATCAGGTGAAGACACGCTGACAGACGTCAGGGTCTTCGAAGACGTTTACCGTTTATACTTGAAGAAGGGGATGATTTAGGGAGATTCTTACCGCCATATCTATGGACCCTTTGATCCAACAACGTTGCAAATTAAGCTTTAACAACTAGTACGTTTACTAAGTTTTAATACACTATGAATGTTTCAAGACCTTCTATGAAGATTTCTAGAAAACCTTAAATAGAGTAATTTTAGACTTTGCATTTAAAAGTGAAGATGGGTTGAGTTTAAACTTTACCCTTAGGAGTTTTAAGCCTCAGGATTTAGATGCAGTTATGCGTATAAATTTGACGTGTCTACCTGAAAACTATACGCCATCATTCTACATGAGCCACTATGAAAGTTTCCCCAAAGCTTTCTATGTCGCTGAAGCTGATGGTAGGATTATAGGTTACGTGATGTCTAGAGTTGAAAGAGGACTGTCCAACCACAAACCGATAAGCGTAGTTAAGAAGGGCCATATAATCTCCATAGCGGTTTTACCGGAGTATAGGCGTAAAGGTGTTGGAAGAAACCTCATGATCAATGCTTTGAAGGGGCTTAAAAACTACGATGCTGAAGAATGTTACCTTGAAGTCCGCGTTTCAAACATACCAGCCATAAAATTATATAAAAGTCTGAACTTTGAAATTATCCGTACAATCAGAGGATACTATTTAAACGGTGAAGATGCCTACCTCATGAGTAGAAGATTAGACTCAATAGACATCTAACCTTCTTTTTTCCCAAGCAGGGACCAATTACACGTCGATCTTAAAAGGGAAAACACTTTTCAGAAAGCAAAAACGAGTATAAATGCACGTGAATAGGAGCAGACTTACAGGCGTATACTTAGCTTTTACATTTTCAAGTCTAGGCTACTCATTATGGTACTCCCTATTTCCAATTTATCTTAGAGGATTTGGGTTTGAAGCCTGGCAGATAGGCTTCGTATTTTCACTTTTAAGTTTGGCGACAAGTTTATCCTACTTAACATTAGCCTCATTTTCAGAGACGGTTGGTAGAGAAAGGACGCTTATTATAGGCTTCAGTCTCTCAGCGGCAATACTTTTGATCCTAGCTCTTGTAAAAAGTCCAGCGTTTATAGTAGTCTTAGTCGTTCTCTACAGCCTCCTGGGAGGTTTGAAGACGCCGATAGGTGAGGCGACTGTAGCGGATACCAGTAGAAGTTTAGGTTTATCCTTGTCGATATTTTACGTAGCAACCACAATGGCAAGCATAGTAGGCTCTGCGCTTTCAGGTTACCTAGCAATGTCTTTAGGCTTTTCAATAATCTTCATAATAGCCGGAGTTTTAACGGCTTTCTCAGCCATATCTATAACTTTTACATACGGCTACCCTAGTAATACCAACTCTAAAGTAGCTAGGCAAACCCTCAGAAGATCTTTTGAAAACATAAGATTAATACTTTCAGATGGAAGCATGATGAAGCTTACAATCGCTTTAGTTTTTCACAGTCTAGGTTTTTCCATAATAAATCCATTGGTTCAGCTTTACGCTAAGGAGGCTTTAAACCTAGACGAGCAGAGTATAGGTGTAATAATGGCTATGTGGAACGCAGGCCTCCTAGTAGCGCAAATACCGTCGGGTGAATTTACAGATAGGTTTGGAGGGGTAACCATGTTATCAATGCATATCGCTCTTTCATCCGCCTCATGGATTCTCTACTGTTCATCGAAAACGTGGAGCGGAGCCATATCTTCAGCATTTATACTTGGAGTCGTAGGAGCCTTAGACATGCCCGCTAGAAGAACTATAATTGTTCAACTTAAGAAGACGATCGACTCCGCCTCCATCATAGGGTATATGGATGCTTTAACGAATTTAGCTTTCATAGTAGGCTCCTCTCTCGGAGGAATCATATGGAGTGCTTTGGGATACAGTATGCCGTTCATAGTAGGCTCGATTATAAACATGTTTGCTCTGATACCACTCGTAATCCTTATCTCGTCAAGAAGGCGATTTCCCAGCATGTAGGAGGGGATTGTGTGGGGCTTTTAATATGCGGTGGAAGCGTAGTTACGATGAGTGAGAGAGGCGTAGTGAGAGATGGGGCTGTATTAATTGAGGGAGATAGAATAGTTGAAGTCGGCAAATGCGACGATGTTAGACGTAGAAATCCAAGAGGTTATGAAAAGTTAAATGCTAGGGGTAAAATAGTTCTACCTGGACTCATCAATACGCATCACCATCTAGCCATGAGCCTCCTCAGAGGATACGCTGACGATATGCCTCTTAAAGAGTGGCTTGAGGAAAAGATATGGCCGATAGAGATGCATATGACGAGCGAAGACATATATCTTGGTGCAAAACTCACGGCGGTTGAATCCGTGCTTGGAGGATGTACAACGGTAAACACCATGTATCACTATGCGCCGGAGTTCAATGAGGCTAAAGCGATAGCTGAAGTCGGCATTAGAGGAGTTGTCGGACATGTATGCTTCTCTTGGCGTAAAGATGAGGATTTAAGACTTACAAGGTCGCTGGTTGAAGCATGGCATGGAGCAGATAACGGTAGAATAAGGGTTAGCGTAGACCCCCATGCGCCTTATACAGTAGATCCAGACTATATGGTTGAACTTTGGAATTTAACGCTAGAGCTTAATGAGAAGTATGGGGAGAAAAGCCCGATCACATTGCATACGCATTTAGCCGAGACTGTAGATGAGGCTGACAAGATTAAGCGTACATTTGGAGTCGAGTTAGACGGGGGAATTGTAGAATATCTCGATAGGCTTGGGGTTTTAGGCAGATTGATGTTAGCCGCTCACTGCGTTCATCTCTCAGAGAAAGATATAGTGATTCTCGCTTCCAGAGGCGTTAAAGTTGCCCATAATCCCGTTTCAAATCTTAAACTCGGCTCTGGGATAAGCCCAGTGCCTAAACTTTTAGAGGCTGGCATAGACGTTGGTCTTGGAACGGATAGTGTATGTTCAAACAATAGTTCCGACATGTTTGAAACAATGAAGTTTGCAGCGTTGATACATAAAGGTGTAAGTATGAACCCATCTATTATGAATGCTTGGAAGGTTTTACAGATGGCTACGATAGGTGGTGCTAAGGCATTAAATTGGGATTACGAACTAGGCTCTATAGAGCCTGGAAAGAAGGCGGACATAATATTGGTTGACGTGCAGACCCCACATGCAATACCTATGTATAGTGAGACCAGCCACTTAGTCTACGCGGTTAAGAGTAGCGACGTTGAAACAGTCATTGTGGATGGTAGGATAATCGTAGAGAGGCGTGAGATTAAAACAGTTAGAGTTGAAGAATTAATTGAAAAGTTTTTAAAGGCTAGAGATAAGCTTATGGAGAGAGCTGGTTTGACGTAGAATACCTGGGGGAAGTTGAGAGTGGAAAAGCTACTTATAGAAGGCTTGTTCAACGTCGCATGGTGAAGCTAGACCTAATATTGTTGGAAGAGCGGATTAGTTTGCCAGATTCATGTTTAAGAGCTAGCGGGTTGAGGCATCTTAAGTACAAAAAAATAAATAAAAAAGTATATATTTTTGTATCCACTCATAAGAGGAGTGATTCTACTTGAAGCCGACTGTTTATACAACTCCTAACTGTCCAAATTGTAAGCTTTTGAAGAGCTTCCTAGAGAAGCTTGGAATTGTATATGAGGAGAGGAACCTGTTAGATCTAGACGTTCAGACGGAGCTTATAATGATGGATGTGTTTACCATGTCAGCTCCCATTTTAAAAATCGGTAAACGTATACTAACGTTTAAAGAGCTTTTCGACGGGGGTAAATTAAACGAAAAGTTTGTAGTCAGCATACTGGAGGCTGAAAGGGGTGGTTGAGGCGGTTAAACCTCTTCCAATGGTTAGGTCTTCTAGCGGACACTTTATACCCTGGAATAGACAGAGCATCATAAACTCTCTACTTAAAGAGACGAAGCTTGCAACAATGTTTTTCGGCGTCAGACCGATGATGGAGGAGGAGGCCGAATCCATAGCTTTAGAAGTCGAGGAGAAGATAAGAAACATGGATTTGAAATTCGTCTCCGGACCTTTGATAAGGGAGATAGTCAACACAGTTTTACTTGAGAAGGGCTCCATCAACCCTCTATACAGGATATACCGTAACGTTTACACCCGTGTAGGAACACCCGTCTACGATGCATATGAAATAGACATTGGAAAGGGGTTTGAGGCTAAGGAAAATGCCAACCTTCAACCTAACGCAGAAACATCTCATAAGAAGAAGGCTGATAAAACCTCTAAAGAGGAGTACTTACTCTTAATGCCGATAGACCTTGCAGATGCCCATTTAAAGGGGGAAATACATATACATGATCTAGAATACTTTGGAACAAGACCGTTTTGCATGTCCTCAGATAACGTCTTAGTGGCTAGGGTTGGAGGCTCTGTTAGGCTTGCAACAGTTGGTGATCTGTTTAGTCATCTAAACTACGAATCGAGCGGAGGATTTGAAGTTGCCAATTACGATGGAGTAGAAGTTTTAACTCCTGAAGGATTTGTCAGAGTCGTCAAGGTCTCTAGGAAGAAGAGCAATAGCATTATTAGAATAACCACCGAGAGAGGTTTTATGGTGGAGTTGACGGAGGAGCATAGAATTCCATTAGCAGATGGTAGACTGGTGGAGGCTAAGATGGTGAAGCCCGGAGATAGACTCAAGGTCATATCAACTTTAAGTTATGATGAAATCTCTCCGAAAACTTCAGAGGTGAACGGTGTAACCGTTACCTCCGAGCTCGCCAGACTTGTAGGATACTTCATAGCAGATGGAGATTACGACGTGAAAGATGGAGATTTCTACAATGTGGTTTTCACATTCGATAAATCCTCAGAAGCTCTGATAGAAGATGTCTGCTCAACGATTAAAAAGTTAGGTTTCAATTACACGGTTTATGATCACTCTAAACGTAATATGAGGGAGGTCCAGATAATAGGCTCTAAGAAGAGGCTCTACGAACTCTTCTACGATGGGCTTAAAATAGAAAAAGCTAAAGCCCCTGATAAGAGGCTTCCAAACTGGGTTTTAAACCTCCCAAGAGAGCTACTCGTGGAAGTCTTAAAGGGGCTTATAGCTGGAGATGGGACTATATACGCCAGTCGGGAGAGGGGAGGCTTCATCCAGATCTCATCGACGTCTAAAATTTTAATAGAGCAACTTCAGCTAATCTTCGCTCTCTTAGGCTTAAAGACGAGGACATACATCAGGATACATAAGGGCTCTACGGGAGTTAAAAAAAGCGGCGAGGTCGTAGAGACTAGACATGATGTATGGTCCATAGTGATCGAAGGCAAAAGGGAGGTCAAGAAAGCCTTAGAGCTTGGCCTTGCACCACCTGGCTTAGAAGCTAAGTTAGCCGAAGCAGCTGAGGTTAAAGACCATTACCACCCTCTAAGGACTAAGACGGATACTGTTAAAACAGTAGAGCCCATTCCCTACAACGGCTACGTTTACGATATTTACCTAGAGAGAGTTCACGTCTTTTACGCTGGAAGCGGTGTACTGGTTCACAACTGTCAGGATTGGGATCTTAGGTACTTCTTCTACTATGGTTTTATGCCTGACGGCATGGGCATTAAAACTTCCGTAGCTAGAGCCGCTCAGAGGGCTGAGGTTGCTGTTCTACATTCGGTTAAAGTTTTAGCGGCTGCTCAGACGAACTTCTCTGGCGGAGAAGGCTTTTACAACTATCTAGTCTTCCTTGCTCCGTATGTACGCGGTTTAAGCTATGATAGTGTTAAACAGCTTATGCAGATGATGTTCTACGAGCTTACCCAAATCTACGTAGCTAGGGGAGGCCAGCCTGTTTTCTCAAACATCCAGATAACTCCTGGTGTTCCAAAACTGTGGGAAGATGTTCCAATAGTGGCTAGAGGTAGGATTGGCCCTGATAAGTACGGCGAATACGAGGATGAGGTTAGGACGCTCTATAGAGCGTTAAACGAAGTGGCGCTCCAAGGAGATTACTGGGGCAAGCCTTTCAACTTTCCAAAGCTTGAAAATGGCATAGTACCTGAACTTTTTAACTCTGAATACGATGAAGAATGGCTTCTAGCCCATAAAGTCGTTGCAAAGTTTGGCACACCATACTTCGACAACATGATGCCAGAGTATAGAGGCTATGGTAAAGGTGTTTCATGCTACCAGTGTTGTGCATACAATTTTGTTGATACGCCTGATAGCGACCCTGAGTTTGAGGAGAAGCTGTATTTCGTAGGTGGTAGACACTTCAGTATGGGCTCATGGCAGGTTGTTACGATAAATCTTCCACGGGTTGCATACAAATCTAGAGGTGAAGATGCAAGACTTTATGAGGAAGTAAAGAAGCTTATGGAAGTCTGTGTAGACGTATTTAAGACTAAATATCAATGGATGAAGTTGATGATTGAAAACAATAGAATACCTTTTGCGACGCAGAGGCCGAGAGACCCTGTTACTGGTGAACGTGGGCCGCCGCCTGTAAACTTCGAAGAATTGGTATGGACGATAGGGATAGTCGGAATGAATGAAATGGTTCAGTATCATACGGGGTATCAGCTTCATGAATCTGATGAAGCTGTTAGAGTAGCTGTTAGAGTTATACTTGAGATGAAGAGCTATCTTAGGGAGCTTGAGGAGAAGAGTGGCTTTAAACTTGCACTAGCCCGTACGCCAGCTGAATCTTGCGCTCAGAGATTGGCCGTCTGCGATTTAATAGATCCAGAGTTTAGAGAGGCGGCCAGGAAAGTGGTTAAAGGTGACTTAGAGGCTGCTGAGAGGCTTTTAGCTACGGGTGAACGGGACGTGCCGATCTACTACAGTAATGGTACTCACGTTTACGTAGGCGCTAGAATACCTCTATTGGAGAGGGCGAGAGTAGAGAACAAGTTCTTCCCTATTTTAAACGGAGGAAACATGTTTCACATCTGGCTGGGTGAGGCGTCGTCGGATCCGGAGGCCCTCTATAGGTTCACTAAACGTATTGCTACGCAGACTCAAATAGGATATTTTGCATACACTAAAGATTTAACGATATGTGAAGATTGCAATAGGGTTTCAGGAGGGTTAAACTCCTATTGTTTAGAGTGCGGTTCAACGAGGGTTAGGTGGTGGTCTAGGGTTACTGGGTATTATCAAGAGGTCAAGGGGTGGAATAGAGCTAAGAGGCATGAGTTCTTTGAAAGATACAGGGTTTCGATAACCTAGCCTTATTTTTTATCTGGGAGGCCTCACGTGATCGTTAAGGGGTTTATCGATTTAAGTTTCGTAGACTGGGATGGACATGTAGTCTCCGTCATCTGGACTCCGGGATGCAACTTTAGATGCCCATTCTGCTTCAATAGAACTCTAGTATTAAACCCTGATTCACTACCGAGTGTTTCTGAAGAATACGTCATAGACTTTCTAGAGAAGAATAGAAGGTTTCTAGACGGCTTATGCATAACTGGTGGAGAGCCAACCCTTCAACCAGATTTAGATGAATTCTGTTCAAAGGTTAAAATGCTCGGTTTAAAGGTTAAATTGGACTCCAACGGCTCAAACCCGGAAATCCTTAGACGCTTAATTTCAAACGGCCTCGTAGACTTCATAGCTTTAGACATTAAAGCGCCTCTTGACTTGGAGAGTTATAAAAAATCTACAGGTGTACAGTTTGAAAACGTCGTTGAGAAGGTCGTGGAGAGTATAAACCTTCTGATGTCTTCAAATATCGATTATGAGTTTAGGACTACGATCGTACCCAGCTTACATGGGGAAGTTGACGTTGAACATATCTGTAAAGCCATAAGAGGGGCGAAGAAGTATGTTTTGCAGGCTTACAACCCCAGAGACCCGATCGACCCGGCGTTTAAAGAGGTTAAACCTCCCAGTCAAAGCTTTATGCTTCAGTTGGCTGGAATAGCTTCAAAGTACGTAGAGAAAGTGTTCGTTAGAGGATTATCTTAGGGCAACACTCTCTCAGGGTCTCTAGGTATTAGTGTAGCTTCTCTTACGTTTTCGATTTTTAGTATGGCTGAAGTTAATCTTTCAAGCCCTGTTCCGGAGCCTCCGTGGGGTGGTATCCCACATTTGAAAAACTCTAAGTAGAAGCTTAGGTCTTCAGGGTTTAAGCCTTTTTCAACGCACTGTTCAAGCAGTTTATAGTATCTATGTTCCCTCTGGCCTCCGGTTGTCACTTCTAAGCCGTTCCATATGAAGTCAAAGGATCTAGTCCATTCTGGCTCTCCTTCAATCCTCATTGTGTAGAATGGTCTAGGCTTCCAAGGGAATTCTGTTAGAAAGAATTGCTTATAGCCGTATTCCCTCTCTACGATATTTGAAAGCCTTCTCTCGCCATCAGGGTTTAAATCTTCCATATACTCTGGTTTGAAGCCTTCAGCCTCCAACAGTCTGTAGGCTTTGCGCATCGGTATTCTCGGTATCGGTGTTCTAATGGGCTCTACTTCAACGTTTAAAATTTCAAGCTCTTCTTTACACTTTAGTGAAACAGCTCGGCAGACGTTGCTAGCCATCTCTTCAACAACTTTCATAATGTCTTCATCGCTCTCTATGAAGCTCATTTCGAAGTCTATGCTTATATACTCACATAGGTGTCTAGGTGTGTGGTGTTTTTCGGCTCTAAAAACAGGGCTGATTTCAAATACTCTTTCAAAGCCAGCCGCCATAAGCATCTGCTTATAGAATTGGGGGCTTTGAGCGAGGAAGACCTTTCTTCCGAAGTAGTCTACTGAGAAGACGTTAGCGCCAGACTCCGTGGCCTGAGCTACGAGTTTAGATGTGTGGACTTCTCTAAAACCCCTCTCCCTGAAGAAGTTATCTAAGGCTTCGCAAATAGTGCTTTGAACCTTGAATATTGATGCGACCTTCGGGTTTCTGAGGTCTAGAAACCTGTATCTAAGCCTCTTATCTAAACCGGTCTTGATCAGGTCTGTTTTGTAGAATTCTATAGCCGGTTGCTCTACGGCTTCACATAGGACTTCAACATCCCTGGGTTCGATCTCTAGGCCTAGTTTGGCAATATTACTTTGGAACGCGTTGCCTTCAACCGCTATGACGCTTTCACGTTTGATTTTCCTAAGCAGTTCAAATAGCTTATCAGGTACGGAGCCTCTTTTAGCCGTAACCTGTATAAGTCCTGACGCGTCCCTCAATATGAGGAAAACTATGTTTTTCAGCTCTCTAACTTCATGTACGAATCCTGCAACTACTACGTCTCCTTTAGCGTCTTTGATTAAGACTCGTTTTCTAAGATCAATCAATCTAAATACACCTTTAAACAGTTCGGCTTTTAACCGCTTCGTTTAACCTGTTTTAGTATCGTCTTATACTGCTCTTCATCCAATGTGCCTAGCTGGTAGAGGATTTTCGAGGCTTCTCTTATAGTTAAGAGGCTGAAGAGCTGTATACCTGATTTAGCTAAAGCTTCTCTTCCGCCTTCCTCTCTATCTATCAGGACAAGCGCCTTATCTACAATACCTCCTTCAGCCCTAACGATAGAAGCCGCCCTAAGAATACTTCTACCCGTTGTTATGAGGTCGTCTATAAATATCACTCTATCTCCGGAATTCAGCACACCCTCTATGTTCCTCCCCGTACCATGAGCCTTCGCCTCTTCCCTAACGTATAGGAATGGTTTTTCAACCCTGAAGGCGATGACTGAGGCGAAAGGTATGCCAGCTGTAGGTATGCCAGCTATCCTATCGAAGCTATTTAAGCCTACATCTTCCATGAGCATCCGCACGTATATGTCGCTTATCTTTTTAAACGCCTCGATATGGCTTGGTATGAGCCGTAAATCGATATAGTATGGGCTTACTTTACCGCTCGTAAGCTTGAAGACTCCAAACTTTAAAGCTCCAAGTCTGACAAGTACATTGCAAACGTACTCTTTAGCTTCAGCCTTCCAGCTCAATCCCATCAACTAGAAGAATAGCCAGAAATACTAAATAAACTTAGTTTTTTCAGTTGACAATTCTACGGCTTAAACCTGTGAGATTCTCTGGAGTTTCCCATACATTTAACCCCATTTTTATTTTTTTCCTTTAGAGCTGTTATAGTGTGCTTGGCTGAGCGTTTTTTATGCTAGGAGTTACTACAGCTGAAATCCCGGGGAAAAATATTTCAACTGTAGTAATATGGATGGTTGATATAGGCGTCTCTGAGCGCTACTGTAAATTCAACGGCTCATTTAGACCTTTAAAGCAATTTTAGTCTAATAGACTGTATCCGACCGTAGTTTTGCAGATGTAAAGCTTCTTGAATCTTGAAAATCGCGTTGCTTTAAACCATACGGATGGGAAAAAAGAAAGTTTGAATTTAACCCATGGGGCACCTGTTTCCAATAGTTGGATAGACGGCTCTATAGACGTGAGCCGCCTCGACTATAAGCCTGTTTCCCGCTAAGCGTGTTAAATCAGACTTCTCAAGTAGTTTACACACTTCGGTAGCTCCCTCTCCGGGTCTCCTGGAATACCGCACTCAAGCGCCATAAAGTTCTTGTAGCCGATTTTCTTCAACGCTGTGAATCCTGATTTAAAGTCTGTGTGTCCATATCCGGGTAGTAGGCGGTTGCTATCTGCCAGGTGTACATGTAGTATATATCCAGCCGCTTCCTCTATACTCTTAGAGATGTCTGCCTCTTCGATATTCATGTGAAAGAAGTCGGCCATTATTTTCACGTGTTCTCTCCCCGAGGCTTTACATATGTCAACCGCCTGTTGAAGCCTATTGATGAAGTGGGTTTCATACCTGTTTAAAGGCTCTAACAAAACGTAGGAGCCGACTTCTTCAGCGTAATCGCCTATAATCTTACACTCTTCTATCAAGACCTGCCTTTCAACATCTCTAACATTTGGATGCCAAGGATATAGGTCTGGAATTTTAGGCCCACCAAACGTCGGAACAGTTATAACGCCAACGCCTCCGAGCTCGGCACACATCTTAAGCCTCTCCTTCAACCCTTCAATAGCTATTTCCCGCGTCTTCCGGTCAGCACCCAATAGGTCTCCACCATAACCTGCACAAACCGTTGACAGCTTAACCTTCGAGGTGCTCAATGCATCTTTAACCTCTTTAAGCCTCTGAGGTAAGTCGCTTCCCCATACCTCCAAACCCTCAAAACCATATGCCTCTATTCTCTCAAGCTTCTCGATCAACGTTCTACCTGGAGCTAAATTCTCTTGAATAGCCAACCTCATAGGGACACCATACTCAACTTAAAGCTATAGAGTATTTTTGCTTTTCCTATCCTATACTAGTGGCTGCCGTAAAAGGTTAACGTAAATAGGTTTCTTCAAGCAGTAGATGAAATAGATCACCGCCCAGAGTCCGACTACCAGTCACTTCTTAATGGGATATTTTCCGTATTTTTCAGCCGTCATATACATAGCTAGTGCATTTTCAGGAGGAACGTATCTAGTTAGTACGTTTGTCGTACTCAGTATATATCCTCCTCCTGGAGCCACCTCCCTTATCAGCCTCTCGACTTCTGCTTTAACATCTTCAGGCTTCCCTAGAGGAAGCAGGTAGTCTAGGTCTAGGTTACCCATTAAGCATATAGTATCGCCCCACTTCCTCTTTATAGAGACTATGTCTACGCCAGCATTGGGTTGTAGACTGTGTAATCCATTGAATCCGGCTTTTACGATATCATCCACCAGCGACGTCACGTTTCCATCGCAGTGGAATATCACTGGTAGGCCGAGTCTATGCGCCAATTCAACCTCTTTAGCCAGGTATGGAAAGACGAATTCCCGTAGGTGGTTTAGAGATATGAATGGACCCTTATCGTAGGCTAGATCATCGCCTAAAAGTATCACGTGTGCGCCTGATTCGGCATACAGTTTTATAACTTCCAGTTCGAATCTAAAGACTTCTTCAATCACTCTTCTAAGTAGATTTGGATACTTATACATCGTTTTTATATAGTTCTCTAAGCCCATCAATGGGTATACTGAATCGAAGGCTCCACCTACCTGAGCAAAAACGCAGAAGTCTGTCTTTTCAGACCACAATTTGACGCTGTCGGCTTTATACAGCGATATATCTGGCATTTTGAAGTCTCTGAAATCTTCAGGTTGAGACAGCCCATGCTTTAAATACGTTCTTGTTTTCCCACTTTCAACCCATTCATTACCAAAGTAGTCCCTATATATTGGATAGCCTTTCTCAGTCCTACCGATTACCTCTACTATAGGTCCACCTTCAAGCCCAACGTTTACTAGGTCCATTTTTAATAGATTTCTCACCTTGACATGCGCCTTAAACCAATCCTTCAAGGGTTCATTTAAAAGGGCGGATACGAGTTCATCGTGTATTTGAAGCTCACCTTTGGGCAATCTATCGGGCTCTTCAAGACTTAAAGCCCTGTAGACTCTATCAACCCTATCCATCTACCTCATCACGGTAGTCGAAATTTAGACTAGAAAATTCTTAAACGTTACTCTCAGTAGAAATCTTTCTGAAGATTCATTATGGATAAGTTTAAAGTATTAATCGCGGTTTTACTGGTGGTGGTTTGCTTGACCGGTCTCTACTACTCGTTTTTCTCTAAAAAGGGTGAGGGGAGACTTTTCGGATTCTACCTTCCATGGGACGACTCCGTAGACTCCATTACAAACCTAAGCGGTTTTCTCGATAAGCCAGCTGGGCTGTTTGGTTATGTATACGTTGGAGAAGATGGGCATTTATACGCTGGAACAAAACGTATAAAGTTTCTCGGAGTCAACATATGCGGTAGAGCGGCCTTCCCAGATAGAGAAGATGCTGAGAAGATATCAGCTAGACTTGCAAAATTCGGCGTGAATATCGTCCGATTCCACCACATGGATGCTCCATGGGAGAGCTTCAACATATTCGACAGGTCTACTGGTGGAACTAGGGTTTTAAACGGTCAAGCACTGAATAGGCTCGACTACTTCATAGCGATGTTGAAGGAGAATGGAATATACGTAGACTTGAACCTTCTAGTCTCCAGACAACTATCAAGTGCCGACGGTTTACCGGTAGAGGTAGAGTCCATATCTTGGAAGGATCAGCAGGTTCTAGGCTTCTTCGTCGATGAAATTATGCAACTCCATAGGGAATATGCGAAAAACCTCTTAACCCATTACAACCCATACACTATGACTACTTATGCTGAGGAGCCGAGTGTAGCGGTGGTAGAGATAGTTAACGAGCAGGGTCTTTTACAGGGTTGGCTTGGAGGAGCGTTGGATAAACTGCCATCGTTATTCAGAAATCGGTTGAGGTATAAGTGGAACGAGTACCTATTGGGAAAATACGGTTCAACCGGAAACCTTGAAAAAGCTTGGGGTGTTACTGGAAGAGGTAGACTTGAGGAGCATTCGTTGGAAATAGTCTTGTTCAGCAGGTTTAAAAGCGAGTCTTCGACTGTGAAGAGAGATTGGGTTGAATTTCTATGGAAATTGGAAGAAGAATACTTCAAAAGCATGTACACTTATCTTAAGAACGAACTTAAAGTCAAATCGCTAATAATAGGAACTATAACCAGCTGTAGCACTATAAACATACAAGCCCAGCTCGACGCCGTAGACACCCACAACTACTGGAGCCACCCCGTTTTCCCCGATAAACCATGGGATCCTGAAAACTGGTATGTGGTAAACGAGCCTATGGTAAATCACCCAGAGGGCAGCACCATACCCGATATTGCTCTTAGGAGGGTTTACGGTAAGCCCCACTTTGTAACGGAGTACAACCATCCAGCACCGAACATGTACGATGCTGAGGCGGTTGTAACGTTAGCAGCGTATGCTGCACTTCAAGATTGGAATGGGATCTTCTTCGACTATGGAAGTTATGGTGATTGGGATTCGAAGATGATCAGAGGATACTTCGATGTAGATCAGCATCCGGTTAAAATGGCCAGTCTAATACCGGCATACATGATATTCATTAGAGGCGATGTCAATCCATCTGATGAGCTCGTGGTAGCCCAGCTCAGTAGAGAGAAGGAGGTAGACGTGATCGTTAACGGTATGACTTGGGCTTGGAGGTTAATAGACGGTGTACACGTCGGATTCCAACGTGGAGTGCCGTTAGTCCATAGAACTGCTTTAATAGTTGAAGGCAATGTAATGCCGAGCAGAATGTTAATGCCGCGGGAGGTTGATGTAAAGGGTCCGGTTTACAAGTCTGATAATGGCCAAGTTACTTGGGACGTTTCAGATAGTGGTAGAGGCGTCATAGTAGTTAATACTTCTAGAAGCATAGCTTTGATAGGCTTCTGCGGTGGTAAGAGCTACGACTTCGATGTGGTGGTTATTGAGCCCGGGAAAACGCTTTTAGAAGGTTGGAGTCTGATAACGCTTAGTGTTATGCGTGGGGATAGTTTAAAAGATTGGAGGAATCTTCTACTGATCGCCGCTGGTTACACGATCAACAATGGTACGAAGATTATGGAGTATTCGAGTGGAAGAGTATTAGCTGAGGGAAGGGTAGACCTCTCAGAGGTGAAACAATATAACGGTGGGATAACCTGTAGGAGAAATTGGGGAAAACCTCCGACTCTAACGGAAGGGGTTATAGTCACAGTGAAAATTAAGACGGATAGAGAGATAGATGTCTGGGCTTTAGATAATAGAGGCCGGAGGAGACAACAGGTTCCAGTTCAAGATGGTGGAGACTATAAAACGTTCACGGTCGGACTTGAATATGCAACAATATGGTATGAAATAGTAGCAGAAAAGTGAGTACATTAGGAATATTGAAGAAGTATGACCAAGACTTGCCACCGTTCACCAATTTTAAATTTAAATCTGCATGAAGACCCCCCTAACATTTTTAAATAACATTTTTCATAGTCAAAAGTAGTGCCGGGGTAGCTCAGCGGGCTAGAGCGCCAGACTCATAATCTGGAGAACCCGGAAGCCCAGGGTCCAGAAGCCGAGGGTTCGAAGCCCTCCCCCGGCACTCTGGATAATCCCTCGACACTTTTACTTCCTCTTCCTGAAGAACTTAAGACCGTCATGCTCGCAGACGTAGTCAAAGCCCTTTTTAAGGCTTCTTCTATGATGTTTGACGTAGTCTAACACCTGGGACTTGTATGGATCTTGTATGGGCTTTTGTATGGATGTTTGTATGGATGCTCAGACCCCCCTCCTAGGTATTTTCCATCATACTCTCCAACTCCGCAACTATGCTTGTTATGTATCCTACGGGCTTCAAGCCTTGTCTTCACTTTAACCCCCCATCGTTGGCCATCTTTTCGACACGCTTCAAAGCATCCTTCAACTTTAGATAGAGCTCTTCACGCTCACGATCTACTTCGATCAGACGGGGATTTTTAATATAGAAGCTTCTTCACTCTACCCCTCCCCTAGTTTTCTCCATCATATTTTCTGTGGATTTTCTCCATGTTTTGCCCCGTTTTTTTAAGAAAATTTCCATAAAACGGCGCCGTTTTATCTATCAGCTACCGCCTCCTCAGCCTGTACATGCTCGGAAGCCTTTCATACCACTTAAGCCATTCTTCACCACTCAGAGTATTTAGAAGCCTCCAGAAGTCTCTGCCGCCAGCTCTAACATACTCGTCAACTGCGTCGGAAGTCTTCCAGTAGCCACCTCCAAAGCTTTTACCGCAAATTAACTATCGCTTATTTAAACTCGCGTCACATGAGTAGAAGCTCCATAGGCCTCAGCTCACCTTTAATTGGATCCACCTCTAAGCCTAATTCTTCAAGCGCGGTCACGCCGAGTAGGTGAACACCTTCATCGCCAAATACTGCTAGCGTGTGTGCTCTAACTTCTTGAACTTCAACGCCGATGACACCCACCTCCCTCTCAACAACCTGATTATTAGCCAGCTTGAACTTCCTGACGCCGATGACAGGCACATTCATGGATTTCAATAAGCTACTGGGCAGTACACTATATATGGCACCAGTGTCCACAAGTACCTCGACTTCCCTAACATCGTCCGGTTTGAATGGATTCCAAACCCTAGTCCTAACCTTAATGAACCCCACCGAAAACAGCCCCTAAACTAATCGTGTAATATTAACTGCCACCATCTAAAATATTTTGCTGTAATCACGAGATTAAAGCGTCAAGAAAAAATAGGGAGGGTTAGGTATGGCTAATATCTTCCATATTCTTCTACGGCTTCTAATAGCTAAAAAAAAGAGGAGTATTGATTCTAATATTTAAATGTCGCATCTATGTTTATGAATCAAATATCCTCTATTATTGTTGTGAAAGTATCATGGTGTTCTTCTTCATCTTTTAGGATATTTTGAAACAGGAAAGCTGTTGTTTCATCTTTTTCTAAGCGTGCCTGTGCTATTATCTCCTTATATAAAGAGATGGCGTTTTCTTCATCCTTTATATCGCGCTCTACCATTTCTTTAAGAGTTTTGCCCACGAAAATTTCCGCTGGCTTTGTTGTAGGTGTTCCTCCAAGATAGAAGAGCCTTTCAGCAATAGCCTCAGCATGCTTCATCTCTGTTATCGCTATTTTCTTGAGCTCTTCTTTAACAGCAAAACCTTTAGCGCCACTCAACTGAACATGTTGCCACATATACTGAATGGATACCTGAATCTCCCTTGCTATCGCTGCATTTAACATTTCCAACAATTTTTCAGAAGCCATATCTTCACCTTGTACTTTTATTTTGGCAATGTAAACTTAAAAGTTTTACCTAACTGCTAAAATTTATGAGAAAAGTGGTGAATGGTTTAAGCATTTTTGATCAACCCCCTGGAGCCCCATGGAAGGGTACGTGTTTCCAGAGAAGGTCCCACCAATCTTCATCGGCTATTGTTTCTCCATGGATAAGGATTTCTAAAACTTTTTTTAAGAGTTCGTGATGGCGTTTTTCATCGGCAAGTATTGCTGTTAAAAGAAGCTTCACCTTCTCGTTTTTAACTTCTGGCAATACATCACTGATCTTTCTGATTAATTCGGCTTCTATGCGTATATGCTTCTCCACGAGGCTTCTTTGCCTATCAAGCTGTTCCTGAGATAGGGCTGGGGAAAATCTTGTTAAAAGCATTAGCGCAGAATCATACATCTCTGCGTGTTTAAGCGAATCTAGGGATATCCCCTCCAAAACCCCCTTAACTGGCTGGTTTCTTACATCCTTTAAAGCTTTGTTAAGTGAGCTTGCGATTTCCTTCTCGATTTCAATTTGTCTCTTAATGAAGTCCAACAAATCATTTTTCTTTGCCATATTCGCCACCTATCGGAGTGCCATGAAAACAGATGAGTGTTCAGTTAAGTTTGAAAAATGTTCAGCTATTTTACCTATATTCCCTACTCTACTGTAGTGTAAAATCAGTATTTTTGACATTAGCCTCTGCCTCTTTACTCATTTTAAAACTTCTTCCAATCTTTCGTTTACTTTTTCCCAGTTTACTATTTTCCAGAAGGCTTCGATGAATTTAGCTCTTTCATTTTTATAGTCTATGTAATAGGCATGCTCGAAGACGTCGAGAACCATGAGGATTTGAAACGTTGGATAGACATTTATATTATGTTTTTCTATCTGCATTATTATGGGACGGCCTGTCTGAGCGCAAAAAGTTAAGGCTGCCCAGCCGGAGCCTTCAACGCTTAGCGCGGCCTGTGAAAACTCTTTTTGAAAACGTTCAAAGCTTCCAAATTCTTTTTCTATGATATCACCTAGGGTTCCATCCGGTTTTCCTCCACCTTTACTTGGTGGGGCGAGGTTTTCCCAAAAAAGTGAGTGAAGTAAGTGCCCGCCTATATTAAAGGACAGTTCCTTGAGTGTGGATTTTATATCTATATCTGTATTTTCTTTTCTTGATTTATCTATTTTTTGAAATATTGTATTCGCTCCATTCACGTATGCCTGGTGATGCTTACTGTGATGTATCCTCAGTTGCTCCTCAGACATGTACGGCTCTAAATCTTTGTAACCGTAGGGTAATTGAGGTAGAATATAAAATTTTGAGGTTTCATAGCGCGGTTTCATAATTTACACCAGCCTACACTTGTATATTGATAAAGTTACTTTTATTTTTTTTCTAGTTTAGAATGAGCATGCATATAGCAACCAATCTCTAGCTAGAAAACTCGTTCAAACCGCCTATTAGCAATATAGCCGCCTAAATTGATAAATTCTTTCTTGAAAGGTATCGGAAGGCTGATAATGTTGCTTTGCAGCCTTCTCCAGCCGCAATTACTATCTGTTTTTCCGGAACATTTGTTACGTCGCCAGCTGCGAATAATCCTGGAAAACTGGTTTCGCATGCACAGTTCACTATTATCTCTCCCCATTGGTTCTTCTCAACAAAGTTAACTATTTCGGAGTTTGGCGTAGATCCAATTTCGACGAAGACCCCTTTAACTGGTAGTAAAAACGTTTCACCGCCTTTCTGAACCTTTATCCCTCTAACTGTTTTATCACCCATTATCTCCAGAACCCTCGTATTTGTTAAAATCTCAACTTTATTCGAAGCCATGGCCTTCTCAATAAGTATTGGATCGGCTTTAAGCTGTGACATAATTTCAATCAAATATATTTTACTTGCTATCTTCATCAACTGTAGAACAGCTTCTAGACCTGAGTTCCCACCTCCAACGACGGCCACATCCATATCCTTAAACAACGGGGCGTCGCACGTAGCACAGTATGTTACTCCTCTATTCTTAAACTCCCTCTCACCGGGAACATTGAGTTCTCTAGGTCTTCTGCCGGTTGCAACTATGACGGTTTTACCAAGATAATTTGTATATTCTGTTTTAACGCTAAATATGCCACCATAGGGTTCAACCTGCTTAACCTCCTCCATTTTAAGGTTAAAATCGTATTGTTTTACGTGCTCATAGAATTTAGCCGTGAGCTCTTCACCAGTAATATATTGGAAGCCAGTATAATTCTCAATCTCAGAAGAATAAGTCACTTGACCGCCAATATTGACCGTGATTAATAGAAGATCCATCCTCTTCCTAGCAGCGTATATAGCCGCTGTTATTCCAGCAGGACCAGCGCCAACGATTATTAAATCATAAATTCTACCATAGTTAACCAAAAGTAAGACCCCCTCCACTGATACATCTAAATCAATTACTACAAAGTTGCTTTGGCACATTATAAAAGTTTTTTATAGATTTAGTGGTTATATGGTACAAAATCCTCATTTAACCATTGATAAATGTGAATAAATACAGAGCAATTATGAAAGTGTTCGAAAACAATAAATTCGAAACTTTTATAAAATCATTTTCACCCTTAATTCTAAAGTCACTTATAATGAATGAGAGGTAAATCAGAGTTGAGCTTGTTTTATGTCGGTTTCATAGCAAGCTTCATAGCAGGCTTGGCTACTGGTGCTGGCGCCCTGCCAGTTTTTTTAGTTAGGAAGATCTCTGATAGTACTCTAGATGTTCTGCTGGGTTTCGCCGCTGGGGTTATGCTTGCTGCAACAGCCTTCAGCTTACTTGTGCCAGCTATCGAACTGGGCGGACCATTCGCATCAGCGATGAACTTCGGAGCTGGTGCACTGGTAATACATTTTATAGACCATTTTGTCCCGCATTTTCATCCGGTTGCCGGAGCTGAGGGGCCTCCGTCAAAGTTGCCACATGTCTGGCTAATGGTAATTGCTATAACAATCCATAATTTCCCTGAGGGATTAGCTGTTGGCGTAAGCTTTGGCACAGGCAATATGACGACTGGCTTAATAATCGCTACGGCTATAGGCTTACAGAATATGCCTGAGGGATTAGCCGTCGCACTGCCGCTTTTAAGGGAGAAGTATAGTGTTTTCAGATCTATTGGTTATGCGACCTTAACGGGATTAGTTGAGCCAGTAGGCAGTTTACTCGGGTTAACGCTAGTTTCAACTTCCCACTCTTTTCTGCCATGGGGTTTAGCGTTTGCGGCAGGTGCGATGTTGTTTGTCGTTGTTGATGAGATGGTTCCTGAAAGCCATCGTAAAGGATTTGGACGAGAGGCAACTTTCGGATTCATAATTGGCTTCATAGTAATGATGCTGTTAGATTCGATGTTCAAAGGATAAATTTATATGATTCTTAAAAAAATACTTTTTGACTTTATGAGTGAGAGCAAACCTCTACTTATCGCGGGTTTTGCCGGAAGCCTTAGAAAAGGATCTTATAATAGAATGCTGTTATATGCGGTATTAGAACTATTGCCTAGGAATGTAAGATTAGAGATTTTAGACTTGGGAATAATTCCGCTCTTTAACCAGGACTTAGAGTATGATATGCCTGTGGCAGTTAAGGAGTTTAAGGAGAAGATTAAGAAGGCCGATGCACTTCTCATAATAACCCCTGAATATAATTCATCCATACCCAGCGTGCTTAAGAACGCTCTAGATTGGGCTTCTAGACCATATGGGGATAATTCCCTCGACGGTAAGCCAATTGCAATAATGAGCGTATCAACAGGGATATTAGGTGGAGCAAGGGCGCAGACACATTTACGCCAAATACTCTCCTCTCTTAACGCATACGTGGTAAATAAGCCAGAGGTTATCGTGAACTTTGCTGATGAGAAATTTGATGGCAATGGAAAATTTAAAGATGAAAGGGCTAGAGCTCTCATTATGCAATTGCTAGAAAACTTGATAAAACTAGCTGAAGTACTGAAGACAAATGCTAAATCTTAATTACTGCCGGAGGATTAGATTAATGGGGTGGAGCTTAACATAGTTCTCTGAACGATGATACTAATTTATCTACTGATGGGCTAGGCTTTCTGTGGTCTGGCTTTTATTGCGAATCTCATACGTTCTATTTGTTATTAAATAGGGCCATCCGCATAGCTCTAAAAAATATGTGTGATTGCTAATAGTTTATGTGAAACGCTATTCTGTTACACTACAGCGTAGATGTCTCCGTTCTCTTCAATCTTTAACTCTATTTTCTTTAGCGGTTCTCTTGGCATTCCGAGGAATGGCCTACCCGTTTTAGGGTCATACATGCCGTCATGCAACGTACACCAAATCTTTCCAGTATAACGGTTCCATTCAACTTCCGCTTGCATATGCGTACATAATCCATCGTAAGCTACAAATCCATCTTCTAAATGTACCAATATGCCAGGCCTCTCAGAACCCTTCTCATCTCCTAATGGATAAAGGAATTTTTTCGACTCACCCACTGGAATCCGCTTCGCATTTCCTATATAAACCATCCTTCTGCCCTTCTCAGTCACAGTTGTCACCTTCTAAAATTTAAATCCATGAGATATTTAAATTTTCTAGACATTAAATTCGAATAGCAATACAACGTGACATAGAAGCTCTAGACTAAAATGTCTCAGAATAATGGTTTTAAAGTATTTCCAAGAAATATTTTAAATTCGTATTACCATGTAATCCATTTTAGCATTTTACACTAAGGGTAATGTTCATGTCTAAAATAGACCAATGTTGAACCTTAAAAGTGAAGAACTTCTTCATCGCAGTTATCTCAGGCTTAACTGTGATTAATAAATCATCTAGGTTAATGTCCTTTGCGCTCTTTTAGCAAGCGCCTCTATGAGCTTCTCTTCCTCTAAGGCATGTTTTTCCTCCTGTGTGAGGTCTTTTGGAAGCCAGTCTGGCTTAGACCTATTTGTATAATAGGCCCTTATAGCTCTTCTTAAAGCACCAACAGCGAGTACACCGCAATGATATTTGACGGATGGTAGTCCGCCGAGTTCATCAGATACGTTTCTCCAGGAAATCTTCCAAGCATCCTGCATCGTCTTGCCTATGATCATCTCGGTTAATATGCTTGCGGCAGCTATGTTTGCTGCGCAACCGTAACTCTCGAATTTAGCATCGATTATCTTCTCGGTTGCTTCATCAACCTTTAAGTATATTGCTATCATGTCCCCGCATGCCAAGCTACCTGCGAGCGCTTCAGCATTGGCATCTTCAATCCTACCAAGATTCTTCGGATTCCTAAATAGTTCCAGAACCTTCTTACTATATGTTAAGGGTACACGGCTTGACAATTTATCTCACCTCCTTTCAGGTTTAATTGGACTTAAGGATCTAATTCTACTAACAACCTTAGGCAGAATATCCAAAACATAATCTATGTCCTCAACTGTGTTGAGTGGTGAGACCTTCATCAATAGGCTTCCATGAGCCTCCTCGTACCTCCGTCCAATGGCTAAGAGCACATGGCTCGGCTCTAGAACACGACTTGTGCAAGCACTCCCACTGGAGACATAAATGCCCTTCATACTCAATTCAACAGTCAGAGCCTCGCCCTCGCAGTAAAGGAAGCTGATATTCACGTTATCAGGTGATCTCCTGTTGTCAGATGGTCCATTCAATATTGAATAATCAATCTCTTCCAGAACGCCATTTATCAGGCGATCTCTAAGATTAGCCATTCTAGATGTGTACTCCCAAAAGTTTTTATGTAGAATTTCCACGGCCTTAGAGAAGCCTATTATACCTGGTACATTTTCAACGCCTGGCCAGAGTCTCTGTGTGCTGAGCTGTCCATGAATTATTGGCTCCAGCTTAATATCCTCTTTAACGTAGACTGCGCCCACACCTTTAGGACCATACACTTTATGACTGCTAAAGGATGCTAGGTCAACACCTAGGCTTCTTAAGTCTAAAGATATTCTTCCAAGGGCATCGCAAGCATCTGTATGAATTAAAATATTTTCATCCTTATCCTTAACAATATCACGCATAGCTTTCATATCTTGTATGGTGCCTATCTCATGGTTCACGGCTGCTACACTCACCAGCAAGGTTTCCCTATCGATATTTTTTGATAAGAAGTCTAAATCAATGAAGCCTTCACTATTAACGGGTATTTTAATAACTTTAAACCCGTATTTTTCAAGTCTCTCCGCTGGGAAAATAACGCTTAAATGCTCTATGCGTGACACGAAAATTCTTCTCCTATTCTGCGAGAGACTTGCTAAACCAGTTATGGCTAAATTGTTCGCTTCAGTCCCGCTGTGAGTGTAAACTATCTCGTTTGGACTACAGTTGATCGCCGAAGCAATATTCTCTGTGGCCTCATATAGTGCCTGATAGCTCATCCAACCCATAAGGTGACTTATTGACGGATGCCCCCTACCGCCCCACTTATACGCGTTCTCCATAGCTTTTAGAGCTTCGGGGAATATTAGGCCGGAGTTCTCATGGTCTAAATATACTTCCCTCTCCGGTATGCCATGCGACCCAATCAACTCGCTTATAGACTTAGGTAAATCGCTATACGTCAACTTGAAACCTCCACGTATATTTGGTAAGTGTCATCGGTTTTTTCAACCTTCAGAACCTTATGGCCGACATTAGAAGCCCACTCCTTAACATCTGAAGGGGCTCCTGGGTCTGTTGCCAGAAGCATAATTATCTGCCCAGGGCTAGTCTTCATTACAGCCTCAGCTAACGCGAGAAGCGGGCCGGGGCAAGACTTGTAGCGGGCATCGACAACTAAATCGGCCTTCAACCTCTATCACCATCTTATAATAGGGGATTAAGAGATAAATAAGTTGATGTCTGAATCCCTTGCCTTATTTAGGAAGGAGGCTGCACCGACAATGCCATCCACGTCCTCGATTAAATCCTCATTTTTAACCCCTAAGAGACCCATCGTTGTAGAGCATGCGTAAACCCTCAATCTTCCAGTCTTCCTACCCTGCTCCAACACTTCCCTCCAGCCAGGTATAGCTCCGGAGTTAATGGCCTTCTTCAAATCTTCCTCAAAACGCTTATAATCTAAGCTGACTTCTTTAGGCTCATAAGCCTTCTTCAAAACTAGAAGACCCCAGAAGGTAAAGAATAGCTCAGCTTCCCAGCCCATAACAGATGCTGTGGTGGCTAAGGTTATGGCTGGAAGTATTTTGTCGATCCTCTCCGAGGCCACTATTATGGATATTTTGGGCACTTTATCACCGCGTATGATATAACGCTGTTATATAAAAACTTTTCCAGACCAATGTTAGCGTTTTCACAATAGAATAAAACGCAAATCTCTATCTTAACTTGCATTTACTAATATAACCAATTATGAGTGAAATGAAATAGTGAAGGCCGCTAGCCCTCTAAGCCCACGGTCGTTAACATTTATACCGTATTAAGCTACTTCAAGAGCTGGCTTTACTTGCCGAGTAATGTGCAAGATTTGTGAGACCGACAACCGAGGCTATGTTTATTATCTTTCCCCTCTTCTGCTCGATCATTTTAGGTAAAATCGCCCTTGTGAAGTAGAAGGCCCCCTTTAAATTTACACCACGCTATCCCATTTTTGCTCCGTCATCTCAATTAATTGTTTAAAGAGAGATAATCCCCACGTTATTAACAAGAATAGCTAATCCATCAAACTTCTCCATGACCTTTCTCACAGCTTCCTCTACTTCTCCACCATTTGATACACCACATTTAGTAGTTAAGCCTTCTCGACCTGACGCTTCAATGCCTTTTAAGACTTCAAAAATTCTACCGCTAATGTCGATAATAACCATTTTTACGCGGCTTTTAGTTAGGAGCAGAGCTATTTCTCTTCCGATTTCCTGCCCTGCTCCTACAACAATTGCTACTTCGCCATCTAAATTAAGCACGCTTCCACCGAAGAATTAATAGATTCCGCCACTCTTTTATTTCTCCCGAATTTATTCGGGAAAACGAATTATATAACTTCGTTATATAATTTCATGGTGAATATAAATGGTAAGTAAAGAGGAGTTAAAAAGAATTCTCAAAGAATTAAAGTCAGAGGAGGACTTAGCAAGGATTGAGGAAAAAGCGTGTTTACTCCTACGTGATGTAGACCCGGAAACTCTATCTCTCGTTGAGCAGGAGCTCATGGCCGAGGGTTTTGACCCTGAAGAATTTAGGAGACTTTGTAAGATACATTTGAAAGCCATTACTATTAGGGAAGAGGGCCATGAGATAAGTAGTGCTCATCCAATAAGTATACTTAAGGCTGAACATGAGATTATACTGGATAATCTTGAATCATTGGAGAAAACTGTCAGAAAGGTTAGGTCTAATATAGGCCTGAATCAGTTGAATGAAGAGTTAGAGAAGCTGGAGCCAATAGTTGAATTACTACTTGAAGCCGAAAGCCATCATCAGAGGGAGGAAAAAGCTCTTTTTCCGCGATTAGAGGAGCGGGGAATTACTGGGCCGCCAAACGTGATGAGGATGGAACATGAGGATTTAAGGGCGAGAAAAAGGGCTCTTAAAGAGCTTTTGGATGAGCGAAATACGCTGGACCATAATTACTTAATTGGCAAGGTACATGAGCTGGGTACGTATATTGTTTTAACGCTAACTGATCACATATACAAGGAGAATAACATACTCTATCCCTTAGCCTTAAAAACGATACCTGAGAATGAATGGGGAAGGATCAGAGAGGAATTTGATGCCATCGGATATTGCTGTTTTACTCCAGAGATTAAAGCTCAGAGCGGGCATAACCATTAGTAATGGTAAGGAGAGGAGGTTGCCTGCTGTGAACGAACGTTTAGCTGGTGATGGAATCTTTATTATAAAAATAGAGGAAAATAATTGTTATACTATGCGCTTGGACAAGGGGAAAAGAACTAGAGATAATTCGGCTATTTAATAAAGGATACATATATGAAGAAGAGGGGCCTGAAATAGCCTCTTTTTCTTGTTGAAATATAAAATGGGAAGAATTTCTAAACTAATAAGGGAGCGCCGTGGTCTTTCATCGAGGAAAGTACTTCTATGAAGTTTCGAAATAGTATTCTAGGAGCCGCCGTATCCCTCTCCTCATTATTTCAGAGAGGGTTGATGAGCTAACCTTAAGTTTGCGTGAGAGATCTGATACACCAATCTTCCTCGGGTAATCGAAGAAGCCAGACTCTAGAGCTAGCCATAACGCTATCTCTTGCTTCTCAGTTAAAATTGAAGTTCTCCTCTTATATCTTCCCATGCCTAAAATCTTCAGCCCAAAATTAAGCGCCTCTAGTGTTGAAATTATATCTTGTGCAGTTTTCATATTCGGAGCAATGAATGTGTAAATGATATCGTTTCCTTCCGTATTCCACGCGGTTATCAGAAAGGCTCCTTTCGAAACTATCGTGTTACATACGTCGCATCCTTTCGTCTCAAACCATACTACGGCTCCTTTCCCCGCCTCAACACTATTTCGCACTCTCACGTTAGTATGCTTCGGAATTCTGGCGAGGTTCTCCCCTGGTATTCTCACTAGATGCCTAGTCACACCATGAGGTAATCGCCTAACATCAACTACCTCAAATCGGTGGAAACCAAGATCTCTAAACATTTTCAGTACCTTACACTGCTCATTTAATATTTCAATGGAAACACGGCATGGAGTACTCTCTTCACAAGTATAGGTCAATTTTTTAACATCCTCCAAACATAATGCCCTCCTGAAAAATCATCCCTTACCCTCCAATAATTTCTCTCAATTTTCCTTTTAAAAAAGCTTCTAAGGCAGTAAAGGATGGGAATAATATAATTAAATGTGATGCTTAACGGGGTAATTTAATCTTTACTTGCCTCTCAACTTTTGGCGCGATGGACAGCCCAGTTAATGTTCCAGCAACGCTTAACAGTACACTTCGGACCAAATCCGGTAGGTAAAATGGTAGCCACACTAAGAAGCCGTAAAAGCCTAGAAAAGCAAAGCGGTAGAGCATGTAAGGTATGCTTGCAACTACACCAGAAAAAAGCGATATTAATGAGAGAAACGTCTTCCTTGCGCTAAGGGCTTTTGATGGCAGAAAATATAGTAGGTCGAAGGCTAAGCCACCTAAGGCATAGCCTAGACCGACAAATAGCGCATATACCGCTCCCGGGCGTATTATCCTAGTTGCTAGAGATACTACAGCAGCCATTAGAGTAACCCTGCCAAATTTACCAGTCAATCTTGCCATGAGTAACATTAAAAGCCAGCCTAGGAAACGTTGCATGACACCATGCTCACCAGTCAACCCACCTATTAATGGTCCAAGATAGATCTGTAAGGTTATCCAAAGAGATGAGTATATGGCTATTAGAGCTAGTTCTTTTGAACTAAATGCTTTAATCTTCCCTAGGGGCATTACTTCGCTCCTCCTATACTGGTGATGGGAAGAGTACTCCGCCGAAGAATATATACGCCGATATCAGCGATAATACTATGTCTAAAAAGGTTGCCGCCGCAAAGACTAGTAGTGGTTTACCACGCCCTATTTTAACGAGGCCCTTAAAGTTTGTGTTTAGCCCTATACAGACAAATGCCATTGCGAAGAGCCATGAGCGCGTAACCTTTGTTTGATTAATAATTGTGTTCGCTGAGCTTCCAAGAGTTGGAATCAGTAGGAAAGACGAGACAACGGAAGCGATTATAAAGCCCAGAACAAACTTCGGAAATCTGTACCATATCTCTATTGGCCTAGGCTTCTCATCCCTCCTCCTCTCAACCTTCAGCGTCCAGTAGACTGCTAATATGAAGGCTACTATTCCAATCATTACATTCTGTGACATCTTAATTATTGACGCAACTTTCATGGCTTTATCGCTATATAATGCCCCTGCGGCGACGACTGCTGGAGTAGTATCAATTGTTCCGCCAATCCATGCACCAGCAACCGCATCCGGAATACCGGTAACCCTCGCTATGAATGGCATAGTGACTAAAAGCAGTATGGAGAATAAAAGCACAAGTGAAACAGTATAGCTAATCTCTTTCGGGTCGCCTTTAACTGCTCCACCGGCAACTATGGCCGCCGAGACGCCACAGATCGATGTGGCACTAGCCATAATTGCAGAAAAAGTTTTGCTCAAGCCAAGCTTAACTGCCAGATAATAGCAGAAATACCAGACTATAAAGAGGCCAACTGTTATCTCGAAGAAGCCAAAGGCTCCTGCTGCAAGCAATGTGCTGAAGAATATTTCCGCGCCCAGTAGAACCAGACCAATCTTTATGAACATCTCTGTCCTTATTGAGGCTTTCAGCCATTCAGGTAATCCAATCGCGTTGCTGATGAATAAGCCAACAAGTAGCGCCCATAGAACATACTCAAGACCAAGATAATTAACGTACTCTTGGCTGGCGATGAATAGTGATGCTAGAGATAAAGCAAATATTATTGGAAAGCCCGCTGAATACTTTTTTAGGCTACTTCTCATAAACGCTACTGGAATACTGGTCACTAGCAGAAGAAAAAGCCCGAAGGCTACTAAGTAGGGCGTATCTGAAATGTTAATTGCGACGGAGGGATCAAGAACCCACCTATTAATCCTCGGAGCCCAAAGAAGCAAATGTGCTGAAGATAAGCCAAGTAAAGCAAAGCCTAACCAAACAGCCCACCAATCCTCACTCTTATACAGTGAGGGGAAAGCGTTTTTTAATGCCGAATTCTTCAATTGCTCACCTCCAACCAAATTTTATAACAGAGTTATATAACTCTGTTATATTTATAAAGTTTTCGCATAAGGCATGCTCAAATGAGTTGAGTATAAAATTTCCCAGAAATTTATTAGCATGTATGTAACTGCCCTTAAAGGTGGTTGAAGGTTGGGATGGGATAAACCTTCGAAAACAGTTCTGGTGAATTTGTCTTATGCATTGAGCTTTGTTGACTTAACGTGGCATGTAAAATGAGAATTACTGCGAATCTTACTTTACACTGACGTTCCAAGGTTTACAATAAGAGTTGCTGTAATTTTTTCGTTTATGCTTAGAAATTTAGAATCGTTCCAAGGTTTACAATAAGCTAAGTAGACTTAAGATTAGTGAGTCTACTGTTAGAAAAAGAGTGGAAAAGTTGAAGCAGGGGGGTGTGATAAAAAGATTCACGGTTATCATCGACCCCTCTAAAATAGGCTTAAACACGGTCGCAATAGTAGGCATAGATGTAGATCCATCAAAACTCTTAGAGACCTCCCAGAAAATATGCGAGATCCCCGAAATAAGGTACGTGGCCACCTCAATAGGAGAAAATGATATTTAATTTTTTATGTTTTTTATACTAGACGCTTAGTGCAAATAAGCTTAACATTTAAAGTAAGGCACATAATATTGAGAAAACGTCGAGGAGTATTGACGCTATTTGTACTTTACACTAGAGACTGCAAAATTTCATTGGTGGAAAAGTCATTTATGTGTCTGAATGATTATCTTCCATGTTGTACTGTCCAGCCTTATAATGTTAGTCTTATAGCCTCTTCCTTCCAATACTGGCGGTATATCTCTTACTGAGGGCGGATTATCAAGTATAACTTCCAGCGTTTCATTCGGTGAAAGGCTACTTAAGGCTCTTGTAACTAGAAGCTGGGGATATGGACAGACTAGTCCGCGTACATCCAGTCTATATAATCCCTTATCAACTTTTTCAACTTTAATTTTATTTCTATTCAATTGTTGATTCACCTCTAAAATCCATGAAAAAACCTCTCAATTCATCTTTCGTATACCTTCTACAAAACTCACTGATATCTTCATTGTCTCTTTTTTTCTTCAGATAGTTAGCGAGATACGAGGCGATCATAAACTTTAGCTTTTCGGATGGAACTTTCTCAGCAACAAGTGTACCCAATGAAGGATTGTTGCCTAAGCTGCCTCCGGCGTAGACATCATAAATTTGTCTAACTCGGTCTTCCTCCTTAATCTGCTTACCAATTAAACCTATATCAGCTACTAGGCTTGCACCACAATCGTTCGGGCATCCGCTGGCGTTTACACGTAGTTTAATACTATTTAAAGTCTCTACGCCAAAATGCTTCTCCAGATATTCCACGATGTCCCTGATAATGTCCTTTGCGCGTAAATTTAATGTCTTACCGCAAAAGTCCGATGAGCAACCCACGCTAAGCCACTTAGCTCTGGAGGAATTCATTGGGAAACCCATATCCGTGAGAACCTTAATGAGGGAACCCTTACCTCTCTCGTGGACATTTGGGATTATTATGTTCTGGGTCGGTGTCAGTCTTAGTTCGCCACTTCCATACTCGTCGGCTAAATCCGCTATCTTAACCATTATGGGGGTTGTTAATCGACCCCCCAGTATGGGAATATTCACGTAATAATAGCCCTCGGTATTTTGGGGCCTAATGCCTTCATGGTCTGTTTGCTTACTAAAAATTCGTCCATCATATCTCTCAAGTTTTTCACCAACCTTTGACTCGAGTATCGAGATAAACTTTTCCATCCCTAAACTCTCAATAAGCCACTTAAACCTGGCCTTGGCCTTACTTTCCCTATTACCATAATCCCTATGGATCTCAGTCACTGCGACGGCTACTTTAAAGGCTTCCTCCGGCCTAATGAATACGCCTGTTGGCTTTGCAAGTCTAGGTCCAGGAAGCGACGCTCCTACACTTCCTCCAACTAAGATTGTAAAGCCAATTTCACCATAACCGTTCTTAACGGCTACGAAGGCTAAGTCATTTATCCACGACCTAGTGCAGTCGGCACCGCAGCCTGACATGGATATTTTAAACTTTCTAGGCAAATCCAGAAAAGCCGTGTTTCCAGTAAAAAACTTTGTTAGGTCTTTAGCGATTGGATAACAGTTGAATAATTCACCCCTCTCAATGCCGGAGGCTGGGCAGCAAATTATGTTTCTAACATCTCCGTATCTTGCACCAGCAAATCCCTGCCCACACATATCTGTTGTAAAGCCCATCTCCTCCATGGAGGAGAAAATGTCCAGTGAGTCCTCAGCTCTAATCCAATGCAATTGTATATCTTGCCTATCAGTTATCTCCACTATTCCTCTACTATACTTCGATGCTAAGCTAGCAATACCTCGGAATCGATCAGATGTTAAAATGCCGCCTGGAATCTTGATTCTAATGAAATGTAATGAGCCTTGACCATTATCGCGTCCAATAGAGTACCGTCCTACAAATTTCTCAATATCAGCTATTTCTATTAAGGCCAAGGACTATCACTCCAATATTGATATAACATTGTTATATTTAAATTTTCGTATTACGGGAAAAATTAAATTTATGATGATGTTTTACAGCTCTATTTCGCTAGCGTTTATTCCTAAACCGTCAACTAGTATTTTCCTATAAAACTCATATACCTCTTCTTCATCACCAAAGTTGTCTGCGATCATTATGCCACTTTTCAAAATACTAATTGTTCTATTGTTAGCTTGGTCTGTGAAAGTTATCCCCATATTTGCCTTAACTTTTACATCGAAGTTTTCAAGGTTTGCCATTAAAGATGCCAGTTTATCCATTCTTATATTGAGATTTTTCTTGGGTGCTATCAGAAAAACTCTCTTCCCCTCTCTACCACAAAGTTCGGTAATGAATTTCTCTTCAATAGGTTTAGGCGGGCTTGGACTTGAGCCACATACTGGGCAGTTCTCTGCTTTTGAAATCTTTATCGCTTCAAAGATCATTTCTCTAATATCGCAGTATAAGAGTCTGCCAGCTAACAGCGGCTTTCTTCCAGTAATTACCCTTACGGCTTCGGAAACTTCTATGCTCGCTATAATGCTAAGGATTGAGGGATGGACTCCAACGACAGCGCACGAAGGGAGGAGGCCGTCATCAATTCCTCCCTGAAAGCATTCTAAGCAAGGTGTTTCTCCGGGCATTATGGTGGAGGCGTTTCCCATAGTCATGATGGCGGCTCCATAAATGTATGGTACGCCAAGTTTTTGGCATGCACGGTTTATCAGGTAGCGTGTGCTCATTCGATCAAGCCCATCAATTACAACATCAACACCATCAATAATACTCTTAACATTATGCTGGTTTATGGATAATGGTAGGGGCTCCACCTCTATATTGGGATTTAACTCCTTAAGTCTGATGGCAGCCGCCTCAACCTTTGGGTATCCGAGATACTTGATGCTATAAATATGCTGTCTCTGGAGATTTGACATCTCAACAACATCGTGGTCAACTAAACGTAAGTGGCCTACGCCCACAGCTGCCAACTGCAAGGCTGCTGGTGAACCTAACCCGCCTAAACCCACTATACATGCACTTGCTCTCTTAAGGTTGATTTGTCCATTATAGCCAATGTCTGAAAGAACTATTTGGCGTGAATAATATTCTATTTCAGCCTCTGATAAATCGACCTTTTTCCCTATAGGCATAAATCCTACCTCCAAATCGATTAATAGATCCCCTAAACAGGATGCCCTCTGTTTTATATGGATGTACGTATAGATTTTTTGAGGAGCCTGTAACATTACTTTTCTGGCAATTAGCACTCTTACCACTAGATATGCCTATGATATCTCTTAAGATTGATGAGGCTGTCTCCCTCCCACCAGCTCCGCATCCAATAATTAAATGCCGGCCTGAGAGAGCGCACTCAAATATTACAGCATTGAGGTTGGAACTTACACATAATGGGTCATTTAGGGGAATCGTTTCAGGCGAAACTTTTATTTTCCCATGGCTTATGGAACCTATAAGCCTAATAGCAAACCCCTTTCTCTTAGCGCTTATTACATCTTCTAAAGATACATTTCCTATACCCTTAACGTTAACATCTTTAAGTGATACTTCATAACCCATAACCCAATTTGCAATTATGACCAGTTTTGATGCTACATCAAGTCCATTTATATCGTAAGAGATATTCTCTTCAGCGTAACCTAATTTACGCGCTTCTGCGATTGCCTCGCTCATTGTTATTCCTCTCTCACTCATGCTCCAGAGGATGTAGTTTGTTGTGCCATTCAGTATCCCCATAATAGATAATATTTCATCCCCACATAGACATCTCCTAGCGAAATCTAAAATTGGCATAGCCCCGCCAACAGCTCCGCTGAACCGTAATTCCACGCCGTTCCCTCGCGCGATCTCAAGAAGCTGTGGTAGCGCTAGGGCAAGTGGCCCCTTATTGGTTGTAACGACATGTTTACCAGTTCTCAGGGACCTTTTAATATGCGTTAACCCCGGCTCCCCACTTTCGAGATTATTTGATGTAGCTTCAACGACTATATCTCCGTTTGATTCCTCAATTACTTCTACTGCTGAGAGACCAGGCTTACCTATGGATTTCATGGCGGAGATTGATCCCAATCTTCTTTTAACCTCTAAAGCTTTGGTTAAATTTATTCCCGCTTCTGATACCGCTGCTCCACTTCGATCAACTATCGCTGTCACTTTTATGTTTAGTCCATACTTTTCTTTGAGAGTATACGCATGCGAATTTAGAACCTCAGCTAATCCTTGTGCAACATTCCCAAATCCAATAAGAATTAAGCTAACCGTCATTACCCGCCCCCCACGGCTGGAATTATTGAAACCTCATCATCATCGCTTAACACGGTTTTTAACTGGTTGAGAAAGCGAATATCCTTACCATTAACGTAAATATTGATGAACCTCTTTAGTTTCCCATTCTCATCTAAAATTCTGTCTCTAAATTCCTTCCCATGTTTGGCGGATATCTCATTTATAGCGTCCTCTAATGTTAAAGCATTAACATAAACCGTTTTTTCACCGACAATTTTTACTAAGCTTCCAAATAATGTTATCTTCGCTTTGACCATACTCAATTAAACCTCCAATTCCACTGCTTTCTTAAGGCTACTGAGTGTTGGCTCCACTTCAACTATATCCAGTTGACTGTCTGAGAATACTTCTAAAGACTTAAAGCCGCTACCAGTAACACAGCATATAACTTCCTCGTCTCTAGCTATATCCCCTGACTCAATAAGCTTCCTTAAAACGGCTACTGTAATACCTCCAGCTGGCTCAGCAAATATTCCCTCGGTCTTCGCCAAGAGGTTTATTCCCTCAATTATTTCCTCATCCGTCGCGTCCTCCGCTAATCCGTCAGACTTCCTAATGGACTTCAAAGCATATATCCCATCGCCCGGGTCACCTATAGCCAGACTTTTAGCGATTGTGTCTAGCTTCTCAACTGGCAGAACATCCTCAGAATTAGATTTGTAGGCTTTAACTACTGGTGAGCAGCCCTCAGGCTGTGCTCCAATTATCCTTGTCTTCAGCTCATCGATTAATCCGAGTTCATTAAACTGTTCTAGCCCCCTCCACACAGCACATAGTAAGGCTCCACTTCCCACCGGTATTATTATGTTCTCTGGAGCCCTCCATCCGAGTTGCTCGCAGATCTCGAAGACAATTGTTTTTGAGCCCTCCACGTAGTATGGGCGAATGTTTATGTTCACTATGGCCAAGTCACACTCGTATGAGACTTGGGCCGCAAGTCTATTAGCATCATCATATGTTCCCCTAACAGCGATTATTTTAGCTCCATATGCAGCTGCTTGCAAAATCTTACTCTTCTCTATGCCAGATGGTACAAAAACGTAGCATGGAAGCCCAGCTCTACTAGCGTGAGCAGCGGTGGCCGCAGCCAAATTTCCAGTTGAAGCACATCCAACGGCTCTAAACCCAAATTCAAGAGATTTTGAAACCGCAACAGTAGCTGGCCTATCTTTAAATGATCCAGTTGGGCTCACCGTATCGTTTTTTATGTAAAGTCTTCTCAAACCTAGAGTTTCTGCAAGACGCTTACACTCATGAAGCGGTGTAAAACCAGCTCCTAAATCGATAATTTTCGTTAAATCTTCTAAGGGTAAAAGTTCACGGTAGCGCCACAAAGTTTTCCTCCGTCCTTCAATGGTCTGTTTATCAAGGTTTATGGAATCTATGTCGTAAACAACTTCTAATGGGCCAAAACATTCCTCGCATGCGTGAATCTTTATCGGGGGATATTCTTTACCACACTCCCTACATTTAAGCATCTTTACGTGACTCTTTTTGCTGAAAGCCTCCACCTCCCTAAGGTGTTGCATAATATTTTTATAACTCCGTTATGAAAATATAAATACCAGTATTTATATTTTATGCTTAAAAATATTCTTCCTAGGAATATTTACAAGGTTTATAAGCCCGTTATATTGCTGGTCGCAACTTTATGATGTCAAGTTTGCGGTAAATTAATTCGAGAAAAACCTGCCTTAGAAGAAGAGAAAATTCATAGAGATGCTTGCTAAAAGAACTCAAAGAGCGGTATCTTAGCGTTTGATGACCCACTCAATTAACTTCCACTTTATTTTTATCTTAAATGGGATTTCATTAAACCTAAGAAATAATAAAATATATTTTACAACTATTAATGCTTTGTGGCTTAATTTTCGCTTTTGAACAACTCTTCCATTTTGAGCTGTCGAACGGAAGAATTTTAAATGAAAAAACAGCGGATTAAAGACGAAAGCCGGGACCATATTGCACGTAAAACTCAATTAAGCCACAAAGCGACTATTAACTCCTCCGATAATCTACTTTGAGCGCGTACTTGTTATAGCTAGCTTCTTCATGAGACTTTCAAAGCCTATTTCATTAATCACTGTCCAATCAAATTCCTCTGCCTCGCGTAGTTCTAGGCTTATGGCATTGTTTGGGCATACAGCTATGCAGGAGCCGAAACCATCGCAACGCCTCTCATCAATAAGCCTTGCCTTTCCATTTACGAGTTGAAGCGCCCCTGTTAAGCAAGCTTTAATGCAATTGCCACACCCAGTACATATATTTTGATCAACTGATACGATTAATCTTATGCTTTTGATCATAATTCTATCACACGACTCAATTATGACTTTTAATGGTGGTTATGGCCGTGTGCCTCTCTCTCAGCCTTAATCATCGATTCATCAATTATTCCCGGCCTGTAGGGCTCAGCTCTCCACGATGCTACTCTCACAATATAATGCCTAGATTTTATGTCTTTTCCTAACTCTTTAATTGTCTTTGAAACCATCATATGTATTACGTGGCAACATGGAACCTCCATCGTGTAGACTTCAATCTCCCTCGCCTTTGCCTCATTTACAATCAATGTAACTTTATCTGCCATCCTATATGGGTCTTCAAGTAATGGACAGCCAATTATAACCGAATCTCCATTCCTGAACTGTTGGCCGAGTCCCTCATTTAAAAGGACTGTGCAATCCGCCGCTATAATTATTCTGTCACGCATTAGAAAAGGCGCTTTGGGATGAACCAATAGAATTTTAACAGGCCATTGAAAGCTCAAAGCTTTCTACCTCCTCCCTGTAGATCTCCTTAATTCCTCGGCTCTTGATTTGTTGACGAGCCCCCTATTCTCTAAATCGCTTATACATTTATCTGCGTAATCACACCAGGAAAGACATGTTTCCGTCGGTTCACGATACACTATTCTGCCGCATCTCGAGCACTCCAACTGAGTTTCATATTCAAAGAATTCTATCTTCTCACCGCAGAATGGGCATTCCCTGATTATTATCTGTGGTTCTATTAGGTTCCTTACCCCTGGACATCGCTTAAACATTTTTGCTTCAATCAATCCTTTATTACTTAAATTATTAAGTTTTCCCGCAAAATTTCGGGAATTACATGTGCATTAATAGGTCCTTGAATTTTTTTCTAGACTGTAGAGTTCACCTCCTTAACTTTAGGCTTATATAAGCACTTAACTCCCATCATCCTAATCATGGGCAATGAAGGCCTAATAATCATAGAGAAGGCTACCGCAATAACTGTGCGTTACTCAGACGTACCAAAGAATACTCCGGTAAACGTAATCCGCAAATTTGTGGATAAAGAAAGCGAGATGACAGTTATAGCTATAAGTGATGGGCAAATAGAGCGCCTTATAGTATAGTGTATTCTACTGTTATGATTGCTGGAAAGTGGGAGAAATAAATTTAAGAACGATTAAATTTTTCATCTAAATTCCGAAGAGGAGGGGGAAGAGAATATGGCTACTCAGCGGGATTTAGTGGAAAAGATTCAGAGGTTAAAGCAGGAGAAGAAAGCGATAATATTAGCGCATAATTATCAGCGTCCCGGGGTCCAGGATATCGCAGACTTTGTCGGCGACAGTCTAGAATTATCTCTATGCGCAACCCCAAACAGACGCCAGAATAGTGGTCTTCTGCGGTGTTAATTTTATGGCGGAGACTACTGCTATACTAAACCCGGACAAGAAGGTTCTCATACCGGATGTTAATGCGCTTTGTCCAATGGCATCTATGCTACCAGCTGAATTAGTAGTATTTTATAGGCGCAAGTATCCTAAGGCTAAAATCGTCCTATACATAAACAGCTTAGCGGAAGCTAAAGCATACTGCGACGCTGTGTGTACATCGGCTAATGCCGCTGAAATCGTGAATAGGATGGAGTCCGAGGTTGTTCTCTTTGGGCCGGACGCAAACCTGGCAAAATACGCCCAGACGAAATCCGATAGGAAGATAATACCAATACCGCAATACGGCTTCTGCCCGGTACATAAACTCTTCAATAATGAAGATATCGTACGACTTAAGCAGTGGTATCCCGGTGCTGAAGTCATTGCTCACCCAGAGTGTGATCCAGAAGTTTGGGAAGTCGCAGATTTTGTTGGCAGTACCTCTAGAATGTATAGTGAGGCTTTGACCTCTAAATCTAACCAGTTTATCGTTGCAACAGAGGTGGGGTTATTACATAGGCTGAGGAAGAATAGGAGGGATGCAACGTTTATCCCAGCCTATGAGGAGGCGGTATGCGTAAACATGAAGCTACATACTCTCGAGAAGGTCTACTTATGCTTGAGAGACGAGAAGAACGAGATTAAAGTTCCACCAAAGACAGCTTCAAAAGCGCGCGAGCCAATAGAGTTTATGCTTAAAACTCGTGAAACCCAAAGATAAAACCATGCTAATTATCCACCGCCAATAGGCGGTATTATTGCTATAGTATCGCCATCCTTAAGCTTAGTTTTTAATCCCTGAATCATCTCTGAGCCTTTTCCATTAATTAGGAAACGGACTGATGGATCAATAATTCTTTGGTTTTCATCGCTGTATAAGTATCGACGTGCTTCATCACCATACTTGGATACAATCACTTCGATTAAATCCTCTAAGCATACATTATCCTCTAACTTGAGTTCTTCCTCAGTGCACTGAGCAAGCTCACGTAGAGTCGTAAAATACCTGACTTTAACCTCCAAGCGCTAAACCCACCCTTATTATAATCGCAACTTCTCTCTAAAATAAAAATTTTGGGAAAAAGGAGCTCTGCCTAGTATCTAGTCTAAGCCTAGGCCGTGAATTTTTTACAGATGGGCTTGATGTTTCTATTAAATGGGCATCTACATAGGGCCTCATCATGGCTACAGCATAATAAGGATGGGGGAGCGAGGACATGGAAAAATACCATGATAATTTCAGTTGAAGTTGTAGGGAAGGTTGCATTAGTCTTTGAGAGACAGCAAAACTTGATAGTATCTCCATAAAAGCCTTAAAGGAGTTAAAAAGTTGCAAGGGGTATATTAGGGCTAATGATGTTATGGAATGGAGAGGTTTCGCAGTCAGAGTATCAAGAGGTCTTCCCGCAAGGAGGTCTTTAATTCTTACTTAGGAATTTATGCGCGCTAGCTTGTTGCTAAATTCGATCTCAAGACAAGTTGTGAAATAAGGTAAACAGAGCAACAACCTAAGACATGGAATACGAATAAAAATCTATTTCTGTCAGAATTTGATTTGGGTATAAACTTTGATGAGCCCTTTAATAGTTTAACAAGACTGTAAGGGAACTATTCATCGGAGTTTATAGTGTTCATTTGGACTGCATGTTTTGTAATTTCTAGCGAGCAGGAATGATACTTGGAGCAGAATTCCTCACACTGTTCAGCCCATCTTCTTTCTCTATATACGAGCCAACATTCTTCGCAAACGTAGAGGGTTTCATCATCTCTTTTTATCTCTTTCACCATTATCAGAGCCCAAGGCTATTTAATTAATACCTTAGAGAAATGTTTTTTGGTTTTTAGAACAATTTTTACGAATGTTAACATGGATGGGACCTCCCATAACGGTCCGACCACCGTTGCCAGAGCCGCCTCTGAGCTGGCGCCGAAAACTACCGTAGCCGTTGCTATTGCAACTTCAAATTGAGTACCTGAGCTTATGAAGGCAATTGTCACGGCATCCCTATAATCAAACTTTAAGAGCCAAGGTATTACGTAGAAGAGCGTAGCCATAGTAAAGAAGTGTAACAGTAGTGGTATAGAGACTAAGCCGATTGTAATGGATTGGCTAATGACAACTTCGCCTCTCAGGGAAAATAATATAATGATTGTAGTGAGCAGTGCCACAGCCGCAACGTTCCCTATGACTGGGCGAAATCTATCGTTAAACCATTCTCTCCCCCTTCTTTTAATGAGGATAGCACGTGATAATTGCCCTAAGGCTAGGGGCAAGCCCACAAAGAGTGCCACGCTTTCCGCTATTGGCGCTATTGGAACTGGTATACCTCCTACCCCGAGGTATAGTGTTGCAAGTGGCGCATAAAGTATTAGAGTTGATGCGGCATTTATCGCCGTTATCACAACTCCTTTAGCTACGTCTCCCTGCGCCAATAGAACCCAGAATAGAACCATACCCGTGCACGGTGCTATACCCAACAATATTGCTCCAGCCGCGTATCCTGGATAATTGCTTAGAAATAGTCGAGCCAGTAGAGTCATCAGGGCTGGTGCAATAACCCAATTACCTATTAACGTGAGTATGATAGGCTTTGGGGACCTAGTAGCTTTAACGATCTCTCTAAACTCTATGCTTACCATGGTTGGATACATGAGGAGAAATAAGCATACGCCCATTGGAATCGATACGTCTCCAACCTGAAGGACCTCAATCCATAAACCTATCTCCGGGAAGAGCTTACCCAATAGGAAGCCAATGATCATAGCCGTCAGCACCCATAAAGTAAGATACTTTTCAAATAGGCCCAGAGTATTCTCAGGCATGCTAAAGTTCACTTCCCATTTGTTCTGGGAGAACAATACTGGAGGCTAAGTATTTAAGTATAGTTCGGCTCCGATAGACGAGGTCGGTGTTGATGAGGCTATCGCCTCCTTGTAGAAGTCTTAGCACTCGCTCAGCACCATCATTGAGATTGCGACTGGAACACTACGCATAATCGCCAACACAGCTGTTTAAATTTTCGACAGATTAAAGAGCCTTGAAATTAATAAGGCTAGAAGTGGAGGGACAATCATTCTTAGAGGACTTAGTTTAAAAACCATCACGATCGTGTTCCCAAATATATGTAAATGGAGTCTAGGAGTTTTATGTTACAACCGATAAAAATAACCGTTCTGACTTAGCGTTAACATTTATCCCCTCCCTCCTCTTATCATAGAAGGGCTTTCAGGGGGAACGGAAACTCCCCTCATCCTGAGAATGTTCACACACGCTATCACATCTCTATCGTTTCCATATCCGCATCTGCATCTCAGAAGCCTTAAAGCTGTGGGTCTAACTGCATGAAGAGCTTCTTGGTCTCAGACTTCCCTTTCTTATTCCTTCTTCTGTATGTCTTGAGCTTAGCTAAAGCTATCTTACAGGCGGAATGATAGAAATGTGCCGAGTAGCTCCATCTTCTCTTCCAATCCTCGTAAACTCCCTTCCTGAGCTTAGCCACTTTCGTAAAGCATTAAAATGAGCACTTTGTCTCCAACGTAATTCATGCATTATGCGTTTAAGCTACCTTTTTGATTCTACGTTTAAAACATATTGGTATTTTTTAGCTTATTTGAATCATTGTTTCTATTTTTACATCTACATATCTATATTTTACTGTTCCTATTCGAGTAAACTCATCGAATATCCATTCTTCACCTTCTTTTAACACCTTAGAATTTAACGTGATTTCGCTAGGCTTCTCTAAGGAGTAGAATTTGAGAACTGCTTCCTGACCTTCCGGGCCTCTGGTTTTTACCGTCAACTTTCCACTCACATAGCTTTCAACCCACGGTCGAGTGTTGTAGAGGACGTATCTTCCATCGCTCCGGTATCTAGTGATGGCGTAGACTTTAAATCTAAAACCTTCGAGAGAATCTTCAACGCCTCTTTCAACCAAATCTCCTCCCTCAATTAATCGGATAGATTCTCCGAGACTATCAGTTATGTGGTATTTACACGCTGAACACCATCCAATCCTCTCCAGGTCCACAGTCCACCTAAAGGCTTTCACAGGTTTACCTTCAACATTGGCTAAAACGACTAAAACCCTATTTTCATTAAAGTAGACCGCGCCTTTTACAACTTCATCTGTGGTTTTTACAAATCCCGTGGTGTAATCTTTAAACTTGAACTTTGAAAGATCGAAGGCCCTGAAGGCCTCAAATAGAGCCAGTACGGGTTCAGCCGCAGGGCCTAAGCTCTGCCATGGGAAAGCACCCAATACTGAACACTTAGCAGATAAATCCCATGTTGCCTTAACAGCGTCAACTGCTTGATAGAGTGGGCAGGGGATTTTAGGTGCGACGTTCATAAACTTGATGTGTAGAGTATTTGGCGGAAACTTTTCAAGCGGAGGTAGTTCCCTCCACTCAGACCAATCTTCCAACATTATATGGCCATCGGCGTAGTTTTCCACGAGCACTGATGGAAACCAGCCAGACTGGTGAAGCAGTATTATGCCGTCTTCTCCAACTAGGCTTCTAGTATACTCTAGAAGTTCGATTAAATCGTCGATGTTCGTATGGTCTCCTTCACTGTGAAGCCTATTGTTGCAGAACCAGTAGTGGGCGTAGTCGTAGTATACTCCATCTAAGCCTAAGGTTTTAACAACCTTCTCTACATACTTCTTTAGAAACCCCTTCCAACCGGATTTAAGGCACATTCCAAACCCGAAGAAGTAGTTGGGCGGGTAGGTCTCTATCAGAGTCAATCTTTCATCTACTGTCCTCCTCCAAACTATATATCCGTCTGCGAAGGCTTCAGACTTAGGATTGATCTCGTAGAGGGAGAAGTACGGTACTACTTTTATCCCGTACTTGTGACACGTGTCTATAACACGCTTCAGCTCATGCATACCCTTTTCGTCGTAGGGTGGCCAAGAGCCATCATGCCAGAAATCTCCGCTGGAATGGTAGTCATTGTGTATACGGACTACAGACACACCCTTATAAGCCCATCTTCGTATATCCTCATCACTGGGCCACGGATGATTGCCGAAAGATATATGCATATACTTTCTAGGTAACTTATCACGGACTTTAGGAAGCCCTAGGTAGTAATGGAAAACGTAATCGCCCGAGAAGTTTGGAATATTGCGGTCTACGGGTTTATAGTTAAGGGGTTCTATTATAATCCGAATACTCTGCGGTTTTGACTCTCCTCTAATCTGGAAAACACCCTTATCTTTCTCAGCGGTTAGTCGTCTAGTCCACCCCTCTAAATCGGAGCCGGGGATGAACTCTATACCTTCAACCCCGGGATCAAAAACAGCCATGTAGAGGGGTATGTTCTTCTCTTCAAACGCAGGTTTACCGTTGAAATGAACCTCTCCCCAGACTGCTACGCAGTTGCCATATGGTTTATCGACTCTAACGTGTGAAGGTCTTGCAGCAAAGTATTTGAATCTAGGTGTTAGATTCATGCAACCTATTCCAACCTGCCCTACGCCAGCGACTGGCTTTTCAAACGTATACTTCTGTGTGATCTTAACGTAGCCTTCCGAGTATTTGTACGTATAGGTGTAGTTGATATCCGATACCATATGGCTATTTTCATCAATCAATCTACCGCTTGCTTCAACTTCTACAAATCCGTCTCCACCTATCACTCTAACAGCCGTACCATCATTTAGTATATCCGAGTAAGAGCCGAAGTAAGACACTATGGGGCTTTGCAAAACGTTCTCACCGCTTCCATGTAAAAACTTGATACTGGTTATACAACCGCCTTTTCTAGGGTCATGTGCGACTTCCCAAAAACTACTCTTTACAGTGATGATGCCTTTCTCAGCAAACTCTACTTTTAGCCTCTTACAATTCAAAATTTAACACCCTAGTTAGAAAATTATACTGGCTACTATTTAACTACGATTTTTCAAATTGCAGTTAAACCTACGGGTTCTGAGCTACGTAGTCCTTCTTAAGAGCAAAAACGTTAACGCTCTTTTTAAATAGTTCGGTGAGAACTAGATAAGTGTGATGAACATGAGGAGAGAGCTGTGTTTAACGTTGTTGATGGTACTACTGGTCTTCTCCAGCATAAGCCCCTGCTTCGCTGAAAATGGTGTGGATTTACAATCGGTGATTTCAGAACTCATGTCTAATCCAATAGTACTCGCATCGTTTGTCGTAAAGTTCTGCTTAGGCTTAATACTGGGTTATTTCTCAGCTAAAGTTCTCAAGTATATTCTGGCTTTAGTGGCTATTGTACTCGTAGGGTTACTCCTCGATATATGGCAACTCGGAGGATTGGGGGAGTTCATCTCGAGAAGTGGTTTAGAATGGTCGAAAGTCTACCCTTTGATTCAAACGTTTATATCTGCCTTAGGCATACTGACGATCCTTCCAGTAGGTGTTGGCTTTCTCCTGGGAGTTGTAATCGCGGTGAAGCGTTGACACACGGTTAAAAATCGAAGCTGTTTAAGGCGGATTCTGAATAGTCAAAAATTTGTAGAAAAGGTTTATTTTATTCATATTTATTCACCAATTCATGTTAATGACAGATTCAACGAGCCTCAAGGAGTCCTGTGCAGTATTTGCCGTTTCATCTAACTCAGATAAGGTTGATGCTTCACCAGTGATATTTAGCGGTCTTTTAGCTTTACAGCATAGGGGCCAGGAGTCTGCAGGTATAACCGTTTTAAAGAGTGGAAAAATCTCAACCTTTAAAGGTCTAGGTCTTGTAATAGAGGTTTTCAACCATAATATTTTGAAGAGTTTAAGTGCACCTATTGGAATAGGACATGTGCGATACTCTACTTACGGTTCTTCAGACCTCATCAATGCGCAGCCAATGGAATTTGAATCTAAACTCAAGTTTGCCCTATGCTTCAACGGTACAATAGTGAACTATGAAGAGCTTAGAACCGAGCTTGAACGTGATGGCTACGTATTCAAAACGACGTCGGATTCCGAGGTCATAGGTTTTCTAATATCTAAAGCTCTTAAACGTGGCTTAAGCCTTACAGACGCTATTATGTATGGAATGGAAAGGCTGAAAGGCGCGTATTCGGCAGTCCTACTGGCTGAAGACGGGTCAATCGTAGCCTTCAGAGATTCATATGGCTTCAGACCGTTATGCTTAGGGTATTTGAAAGACCTTGAAGCATACGTAATCTCATCTGAGACATCGGGATTAGATGCCGTAGATGCGACTTTTATCGAAGACATACCGCCGGGATCTGTAAACGTCTTAAAATGCGGAAAAGTGACGCGTTTGAAAGTACATTCTAATGATAGACATGCCCACTGTATGTTTGAATGGGTGTATTTCTCACGGCAAGATTCCATAGTGGAAGGTGTAGACGTTTTCAGCGTGAGGTGGAGGCTTGGTGAGAAATTGGCTGAGCTTAACCCAGTAGAGGCCGACTACGTGGTTCCGGTTCCCGAGACCAGTAGAATAGCCGCCCTGGGTTTTTCATCAAAATCAAGCATACCCATAATGGAGGGCTTCGGGGTTAACAGGTACGCTCTTCGAACGTTCATAATGCCTAAGAATAGGGGATATTTCGCAAGGCTTAAATTGAACCCTCTGAAGCAAGCCTTAGGGGGGAGGCGTATAATTCTCATAGATGATAGTATTGTGAGGGGGACGACCTCTAAAGCAATAGTATCTATGCTTAGAAGAGCTGGGGTAAAAGAGGTCCATCTTAAAATAACGTGTCCACCTTTAATAGCGCCATGCTACATGGGTGTCGACTTTCCGACGTTTGAGGAGCTTATTGCCCACGGGAGGAGTGTAGAAGATGTTAGAAAGCTTATAGGCGTGGACAGTTTAACATATATGACGGTTGACGGTTTAGTTGAAGCTATAGGTCTTCCTAGGGATGAGCTTTGCCTGGCCTGTTTGACTGGCGAGTATCCTGATGAAATTAGACCATTTTTAGGAAGAAAAGTGGTGATTAAAAAATGAGTGGGTTAATTGGGATATTTGCATTCGATGAGAATTGGACTGTATCGAGGTTTCTATATTATGGGCTTATGGGTCTACAGCATAGGGGTCAGGAGTCTGCAGGTATAGCGACTTTGCAAGAGAACAGGTTTTATAGAAGAGCTTGTAAAGGACTGGTCGAAGAAGCCTTTAAGGAAGAAGATCTTCAAGAGCTTAAGGGAAATATAGGATGCGGCTCTGTATCGACAAATCCAGACCTTTTACAGCCTTTAGTAGTAAAAAGTAACGGTAAATCTATGATATTGACGTTTTCAGGGGCTTTAATAGACAGCACTCCAGAAGAGTTTGCTCTAGCTCTGCTTAAAGAATCTTTGAGGAGCGATATCGATCAGGCAGCTTTAACAGTTATGGAGAATTTTAAAGGAGGATATAGCTTCATAGCTTTAACGGATGATGGACGGATGGTTTCGGGAAGAGACCCTATGGGGATTAGACCCCTATGCGTAGGAGGGTTGGGATTTGATTTAGCAGTTTTTGCATCGGAATCTTCAGCATTAGATGTTGTAGGTTCTGACCTCTCTAGAGAAGTTGAACCTGGAGAAGTCATAACGACTGAACTACTCAGCGTGAAGAGGTCATCGCTACACGCCTGTAGTAGAACCGCCTACTGTAGCTTTGAATACGTGTACTATGCGAGGCCGGATTCTGTAGTGAACAGTATACCAATATATGATGTGAGAAGACGTATAGGACTGTTTCTCGCCAGAGAAAACCCCGTTGAAGCAGACGTCGTCATAGGTGTCCCTGAGACTGCAATACCGTTTGCAATGGCTTATTCACAAGCCACAGGCATACCTGTGGAAATGGGCTTTGTTAGAACAGGCAGGTCTGTTAGAACAGCCATTAAACCGACTCAATTCGAGAGGCTTGTAGGTGTTCAACTTAAACTTAATCCGATACAGACAAGCGTGAAGGGCAAACGTGTCATACTCATAGATGACAGCGTTGTCAGAGGAACCACTTTGAGAAACACTGTCTACCTTCTTAGAAAGAAGGGTGCTAAAGAAGTCCATGTGAAGATTGGAAGCCCGGCGATAGTTGCCAGATGCCCATATGGAGCAACCGTGCCACCTGAAGACGAGCTTATAGGTAGAGCATTAACATCAGATGAAATAGCTCAAGTCATAGGAGCTGACAGCTTCAACTATTTAAGTATGAGCGGGCTTCTCGAAGCTATCGGACTTTCTAAAGATGAATTATGTCTAGGATGCTTTACAGGAGAATACCCCGTCTGATTTTTACAAAAATAAATCAATAAAGATTAAAGGTTTGTTGCCTCTTTCACTTACATGTGAAACTGCAAGGTGGGTTATAGTGAAGGTTTTAGTAGTCGGTGACGGTTCTAGAGAACAAGCCATAGCTGAGGCGTTTTCTAGAAGCGTTAAACAACTTAGAGTCTACGCCATAATGAAGCTCATAAACCCCGGCGTAGCTAGAGTCTGCGAGACTACTGGCGGAGGGTTTAAAAGAGGAGACCCAACAGATCCAAGGCAAGTCGCAGATTACGCTGAAAGTCTCAATGTAGATTTCGTATTTGTAGGCCCTGAGGAGCCGCTGTTCCATGGCGTAGCTGATGAAGTTGAACGTAGAGGAATATGCTGTATAGGAGCTAAGAGAGCACTGGCAGAGATAGAGATGTCCAAGGCTTTCATGAGACGCCTCATGTGGAAGTATGAGGTGCCGGGTAGGCTCAGGTTTAAAGCTTTCAAAAACGTTGAGGATGCCATAGCCTACATAAACGAGTATGCTGAAAGCTTGGCTATAAAACCAGCTAGACAAGCCGGAGGAAAGGGTGTTAAAGTCATAGCAGACCTTCAAGCATACCTCTCTAAAGAGAAGAGGGATATTAAGGCTAAGCATACAGTCGCAGTTTTTGAAAAATACATGAGCGAGTATTCTGATATTGAAGATCGCATTCTCCTAGAAGAGAAGGTTGAAGGACCAGAGTACACCTTACACTGTTTCTGCGATGGTAAAACAGTTCTACCAATGCCTCTAGTTCAAGACAATAAACATGCCTTCAACGAAGACATAGGTCCGGAAACGGGTGGAATGGGCTCTATAAAAGGCAGGGGATTAACCCTTCCATTCATAACCATGGATGAATATAACCGGTCAGCGGAGATAGTTGGAAAGCTCGTTGAAGCTGTTCAGAGAGAGTCCGATGAGGAGTATAGGGGTGTTATAGCTGGACAGATGATGCTGACTGATAAGTGGGGTCCAACCATTATAGAGATGTACAGCCGGTTTGGACAACCTGAAGGTGAAAATATTCTACCGCTTCTTGAAACAGATATAGTTGAAATCTGCGAAGCCATAGCTAGTCAAAGTCTAGCCAAAGTGAAGCTTAAATTTAGAGAAGAGGCTACGGTTATAAAATGCTTAGCGCCTAGAGGCTATCCTGACCATAGGGAGCTTGCTAAAGGCCACCCAATATGGGTTGATGAGAAAGCCGTTGAGAAAATTGGGGGGAAAGTCTTCTGGAGCTCCGTAGATACTGTAGATGGATCGTATGTTACTGGCGGCTCCAGGGCGTGTGAAATCTACGCTGAAGCAGATACTATAGAGGAGGCTTCAAAAATAGTGGAGAAGGGCATACGTTATGTGAAGCTTCTAGATGGATGGGAATTATTCTACAGAAGCGATATAGGTAGTCCAAGCCTTCTAGAGAAACGTAGAAGGCTGGCTGAAATAGTCAGAGAAATCTACCAGTATAGGGAGAAGAAGAATATACTGGGCAGAACGATAGATTGGATCCCGGGAAGGGGTAAAATAGAGGTGTAAACCATATGGGCTTTTTGAGAAAACTAGATCTCGTTGAAAAAGTAGACCCGGAAATAGCTAAACTCGTCTTAAAAGAGCTTGATAGGCAAGTTTATGGAATAAATCTAATAGCTTCTGAAAACTATGCCGATGAAGCTGTAATGCAGGTTCAAGCGACTGTTCTAACGAATAAGTACGCAGAGGGATATCCAGGTAGGAGGTACTACAGTGGATGCGAAGCATATGATGAAATAGAACGCATAGCCATAGAAAGAGCCAAACAGCTCTTTAACGCTGAACATGCGAATGTCCAACCCCACTCCGGCTCTCAAGCAAACTTAGCCGTTTACTTGGCTTTTCTCAAGCCTGGAGACGCTGTTTTAGCCATGGATCTTGCCCATGGAGGACATCTTACACATGGCAGTCCGATAAACTTCTCAGGAGTACTCTACAAGTTTATACATTATGGCGTAGACAGGACGACGGAGCTGATAGATTATGACCAGGTTGAAAAGCTTGCCTTAGAGCATAAGCCCAGAATGATAGTTGCCGGAGCTAGCGCTTACCCGAGAGAGATAGACTTCAAAAGGTTTAGAGAAGTATGCGATAAGATTGGAGCATACTTGATGGTGGATATGGCTCACATAGCTGGTCTAATCGCGGCAGGCCTACACATGAGCCCCATCCCCTACGCAGACTTCGTGACGAGCACGACGCAGAAGACGCTTAAAGGCCCTAGGGGAGGATTTATACTATGCCGTAAGGAGTATGCGGAAGCCATAGATAGAGCCGTATTTCCTGGAACGCAAAGCGGTCCACTTATGCATATAATAGCGGCTAAAGCCATAGCCTTTAAACTAGCTTCTACAGAGGGGTTTAGAGAATACCAACGTTTGATAGTCAGAGACGCTAAGGCTTTAGCCTCATCTTTAGCCAGTAGAGGATATAGGATTGTGAGTGGTGGAACTGACAACCACCTGCTACTTGTAGACCTGAGAAGACTGGGTGTTTCAGGTAGGATAGCTCAAGATGTGCTGGAGAAGGTTCGGATTTACGTTAATAAGAACCTGGTACCTTACGATGAAAAACCACCGTACGTTACAAGCGGTATACGTCTCGGAGCTTCATGTGTAGCCGCCAGAGGCATGAAAGAGCCTGAGATGGATATCATAGCTGAACTTATAGATGTTGGCTTGAAGAATAGGCGCGACAGTACTATACTGAAGAAGGTTGAAGAGGAGGTCGTTGAACTCTGTAAAAGGTTTCCTTTATACGGGGATTGAGCTTGAACCGACCGATAATTATGGATGGAAAAGCGCTGTCACAGTCCCTAACTGAGAGATTTAAGGTAGAAGTATCACGTTTAGTCGATATGGGTATAAAACCTAGTTTATCCATCGTAATGGTTGGTGAAGACCAGGCTTCAAAAATCTTCGTCAGGAATAAGATGAATCTTTGCGCAAGTATTGGTGTTGACGTAAGAGTTTTAACCAAGCCGAGTACCATAAGTGAGGGAGAGCTCCTGGAGATTATAAAAGCCCTCAATGATGATGAAAACACTCATGGTATACTGGTTCAGCTCCCCCTTCCTCCACATATAAACTCATCTAGGGTTTTAGCAAACATAGAGCCTTTTAAAGACGTAGATGGTTTAACTCCATTAAACTTGGGCAAAATCACCCATGGAGATGAAACCCTAGCACCCTGTGGTGCTAAAGCAGTTATAAAGCTTCTAGAGACGTATGGAGTCAACCTTGAAGGGCTCGACATGTGTATTGTAAGTAATAGCATACTGGTCGGTAAACCCTTGGCGATGATGGCGACAAACAGATTTGCCACTGTAACGATGTGTCATGTAAAAACGAGAAATTTAAAAGAGCATACATCGAATGCAGACGTTCTAGTTTCAGCCACGGGAGTGGCTCACGTAATAAAACAGGACATGGTTAAAGAAGGGGCTGTAGTAGTGGATGTGGGAATAGCTAAACTAGGCGGGAAAACAGTCGGAGACGTCGATTTTGAAAACGTTAAAAATCGAGCATCAATGATAACCCCTGTTCCGGGAGGGGTTGGACCTATGACAGTGGCTATGGTGGTCGATAACCTTTTAAACGCCGTGAAACTTCAGAGGTGTCTAGTATGAACTACAATAGCGGAAATACGGTTTATGCATTCCAACCAGTGAGAGATAGACCGATACGGCTGGCCGTATTAGGATCGACTAGGGGGACAGATTTGCAGGCGATAATAGATGCTATAAAGTCCGGCTTCCTTAAAGCTGAGGTCGTTTGCGTTATAAGCGATAGAAAAGACGCGTATATTCTCGAGAGGGCTAAACAGCATGGGATTGAGGCTTTATTTATAAATCCTAAAGGTCTAGCCAGGGAGGAATACGATAAGTTGATTATGGATGAGATCGAAAAGCGTTCTCCAGTAGACCTTATACTTCTAATCGGATATATGCGGATATTGAGCAACCAATTTGTTAGGAAGTATCGGTGGAGGATAATCAACATTCACCCGTCGCTTCTACCGGCCTTTGCTGGCGGTATGGATCTTAACGTCCATAAGGCTGTTTTAAACTATGGTGTTAAAGTTACAGGATGCACCTTACATTTTGTAGATGAGGGGGTGGATACTGGACCGATAATTCTTCAAAAACCAGTTATGGTTGATGACGGCGATACGCCTGAAACGCTTAAAGCCAAAGTGCAGAGAGCTGAGCAGGAGGTTCTGATAGAAGCTATAAAGCTTTTCCAACAAGGGCTGATTAAGATGGAGGGTAGACGTGTTAAAATACTTAAAGAGTAGTTAAGGGAGACCCTATTGAGTAGCTATTCTGAGATTACAGAGTATATATATAATCTTAAGAGGCTTGGGTCCAAATTAGACCTCAGAAACATCCGGAGACTTTTAAAGTTGATAGGGAACCCTCAGGAATCGTTTAAATCTATACTCGTTGGAGGGACAAATGGCAAAGGCTCAACGGCCACTATGATAGCGACCATACTCATGGAGGAGGGGTTCAGAGTTGGCTTATTCACTAAACCCCATCTTTCAAGCTACACCGAGAGGTTTATCGTCAATAACGTGCCGATATCTGAGGAAGACGTCGTTAGAATATTCTACGAGCTTAAACCAAGCATGGAGAGGATGTCTCTATGTGAGAGGTATAGACATCCGAGCTTCTTTGAGGCGACAGTAGCCTTAGCGTTCAAATATTTCTGTGAGCAGAACGTAGATATAGCTGTTGTTGAGGTGGGGTTGGGTGGACGGTTAGACGCTACAAACGTCTTAAACCCCCTGGTTTCAGTTGTAACAAACGTCCATCTTGAACATACCAAAATCCTCGGGGATACCGTTGAGAAAATCGCCCGGGAGAAGGCACACATAATAAAGCCTAATGGATTAGCTATAACGGCGACTGATAGGGAGGAGGCTTTCAAAGTCATAAGGGAAATAGCTCGGAGAAGAGGGGCAAAACTCTTTAGAGTTGGCTCGGATTTGAAGTTTAACGTAAAGAGGGCGGATTTAAACGGAGAAGTATTCGACCTTAAAAGTTTAACAACTTGTTATGAAGCTCTGAAGGTGAAGATGCTCGGACTACACCAAATCGTTAATGGTGCTATTGCAGTGGGGGCTGTTGAATTATTGAAATTTAAAGGTTTAGATGTATCTGAAAATGCCATTAGAAGAGGGCTTGAGAGGGCTTTTATACCGGGGAGGTTTGAAGTAGTTCAGAAAAGCCCCATGGTGGTGTTAGACTGTGCTAAGGATCCGTTTGCGGCAACAACGCTTAAGAACGAGTTCCTGAGGTTATTCAACGGTAGAAAAGCCATACTTGTTGTAAGTATATCCTCCGATAAAGACTATAAAAGCATGATGAGGGAGTTTTGCAGTTTTTCTAAAATTGTGGTAGCTTGTAGACATAAAGTTATGGGGAGAAGCTTAAACCCTGAAATTTTAGCTTCTGAGGCTGAAGAGTACGGTAAACCTACTATCGTGATAGATGACGTTAAGGAGGCTGTTAAAGAGGCTTTAAAAATGGCTTCCAGTAATGATGCGGTAGTAGTTACCGGGTCTGTGTTTACCGTAGGAGAGGCGAGGGAGCTTTGGTTTAATAAAGTGGGTTTAATCGGCAGGGAGTTTAACGATCCCGTTTGAGGGGGGCTGTATTTGAGCAGGATTTGGAGCATATGTGTAAGTTATATAGACGACGGGTTTGACCCACTTGGTAGAAGGACGACGTGGGAGATCCAAGACCTAGGAATTGGTGGGGTGGAAGGCGTTAAAACGATTCAAGTCTTTCAAATCGTGGGATGTTTAGAGGGGGAAGACATTAGAAAGCTGTGTGAAGAACTTTTACACGATCCTATTATTCAACAATACTCGTATATTGAGGGGGTTGATGCCTCCCCACTATTTAAAGCTCCAAACAGTTGGGCTATTGAAGTTAAACTTAAACCCGGTGTTTTCGACAGCCTAGCTGAAAGTGTTCTTAAGGGCGCTGAAGTCATAGGAATCTACGATATTGAAAAGGTTGAAACATACATGGTTTACCTTATACGTGGAAATTTAGACCCCGAGAAGATTGAAGTTTTATGTAGAAGGTGTCTAGCCAACCCCATAATCCACAACTATAAAATACATCCGCCTCTAAATTCTAATTGTTGAATAGAAATAAAAGTTGGAAAAATCTCAAGAGAACATTTAAAGATGAAAACCGCATATCGGACATGGAGCTTAAATAGCTTATAGAAGTGTTAGAAAATACCTCATTACCGAACTCGGGTTGAATGAGTAATTCATGGCGTTTAAATGAAAATGTAAGTCTTTATAAAGCTTTTAAGAGTGGTCTAATATTAGAAGTTGGGGAAGTGCATCCATTGTACTGTCCTAATTGCGGAGGTGCTGTCCCAAGTAACGCATACTACTGCCCTTACTGCGGAAAATCATTATCTAAGTTATATGCCGAGTGCTTAACTACCCCCTCAGCACTCATATATCTTTTTCCAGATCACTTCCTACCACCCTTAGGGTTTATGCACTTCATTTTTGGAGAGAAAGGTTTTAAGTCGCCCACTTCAAACGTAAGCGTTAATGAGAGAAACGCCGCCATCATGATAATAGCTACCTCTCTCATATGGCTTAGAGAGAGCCAGCTGGTGCACATGGATCTATCCGAGGAAAGCACCTTCGGCGGCTTGATAAGGTTTCCAGCTGTAATAGTCCACAAGGCTGTTTCAAACAGCCTTGAAGGTGGTAGTCTTGAAGACGTCATTTTAAACAAGATTCTTATAGAGGGGAGACCAATAAGCATTTATAACATAACCCGTAGAGTTTTGGATTTAAGGGGAGCATGGGGGATTTTCGGCTTTCCGAGCGGCTCCAGCTTCATACTAAAACTCGTAGAAACATATTTGGTTCAGAAAGGCTTTATAAGAATCGAGCCTTCGATTTTCTCTAAAAAAGTGAAAGTAAATGAAGATAAAGTTCCAAGTTTTAGAAGAGATTTAGAAGACGTTAAAACTTTACTTTTAAATTTTAGACGAACCAATGCTTTACTCTTCCAGAGGATTGTTGAGAATATCGATAGAGGATTCTATTCAAAACTTCCAATAACATGGCTCGTACTTCTAGTATTTATAGCTATTATGACTTTCCTTAGAATACGTCTGCCATAACCGCCAGCGAGGCGATTTAGAATTATTGAATTTATAATGTTTTTAGTGATTAATGGAAGCTCAAGAGATGAGTATTAAGCTGAAATACACATTATTTTTACCTGACAACTGTTAAGCTTAAACGTAGGAGATGATATTAATAAAGAACTACATATAGGAGGGCAAACTTGGAGAGAACAATATCTGTAAAGATTAGGGCTTTGACTTTCTATTTAAATCCAAAATCGTGGGATTTCGCAGACATCGCAGAGTATGTTTCAAGAAGATTATGTGAAATTTACACAGTTTTGGATGACGTTGAGTGGAAGAAAGACGTATGGAGTGTCAGAGCATCGATATCCCCACCTCCAGATGGAATAGATATTGTTAAGCTAGCTGAAATAGTTCATGATGCTTCAAGTAAATCTGGAGTATCTCTGGTTTCCGGCTTTACGATCGAATCTCGTAGTATCGATTATGATGTTGTCGGTCAACTCCTTCAGAGCGGCATATACGTATGCGTAAATGCTGACTTCCAACAATCCTTCAGGAGAGTGGCTGAGGCTATTCTGAAAATATCCCAGAAAAACCCCATACTTCTATCTAGAATGGCTGTTAAACTCGGTTATTCAAAGGAATTTTTAACCCCATACTTTCCATTATCTGTAAACGTGAAGTTTAGAGAAGGATTGGCTTTAGCTCTACTCTATTCGACAGACCTTCTTGAGTCGTATAGGATTAACGGCATTAAAGGTTTAACTGATAGGGCTTGCGAGTTGATGATAAGATCAGAAGCTTGTGGTTTAGAGGTTTCTTCAAAACTTGGAATCGAATTCTATGGCGTAGACTACTCAGTTTCACCATGGATGGAGAACTCATCCGCAAGACTGGTGGAGGAGGTTTCAGGCGTTCCGATGCCGGAGCCTGGTTCAATAGCAGCAGTCGCTGAATTGAATAAGGCAATTAAAGAAGCCGCTCTAAAAGCTAACGTTAAATCAACAGGCTTCTGTGAACTTATGCTACCCGTAGCGGAAGACAATGTCCTCAAGCAGAGAGCATTGGAGGGGAGGCTTAGGCTTAGAGACCTCATAGCTTTATCCACCGCGTGTGTAGCGGGGGTAGATATGGTTGTGATCCCGGCTGAAGATTCGCTTAAACACGTTGAAGGACTTCTAAAAGATGTATTTAAAATTGCCGAGCTTAAAGGCAGAGTTGTTGGAGTGAGAGTTATTCCACATTATTCCGTAAGGCCTGGTGAATCTGTAGACCTAGGTTTATTCGGTAAAGTGCCTGTAATTCCCCCTTAAACTTTCAAGTCAAACTGTAAAGCTAAAGGAAAAATTATATAGACTACCATAACTTTATACTCTTGGAGTTTCTAAAAATGACCAGTGTTGAATGCATTAGATTAAGATACTCAGATGAAAAACAGCTGATCGAGATTAGCCAAAGATACATGCTTTCGCTTTCCATTGAAGAGATGAAGGCTATTCAAAAGTATTTTCAAGCTTTGGGTAGAGACCCGACAGACGTGGAGTTGAATACGATAGCTCAAACGTGGTCTGAACACTGCTACCACAAAACGTTTAAGGGAATTATAGAAACGCCAAGCGGCATAATAGATGGACTGCTGAAGACGTATATATTCAAAGCGACGGAGGAATTGAATAAGCCATGGTGTCTTATAGTCTTCAGAGACAACGCTGGCTTGGTGGCCTTCGATGGAGAGTGGGCTATAGCTGTTAAAGTTGAGACCCATAACCATCCGACGGCTCTAGACCCCTATGGTGGCGCCGGAACAGGTACCGGTGGAGTTTTCAGAGATATAATGGGAGTAGGCGCTAAACCTATACTTTCGACAGATGTCTTATTTTTCGGGCCTTTAGATTACCCATATGAAAGGCTTCCGCCAGGGGTAATGCATCCCAGGCGTTTAATGAGGGGGGCTGTGGCTGGCATCCGAGACTATGGTAATAAGATGGGTATACCGACGGCTTGTGGAGCCATATATTTTGACTATGGATATCTATGCAATCCTCTAGTATACGCAGGATGCGTAGGCATAATGCCTACTAAGAAGTACATTAAAAATCCCAAGCCCGGAGACCTCATAGTTTTGGCTGGAGGAAAGACTGGAAGAGATGGGCTGAGGGGTGTTACGTTTGCCAGTATGGAGCTTACACCGGAGTCTGAGCAGGTGTCCGCGGTATCGGTACAAATAGGGAATCCCATAGAAGAGAAGAGGCTGCTAGAGGCTATTCTAAGAGCGAGAGATAAATACGATAAACCCCTCTACTCAGCTATAACTGACTGTGGAGGTGGAGGACTTTCATCTGCCGTAGGTGAAATGGCGAGGGGGCTTGGCGCTGCTGTTGAACTTGCAAATGTTCCTTTAAAGTATAGTGGTTTAAGACCTTGGGAGATTTGGCTTTCAGAATCTCAAGAACGTATGGTTTTAGCGGTTCCCAAAAACAACATTGAAGAACTGCTTGAGATCTTTAAGAATGAAAACTGCGACGCAACAGTAATAGGAGAGTTTACCTCCACTGGACACCTACGCGTAAAATACCACGGTGAAACGGTATGCGATTTAAGCCTAGACTTTCTCTTTGAAGGTATTCCAAGGGTTAAACGTAGAGCGTTCTGGACACCTCCACTTGAAGAGGAGGTGGACTTTCCCCAACCCGGAGATTTGATGGATGTTTTAAAGAAGGTTCTTAAAAGCCCAAATATCGCCAGCAAAGAGTGGGTAATTAGACAGTATGATCACGAAGTCCAGGCTAGAATGATAGTTAAACCGCTTGTAGGCATTAACCAGGATGGGCCGAGCGATGCATGCGTGATTAAGCCTTTGAAAGACTCTTGGAGAGGCGTAGTGGTCTCTTGCGGTGTGAACCCAAACTATTCGATAAACCCGTATAAGATGGCCTTATCCGCCATAGATGAAGCTGTAAGGAATAACGTGGCAGTAGGTGGACGTAGGATAGCTTTACTAGATAACTTCAGTTGGGGTAACCCTGAGAGAGAGGAGACTCTAGGCGCGCTGGTTGAAGCGGTAAGAGGATGTTACGATGGAGCTGTGGGATTCGACGCCCCTTTCATATCGGGTAAAGATAGTCTATATAATGAGTATAGATTTCCAGATGGAAGATACTTGTCAATACCTGGAACCCTTCTAATCACCGCGGTAGGGATAATTCCAGATGTTAGAAATGCTGTAACGATGGATTTTAAAGAGCCGGGAAACCCCATATACGTACTGGGCACCACTAAAAATGAGCTTGGAGGCTCACACTACTACATGGCTTTAGGTTTAAAGGGAGGGGCCATACCGAGTGTAGATGTTAAAACGGCCAAACTTATAATGGATAGGCTGGTGAATGCGATAGACCTAGGCTATGTTAAAGCATGCCACGACTGCTCTGAAGGCGGGTTAGCCGTAGCTCTAGCCGAATCGAGCTTCTCAGGGGGATTGGGTGCTGAAGTAATGCTATCTAGGGTTCCAGTTGACGGGGTGGATAGAGATGATAGAATATTGTTTTCAGAATCTAACAGTAGATTTATAGTCGAGGTATCTAAACACAGCGTTCAGGAGTTTGAAAACCTCATGATGGGCATACCCTGCTCGAGGATTGGATTTGTAAAACCCAATAGCAACCTTGCCGTATATGGCTTAAACGGGAAGATATACGAAGAAAATATTTGGGAGCTTAAAAAAGCTTGGAAGTCTACATTCGACTGGTAGACCCTATGGTATAATGTTGCCGAGGAAGTCTAAAGCCTTAGGTACAGCTATAAGGGGGTCATCTCTCCCCTCATACTCCAGCGACAGGTATCCGTTGTAGCCGAACCTTGTAACTATCTCTATAATTCTCCTATAGTCAAGCCTTTTCTCGATCCAGTAGCTGCTCAATCCATACCATTCTAAAACCAACTCGTATATTTTAGCATGTATGTGAAGCGTGTACGGCATAACAGCCTCTATACTCTCATAGATATTTTCTCTGAAGTTGCCCAAGTCAAGGTTTACTCTAAACCAGTCGGAGCCCACGGCTCTGATGAGTTTCAGTACTTGCTCCGCCGTGGAAGTTATACCTCCATGGTTTTCCACAACCATCATAAGTCCATACTGTTCAGCATAATCTACGGACTCCTTTATACATTTAACTGAGGCTTCAAAGGCCTCGTCTTCTGAAAGTCCTTTAGGAGGCCACCCTGCATTTATCCTCATGATTGGAGAGCCAAGCTTAACAGTGGCATCTATCCAGTTTTTAACGAACTCCACTTCTCTTTTCCTCTCATTCGGATCGAGCTTGCAGAAGTTGTTATCGACTGTTACACAAGATAGATCTAATCCATAATCCAGTAGAGCTTTCTTTATACCTTTAATCCTATCGATTTCCGGTTTAAAGTAGAGCTGGTTTAATTCAACACCATCTACGTCAAGTCCAAACGCTTCATCTATAAAATCTTCAATGGTCATTTTTCCATCAGCCAGATACCTATTATACGAATAACTGGCTATGCCCAATTTCACTATTGACCACCTCTAGAAATATACCTAAAAGCTCATTTAAAACATTTTTAGGGATTTCCCCGCATTTAACCCCCGTTTTTTATTTTTCTCAGGTTTTTATGTTTCCGCTATTCGGGGTGGAATTTTACCGTTTAGAGCTGAGGAAGAAGTGCATGAAAGTGGAGCTTATTAAGCCTTCCAAACGCGTCTAGTCACTCAGCCATCTTAGACTTAGCGTAGAAGCACTCT